>Ga0187771_10001658_pt1 | contig 15071 bp, 10 predicted proteins | sample 0116_SJ02_MP15_1_FD_133139 | JGI IMG/M metagenome (GOLD analysis project Ga0187771, IMG submission 133139) | Tropical peat soil microbial communities from peatlands in Department of Meta, Colombia - 0116_SJ02_MP15_10_MG | ecosystem: Environmental > Terrestrial > Soil > Wetlands > Peat | place...
ACGTCGAGCTACAGCTCGATGTCATGGACCTCGGCGCCGCTTACCGGGGCTTCGTCGAGATCGTGAAGGAAGGCAAGCCACTGCCTCCGTCGGTTTCATTGCTGAAGGTGTGGGCCACCGAGACCTACCAGAAAATCGCGCTGTTGTTGGCCGAAGTCGCTGGCGCGGATGGCGCGCTGTCGGCGAGCGTACGCGTCGGGAATGCCGACATGAACCTGCTTGCGCCGCTCTTCAATGCCTCGGCGGCCTGCATCTACGGCGGTTCGAACGAAATTCAACGCAACATCCTGGCAAAGGCCGCGCTCGGTCTTCCGGACCAATAGCAACGGGATTGGTGGATGCTCCAGATCCAGTCGAAGATCGATTTTTCAGACGATGTGATCAAGGGTCGGCGCGAGGTCATGCTGTCGGCCGTTTCGCGACTGCGTGATCTCGAGGCGCGCGCGGCCGAGACGTCGGCCCGCGCCGCGGATGCGTTCGCGAAACGAAAGGCATTGTTGCCGCGGGAGCGACTTGCTCGTCTGCTCGATCCCGGCATGCCGTTTCTGCCGCTGGGCAACATGGCCGGATACTGCACGGACGATCCCGATCCGGAGACTTCGATCCCGGGCGGTAGCCAGATTGCGGGAATCGGGTTCGTCAGCGGCGCGCGTTGCATGATCATCGTCAACGATTCCGGTATCGATGCCGGCGCGTTGACCGAGCTCGGCAACCAGAAGCTGATGCGCTGCCAGGAGATCGCGCTCGAAAATCGTCTGCCGTTGGTGATGCTGGTCGAAAGCGCGGGCGCCAATCTCCGCAAATATCGCGTCGACAAGTTCGTGCGCGGCGGAGGGATCTTCTACAATCTCGCAAGGATCTCCGCAGCCGGGCTGCCGATCATCACCGTCGTGCACGGCTCGTCCACGGCCGGAGGAGCCTATCTTCCGGGTCTGTCCGACTACGTCATCATGGTCGAGCGGCAGGCGCGGGCCTTCCTCGCCGGTCCGCCCCTGCTGAAGGCCGCCACCGGCGAAATCGCGACCGAAGAAGAGCTGGGCGGCGCCCAGATGCATGCCACTCTCTCCGGGCTCGCGGAATACGTGGCCGAGGATGATGTCCAGGCGATCGCGATCGCGCGGGAGGTGATGGCGTCGATCGAATGGGGGTGCCCGGAGGCCGCGAAGGATTGCGAGGCGCCGGCCTATCCCGCCGGCGACCTGCTTGCGCTCATGCCGGTCGAGACGCGGACGCCGGTCGACATGCGCGAGATCATCGCTCGCCTGGTCGATGGGTCGAGGTTTCTCGAATTCAAGCCCGACTACGGACCGGCAACCGTGTGCGGGCGCGCGTTTCTGGAGGGCCGAAGCGTTGCGTTCATCACCAACAACGGTCCGCTCGATCCCCAGGGATCGACCAAGGCGGCGCAGTTCATCCAGCTCTGCTCGCAATCCGGCACGCCGATCGTGTACCTGCAGAACACCACGGGATTCATCGTCGGTCGCGCCTTCGAGGAGGCGGGCATGATCAAGCATGGCTCGAAGCTCATTCAGGCGATCGCCAACGCGGCGGTGCCGCAGATCACGATCTACTGTGGCGCCTCGTACGGCGCCGGAAACTACGGAATGTGCGGCCGCGGGTTCCGTCCGAGATTCTGCTTTTCGTGGCCGAACGCGCGTACCGCCGTCATGGGGGGAGCACAGGCGGCGACGACGCTCGACATCGTGGCGCGGGCGCAGGCCGCCCGCAGGGGTAAGCCGGTGGATGAAGGCCGCCTTGCGGCGCAAAAGGAGGAGATCGTCGACAACTTCGAACGACAGGCCAGCGCATTCGTCACCAGTGGGCTCCTGCTCGACGATGGCGTGATCGACCCGCGCGACACCCGCGCGGTTCTTTCCGCGGTTCTGTCGATTTGCCGTGAGGCGGACGCCGCCCGTCTGCGCCCTGTCCAGTTCGGGGTGGCGCGGTTCTGATCGCGCATCAAGTCATCGAGAGGATTGTCACATGCTCTATACCGCCGATCACCTGCAGATGATGGAAACGGTCCGTCGCTTTGTTAGAGAGGAAATCGACCCCCACGTCGAAGAATGGGAGGCCGCGGAGTCGTTTCCGGCTCATGCCCTGTTCAAGAAGCTCGCAGGCCTCGGCCTTCTCGGAGTCACCAAGCCGGAGAAGTTTGGCGGATTGGGGCTGGATTTCTCGTATTCGGTCGCTGTCGGCGAGGCGCTTGGATACATGAAGGCCCAGGGTGTCGGCATGGCGATCGGCGTGCAGTGCGACATGGCGACGCCGGCACTCGCGGCATACGGGTCCGATGAACTTCGTTATGAGTATCTGGCGCCGGCGATCGCCGGCGACGTGGTGGTCTCGATCGGCGTGTCGGAGAGCGGCGCAGGCTCCGACGTCGCCTCGATCAAGACCGCCGCACGCAAGGATGGTGACGACTACGTCATTTCTGGCAGCAAGATGTGGATCACAAATGCGCTGCAGGCCGACTGGGTCTGCCTGCTTTGCAACACCTCCGAGGGCAATGGACACAGGAACAAGTCGCTCATCATCGTTCCGCTGAAGGAGAACGGCAGGCGCCGCCCCGGGGTCGAGATGCAGAAGATCAAGAAGTTCGGCATGTGGTCGTCGGACACCGCGCAGATCTTCTTCGATGAAGTCCGCGTGCCCCAACGCAACCGGATCGGCGAGGAGGGAATGGGCTTCATCTATCAGATGCGTCAGTTCCAGGAGGAGCGTCTCAACGCTGCCGCGCGCCGGCTCTCGGTCATCGGCCTGATCGACCAGACGGTCGAGTACCTGCGTGAGCGCGAGGCGTTCGGAAGGCCGCTGCTCGACAACCAGTTCATCCAGTTCAAGCTTGCGGAACTCAAGACCGAGATAGAGGCGTTGCGCGCGCTGACCTACATGGCGACCCAAGCCTACATCGAGGGGAAGGAAGTGACCGAACTCGCGTCGATGGCGAAGCTCAAGGCCGGCCGGTTGTCGCGGGAGGTCGCGGACTGGTGCATGCAGTTTCAAGGGGGCATGGGCTACACGTGGGACAATCCGGTGTCGCGTGCCTACCGGGATTTCCGGTTGGGATCGATCGGCGGTGGCGCCGACGAGATCATGCTTCAGGTCATCGCCAAGCAGATGGGGCTGATGGCGCGCAAGTGATGCGCCGGGTGAGGGCAGCGATATGAGTAAACTGGTTCATCATCACCGTCTGGACGGCTTCCACTTTCTGGTTCTTGATGCGCCGGAATCCCGGAATGCGCTGTCACCGGAAATGGTCAAGGCGATCGATGCGGCGATCATCGCAGTGGTGGCCGACGATGCCGCGCGGGCCATCGTGCTGCGTGGGGGAGGCGGAGTGTTCTCCGCGGGCGGCAACATCGGAAATTTCGCCCAGCGCCTCGCGGAGGCGAGCGCCGGTAGCGACCCGGTCGCCGGCCGCAATCGGGATTTCGGCGCGTTCCTGGAACGCGTTGTGGCGCTCGACATCCCCACGATTGCCGTGGTGGAGGGGGCCGCGATTGGCGGGGGGCTTGGGCTCGCCTGTTGCTGCGATTTTGTCATCGTCGCCGCGGACGCGAAGTTCGCCTTGTCCGAGACGACGCTCGGTATCCTGCCAGCCCAGATCGCTCCGTTTCTTGTCGATCGGCTCGGGCGTTCGACGACGCTGCGTCTGACGCTGTCGGGTCAGCGTTTCGATGGCGGCAAAGCCCTCGCCCTGGGCGTCGCCGACATCGTCGCCGAGACGAGAGACGAGATCGACGTCTGCCTTGCCCGTACGTTGTCCGATATCGGACGATGTGGGCCACGGGCCAATCGCCGGTTCAAACGCCTCATGCGTGACAGTGACGCGCGTGACCGGCGCTCCGCCTGGCTCGATGAGGCCTCGCGATGCTTCTCCGAATGCATGCGGGACGAGGGCGGCGAGGGCATCGCGTCGTTTCGCGAAAAACGGTCGGCGTCCTGGGGGCGGCAGGTTACTGCCAGTCAGGTTGCCACCCTTCTGTCCGTTTCAGCAACCCGAGGTGAAGCGTGATGACCAAGCTCGTGCGGGCCTTCGACACGGTTCTCATTGCCAATCGCGGCGAGATCGCGATGCGCGTGTTGCGGACCGCGCGCAAGATGGGATTGCGCACTGTGGTGGTCTATTCCGAGGCCGATCGAGAGATGCCCTATGTGCGGCTGGCGGATGAAGCACTCTGCATCGGCGCCGCGGCGCCGCGCGAATCTTATCTGAACATCGATGCAATCCTGGCCGCGGCGCGGCGTAGCGGCGCCGAAGCCATTCATCCCGGCTATGGCTTCCTTTCGGAGAATGCCGACTTCGCCGCCCGCGTCGAGGCTGAAGGCATCGTATTCGTCGGCCCCTCGTCGGCGGCGATCGACGCGATGGGCAACAAGGCGCGCGCCAAGGACATCATGGAGAAGGCGGGCGTGCCCGTCGTTCCCGGCTTTCGTGGAGCGGATGCGAAAGAAGCGGAGTTTCTGGAGGCCGCGAGGTCGATCGGATATCCGATCATGGTCAAGGCTGCCGCGGGCGGTGGAGGTCGCGGCATGCGGCTCGCGAACTCCGAAGCGGAGCTTGAGGTCGCGCTGGCCTCCGCGCGATCGGAAGCCCGGGCAGCGTTCGGATTCGGCGAACTGCTGCTCGAGCGCGCGATCGTGCGCCCGCGCCACGTGGAAATTCAGGTGCTTGCGGATTCGCACGGAAACGTCGTTCATCTCGGCGAGCGCGATTGCTCGGTCCAGCGGCGCCATCAGAAGGTGATCGAGGAGACGCCGTCGCCGGCGGTTGATGCCGCACTGCGGGAATGCATGGCCGAGACCGCCATTACGGCCGCGCGGGCGATCGGTTATATCGGGGCGGGGACGATCGAGTTTCTGCTGGACGATCGTGGTCGTTACTACTTCATGGAAATGAACACCCGCCTGCAGGTCGAGCACGCGGTGACGGAGATCGTGACGGGCCTCGACCTGGTCGAATGGCAATTGCGAGTCGCGGCGGGCGAACCGCTTGGCTTTGATCAAGGCAATATTTCGTTCCGGGGGCACGCGATCGAGGTGCGGCTGTGCGCGGAGGCGCCGGAAGCCGGCTTCCTCCCGCAGTCCGGTCCGGTCTTGGCGTGGATTCCGCCGGATGGGGAGTGCGACGTGCGCGTTGACCACTGTCTGCGGTCCGGAGGTGACATCAGTCCCTACTACGACTCCATGGTGGCGAAGATCGTGGCGCATGGGGACAGCCGGAGCGAGGCAATCCGCAAGCTCGCCGGCGCGTTGGAACGGACGGTTCTTGTGGGAACGTCCTGCAATCAGTCGTTCCTGCTCGATTGCCTGCGCCATCCCGAGTTCCGGTCGAGCGGAACGCACACTGGGTTCATCGCCGAACACTTTGCGCGTCCTGCCGTCCAGCCGATGTCGCCCGAGACATTGGCGGCAGCCTTGGCGGGCGCCTATGCGGGCCAATCGCGCCACGGACTGTTGAGTCAGGCGTCGTCCAGCGTGTCCGTCACGATCGGCGATCAAGCCGTCGATGCGCGCATCAGTCACGACGGATCCGCGGTCGTGGTCACCCTTGCGTTGGACGGCGACCTTCGCACCGTCTCAGTGAGGCATCTGCATGTGAGCGAGGAAATTCCGCCCCAACGTGTGATTGTCTGCGAGATTGACGGACGAATACGCCGGGTTGGCATCGTCGAGACCGGCGAAGCCATTTTCGCGACCGCGGCCGGCCGATCATGGACGTTGGTTCGTCCGAATCCGCTGGCGCGACGCGCGCGGGTCTCAAACGGAGTCGTCGTTGCCCCGCTCTCGGGCCGTGTTGTCAGCGTGAGCGCACGGTCTGGCGCGCGGGTGCAAGCCGGCGAGGTATTGGTCGTGATCGAAGCGATGAAGATGGAGCACAGGCTGTGTGCGGGCGCTGACGGAACGATCGAGGAGATCGACGTCAAGGTGGGTGATCAGACGCGGGTAGGGCAGGTGCTCGCGCGGGTAGCGGCCGCCGCGAGCGGGGCAAGCGCAGGGGAAAATCATGGCTGACACGGGCAAGCGCTCCATCCGGATCGGCGGAGCCAGCGGCTTCTGGGGCGACTCCGCGATCGCGACGCCGCAATTGCTTCAGGTGGAGGGACTGGATTATCTCGTCTACGACTACCTGGCTGAGACCACGATGGCGATCCTTGCCCGCGCGAAGGCCAAGAATCCGGCGCTGGGATATGCCGTTGATTTCGTGACGGACGTCATCGAGCCCCATCTGGCGACTGCGTTGCATAAGGGCGTGCGCATCATAGCCAATGCAGGCGGGCTCAATCCCGCCGCCTGCCGGGAAGCGATCCAGCGTGTCGCGGAACAGGCGAACCTGAATCCGAAGATCGCGGTTGTCAGCGGCGATGATCTTCTTCCAGCCTGGAACCAGCGACGGTTGCGGACGGTCCGTCGGTTGAGTTCGGACGAGCCGATCCCGGCTCCACTCCTGTCAATGAACGCCTATGTCGGGGCACGCGGAGTGGCAGACGCGCTCGCCGCGGGCGCGGATATCGTGATCACCGGTCGCACCGTGGACAGCGCGACTGTCCTCGGCGCCGCCGTGCACGAATTCGGTTGGTCCTGGCGCGATTGGGATCGCCTGGCCGGCGCGACGATCGCGGGCCATCTCATCGAATGTGGTGCCCAGGCGACCGGCGGGCTGTTCACGGATTGGGAACGTGTCGACGATTGGGCCAATATCGGCTACCCCGTCATTGACGTGGCGAGCGACGGAAGCTGTGTCCTGTCGAAGCCGGCGGACACGGGCGGTGTGATCGATCCGCTCGCGGTGGCGGAGCAGTTGCTCTATGAGGTTGGGGACCCCTCCCGCTATCTGATGCCCGACGTCACATGCGATCTCAGCGACGTCCGCGTTGCGTGGGAGCCGCATCGTATCGGGGAAGCCGTCCGGGTCTCAGGCATGCGCGGACTGCCGCCGTCCCGGGACTACAAGGGCAACGCGACGTGGCAGGACGGCTTCCAGATGCAGCTGATGATGGCGATCCGGGGCATCGACGCGCCAGCCAAGGCCCGCCGTACCGCGGAGGCGTTGCTGACGCGAACCCGCCGGATGATGGCCGAAGCCGGGCTGGGTGATTACTCGGCGACGTCGGTGGAATTATTGGGCTGCGAGAGCCACTATGGTCCGCATGCCCGAACGTTCGCGACCCGCGAGGTCGTGCTTCGAATCGCGGCGCGGCACCAGCAGGCCAGGGCGCTGCGCTTCCTGCAAAAGGAATGCTCGTCGGCGGGAACGTCAATGGCGGCTGGAACGCGCAGTACGTTTTCGGGCCGCGTTGACATTCAGTCGCTGATCCGCGTCCTGCCCTTCGTCGTCGACAAGACCGAGGCTCCACTCGTTCTTTCCCGGCCCGCCGGCGACGACGAAATCGTGCCCATGCCGGAGCTGGGGGATATCCCCCCTGCGTCGACGACGCCGACGCTTGCCGAGTCCACAGAGCCGGAGCAGGAAGAAACGGTCGAGGTACCGCTTGTACGGGTTGCGGTCGCCCGAAGTGGCGACAAGGGCGACGACGAGAACATCGGGGTGATCGCGCGTGATGCGAAGTGGCTGCCCTATCTGCGCCGTCAGCTTACGTCGGAGGCCGTACGACAATATTTCTCGCATCTGGTGGTGGGGGGAGTGGACCGTCACGACGTTCCCGGACTGAACGCGCTGAACTTTGTTCTCCACGAGGCACTGGGCGGAGGCGGCGTCTCGAGCCTTCGCTCCGATCCGCTCGGAAAATCCTTTGCCCAAATGCTGCTCGATTTTCCGGTGCGCGTTCCGGAAGCCGCGCTCTAGCCACGACGAGTCTCACGCCCCGCTCAGACCATAGCAAGCAACAGGGAATGGAACGGCCAGAATGGACATCGCTACAAGTCAATCCCGCGCATCGATGGTGAGTACCAGCGCTGATTTGAACAGCATCTACAACAAGATCACCTGGCGATTGCTTCCATTTCTGTTCATTTGCTACGTCGTCAACTACATCGATCGTGCCAACATCGGATTCGCCAAGCTCCAGTTCACGAAGGACATCGGCATTTCCGAAGCCGCTTACGGTCTCGGCGCCGGGCTCTTCTATATCGGCTATGTGTTGTTCGAGATTCCGAGCAATTTCTATCTTCAGCGGGCGGGGATCCGGGCGACGCTCGTGCGGATCATGATCCTTTGGGGTGTGGTTTCGGGATCGATGTGTCTCGTCTCCAGTCCGCTGCAACTCTATGTGGCGCGGTTCTTCCTCGGCGTCGCCGAGGCCGGCTTTTTCCCAGGGGTAATTCTGTATCTGACCTACTGGTTTCCGGCTCCCCGACGTGCGCGCATCACTTCAATGCTCATTCTCGCGCTCGTGGTTGCCGGAATGTTCGGCAGCCTCGTTTCCGGCTGGATCTTGGCAGCGGCGGCCGACGTTTTCGGACTCAAGGGGTGGCAGGCCTTGTTTATCCTCGAGGCCGTTCCCGCGGTGGTGCTCGGCATCCTGGCATTGTTTGCGCTGGATGATCGCCCGGAAACCGCGGCGTGGCTCAGTGCAAGGGAAAGGGATCTGTTGCGCGCGGATCTCGAACTGGATCGGCAGGCGAAGTCGCCCCAGAAAAGCAGCTTCGCGGATGCTTTCCGAGACCCCCGGGTCTATGTCGCCTCGCTGATCTACAGCACGATCGGCGCAGCATCCGCCGTGATCTCGTTGTGGATTCCGACGCTGATCAAGAACGCAGGCGTGAAGGATCTGCAGACGGTCGGACTGCTGGCGATGATTCCATATGCGACCGCCGGCATCGGAATGATCCTTGTGGGTCGGAGCTCGGATCGGCGGCTGGAGCGACGATGGCATGTCGTCGTTCCGGCGGTGATCGCGGCGATGGCCTTCCTCGCACTCGGCATTCCGAACATGGGAATGGCGTTCACCGTCGCGATGCTGTGCATCGCGTCGGCCGGTGTCTACGGCGCCATAGCGGTCTTCTGGACGGTGCCTCCCGCCTATCTTAAGGGTCCTTCAGCTGCTGCCGGCATCGCCTTGATCAGCAGCGTCGGTGCGGGCCTCGGCGGTTTCGGTGGGGCGACTGTCGTGGGGTGGATTACACAGGCAACCGGAAGTATTTTTGCGGGGATCGTCTTTGTTGCCGCTCTCATGGTGATGGGCGGTGCCGCTCTGCTCGCTTTCATTCCGGCTCGGGTTCTCGGCGAGGTGCGGCGGCCGTAGTATTCAAACATTGGCGGGGCGGTGAGTGGCCGATCCGAACGTCCAATGCGCAAAACATGTGGGAGCTCTGCGCGATGAAGAGCCGAGACAATGCCCGCGTCGCAACGCGCTCCGGCTTCGGATCGCGAAGCAAGTGCCGGGCGAATTCGACGTCGGCATACTGTGTTGAGGTGTGGAATGTATGATCTGCTCTCCGGCTTGTCAGTGATCGAGGCGTCGTCTTTTGTCGCTTCGCCCAGCGCGGGGCTGTACTGCGCGCAATTCGGCGCGGAAGTGATTCGCGTCGACCAGGTCGGGGGCGGGCCGGATTTCCATCGCTGGCCGGTGACCGGCAACAATGACTCGCTCTATTGGGAGAATCTCAACCGGGCGAAGAAGTCGCTGGCGCTGGATCTCGGCCGGCCAGAGGGGCGCGAGGTGCTGCAGGCACTCATTCGAGCGACCGGGCAGGTCATCACCAATTTCCCGGCGAAGGGCTTCATGGCCCATGATGTGCTGGCCGATGGCCGGGCGGACCTGATCACCGTGCGTGTCATGGGCTGGGCGAACGGCTCGCCGGCGCTCGACTATACGGTGAACAACGCGGTCGGCTATCCGATGATGACCGGCGCGGGACCGGGGCCGGTCAACCATGTGCTGCCGGCATGGGACCTGCTTACTGGCGCCTATGCTGCTTTTGCCCTGCTTGCGGCGTTGCGGCGCCGATCGGAAACGGGTGCAGGCGGCGAGGTGCGCATTCCGCTCTCCGATGTGGCGATCGGCACCGTCGCCAATCTAGGGGGCATCGCCGAGGTTCTGTATCAAGGCGAGAACCGTCCCCGGCTCGGCAACGCGGTCTACGGTCTGTTCGGCCGGGATTTCGTCACGGCGGACGGCGTGCGCACGATGATCGTGGTGGTCACGCACCGGCAATGGGCGAACCTTCTGGCTGCGCTGAATCTCCAACAGGCGGTCGCTGCAATCGAGGCTCAGCGTAGCGTTTCCTTTGCCAATGACGACGGCGCGCGGTTCACCCATCGCGATGTCCTGTTTCCGTTGTTCGACCAGGCGATCGGCGCGCGCACTCATGCCGACCTCGCAAGGGCCTTCGATGCGGGCGGTATCGTCCACTCGGACTATCGCACGATGCTTGACGCCGCGAAGGATCCGGAGTTGGTCGCGAACAACCCGATCTTCGGTATGGCCGAGAACCCCAGTGGCTTCGCTTATCCGGCTGCCGGCGCGTTTGCGACGATCCCGCAGCTCGAACGGCGTCCACCCCGCCCGGCTCCCCGCAACGGCCAGCATTCCGAGGAGATTCTGGCCAGATACCTCTCGCTTTCTTCGGGTGAGATCGCCCGCCTGATTGACGCCGGCATTGTCGGCACCGCCTAACCGGAGAACACCGATGAATCTACGTCGCGCTGCTATCGTCTCCCCAATCCGCACGGCCGTCGGCAAGTTCGGCGGCAGCCTTGCCGCGCTCAATGCCGGCGAGCTCGGTGCCATCATCCTCAAGGCGTTGATGGAGCGCACCAGGATCGATCCCGCGCGGGTCGACGATGTCGTTTTCTCACAGGGCTACGGCAATGGCGAGGCGCCCGCGATCGGGCATTGGTCATGGCTTGCGGCCGGCCTTCCGATCGAGGTGCCGGGCTATCAGCTCGACCGCCGCTGCGGATCCGGCCTGCAGGCGGTCGTCAACGCGGCGATGATGGTGCAGACCGGCATGTCCGATGTGGTCGTGGCCGGCGGCGTGGAATCGATGTCCAATGTCGAATACTACACCATCGAAGGGCGCCGCGGCACGCGCGCGGGCGGTATGATGCTGCATGACCGCCTGACGCGTGGCCGCATCATGTCGCAGCCGATCGAGCGCTTCGGCGTGATTAGCGGCATGATCGAAACTGCCGAAAACCTCGCCCGGGACTATCAGATCGGCCGCGAAGCCTGCGACGCTTATGCCGTGCGCTCGCATCAGCGCGCAGCCGCAGCCTGGAAGAACGGCTTGTTCGACGATGAGCTGGTCCCGGTCCGGATTCCGCAGCGCAAGGGCGATCCGGTGATGTTCGCTCACGACGAGGGCTACCGGGCCGACGCCAGCATGGAAACGCTCGGTGCGCTGAAGCCCATCGAGGCCAAGACCATTCCGGGTGCGGTCGTCACGGCGGGGAACGCGAGCCAGCAGAATGACGCGGCGGCGGCCTGCCTTGTCGTCGCGGAGGAAAAGCTGGAGGAGCTCGGCCTCGAACCCATCGCCTGGTTCCACAGCTGGTCGGCCGCGGGCTGTGACCCAAGCCGCATGGGCATCGGCCCAGTGCCGTCGGTGGAGCGCTTGTTCGCGCGCACCGGCCTGTCCTGGAAGGATATTGATCTCATCGAGCTCAACGAGGCCTTTGCGCCGCAGGTGCTGGCATGCCTCAAGGGGTGGGGCTGGAGCGGCGACGATAGCCGCCACGATATCCTCAACGTCAACGGCTCGGGTATCTCGCTCGGCCACCCAATCGGCGCGACCGGCGGACGCATTCTGGCCAACCTGACGCGCGAGCTGGTGCGGCGCAAGGGGCGCTACGGACTGGAGACGATGTGCATCGGTGGCGGCCAGGGCATCGCCGCGATCTTCGAAAGGGCGGCCTGATCATGGCCGACCTGAAGCAGGCGCTGGAAGCCGCGCGCACGTACCAGGCCGCCGCGCAGACGGCGCTCGCGAAACGCCTTGCGACGAAGCAGATAGACGCCGAACAACGCGCCGCGCATGGCTTTGCCTGGATCGCGACGAGTGTTGCGGCGCTCGATGCGACACTTGAATGGGCCGAAGCCGGCAAAGGGACCAATCCGCTCGACGGGATGGTTGCACGTCTGGCGTTTTCCGAGACGATCGCCCAACTCGCCGGCGGGCTGCCGATGGGGCAGAACGAGTTGCTGCGTCCCGCCGATCTCGGGATTGGCGCCGCCGGGCGGGCATTGGCTGACGCTTGCGCCGGCCTGCTCGACGGCGATCTCTCCGAAATGCGCAAGGAGCTCGTCGCCGCGCTCGCGCGGGGCCACTGGCCGAGCGAGACGCTGCACGATGCCGACCTCGACTCCATTCGCGATCAGTATCGCCGTTTCACCGACGCGAGGATCATTCCCAACGCGCACAAGTGGCACCTGGCGAACGATCTTATTCCCGATGAGACCGTCCGCGCAATGGCCGACCTCGGGACTTTCGGTGTCTGCATCCCCGAGAAATTTGGCGGGCTTGGTCTCAACAAGCTGGTCATGTGCATCGTCACCGAGGAGTTGTCGCGCGGCTGGATCGGCACCGGTTCGTTGGGAACGCGCTCGGAAATCGCCGGCGAGCTGATCGTGATGGGCGGAACCGACGCGCAGAAGGCCCACTGGCTGCCCAAGATTGCCAGCGGCGAGGTGCTACCGACTGCCGTGTTCACGGAACCTGACACCGGCTCCGACCTCGGCTCGCTTCAAACGCGTGCCCGGCAAGACGCCAACGGCGACTGGGTGATCGAAGGTGCCAAGAACTGGATCACCCATGCCAGCCGTTCCGACCTCATGACGCTGCTGGCGCGCACGTTGCCGGATGCCAAGGGCTATGCGGGCCTCTCCATGCTGCTTGTGCCCAAGCCGCGCGGAACCGAAGCCGATCCGTTCCCCGCCGAAGGAATGAGTGGAAGCGAGATCGAAGTACTCGGCTATCGCGGCATGCGTGAATACGCGCTGCAGTTCGATGCCATGCGCGCGCCCGCCGATGCGCTGCTCGGGGGCGAGGAAGGCCAGGGCTTCAAACAACTGATGCGCACGTTCGAGGGCGCACGCATCCAAACCGCGGCCCGCGCGGTGGGCGTCGCCCGCCGCGCGCTCGAACTGGGCCTCGACTACGCACTGGATCGCAAGCAGTTCGGCAAGGCCATCGTCCACTTCCCCCGCGTGTCGGATAAGCTGGCGGCAAGCCTGGTCGATTTCATTGCCGCGCGCGAACTGTGCTATGCCGCTGCGCGTGCCAAGGACAGGGGTAAGCGTTGCGATATCGAAGCGGGCATGGCGAAGCTGCTTGGAGCACGCGCGGCCTGGTCGAATGCCGACGCCAGCCTTCAGATTCATGGCGGCAATGGCTATGCGCTCGAATATGAGATCAGCCGCGTCCTGTGCGATGCTCGCATTCTCAACATCTTCGAGGGGGCAGCCGAGATCCAGGCGCAAGTGATCGCGCGTGGAATGCTGGAAGGCCGCAATTGACGAGCGGGCGGCAGGCCCCGATCGGCCGATGTATTCGACCATATCGAGCGGTTCTACAACCCCACCCGTCGGCACTCGAGCATAGGCTATAGCGGATGCCGAGATCGACGCGATCGGCCAAGAGCTCCGTGCGCCGAGCTCACATCGGTGTCTGCATCATCACGCTTCGGCCGAAACCGTGCTCGACGAGCTCATGATCGGCTTGCCTTGATAGGCCTGGAGCGTCTGCTCGATCGAATGGACCAACGCGCCCCCAACCGTGCCGGGCGTATGATTGATCCAATAGTCCTGGAGCTGGAAGTTGGCGAGGAAGTTGTGCGTGGTCGGATCGCTCAGAACCTGTGGTACACATAGGGGTTGGCCGCTGATCGGCACCGAATCGGCGCCCTCGGCATCCGCGGTCAACAGGGCCTGCTGGTTCGGCGACAGCGCGCCTTGTTTGGCCAGGCTCTGAATCTCCTTCAGGAACTGTGCGTTCGTGACATTGGTGAAGTTGTAGGTGGCGACCGACGACCCCGACCCGCCACCGATTGCGGATATGCTCATTCTGATGCTCTCGTTTTGATTGTGCCGTCCAGCATTGCACAAGCAAGCGATGTGCCAACGCGCTCTTCCACGGTTGTCCGCGATTTCACAGCAAAGCCGATAGGGCAAGATCCGCGAAGGCGGGTCGTCTGTCGGCAGTTCTTGCCCGTTGGGCAGTTCTTGCCTGTTGGAAGTGACGTTCGGGACGGTCGTCACGAAAGATGGCAAGCCTGTTCATGCTGCCGGATCCGGAAGATAATTTTCAGATTCGCTTCGGGCGCGTTCGCCCAACTCGCGAGGAAAACCTTCAATCTGTCCGTCAGGCCGCTGGGTCCGAATCGGTTCGAGCAGGAATACTCGGATTGAGCGGAGGCTGCAGCTTCCCCCTTCACCTTGCCCCGCTGCAGACACCGCCCCGAAGGATTGCTCCGCTGCCCAATCTCCGAGCAATGTGCTCTTCGATTGCCCGTCAGGCCCTTGCCAGCGCCTTCCGGTCACCCCTGATAAACCACACGTGATGAAATCTCGACCTGTCGTCGACCGGGATGCCTACCGGGAAGCCCCGATCTGTGGCTCAATGGATGTGCCTGAGGCCGTTTGGATGGCTGCCTCGGTTCAGCCCTGCCGGGTGAACCCCACACCCTTGCGGCACCCGGCAGGGCATGCTCGACCGAGCCGGTGCCGTGCAAGCTTGTCGATGAGGCGCTGACGGTGTGCTCCGCCCGTCAACCAGATTTCATGAATGATGGGTTGTCAGTGGTCGGCTCGGACCCGAAATCCTTGATCCCTGCCTGAGTGGCCGCAGCCCGGGGCTTCGTGCGCCGCGCAGGGGCAGAAAATCATATGTTCAAAGGCCTCGACGGTGTAAGCTTCGGCTCGGATGGACACGGTAGCCCGGCGAGGCTACGAGATGACCCCGGAACCCGCCACCCTTTGTCTCGGCTGCTGGCAGAACCTGCATCTGCCGATACCGCTGCGCGGGCCTTTATCGCCGCCATTCCGCCTGTTCGGCATTCGCCCGAGCCGAATGAACCCGAACACCTGCACGATCTGCGAGATGGCGTTCTCCAAGATCATGAAGGCACGTGCGGTGACCATCGATGCCACGGTCATGTTCGCGGA
>Ga0187771_10001659_pt1 | contig 15071 bp, 22 predicted proteins | sample 0116_SJ02_MP15_1_FD_133139 | JGI IMG/M metagenome (GOLD analysis project Ga0187771, IMG submission 133139) | Tropical peat soil microbial communities from peatlands in Department of Meta, Colombia - 0116_SJ02_MP15_10_MG | ecosystem: Environmental > Terrestrial > Soil > Wetlands > Peat | place...
CATAGAACCGCCTTTGCCTTTGCAGTAACCCGTTTTTTTGCCCAGAATTTCTGCCATGGTCTTGTCTAATCTTGCTCCTTTTGCTATGCAGTGTCCGTGTCCACGATGTGTGCTCACGATGTAGTCGTCATTTCCTAGATTAGCACAGACGCCGACAGCGACTGCTTCTTCTCCAGCGTAGAGATGTATCGTGCCAGGCACCAAGTTTTGTCCGTATAATTCGTAGACTTTTTCTTCGAAAAGCCTGATTTCAAGCATTTTGCGGTACATTTGCATAAGTCGGTTTTTTTCCAGAGCCAATTTTTGTACCTTCTAATGCTCTTTCATAGAGAACTCCCTCAGATAAGTGCTTAGCCTCTGTTTCGGCGTGTCTTTTGTGTTGCCGATTTCGAGAAGTGCGCAGTATTATCAAAAGTTTTATAAAACGTAAGTCTTGATATATTTGATTCCGTTGATATAGAATGGCGTCAAAAGTAAATATGGAAAAAATCGCACACTACGCGTTCATGGCATTTGTACTGATCGCGATCATTGCAGGACTTGTGATCGGAGCGTGGGCTTATTCCGTTCAAAACACCTTCTATTCCTATCCATATACGTTCAATAGTGCTAACGTTGGCAATGGTGTTGCCAACGCTAACAGTTACATCTTGCTGATTATGCTAATACTCGGCATAATAGTAGGGCTTGTAAGCGTAACAGCGAAAGAAGTTCAGCCGTTTCTTATAGCCACCATTGCCTTGGTGGTCGCCAGCTTATCTAATGTTTGGGGTTCGTTGGCAACGATACACAACATACTTCCATACTGGGCAACTGCGATATTGAATTATGTGGTGGCCTTCGTTGCTCCTGCAGCTGTTTTACTTGCCATAAAAGCGGTTTTCGCTCTAGAAAGGAAGTAGCTCTGGCTATTGCTTTAGCTTTCCTTCTTTTTTTTGTGTGTCTATCAAACTCATATTTCTAGACGATTGCTGCAACTGATTTCTCGTAGTCTCTTGTCCCGATGGCTAAAAGACACTTCGTGCTCGCGTAGGGTTTTCCAGTTCGTGGCTGTGTTTTCATAGCACGTCTTAGAACATAGTACATTGGCGGCGCGGTTCATTTGCGCGTTTTTCTGCTTTGGGTGGTTTATTCATGTTGATGATGATCATTGCTCCGTTCATTATTATCTGTTTCTTTTCTTATGGGTTAGGGCAGGGCAAGCATGTCGCGGCGTTGCTATGGAAAATGTTTTATGCTGATGTACCTGTAATGGTGTTTCATATGAAGGGGAAACTTATGGCTAAATGTCCAGTTTGTGGAAAAGAAGTTAGCTCTGCCAAGAAGACTTGGAAGATGGCTGGCAAACCTGACAAGAGCGGCAAGAGAACAGAGCTTACGATCGGACTGTTCGAGCACTGCGGGAAAACTTTCAGATCAACTTTAGGCAAGAGAAAAATCTAAACTAGTAGAAGAGCGCTTCTTCTTTCTCTTTTTTTCTTTTTTTCGGTCAGCTTAGGCAGATTCTTGTTCATTATCGTCTTTGTTTGCGATTGCTGGTAAAATCTGCGATGCTTCGTCCACGGTGCGTATGGTATCGGCGATTTTTTCGAGGTACTTCTGAAAGTTTAGTGTCTTAAGGACGGTTATGCCTCTTTCTGTCAAGGCGTAGAATATTTTTTCACGTAATCTTCGTTCCTCTATTAGGCTGTTTTTCAGCAAAAAGTCTAGCCGTGGCTTTAAAGCTGAGCAGTCCATGTTTGTTTCGTAGGCTACGTTGTCGATGGTTAATGGTCCCTTCACTAGGGCTTCAAGTATAGCTTCGTATGTTTCAAGCTTTGATGTACGCATACGTTGATTCCTCCGTTCATTCACTTGATATGTTCTAGATAAAGCATTTATGAATCCAAAATATCCAAACGCCCAAAACCCTTAAAATTAGGCACAGGCTAACCAGAATAGTCAAAGCAAAAAGGGCCGGTCGTCTAGCCTGGCAGGACATCTGCTTGACGTGCCTTCTTTTAATGTTGACCATACTGTTTCTGATGATGTTTCTATAGATTGGTCAAGTTTTAGACAATGGGTATTTAACAAGTATGCCAAGACCTATGCTCCAACAGTAGTCTGTTATGCCAAGAAGTATGCAAGTTTACTGAAGGGTAATTTGAGGGAGATTGACCTTCTGAGACCCAGTGTCAAGGCTCAAACTGTCAAGGCTCTGACAATCTTGTCAAAGTTTCTTGGCATAAATCAGGAGTTCAAGAAGAGGCTAAGTGATTACGGTGTAAAGATGAACAGACCAGATGCTTTTAGCTCATTTCTCAGAATAATGAACAACCACAACAGTGACCTACTAGAATGGAACAAGAAAGCCTCAGATGTAATGAGACCCAATGAAAAACTATTCTTGAAATTTCTACTCTTTACAGGTCTTAGGACTGGAGAGGCAATTGAGTCTTTCAACCTAATAATTAAACTGAACAAAGAAAACAAGCTATCTGACTACTACGACAAAGAGCAAAGTCTACTTCAACACTTTCAATTCAAGGACATCTTCATCAGAGGGACTAAGAATGCCTATGTCTCTTTTGCTTCAAATGAGTTGGTTGGTGAGATTTGTAATAGTGAAGAGTTAACCTATGCACAGATAATCAAGAGACTGACAAGAAAGGGCCTGAAGCTTAGGCTGAATGAGTACAGAGACTACTTTGGGTCTTTCCTGGTCAAACACAATCTGATAAGAGAAGAGGTAGACCTGCTGTGTGGAAGGATACCTCCAAGCATATTCATGAGGCACTACTGGAGTCCAAGTTTTGGGGAACTGAAAGAAAGAACACTAAGAGCTTTAGAATTATTGAAGTCAGGTTCTGCTATGGCTATTCTACAAAGTTAAAAATAGCTTACAAGGAATTTGTGAAAGTGTAGAATGTAAAAACAGGAAATGAAGGGAAAGAAAGTGAGGGGTATTATGCTTTTGCTATTCTTTGGTCTTTGCAGAAGATTTTCTAAGCATTGAACCAATATACAGTCCGATGAAAACGACCACGAATGCAAGGATAGCAATAATGCTTACTAAGACTGCCGCATGGGCGGCATATGCATAGGCTGTCCACCCACTCGAAGGCGGTTTGAACACGTTGTTGAAGTCTTCTATGAACCATTGCATTCCGTAGTAGTTACATGTCCAGACTGTCTCGAATACTAGGAGCGTGAAGGTAGAGAGAACGTCAATAACTCCTATTGCTTTGATTCCTGAGTCCTCCTGAATCTTCAGGGAAAACACGTAACCGACAACAAGTGAAGATATCAGTGAGGCAATTATAGTAGAAAGCATGGCAGCCAGCTGATCATTATTCATTGAAATGAATCCAAACATCAGGAAAGCATTAAGGATTAAACCAAACAGAACCAAAGAAACCGTAGCAATAATCACGTCGCTAAACTTCAATCTATCACCTCCCTCAGGATTAAACAGTCAGATTTGTTCTCGGTTGAGTTATAACTTTTCCGTACAACTAAAAACTTGGTGAAGACTGGAAGGATTGTCTTCTATTTTCGTTGCTCTCTCTTCTTAGTTAAAGGCCATTAACCACATAAAGCAGACACTATGCTTTTGATTTCTTCAGTTTCTGTTCTCTCTTCTGCATTTCTTTGTAGAGGTATTCAAACCACTCAAATATCGTTGGTTGATTGAACTCTTTTCTGGCTTCCATTATGCTATCTCTCATAAGATCCCATGCCATTTTGAGTGGTGCAGTAAAGAGGTCATCAACGATACCAATATCTACAAGTCTTCTATGGAGAAGAATACCTATACCTTCAAAGAATGTGCCAACTCCTATCCATTCTGCCATACCATATTTCTCCCTATAGTCATGGAAGTCTTTTAGGTCTCCTTGCATTCTGTATAATTTGTTCCAAGTTCTCTGGAATCCTTCACTCCCATATCGTGAATATAACCTCATAATGAGGTCTGTTTGCCTTACCTGTCTTTGATGTCTCATGTCAAAAATGTAATAGACAACACCTATCAACACACCAGCAGCAGCAACAATAGCTGAAATCTCAGTAATGTCAACCATCTTTACCCCTCAACCTATTCTATAATGCACCAGGTCAGTATAAAAAATAAATCACATCGAATATTCGATTCTCTTCGTCTCTCCAGTTTGTTGAGGCTTCAAGAAAGGAAAGGCTCCACGATGAGGCTTCGAAACCTGATATTGACTTAGACTTTCAGTGGAAAGTCTCTCTTCTTCAGGAGCTTAGTAAAAAGACAGGATCATCCAGGAAAGAGTTAGGAGAATCAAAATATAGCCCCATATGTTTCTCCTCCCCTTCTGAAGCCACTGTGCAGGTTTTTCCTTATCATTTTTGCTTCGAGTGTTAAGGATGGTATAAGTATGTATTCCGAATTGATAACCAAAGATCGATTTTTCTTCCTCTTTCTTTGAAAGTGCTTCTTCAATCGCCCTTATTCTTCTGTATGCTGTCTCGTCCAGCCTTTTGCTTGTGTAGTGTGTAGTCCAAAGCCAGATAAGATACAACCCAACAGAGGCAAAGGCATATCCTGACATAGGATAAGGACCTTTGGAAATGCTCGTGTTTGCCAAAATGAAAAAAGAAGAAGCAACAAGAATCGAGCCTATCAGAAGAGTTATGTTGTCACGTCTTTGAAGCTCTTGATTTGCAATTTCGTAGTCTTTCAGAACCAGGTTCAGTTTTGAATCTGATATCCCTTCACCATTTTCTCCGCTATTTTTCTTTGTCCCTTTTCCCTTTATCCAATCCGTAATATCATCTTTTATTCTTTCGTCGATCTTATTGTCAGAGAGATATGAGATCTTGAAAAGATATACTATTGCCAGAAACAAACCCGCTATTGAGATGCAAAAAGTGGCTGGATCAAACACTTCTGTTCCCAGAAGATATCAAGTCATATGCATATATTTCTATTTCCATCAATTTATCTTGATTGGCCTCTCCTGCTTACTCATAGGCTTTCCAGAATGATATTTCCTAATGAGTGCAAGAGAATCATTTTCACTCAACTCTCCAATTTCTAGGTGTTTGTTTCTTCACAGGTCTTAAAAACACCGAAGTCTAGGCTATGCTTGCTTGTGGTCTACTACCTGCTATTGGTGAAATAAGACTTTACACTTACAGTCTTCCAAGGGAGTGGACCACAAGACCCTTCCAACCTGGTATGGAATTGGAGTCATAGGATCATGGCAGAAAAATCAGTCTTTAAGGAATGTTCTGTTTGTAGGGGAGAGACTGCTATGATCTATGAATGCCCCAGCTGCAAGTCCAAGTTCTGTATTGTCTGTACAATCAGGAATAACTGGAAATGTCCAAATTGTAGACAAGAACTTGGATTGGTTGATTCATAGAGAGAAAATAGACTTTGACAAAAAGATCAGAGAGGTTGATTACCGAAGTTTGTCTTTTCTTTGTTGCCAAATCTCTCTTATTACTTTGCCAACCTTCATGAACTCCTCCTCGGTGAACTGATCACTCTTAGCAATATTACAGATTGGACAATCCAGGGCCAAATTCGCTAAAGTATTGTTTGTTTTGTCACCATCTCTATGTTCTATTTCCAACTTTCTCCTCGTACCTTTTTTGTAAATAGGCTTTCTCCATATCTTAATAAATTCCTCTTCCTCAATTCCACAGTAACGACACTTTGTTCCTTCTGTCTTTTTTAGAAGAACTTTCAGCTTATCACTATCTTTTTTGTATGGTATTCTTCCTCTTCCATTTTCTAAAACTTTAAGAAGTCTATCTAGCTCTTCATTTTCTTCTTTGCTGAGTTTGAAGTGATGCAAGACCAAATTTACACCTATTCTGAAGAGTCCTTTTGATTCTGTTAAAAGCTTTTCCAAAATGGCATTCTCTAAAGGACAAAGGATTATTCTATCAATTTCATTAATTTCTCAATGGTTGGTAGAGGCTCACCGTTCTCAACTTTCTCCATTAAGTGGTCTGCAAATCTCAATTCTCTACGATGTCTTAGTGCAAGTACATATAGGGCTAGACCGACAAAGATTGTTGCAAGAGGAATCATAACCAAAATTGTCCAAATTGGTATTAAATCCTTAAAGACACCTACCAGACTAACGTATATGGCGATGATAGCAATCAAGCTTGATGCTAAGTAAGAACTAATGGCAGTATAAGTAGAATTGGATTGTTCAATAAAGGCTTGTATTTTGATTAGTTCGGTCTCCTTATCCATTTTTTCACAATTCTGATTAGTTCTTTTGGTTCTGCTACTACTTCACACTTCTATATTTCCTTCATGATTCTGCTGTTTACCCTCTGGAACCATCCGCTCATTGAAGAAATCAATTCTAGAAATTCTGGATTTTGGGCAAATTCCTTGCTTTTTTCTTCGTCTTCGTCTATTGCTGTGTAATTTGGGTATCCTAGCCAAGTTTCATACGATGGTTCACCTACTTCGGTAACAAAGTGCTTTACGGATTTCCATGTTGCACCATGAGATATGAGCCATTCATCGAATCTTTTCTGCCATTCTAAGACTTTCTTAAAGTCCTTTCTACCTTCTGGAGTCAGTTTTTCTATGATTACAAGGTATATCATGCTCTTCCCTTCACTACACTGATTAGTTCTTTAGGTTCTGCTATAAGGTTTTTTACACGATTCCTTAAGTCTTATATTCTGAACAGCAGCAAAAAATAAACTGGGAATATTTATGATGAAAGAAGAAGTGATTGAGAAATATGTAAAAGATTATGCTGCATTGCTTAGAGAGATTAGAGAGTATGGAAGTGACCTCTTCCATTCTGAGGGGATGGTCATTTTTAGTTTTGGGATTATCTACAAACATCTGAATCTTCATGGCATTGATATTCGTGATGAGAGAAAAGGTGAACTTGACGCAATTGCTTTTTTAGACCCTAAGGCAAAGAAGCAAGTCACTATTGAGTTTGAATTACACAGCAAAGATTTTGTCACACATAAACACGAACCCACTAAGTGTGACCTACTAGTCTGTTGGAAGCATAATTGGAAAGAATGCCCCTCTAACATTGATGTTTTTGAGTTAGACCACTTCTGGAAAGATGCACTCAAAGAAATGTGAGTGTATCATTTTCACTCAACTCTCCAGTAAGGTGAGTATAAGTTTCTTCACAGGTCTTAAAAATATCAAAGTCTAAGCTGTGATTGCTTGTGGTTCATATCCTGCTAATGGTGAAAAAGACTCTCCTCAGTCTTCCCAAAGGAATGAACCACGAGACCTCCAACATTATGGGAGAAAGGAGGTATAGGCTATAGAACAAGCAAAGCCTGTCTACAAGAAATGTGATGTCTGCCAAGACAATGTCATTCTCAGCAACACTTGCCCTACCTGCCATTCTGTGATCTGCCTCTTATGTGCAGTGCATATTGAATGGGTCTGTCCCAAATGCAAAAGGAAGTTACATTCTGATTAGTTCTTCCATTCTTGCTATGAGCCTTTTCGAGAATAGCGTTTTCAGAAGATAAGAGAAGTCTTTGTAATTCTCTGCCATTTCATTGCAGGTCTAGGTGGTCTTGGTTTGAATATGCCTTTCCCCCACCAATAATATCCAGCAAGAGCCATGACAATAAGAAAAGCTCCCCATAGAACAAAAATCCATCTGGAAGATAAGTTCCAAGAACCAAAACCAGTAACTGCAAGAAAAATGATTAGAGCTCCTGCCCCTACTACAAGTGCAATCACATGCTTGTTAGGTCGAGAGTAATATGTTCCAGACAATCTTCTCCAGACCTAGTCAGTATTCTTTCGGTTCTGCTATAACACTTTTGCATTCTTTAGACTTTAACAAAAAGAGAATTCTCAAAATCCTAATCTTTCTTCTTTTTCCTCGTAATAAATCCTTTCAGCAGTATTGCAGCAGCCAGTAGTAAAACTGCACTTAGCCAAGGTGCTATAAGGCTGAACATGGGCAGTGGTGCTGAGATTCCACCTACTGAGGACACTGGTAGTGAATAAGTAATCTCTAAATATGGTTCACCAGACCACACAATTCCAAGTATATACCATGAAGGTAGGCTTAGGCAATCAAGTGCATATTCCCTAAGGCATATTTTGGTTATTCCACCTTCTACGATATTGTTAATTCCTTGAGAATTGAAGGTTATTGTGTAATTAGCGTACGTTGATGATGTTACATTCACGAATCCATATGTACTGCCTGAAAAGCTAGTCCAATCACTTGTGCTTAACGGAGTTGCCTGAGTTCCTTGTTGGGCTGATATGTTTCCAACGCCCTCTGGGTTATATTCCTTAGCATACAAGTGCAGTTTAACTGAAGTTATTATAGCACTCTGTGGTATTGAAGAAGTATTAAAGTATTCAAAATATCTTTCCCCTGTGAATACCATATCTCCGTAGTCATATCCATAATAGACTTGTTGGTTAGAAAAAAGACCATACGGAAACCACGTAATACCATATGAACTCCACATTTCAAGACCTTCTTCTGATGATGTTGAATATATATGAACAGTTATTGAACTTGCAGAAGCTTTCGGAATGGAGAATTGAAATAGCCCAATAAACAGGAAAGCTAGAAGAAGAATTGTAGTGATTTCTGTTTTTTTCATTTTTGACCTACCTTTCCCAAGTTTAGTATTGTTTTGCACCTTTTAAATAAGGCTTGTGAAACTATTTTCCATTAATGTTTAAACAGTTAGCTACATAACAGTTTCATCATTCTGATTAGTTCTTTTGGTTCTGCTATAAATAAGATTAGGAATAACCGTAAGGTTTTGCTTCAAGTCCCAGACTGTTGCTTTTTAGGAAATCTACCAGTCTATCCATAATTAGGTTCTGTAGATTTCTGGTCTTTTCATAAGAAGCCATCATCTCAGAGACTAGCTTAGGATTTTCATTTATACTCATTTGTGCAAGTTCTCTATAGAAATTCTCCTCTTCCGTATTACCATGTCCTCTATACTCAGGCTTGAATCCTAGAAAGTCTTGAAAGAAATCTGATATGAAGAAACTTGTATCATTAGGATGAAGTTGTTTTCTTGCAAGGTTTGCCTTTTCCTCTATCGTTTTATATCTTGTGAAAAACTCATTATAGAAGAATAAAAAGCTATCAATTTCCTTTAGAAAGTTATGAGGATATAACCCTAGACCTAAGAACTTTGCATACTTCTCTAGGTCTGACTTGAGTTGTATGATGCTGTTTTTTGAATAGAATAGACGTTGAGGCAACTCAAAGTATAGTTTAGAAAGAAAGTCTTTGTGCATGTATTCAAGTTTCTTAAAGAGGGAATCTCTAAGTCTTTCCCAAACCAATAAAATGACCAATATTGCAGATGTAAGGCTTGAAACTGCTGTAGAGAATGCTTGAGCATCAAAGCTTTCTCTGTAGAAATAGAAACCCACAAAGAAAACTAGGATTAGAGAGGAAATTGGTAAAGCCAATATCAACAGATTTAGCTTAGTACTTATTGGCATCATTAGGAATTCTCCCACTCACTATTCTAATCAGTTCTTTAGGTTCTGCAATGACCTTCTTGCACCACTTGCAGGTCTCAGTCTTCAGAGGGTTAAACATCGGAATGTAAACTGTTACCTTAGGAAATGTTGGATGGGGTTGTTCAATGAAGATCTTGTCTACTTCTATTCTATTCCAGTGACCACAAGCCCTACACTTCATTCTGAGAAACCGTTTCATCTTCTTTTCCTTTGTTTAATCACTAAAAGAACAATGACTAAGAATAAGATGAAAAAAATAAGAAGAGAATAATATAATGCTATACCAAAGATAGAAGCATTAAAAACAACAAAGAGCGATAGGCTAGCAACTAAGAAACCGAAAATATTGAATATACCCAGAGAAATCACAATCAAACAACACCAGCGAACTATTTTCGATTCTGTTTTCTTCAGAAGCCTGTAAATGACTGTTGCTGAAATCACAATAATAGAGATAAACAAAATAAAGCTGAGTAATGCAATAGCCTTTGTTACAGTTGAATTAGCCTTCATAAATTCTTTAACCACAAGAAAAAGGAACAAGATTGCAATACCTGTTGACCCATAAGAAAGGACTGCAAAGAGGTAGTTGGGAAATATTTTGAAAGCAAAAGAGAGGACAAATGCTAGTAGAAATAGTGATGCAGCAGTTATTGCATAGACTTGTGCATTTGGGTACGTGTTAGTAGTGAAGGCTGCTATAGCTATGCACAATGATCCTAAAACTGCAAGAGGATAAACATCTCTTAATGCCTCTAAGAACTTGGGATGTAAATCTATCAATATCTTCTCAATGTCTTTTGGTTTTTCAACTTTCTGATTATGTTCTTTTTTATCCTCTTCCGTCAATTTCTCCTAACCTTTTTCAGTTGAACGTCATGGGTGCTTTTAAAGTTTAAGATAAGGTTTGTATTTTGAATCCAAAATGCCTATAGCAAGGCCTTATCATATTAGTAGTTAAGGTAGGAGTGCAGAGCTTTTCAGTATCTTCTTCCCCTCTCTCTTCTCTGCATTCCAACCTGTATCTTGGTCCTACGATCATATTATGTGTGCTGCTAATAGGGCAGCAATCAGTGTTGAAGCAGTCGCTATAATTGCAAGAGAGATAATGAGAATGTTGTTTTTGGACCAGAATTTAATCTCTTTCATGCTAGCTATAATTTCCTTCATGCTATCTATTTTCTGTTCAAGTCGCTTGATTTCACTATCAAAAACCTCTCTTGGAACATGGGATTTCTTCAAGTCTGTTACATCAGTAGTGAAGACTCTGAAATCTTGAAAATCCTTTGTAGTTCCAACTAGCCTTCTAACTCCGCCGATTTCTTCATCTACCTTCTTGTTTAATTGCTCCACCTGAGCTTCTAGCCTCGCAGTTGTTTCTATTATCTTGTCTCTAAAATCAAAATCCTTTGGAATGGCTTCAGCATCTTTCCTCAAAGAAGATACTGTTTCTTCAATCTTAGCTCTTTGTTTGTCTTCCAAATATCGAGCTGCGTAGAAATTCATAGCCTCGGTCAGATTCATAGACAAGGCGTTCGGTGAATTTTCTGTTCTAGGGTCGTCCCTTGACATCACAAGAGCTGAATTATAAAGAGGCATCCAAGAGGAAATCCAACGAGTACCTGCTCTCGGTTCAATGCTTCCGATTATTTTATGAATGTCCTGAATCTCTTGGGAACTCAGCAAATCTAGAAGCCTTTTTTTCAGATCTTGGAACGTCAAGTTTTTTGGATTAAGATTCTCAAGGATTATTGTATCCATATCTTGCTTTTTGGAATTATGTACAACAAGAAAGGACGTTGGGTAAGTTTCTCCAAAATCCAATACTACAACTTGGCACGGTGGAAAAAGAGAAGTCAGAAATGCCCATCTTTCAGTTGCAAAAGCGTCTTTATACTCAGATATCATTCTAGCTTCATTAAATGCTCGGAAGTGCGAAATGTTTCTCTTGACGTACTCTTCCCAAGACATTACTTTGCTCATATATCTCCCCGTCTAATCTAAGAATGAAGTATTTAAAAAGATTACATCATCATAGGAAATATCTAATGTCCTTCACTATTAGACTTTAACATAAAAAAAGAAGTCTTTAATTCGAAAAGATCTGGACAGAACGCTTGAGTTTTCAAGTGAACTTGGTGTAACTTAGAGCTCCCCCCCCGCACAAAACTGCACAAAATTGTTGCTTTTTTAGGGTAGTCTGCATTTTCTATGGAAAATACCATAGCTTAAAAACTACATCTTTATAAGGAAGTTTAGTGCATAGTCTGGTGTATAAAAATAAGCAAAGTTGAAAATATAAAATGAGAAAAGATTTCGTATATTCAGATGTTGTTAGTCCTATAAAAGAAAGTGAAATGAAGAAATGGGGATCTACACCTAAGAGTTCTACTACTAGGCTTTTTCAGCAGTTTGTAGCCTCTTCAGATCAGATGGTTGAAGTACACCTTGACAAACTCCCTGCTCCCAAGGCAAAAGGGACTTCAAAACTGCCATCCACCAAACAAGATAGCTTTGCAAGCTCATTCTACGCTTGGAAGAGGAAAAACAAAGACTATCTCAAGTCTCTTGGAATTGACGTTTATCTTCTCAGAAGAGGAGAGAGAGTTGCTCTCAAGAAAAAGAAGGTGAAATGATTGAGTGGTTATGATGCTCATTTTCAAATTAGATGGATTTACTTTGATGCTCTGGATAGGCACGATTATGCTCAGCTTGAACAACTCAACAGGAATGAGAAGGGCTACTATTATGAAATGAGAGTGCAGGACTTGCTCCATGACAAGGGACTGGAGTTCAATGGAAATTCTGCAGACTACGAAGAATGGTTGAAGCATACAAACACAGGCTTCGACATTAAGATGAGAAACCCAAAAAAAGGGAGTTGGACTACTGTGGAGTGTAAGCTAATCTTAAAGCAACTATATCCTTCTTGGTTTCTTAGAGATTGGTTAGGCAGAAGTGCCGAAATCATTGTAACCAATAACCCATGGGCTGTACCTTACAAGTTTAGGAAACTGCTCAGAGAAAGTGGCAAGAAGATGTTCTCCACAATGGAGTTTCTATTTTACATACAGAAGCTATCTAACCCTAACAAGTATAACTTGAATATTGTCAAATATTCCAATTCTACTGAGTACGATAGAGTTTCTAGATGCAGCTTCAAGCTCTATCATTACTCCAGAATACCAACATTACCCAGAAAATGTACCAAATACCTGGTACAAATTCTGGAGAGTCTTTCCAAGAAACTGCACATGGATAGGGACCATGAAAGAGAAATGGATTGTACCAGATTCTTGGGACGTTTAGGTGTACTCCATGCAGACATTCACTGATAAAGAAATACGTTATTTGAATAGACTCAGGAAAAGAAACATTTGTAACCACTCTCCAGGCAATGGTGGGCCATTAAACAAGCCTATGAGTGTCGAAGAGAGGAAGCTCAGGAGTAACATAAGAAGGAAGTGCCACATCTTCATGTATGAGTTGGTACTTGCTGATTCTCTAGGATTAGCTCTAGATAAGGAACTTGGAAAAAAAGGCTGTGGGGACATCTACACGGCTATGGATGGACTTTCGTTGAGCTTGTTGTTTAGAGAGTATGAAGAGAGGAAAAATACAGAACAGGACAAACAAGAACCCGATTCATGAGTTTCAATTCACTATCAAAGAAAAGGGGTCATAAGATATCAATCCAAGGAAACTTAGATCAGTAATATTGCTTCATGCATTGTTTCAAAACAGTCCAGAAGTGCTTGGACTAGATTTCACCACGAAGCGTAATCTAAGAACTGCAATTAACAGACTGAATCTGACTTTATTCCTTTCTCTTTTGCAAACCCAATTTGAAGTGAAAACGATGAATTCTAAGATAGGGTATATTTCATTCCTAGACTTTTACACGGAAAACATGTATGATTGCATACTGAACTTGGTCAAACTGAGGCAAGAAGGACGTGTGGCAGTACCAGATTTCCTTTATCATGGCACGACAACAACTTTCCTTCACGACATACTGATGAAGGGTCTACTTCCAGAGAAGGCTGGTCAATGCTGGAAGGAAGACAGTGAAAAGAGGATATTTCTAACTGACAGCATGTATGCAGCAGAACTCTTTGCTTTGAAGGCTGTCGTTGTTTATGGAGGAGAACCCATTATTTTTGTTGTAGATGTGAGCAACCTAAAGAGCAACCTTGCACTTGATGAGGAGACATTTGAAAAGGAATACCCAACAGTCTTTGATACATACAAACAGTATTCCTTCGAAGAACCAATATCCCCCAGAGAAATAAGAGATTACTACATACTTCCAAAAGACAAATCAATCTTTCAATTAATTGAGACTATTAGGGACAATTACTTGAAGAATTCCCAAAATAAGGTTTAGGCTTAAAAATTACCCTCCATTCATTCTATCTTCGATTTTTATCTGTGGGTGTCACTCTGCATGGACGATGATGACAGATTAGACTGTATTCTTTGTCTATGCTGCTTATTGAATTTATTTTTGATGGAGTGAAAGTACCTAAAGTGCTTAGAAATGCCTATTACCTGTTGCATTCATTCACTGAAGTGCTGAAAGTAATTATTGGTGTGATTATAGGCAGATCAACCAGGTCAAAGCATGTTTCACCACTGAAGACATTTCTTCAATGGTCTTTTTATCCATAGCATTGACCCTAGGGTCAGTCCCAAGGCTGAGAACATGAGAATACTATGTCAGGTCTGTGGAATAGAAGGGTATCTCCAACACATTGGCAAGAACTACTACAGAGTTAGGCATTATATTGGCTTCAGAGATGGCAAACCAGTCTTCGAGTACCACAGATTAAGCATTGAATATGTTGAGAACATCCTGAGAGCCTCAGTTGACCACACTGGTCAGAACAGCATTGACCCAAAAAGGCTTAAATTGGATTCTATTAAGGAATTAGAGGAGGGCCGGTCGTCTAGCCTGGCAGGACATCTGCTTGACGTGCAGAAGGTCGCTGGTTCAATTCCGGCCCGGCCCACCAACTAGAGTTGCTAGGATTGAGGAAGATGCCAATCAGCCGTTTCAGATGGTCCTCATAGCTTAGCATTTATTTGGACAACGTGTATGATTTTGCAGAAAAGTTATAGCTGAACTATTGCACTAAATGATTAAGAAGCAGAACTTAACAACAGGTAGTTTGGTGCATTGAATGAAGGTTAAAAAAGTAGCTAAGAATGACTTGGAAGCGTCCTATTGTTGTATGACTGAAACCCCTCCAGGCGCCTCTTGGCTACAGGCTCTGCCGGAGTCAAAGAAATGGTTCAAGAATAATTTGGGAAAGCATGTTGAAGGGTATCATCTGCTCGACGGCGACAGAGTCGTAGGGCACATCTACTGGGAAACATCTGAGAAGGCGTTGGTTCCATACAGGATTGAGCCTAGAGTAGCCTGTGTCTATTGCACCGAGATGTTGCATGACTATATGCACAAGGGACATGGAAAAGCAATGTTCGACTACATGAAGCAGGACCTGAAGAAACAAGGGTATAAAGGGATAATAGTAGACGCCACAAGCATCAAAGAATACATGTACTACGAATACTTCCAGAAGCAAGG
>Ga0187771_10001660_pt1 | contig 15070 bp, 10 predicted proteins | sample 0116_SJ02_MP15_1_FD_133139 | JGI IMG/M metagenome (GOLD analysis project Ga0187771, IMG submission 133139) | Tropical peat soil microbial communities from peatlands in Department of Meta, Colombia - 0116_SJ02_MP15_10_MG | ecosystem: Environmental > Terrestrial > Soil > Wetlands > Peat | place...
AGGTCTTTGCATGAGGCTCCTGCTCACCGGCGCGCACGGTCAGGTCGGCTGGGAGCTCAATCGCAGCCTGATGCCGCTCGGCCACCTGATCCCCCTCGATCGCAGCCAGTGCGATCTGGCGCGCGCGTGCCGCAGCTCAAGCCGATCCCTCGCCCAGGACTATCCGACCCCGGTGGCGCGGCCGAAGAATTCGCGGCCGGCCGGCGAGCGCCTCGGCCGGCGCTTCGGCATCGCGCTCCCGGACTGGCCTCAGGCACTTACCCGCTGTATCGAAGAAATAACACCAGCCAGGTGACGGCTCAGGTCGGCATGGGCGCAACCAGAGCCGGCCCGCGACAATAGGCGTGCCGCGCCAGCGCCGTTTTGCGTCGCCACTGCCGATGCCCTAGTGTGACCGTTGCAATGTGACAGCGGACATGCGCATGCTCGATGCTCCGGACAAGTCGACAATGCATCGCCGCGCGGCCGAAGGCCCGCCGCGCGATTTTCAGCATCATTTGCAGCGGCTCAAGGAGCGCGGCCTCGTCACCCGCATCGACCGTGCCATCGACAAGGACCGCGAGCTGCACCCGCTAGTGCGCTGGCAGTTCCAGGGCGGCCTCGCCGAAGAGCAACGCCGCGCCTTTCTGTTCACCAACGTCGTCGACGGTTCAGGCCGCCGCTACGACATTCCGGTCGCGGTCGGCGCGCTCGCCGCCTCGCCGGAGATTTATGCGGTCGGCATGGGCCGGCCGGTCGCCGAGATTGGCGAGGCTTGGAATGAAGCCATCGCGCATCCGATCGCCCCACAAGTTGTCACCTCAGGCGCCTGCCAGGAGGTCGTGCTCAAAGGCGCCGACCTCACGAAGCCCGGCGGCGGGCTCGCTTCCCTGCCGGTGCCGATCTCGACGCCGGGCTTCGATTCCGCGCCCTATCTCACCGCCACGCTCTGCATCACCCGCGATCCGGAGACCGGCGTGCAGAACATGGGCACCTATCGCGGGGCGCTGAAAGCGCCTAACCGCCTCGGCGTGCGCATGTCGTCGCGGCCAGGCGGCGCCGGCGGCTACTTGCATTGGCGCAAATACCAAAAGCGCAAAGAGCCGATGCCTTGCGCCATCGTCATCGGCTGCGCACCGGTGGTGCTGTTCACCGGGCCACAGAAGCTGCCGATCGACCAAGACGAGATGGCGGTCGCCGGCGGGCTCGCCGGCGCGCCCATCCGCATCGTCAAGGCGGCGACGGTCGACCTCTATGTGCCGGCCGACGCCGAAATCGTCATCGAGGGCCTGATCGACAGCGAACTCTTAGAGCCCGAAGGCCCGTTCGGCGAGAGCCACGGCCACGTGGCGCTGGAAGACTTCAACATGCCGATGCAGGTGACCGCGATCACGCGCAAACGGGCGCCAGTGTTCGTCTCCATCATCAGCCAGGTGACGCCGAGCGAATCGAGCGTGATGAAAAAGGTGGCGTTCGAGCCAATGTTCCTTGCGCACCTGCGCGGCGCGCTCGGCATCCGCGGCCTCAAGGGGTTCAAGATGCATGAGCCCTTCACTAATCTGCGCAAAGTGATTTTCCTGCAATTCGCGCGCGGCACGGCGCGCGCCGAAGTGTGGCGCGGCCTGCAAGGCGCCTCCTCGCTGCGCGCCGATTGCGGCAAGATCTGCATCGCCGTGAGCGATGACATCGATCCCGATAACACCGACGCGATCTTCTGGTCGCTCGCCTATCGCTCCGATCCGGGCCAGGACGTGCGCATCGAGCCCTATCGCTCCGCCGGGCACGGGCCGAAATCGGGCGCGCGCGAGGATTCGACCATGCTGATCGATGCCACGCTCAAGCATGACATGCCGCCGCTCGCCTTGCCCACCCGCGAATTCATGGAGCATGCGCGCACGCTGTGGGACGAGCTTGGCCTGCCGGCGATTTCGCCGCAGGCGCCGTGGCACGGCTATTCGCTCGGCGACTGGGACGAGCGCTTCGACGTCTATGCCCGCCGCGCGGTCGAGGGGCGCTGGGCGGAGAGCGGGGCGGCAACCTTCAAGCGCCGGCGCGGCGGCGTGATCCCGGAAACGCCGGTGCGCAACGTCGAAAGCACCAAGAAATCCTGAAGCCGCCATGCGCCGATTGACGCCGTTCGCCTTTCTTCTCGCTGCGCTGATTGTCGCCGCGCCGTCCGCGCGCGCGGCCGACGATTATCCGAGCCGACCGGTCCGCCTGATCGTCGGCTTTGCCGCCGGCTCGAGCGGCGACGTGGTGGCGCGCATCGTCGCGCACAAGCTTGGCGATCTGCTCAAGCAAAGTGTGGTGGTCGAGAATAAGCCGGGCGCCAGCAGCATGGTGGCAACCGACTATGTCGCGCGCAGCGCCAAGGACGGCTACACGCTGCTGTTCGGTACCATCGCCACTGTCATCAACATGACAATGATGCCAGACAAGGCGCCCAATGTCGCAAAGGACATGACGCCGATCGTGCTGGTCGGCTCGATCCCCAACATTCTGGTGGTCAATCCGAAGCTCGGCGTCAGCGACGTGAAGGGGCTGATCGCGCTCGCCAAACAAAAGCCGGACGAACTGCTTTACGGCGCCTCAGGCCTCGGCAGCGGGCCGCATCTTGCCACCGAACTGTTCAAGCAGATGGCCGGCATCAAGATGACCGGCGTGCTCTATCCGGGCAGCGGGCAGACCGCCGTCGATCTCATCTCCGGCCGCATCCAGGTGATGTTCGCTCCGGCGCCGACCGTGCTCGGCCTCATCAAAGACGGCCGCGTCAAGGCGCTGGCAACGACCGAGGACAAGCGCGCCAGCGTCGCCCCTAACCTGCCGACCATCGGCGAAGCGGCGCTGCCCGGCTACGCTGCCGGCCTGTGGTTCGGCATCTTCGGCCCGGCCGGCCTGCCGCAGCCGGTGGTCGAGAAGCTCGCCGACGCGACCAGCCAGGCGCTGAAGGACCCTGAGCTGCGCGGCGAGCTCGAGCGCCAGGGCCTCAACGCGCTGGGCGGCAGCTCGGACGATTTCGCGCGTTTCATCACAAGCGAGACGGAACGTTGGGCACGCGTCATCCACAGCATGGATGCCGCCAAGAGCAAACCGTAAGGGCTGCGGCGGCGGTCATTTGCGGGACAGCGGAACGCGATCGCTTCCGCCCTGCGCGAATAAGAGCCGGTACATTGATTTTATTGGATCTTTCAGCCAGCACCAGCGGGCATTTGGTTACGGGGCAGACCCGAACCGAATTGCGAAAATTCCCTAGCGACTTCAACGTTCGGGCTGCCGCCCGCGGTCATCATGTGAATCCGAGTCGAACCAAGACCCCCACTTTGCGTTGGCTTTAACTCACTGACTGATTAGAAAAATTGTAAATCTTTTTGAGCTTCCGTCGGCGCCCAATCGTGACCCCGTCTCCTGCCCTTCAGTGGCGAACGCTTGCGCTCGATAATGACCCTCCAATTGCGAAAGTGACTTCGTCTCTTCGCGCTATATGGAAAAACGTGACATAAAATGCATCAAGCCTTTATTACGCAATCAGAAACAACACCAGCACGCGCACATACATTGCGCGTATCGATGACAAGTTTCGAGTATTCACAAAGCGACGCATAATCAACGCCATCATGATCGGTCGAAATTAATACTGCGTCGAAATCGGTCAGAATATCGCGGCTCAAGTCGCCAACGCTTCTCCGGCCCGAGAAGTCGGGATGCTCGCGGAGACTTGGAATGACCGGCACGTAAGGATCATAAAAGCTCGTCCTTGCGCCACGACCCTCGATAAGTTCCATCAGCCTGAAAGCGGGGCTTTCGCGCGTGTCGTCGACATTTTTCTTATAGGCAATTCCCGCAATGAGGATGTTTGCGCCGCGAAGACCACGCCCAGTGCGTCGATCAAGCTCAAGCGCCAACCGATCGACCACGTAGCGTGGCATTGATGTATTTATTTCGCCGGCAAGCTCAATGAAGCGTGTCGAAATTTCAAACTCGCGCGCTTTCCACGTAAGATAAAATGGATCAATTGGAATACAGTGACCACCGAGGCCAGGGCCGGGGTAGAATGGCATAAATCCGAATGGCTTGGTCTTCGCGGCCTCGATGATTTCCCAGATATCGATGTCCATCGCGTCATAGACAATTTTGAGCTCGTTAACGAGCGCAATATTGACGGCACGAAAAATGTTCTCGGTGAGCTTCACCGCTTCCGCAGCCTTGGTGGATGAAACGGCAATCGTTTTGGGAACGAAGGCGCTATAGAACGCCTGTACGAGTCTGAGGGCAATCGAGTCGTCGCCGCCGACGACCTTCGGGATCTTGCGGGTCGAAAAGTCGGGATTACCGGGATCTTCCCGTTCTGGCGAGAATGCCAGGTAAAAATCGCGTCCGCTTTTCAGGCCACAATTTTCGAGAATCGGCTTAATCACTTCCTGGGTCGTGCCGGGCCATGTCGTCGACTCGAGGACAACCAAATGATTCTTGCGCACATAGGGCGCGATCGCTTTCGCGGTATTCTTCACGAAACTCAGGTCTGGCTCGCGATGCGATGTCAGCGGCGTGGGCACGCAGATGATGATCGCGTCCACGTCTCGGACTTGCTCAAATTGGTCTGTAGCGCGCAAACGGTCTTGCCTTGTTACGGCGGCAATATCGTCGCTTGCGATATGCTTTATGTAACTCTTGCCGGCATTGATCTTGGCGACCTTTTCAGCGTCGATGTCAAAGCCGACAACAGCGAATCCCGCTGCCGCGGCGGTCAGCGCCAAGGGCATACCGACATAGCCCATCCCAACGACGCCAATCTTGGCCTTCTTATCGGTATATAGCTGCTCCAACGCGGAAATTGCCATTCTGGCCTCACCTATCATCGGCTGTTGATCCGCTTTATCAGCCACTGGGAATGCAGCTCCTCTACGCATGGCACGGCTCTTCATCGCCTCGTCAGCCTCGACTGGCACGGAGCCGGAGAAATCGTCATCGGTTCCATTGCGTTCCGCCATAATTGACTCCGGCATCCTTTTACGGAATGCTCGATCGGTGACATGCTACGGCATCGAGTGGGTCATTATTAGCTAAATAAAGTAATCTCTGGCCGGTGGTAAGATAACGTTTGGGGGACCAGAGCGCGCCGCTTTGGAAGTCCGGGGGCATGGGTTCTAGTATTCGTTCTTCCGCCGTGTCGGCGTTTTTCGCTGCAGTCACACTGGCAATCCTATTCGGCTTGGGCGGCGGCGTAGGTTGCGCTGCTCATCTGTCGTTGCCGCCTTCCAGTCCATCCGCAGTTCTAATCGTACCACCCACGCTCTTTCATCCCCAGCGTTTCGAACCGGGCGGTGGTACATTTGCGCTCGGAATCACCACTACCGGTGCTAAATGAGCGATTTGATACATGACCTCGCCGATGTCTTCCTCATCGGCGCCATCATCGGTTGTGCCTATTTGTTGATGGCGGCCTTCGCCGTCGCCGCCTTTAGGCGGCGCGCTCATCCCCCGACGGATGCGCCTGTTCCGGTGACCATCCTGGTGCCCTTGTGCGGCGACGAGCCGGGGCTGGCCGACCGACTGCTGGCGCTGTGCGAGCAAGACTATGCGGGGCCGATCCAGATTGTCTGCGGCGTGCGCAATGGCTCCGACCCGGCGCTCGAAGTTGTCAGGACCGTCGCCGCCAGCCGGCCGCGCCACACCATCGAGTGGTACGCCGAGGAGCGCCTACACGGACGCAATCTGAAGGTCTCCAATTTAATCAACATGACGCAGCATGCGCATCACGATACGTTCCTGCTGGTCGACAGCGACATCGAAGTCGAGCCGGACTTCGTGTCCTCCATGGTCGGCACGCTGCAGCGGCCGGGCGTCGGCGCCGTCACCTGCCTGGCCCATGCCGTCGCCGCCCGCGGCCTATGGTCGCGGCTCGCCACTTTACGCGTCAACGCAGATTTCCTGCCTAAAGTCGTGTTCGCCCTCACCTTCGGCTTGGAACAGCCCTGCTTCGGATACAGCATCGCGCTGACGCGCGAGACACTGCACCGCATCGGCGGACTGCACGCCTTCGCCGACAAGCTGTGGGAGGATTATGCGATCGGCGAAGCGATCCGCGAGCTGGGCGGCTCCGTCGAGGTGCCGCCCTTCGCGCTCGGCCATGTCTTTGCCGAGCGTTCAGCGCGGGATTTCTTCGCCAACGAATTGCGCGCCGCCCGCACCATCAAGGGGATCAACCCGCGCGGCCATGCCGGCACCGTCATCACCCATCCCTTCGCGCTGGCGCTGATTGCCGCCGGCCTCGGCGCCGGCACCGCAGCACTGGCAGTGGCGCTTACCGCGCTCGCCTGCCGCATCATCCTCTTCCGCGGCATCAAGCAGCGCTTCGGCTGCGAAGCGACGCCCTATCTATTGCTGCCGGTGCGCGAGCTGTGTGATTTCGTCATCTATGTCGTGAGCTACTTCGGATCGACCGTGACCTGGCGCGGACGGCGCTACCGGGTGTCGCGGCGCCTGCTGGTCGCCGATCCCGTGGCCGATCCCGGCTAAGGATCGCGCATGCGTACGCTGTTCCTGCAAGCTCCGTCCTATGAAGGCTTCGATGGTGGCGCCGGCGCGCGCTATCAGGCCAAGCGCGAGATCCGCTCCTACTGGTATCCGACCTGGCTCGCCCAGCTCGCCGCGCTCGTTCCCGACAGCAAGCTGATCGACGCCCCCTCGCACGGGCTGACGCTTGCCAACGTGGTCAAGCAAGCCGAAGGCTTCGAACTCGCGGTGCTCTACAGCTCATCGCCGTCCTTTGCGTCGGACGTAAAGGCCGCCGAGGCCTTGAAAGCGGCGAACCCGAAGCTGAAAGTAGCGCTGGTCGGCGCCAATGTCGCCGTCGATCCGAGCGGCAGCCTGCGCAAGGCCGCGTCTGTCGATTACGTCACCGGCAAGGAGTTCGATTTCAGCATCAAGGAGCTGGCGGAAGGCCGCGCGCCGGCCGACATCGCCGGTCTCTACTACCGCGACGTCGACGGCAACATCTGCCACGCCGGCGAACGGCCGCTCCTCGACAACATGGATGACCTGCCCTTCGTGACGCCGATCTACAAGCGCGACCTCGCCGTCGAGAACTATTTCATCGGCTATCTGCGCCATCCCTATATTTCGCTCTACACCGGCCGCGGTTGCAAATCGCGCTGCACCTTCTGCCTGTGGCCGCAGACCGTCGGCGGCCACCACTACCGCACGCGCAGCGTCGAGCATGTGGTCGCGGAAATCGCCTGGGCCACGCGCGCCTTTCCGCAGGTGAAGGAATTCTTCTTCGACGACGATACTTTCACCGACGACGCGCCCCGCGCCGAGGCCATCGCGCGCGAGTTGGGCAAGCTCGGGGTCACTTGGTCGTGTAACGCCAAGGCCAATGTCCGCCGCGAGACGCTTAAGGTCATGCGTGATAACGGCCTGCGCCTGCTGCTGGTCGGCTACGAGACCGGCAACCAGCAGATTCTCCACAACATCAAGAAGGGCATGCGCATCGACTTCGCCCGCCGCTTCACCAAGGACTGCCACGACCTCGGCATTACCATCCACGGCACCTTCATCATGGGCCTGCCCGGCGAGACGCGCGAGACCATCGAGGAAACCATCAGCTTCGCCCGCGAGATCAATCCGCATACCATTCAGGTCTCCATCGCCGCGCCTTATCCGGGGACCTATCTGTACAAGCAGGCCGTAGAAAACGGCTGGCTTAATGCCGAGGCGGCGCAATTGGTCGACGCGCACGGCGTGCAAATCGCGCCGCTCAATTATCCGCATCTCAGCCACACCGAGATTTTCCACTCGGTCGAGGAGTTCTATCGGCGGTTCTATTTCCGCGCGCCGAAGATCGCCGCCATCGTCTGCGAGATGGTGCAGAGCCGCGAAATGCTCAAGCGCCGGCTACACGAGGCGGTCGAATTCTTCGCCTTCCTGCGCGAACACCGGCAGACGCAGTAGCCAGCGCTTAGCCGCAGAGGCGGAATGTTCGCCTTGGATCGAGGGGGCGGGTCGCGTCATCTCTGCCCGAAGACGCTCGCCGTTACCTCGCCAGTAGACTCCGGGTTCGCTCCTGCAACCTCTTGATGAGGCCGTCGGCGCCACCCGAGCCGATGATCGAGGCAAATTCGTCGCGTCGCGTCGCGAGATCGCTGATGGTACCGTGCAGATAGACATCGATCACCCGCCCGCCGCGGACCAAATAATTTATGATCACGGTACGACCGTTGGATTGCAGCAGCTTTGTCTTGACGATCTCGCCGCCGGCCCGGGCCGCCGGAGTCGTCTGCGGGTCGACGACAAAGCGCTCTCCCGAATAGTCGTTTATCTGGCTCGCATAATCTGCCACGATGAAATGCGTGAAGGCTTGCCGGACGGCTGCCTGCTGTTCCGCCGAGAAGCTTTTCCAGGGCGGGCCTACCGCCAGCCGCGTCATCGTCGGGAGGTCGAAGGAGTCGGTAATGGCCGGCATGAAACGCTTGTAACGTTCCTGCACGGTAAGCCGGCCGGCCTGCTCGATCGTCGGCATCAGCTTTTGATAGTAGCTCTGGATGTGGGCGGCCGCAGCATTCGCCGTCTGCCCTCGCGCCGGGAGCGAACCGAGCCAAGCCATCGCCGCTACGATCGCGACCCCGATTATCGATAGGCGTGGAACAATTCTGAAATCCCTCATTACGACGCGTCCGTTCGCAGGTCCCGGATAGAGCCCGCCAATTTTTGGGTTTCACATCCCGATGCGCGAGCGTCATCGCTCGCAATCATGGGTTTACCGGGTTCTTAGGCTTCGATTTAGACCGGGTCAAGGCTACGAAAGGCAAGAAAAGCTGGCGCTTCGATGCGGGTCGTGCTTGAACGCGGCCAGCCCCAGCCGATAGGGTCTCCGACGCGCCGGTCGTAATATGAACAGCAGGCGCATGTCGTGCTCTGCCCGGTCTTCACCGCCTTCGGCAAGGCATTCGCACGAATTCGCGAGGAGCTCTCATGCCGCGAATGTTCGATCGGCCAGCCCCCCATGATGCTTGCGGCCGCTAGAATGCAAGACCGAGTCGACGATCAAAGGCACGACCAGTCATTCAACCACAATCGATGAAGAAGCGTTCGGACTTTACAGCGAAAGCCGCAATCACGCGGCTAGTTCGGCTGTCTATCCGCTTTGCGTGGCCGGCGATCATCGCGTTCCTGTTGGTAGCGGGTCTATCCGCCAGCTATTTCACGCGGCATTTCGCCATCACGACCGACAGCAAAAAGCTGATGTCGAGCTCGCTGCCATGGCGCCAACAGCAGGTCATGCTCGACCATGCTTTCCCGCAACGGATCAATCTCATTGTCGCCGTCATCGACGCGACGACCCCCGAGGCCGCCGACAATGCGGCCGATGCGCTGGTGAAGGAGCTTTCGCCTCGGTCGGACGTGATCCGTGCCGTCACCCGCGTCGATGGCGGCGACTTCTTCGAGCGGAACGGGATTCTCTATCGCAGCTTGGACGAGGTCCGCCAAGACACCGCCGACATGATCTCTGCAGAGCCGTTCCTCGGAACGCTCGCTGTGGACCCGACGCTGCGCGGTGTCCTTCGCACCTTGTCTCAGTCGCTTGAGGGCGTGCAGCTTGGGAAGGCAAAGCTGGAGGATTTGAGACCGGCGCTTGCTGCAATCGCTGATACGCTCGAAGCCCCGGCAAATGGGAAACCCGCAGCCTTCTCCTGGCGCACATTGATCTCCGGGCGGCCGGCAAAGCCGTCGGAGCTGCGTCGCTTCGTAAACATCCAGCCGGTCTTGGATTTCAACGATCTGCAGCCCGGACGCAAGGCAACTGCCGCGATACGGGAGGCGATATCCAAGCTTAAGCTCACGCCCGAGCAAGGCGTAAGGGTGCGGCTCACTGGATCCGTCGTCCTGTCGGGCGAGGAATTTGACACGATCGCGGACGGCGCGGCCTTGAACAGCGCCGTGACCTTGCTTCTTGTCGGCTGCATATTGTGGCTCGCGCTGAAGAAGGCGCGCATCATTCTGGCTGTCTTCGTCAATCTGATTGTCGGACTCATTATCACCGCCGCTATCGGCCTGTGGATGGTGAAAGAACTCAACCCGATCTCGGTTGCCTTCGCTGTTCTGTTCGTCGGTCTCGGCGTCGATTTCGGCATTCAGTTCAGCGTCCGCTATCGATCGGAGCGGGATACAGGCGGTAACCTCCATCGAGCGCTCCTGGCCGCAGCCCGCGGAGTGGCGGGACCGCTTCTGCTCGCGACCGCCTCGATCGCGATCGCGTTTTACTCGTTCCTGCCGACCGCCTATAGCGGCATTTCCGAACTCGGACTGATCGCCGGCACCGGCATTATCATCGCGTTCGCGACTACGATCACCTTGCTGCCTGCCCTGCTCACGGTTCTCAAACCAGGCGCTGAGGAAAAGCCGATCGGTTATGGCGCGCTGGCGCCTGTGGACCGCATTCTGGAAAATAAGCGCAACTGGATCGTCGGCGTGACGCTGGGCGTCGCAATTCTCGGCTTGCCGCTGCTCGCAGGTTTTCGCTTCGACTTCAATCCGCTTAATCTGCAGGCTCAGGACACCGAAGCAGTTTCGACGTTGCTCGAGTTGATGAACGATCCCGACACCACGCCGAATACGATTGAAGTACTCAAAAGCAATCTCGCCCAGGCCTTGCCGGTCGCCGAACGATTGCGCAAATTGCCGGAAGTGAGTCGGGTGTTGACGCTGCAAAGCTTCGTTCCCGAGCATCAGAACGCCAAGCTTGCTCTCATCGAGGACGCGGGATTCTTTTTTCAGAATACCCTCAACCCGAGCCAGATCGATCCCGACCCGACGCCGGCGGAGACCCGGGCAGCAATCCATAAACTGATCCCCGAGCTGTCCGACGCAGCGGGCGTGCTCGAAACGCCCGCCGCCGTGCAGGCGCGCCGTCTCGCAAAACTGCTCGCCGCATTGGAGAACGCACCACAGGCCGCGTTGGATCAAGTGCAGCGCGTTCTCGTCACTCCGTTGAAGACGACGCTGCGACAAGTCAGAAATGCGTTGGCCGCCGAGCCGGTCAGCCTCGACACGCTTCCCCCCGCCCTAAAGCGACTCTGGGTGTCCGCCGACGGCAAGGCCCTGATCGAAGTGGAGCCGAGCGGACATGGCAACGACAACGCAACCTTGCGCCGCTTCGCAACAGCTGTTCGTAGTGTGGAGCCGGATGCCGCCGGAACGCCGATTTTCATGATCGAGGCCGCCCACACCATGCTTACAGCGTTTTTCGAGGCTGGCATCTTGTCGGTCATAGCAATCGCGCTGGTCCTGTTCGTCGCATTGCGCCGCTGGATCGATGTTGCCCTGACCCTGGTGCCGCTGCTCGTTGCCATCGTCGTTACGCTGGAGATCTGCGTTCTCGTCGGCTTGCAGCTCAACTTCGCCAACATCATCGCACTACCGCTTCTTCTCGGCGTCGGCGTGGCCTTCAAGATCTACTACATCACGGCGTGGCGCGCGGGCGGCACGAACTTCCTGCAATCGAGCCTGACGCGGGCGATCTTCTTCAGCGCCTGCACCACGGGCATTGCATTCGGAAGCCTGTGGCTCTCCCACCACCCAGGCACGTCGAGCATGGGCAAGCTGATGGGGCTGTCGCTGCTGACGACCCTGGTCGCCGCCGTCATCTTCCAACCGGCGCTTATGGCGACCCAGCGGCAGATGCAGCCCGTGACCAACCAGCCATAATTGTTGGAAAACCTATCGAGTGAGGCAAAAAGGTCATAGTCAGCCCCGGGGCCAACTGGTAGTTTTTTTGATTGACGCGGCTCGCGACCAGCCCCCGCGCGGGGTATTTTTGTGTGCTAACGAGGCCATTTCACCTTAAATCGGACTGCGAAACGGTATGCGTCGCGTCAAAGGCGGGCTCAAATGGTTGGGAGCACTGGCATTGCCCCTGATCTTGGGGGCGTGCGCGGGGCTTCCCAGAGATGCGTCTTTGCCGGTCAACGATCCCAACGAGGGGTCGAATCGTTTGCTGATGGAGCTGAACCAGGCAACCTTGGGACCGGCCTCCGACCTCGTGCAGAAGATACCGGGGCCTGTTCACGATCGCTTGCATGATTTGAATTCGAATTTGAAAGAGCCCCGTATTTTCGTGAACAACGTGCTGCAGGGCCGTTTCCAAGCGGCCACGCATACAGCTGGCCGCTTTGTCATGAATTCGGTGATTGGCGTTGGCGGTCTGTTCGATGTCGCAAGCCGGCAGGGCCTGCAGCAGGAGAGCGGCGACTTCGGCCAGACGCTGTTTGTCTGGGGGTTGGCTGAGGGCCCGTATATGGTGCGACCCTATCTCGGCCCGGCGACGCTGCGCGATGCGGTCGGATCGGCCGTGGATATGTTCATCGACCCAGTCGGCTGGGCGATCGGCGCGCAAGTCGCCTTGAACCTCGGCACCGCCGGCTTGGACGCGGCGGATCGGCTGGGCCAATGGAAGCAGGCCGAAGATGCTTCCATCGATTTCTACAGCTTTGTCCGGTCCAGTTATTACCAGATGCGGCGGGCGGAGCTGCGCGAAGCCATCGGCTTGCCGAGCGCCGTCGAGTCACCGGCACTCACCGATCCTGGCGAATAGCCGCGCGCTAGCCGTCAGAACGGCACAGAACGCGCGCTAAGCATCGTAGAAAAGAAAATGCTCACGCCCCAGCCTCACTCGCTGTAGGGCTTGCGCGTCGGCACCCGGATCAGCAGCCAGCGTTGGCGACCTTCAAAGCCATACCAGACGAGAATGGCCGGCAATCCGAGCAGGATGTCCCGCGCGCGCAAGATTAGCGAGAACGCAAGTGCGCTCGCAGCATCGACGCCAAGCACAGCGCCGACAAGGACGAAAGTCCCTTCCTGAACGCCGAGCCCCCACGGAACGAAGAAGAACGCCCCCCGCGCCGCGTAAGCGAGACTCTGCAGCGCGAGCGCGTCGCCGGGCGACAACGGCCGATTGAGGAGCCACGCGGCGACCCAGAGCTGGACCGCGCTCATGAACCAGCCCGCGAGGTGCAAGAGGAGAGCGAGCCAGACGTGACGGCGCCGCTGATAGATATCGAGCACGTTGCGCGAGAGGTCGAAGTTGGTCGCGGGAAACCCCAACACGCCAGCAATGCGCTCGATGATCCGCTCCGCAAGTCTGAGTGCGCCGCGACGTCGGGTGATGACGAACGCAGCGAAGATCGGCCCGGTCGCTACGGCCATTGCCGCAAACCAGCGCGTCATCTCATCCGGCCGGACCAGAAACACGAGCGGAATGAGCCCGATGATCGTGTAGATCGCCTGCGCCAGCGCCTCGATCGCGGCATCGACCACCGTGCTCGCCGCGGCGACGCCAGCACTAATGCCGAGCAGCGACAAGGAGCGTGCTCCCGCGACTTCGCCGACCGTCGGAATGACCCCGGCGAGGTTCGACACCCCTGCGCGGATAAACCGCGCCGTCAGGCAGAACAGGAAGCTCGCTTCGTCGGCGACAGACTTCCACGCGGCGGCGCACAGGGCCATCGAGAGCAGTTGCAGCACGCAGATACCGACGAGGCCTGGCCAGCCCAAGTCGTTTAACGCTGTGTAGATCGTGCCAAGGCCCGCGTATGTCGCGAGCACGGCGGTAACGCCGACACCCAAGGCCGCGCATAGGGCAAGGCTCAGTCGCGTGGTTGCTAGCATGAAGCAGGCTCGGCGGTCAGATCGGAAAATTTCGCCAGTCTTAACCCCGGACGCCGGCATGCGACAATAACTTCCGGATCGACGAGCGCCGCCAATTCCTCGGTCACGCGCCAGTGCACCGGCGGCCCATACGGCGGCGGCCACGAACGGCTCGCGGGATGAAGCCCGATCTCGCTCACGCCCGTTGGCAGATGCTCGAGCAGGCGAAGCAGCCAGCTTCGTCCGACGGCGCCGCCGTCATGCTTGCCAAAGAACCAGTCGTTCGAGGCGATCCCGGCCGACCGCAACATGCGCCGCATCAGGGACAACAGCGGCCAATGCGCGGCGACATCCACCAGTCTGCGGCCGAGTCCACTTTGCCCCGCCGCGCGCCACGACCGGAACGCTGGCTCGCGGGGCAGCCGCACGGCCCGGATATCGTATTCCGGTGCCAACGCGATGAGCGCGCGGAGCAACCATGGATGCTGATGGAAATGCTTATGGCCGTCCACATGATCCAGCGCGAGCCCGGTTTTGCGGAACAGCTCGAATTGCGCCCTGATCTCGGCCAGCGCTTGCCGGCGCACATTCGGGAAAAGCGCGATCTTGGAGCCGGTCTTCCACGCCCGGCGACCGAACCCGCGCCCGTTCTCATCCATCAATTCCGCGATCTGCTCCTTGCCCAGCGCGGCAGGAGCGTGCAGGAGCGCAAGATGCAGCCCTACCCCGAGCTCGGGCATGCGGCGCGCGCGCGTGATCGCGTCGTCGACCGCGTCGCCAGTCACCACCAGGCTCGCACAAGTGAGAACGCCGCGCTGGTGCGCCTCCTCGACCGCCTCGTTGACTTCGACAGACATTCCGAAATCATCGCCGGTGATGATAACCCTGCGTTCGCTCATGCCGCGGGCTCTCGATCTCCGGCAGGCATGCCTGCTGCAATGAAATCGTCAGCGAGGATCCGCGCGCCCGGCATCACGCGCAGTTTGCGTCCGCGATACATGATGTTGCGGTTGGCAAAGGCCCAGAGCCAGACCCCGAAATTGAGGAATTCACGAAACATGAGGAACCATGGCACAGGCGTTCTTGCGGTCGGCGCACGACCAAACCGCGCTTCGACGGTCGCCAGCAGTACGGCGCGTAACGCTGCAATGGAGCCGAACAGCAGGGCCGTCGCCGCGCATGGATAGAGCAGCACCATCAGCAGCGCGACCGGCAGAGCGTGGGTGAAGATCAATGCCACGGATTGACCCGGTCGCAATGCGCGCGTCGTGCGCGCCCAGCGCAACTCATGGAGAAGAAGCTGACTGAGTCGCGTTTCCGAAATTGTGGTTAGCACCATGAACGGCGCAAGTTCGATCTTTCGTCCGCGTTCCACGGCGATGCGGCCGATGTGGGCGTCGTCGCCGATCGCCGTCGCCAGCGCGCGGAAGTCGTCGAGCTCGGTCGCAAC
>Ga0187771_10001661_pt1 | contig 15068 bp, 11 predicted proteins | sample 0116_SJ02_MP15_1_FD_133139 | JGI IMG/M metagenome (GOLD analysis project Ga0187771, IMG submission 133139) | Tropical peat soil microbial communities from peatlands in Department of Meta, Colombia - 0116_SJ02_MP15_10_MG | ecosystem: Environmental > Terrestrial > Soil > Wetlands > Peat | place...
AGTTCAAAGACAATAAAAGGCAGGGGAAATCAAGTACTGACCTGTTTACAGAGGACAGTGAAAATCTGAGGTTGACCATACCCGATAAGATCAAGAGTGACGATAACTGCCGGGATCTGCTGAATCTGCTGGCCACCGGGCATATCATCGAGTAAATCCGGCCATGGATCATTTGGCCGGCGGATGTTGTTTTTTGTTTTCCCCAGTCGTGCGATTGATTTTTTTCGTAGTGGCATCTCGTCCCGCGAGATCGCAAGAGCTCGACATTCACGTAGAGATGCCGAACCTGGGAAGAATCACTTTTTGCAGAAGCACCCAGATAACGATAACGGCAAGAACAATAAGAATGTCTTTCATCGGATGGCCTCCCTGTCTGACAGATGTTCGACTATCACCTTTACCATCGGATCGATCACCGAATAGTGAATCTCAACTCCGTACCGCTTCCCCTCTATGATACCGCCGGCTTTCAGCTTTGCAAGGTGCTGGGAGATCACGGCCTGCGGTATGTCCAGGCACTCCCAGATGCCCTTGACGCATTTCGGCTCCCTGATCAAGCCGGCGACTATCTTTAACCGCAAGGGATGACCAATGAGTTTCAAGGTGTGTGCTGTTGAATTGAAAATATCCATACCGCCTCCCGTCCCCCCATTTCAATGTGTTCGCAGTTCACTTGCCGCATGATTTCGCGGGGAAGCGCGGCACCCCCAATTTCGCCAGGATCGTAAACATCGGGCAGAACTGGGTAAAACCCGACTGGAACAGATTAAGCCCCACAAAACCGGTGAACCAGAGCCAGTAGGGCGAATGAAAATGGGCAAGCAACAGGGATATCATGACCAAAGACCCGGCCACGATACGGACAATACGTTCGATGTAGAATTCTTCTTTCATGGTGTTCTCCTGTCTGTTTTTTGCCAGGCAGATCAGCGATCTTGCCGGCGGGTCCGGGGGACGGCCATGGAACAGGCTGCCTTCACCTGTCAGGCAACCTGCTCCGTACTACCCCTTTGATGCCGTTCCTTCCACGACTGCACCAGATAGTACAATATGGGAATGGTTACCCGGGAAAGGGTTGTCGAGGCGATCTCGCCGAACATCATGGCCAGGGCCAACCCTTGGAAGATCGGATCGAATACTATGACGAAACTCCCCACCACCACCGCGGCGGCAGTCAGCAGCATGGGACGGAAACGGACCGCTCCGGCCTCGATGATGGCCTGGTCCAGGGGCATCCCCTCACGGCGTTTCATTTCGGCGAAGTCAATCAGTATGATCGAATTGCGCACGATGATTCCGGCCAGGGCAATAAAGCCGATCATGGATGTGGCCGTGAAAAATGCCCCGAATACGGCGTGCCCCGGCAAGATGCCGATGAGGGTCAGCGGGATCGGGACCATGATCACCAGCGGCGTGGTAAAGTCGCGGAACCAGGCCACCACGAGGATGTAAATCAGCACCATCACCGCCCCGAAGGCTATCCCCAGGTCGCGGAATACCTCGTAGGTGATATGCCACTCGCCATCCCACTTCATGCCCATGTGATCTTCGGACCAGGGTTGTCTGGCGGCCAGGATCTCGATCTTCCGGCCGTCGGGGGTCGGCAGGGACGCTATCTCTTTCTGCATCTTGAGGATGGCGTAGACCGGCGCCTCGATCTGGCCGGCCACATCGCCTATCACGTAGACCACATTCTTCAGGTTCTTGCGGTACAGCGTCTTCTCCTCGGTACCGCCGCTGATCCGCACCAGTTGGGAAAGAGGCACGGGGCCGTGGGATCCCGGCACATTGACCGATGCCAGGTCAGCCAGGGAACTGCGGCCGGCAGCGGGCAGGCGCAGGTTGATAAAGACAGGCTCCTTTTCCTTCGGCAGATGGAGCAGCCCTACGTTCCGCCCCTCCAGTGCCATGGCCATGGTATGGCTGACATCCTCCGCGGAGATGCCGGACAAAGCTGCCTTCTCGCGATCAACGGTGAAATTCGCCTTATGCTGATCGTCCTCGCGGTACATGTCCACATCCACCACACCGGCCGTCTTCTGCATGATCCCCCTGACCTTGGCGGCAAGATCTGCGCGGCTGGCATCATCCGGCCCATAGACCTCGGCGACCAGAGTAGCCAGTACCGGCGGGCCGGGCGGGATCTCCGCCACCTTGACCCGGGCGCCGTATTTGTCGGCCACGGCCTTGAGCAGCGGCCGGATGCACTTGGCCGTGTCGTGGGACTGGTCCTTGCGCTCGTCCTTGGGCAGCAGGTTGACCTGGATATCGGCCTGGTTGCTTCCCGAGCGCAAGTAGTAATGCCTGACCAGGCCATTGAAGTTGAAGGGGGCGCTGGTGCCCACATACATCTGGAAATCGGTCGCTTCCGGCATCGTCCGCACGGCATCGCCCATTTCCCTGGCAATCCGGGCGGTCTGCTCCAGGGAAGTTCCATCAGGGGCATCGATGATGACCTGCAGTTCGTTTTTATTGTCGAAGGGAAGCATCTTGACCGTTACAGCCTTGAAGTAGATCAGTGAACACGAGGCGAGCAGCAGGACCACCACCGCTGCCAGGAACCCGTAGCGCAAGGGTTTTTCATGGATCAGCCGCCCCATCCAGTGACGGTAGAAGCGGGTCAGCCGGGAATCGGCACGATCCTCCTCCGTTGCTCCGGCATTATGCGCCCCCCCCATGAAGCGGTACGCGAAGTAAGGAGTGACGATGAAGGCAATGAACATGGAGATCAGCATGGCCATGCTGGCGCCGACCGGGATCGGGCGCATGTAGGGGCCCATCAGGCCGCCGACGAACCCCATGGGGAGGATCGAGGCGATGACGGCAAAGGTGGCCAGCACCGTCGGGTTGCCGATCTCGTCCACCGCCCTGACGGCCGCCTCCAGCGGCTTCATCACGGTAGTAGTGAAGTAGCGGTGGATGTTCTCCACCACCACAATGGCATCATCCACCAGGATGCCGATGGAAAAGATCAGGGCAAAGAGGGTGATGCGGTTGAGGGTATAGCCTATCTGGTAGAAGACCATCATGGTCAGGGCCAGGGTGACCGGAATGGCGATGGCCGCCACCGCTCCGGCGCGCCAGCCCATGAACAGGGAGATGAGGATCGTGACCGAGAGGGCGGCCAGGAACATGTGGAACAGCAGTTCGTTGTTTTTCTCCCTGGCGGTCTCGCCGTAGTTGCGGGTCACGGTCACCTGGACATCTGCCGGTATCACTTTCCCCTTGAGCGATTCCACCTTGGCCAGCAGGTCGTCAGCCACCCAGGTGGCGTTGGCCCCTTTTCTCTTTGCCACTGAAATGGTTACGGCAGCGTAATCCCGCTTCGGGTTGCCGGTCAGTTCCTTCTGCGCAGCTCCCTGCCCAAGACCCATGAAAACATAGTCCCGGGGTTCGTCAAGGGCATCCTCTACCCTGGCCACGTCGGACAGGTAAACCGGCTTGCCGTTGGCCGCACCGACCACCACGTGCCTGACCGACTCGGCGTTTTCCAGGAAGCCGCCGCAGTCCACCAGTGTATCCCTGTTCCCGGCACTGAAGGAGCCGGACGCAAGCATGGTGTTTCCCTTCTGCACGGCAGCGGCCACCTGGAGGGGTGACAATCCGTATGCCGCCATGCGGGATGCATCCATGGAGACCCGTACCTGGTGGGATAGCCCTCCTTTGATCTGCACCTCTGCGGTGTTCTCGCTCTTCTTCAGCTTGTCGGCAACTTCAGCGGCCAGCGAACGCAGGGTACCATGGTCATAGCGTTCGGACCAGAGGGTCAGGGCCAGGATCGGCACATCGTCGATGGACCTGGGTGACACCAGCGGCTCGCCGGCGCCGGGCGGCAGGAGGGTACGGTTGCTCATGACCTTGTTGTAGAGCTTGACCAGCGACTCCTCCATCGGTTGCCCTACCAGGAAGCGGACGGTGATGATGCCCATGCCGGGGCGGCTCATGGAGTAGAGGTATTCAACCCCCTTGATCTGCCACAATGCGGCCTCAAGTGGTTTGACCATCCTCTCCTGCACTTCGGCGGGCGATGACCCGGGCATCGGCAGATACACGTCAACCATTGGCACGGATATTTGCGGTTCTTCCTCGCGAGGCGTCATTATGACTGCGAACAGCCCCAACATCAGCGCCGCTCCCACAATCAGCGGGGTCAACTTCGAGTTAATGAAGGCGCGGGCAATCTTTCCCGCAAAACCGAGGTGATTCATGGGTCATTTCACCTTTACGCCTTCCGTAATCTTCTCCGTATGTTCGACCGCAACTCTTTCGCCTTCCGACAGGCCCGAGAGGATCTCCAGCCGGTCACCGACCGTTTTGCCGATTTTGACCAGGCGCATGCGGGCCATATTATCCTTGTCCAGCACCCACACCGATGTCAGCGCCCCCTGTTCGAAAACAGCCTTTTTCGCCACGGTCAGGCCGATGCCGCCTGTTCCGGATGATACACCCCCCCTGCCGAACATGCCGGACTTAAGCCCTTTTTGGTTGAGGTTTATCTTGGCGGTAAAGGTGCGGGTGGCGGGGTCCACCGCCGGGACAACTTCGGCTATGGGTGCGGTAAAGGCCGACCCAACGGCATCCAGCGTCACCTGCACGCTGCTGCCCGGTTTGACCTTGGCGGCAAGGGACTCGGGCATGGCAAACTCCAACTGGTACTGCCCCTCGTTTTCAATGGTCATGAGCGGCTGACCCGGGAAGACGGTTCCCCCAAGGGCTGCCTGTTTACCGGTCACAACCCCGGAAATGGGTGCTACGATCCTGGTATAGTCCGCAACCGCAGCAGCGGCTTTTGCTCCTTCCCGGGCCTGCCCGAGGCGCGCTTCCGCCCGTGCCAGGCCTTGGGCGGCCAGTTCGCGCTCGGTCTGCTTGACATCGAACTCCTGGCGGGTAACCGCCTGTTCATTGAACAGTTTCTGGAAACGTTCCTGCGTCACATCGGCAAGCTGTTTGCGCGCCAGGGCTTCATTCAACCCGCGACGCGCCTCTTCGATGCCGGCTGCGGCCGATGCCTCATTGGCCTGGTTTTCCCTGGCATCGAGACGAATCAACAGTTGCCCCTTCCTGACCCTGTCACCCTCCTGGACGCTCATTCCGCTGATCGTACCGGGCAGCCGACTGGAAATAACGGCACTGACCCTGGCGCGGACCACACCCGTGACTTCGAAGGTTTCCGGCAGCGCCGATGCCGCGACGCGCTCCGTAACGACACCTGTCACAACCGTTGCCGCTTCGGGAGCCTTTTTCCCGGAATCATGACCGCTGCCGCCGCATCCCGCCAGAACCAGCATCCCCAGGCCGACACGGAGTACCCTGGTATGTATCATTTCGACATCTCCTTGAGAAATATACCCGCTGCGCGGAAGATCTGTCCGCCGGCAAGCGCCAGATTCGTCTCGTTATCGATCAGTTCGGCCCGCGCTCGATTCAGCACCGTCTGGGCATCCAGCAGTTCGTACATGGTTGCCAGCGAGTTTTCATACCGCCGGGCAATCAGGCGCACCGCTTCTTCCGCATCCTGCAAGCTGCTTCTGGCCACTTCCAGGCGCTTGCGGGCTTCATCGTGCTTCAACAAGCTTTCCTTGACGCTGTAAACAACCTCTTTCATTTGGCTGTCCAGATATTCGCCGCTTGCAGATCGGTTGGCGATAGCTCTGCGATAATCGCTGTCCCGTGCAAACCCGTCGAAAATTTGCCATTTGAGGGTCACTCCCGCCAGCCAGGAATCGTTTTCGGCGCCAAAGGGGGTATCTTTCGAATTGAGCTGATAGCTGGCAAACGCCCCCACTGACGGCAAATAGCCGCTTCTTGCCTGCCTGACCTCCGCGTTGGCCTTCTCCTGTTCAATCCTCACCTGTCGAAGGTCGCTCCGGCTTTCCAGGGCAATGGCAATCAGGTCGTTCTGTCCGGGTGACGGGGGCATGACAAAAACGGCATCCTCCGCTTCCAGGGTCTCCCCGTCCTTGAACCCAAGGAGTTTTTCGAGCTGCATCCTGGCCAGCGTAAGCATGTTCCTTTCCGTAACAAGGATCTGCTCTATCGAGGCCAGATGTGTCCTGGCCCGCAACTCATCGGATTTCAGGCCCACGCCGCTGCCGGTCCGGACCTTGGCGAGGCGCAGATTCTCCCGGGATTCGCCAAGGGCAGTTTCCGCGGCGCGAACACGCGCCTTGGACTTCTGGATGACAAGGTAGAGCTGAAAGGCAGTAAAAGCCGCTTCCTGCCTGGTTGTCTCCAGGTTCATGCTCCGGGACTCCGCCTGTTTGACGGCAATCTCCCTGGCCGGAGCAATCGCCGGGTCATACAGCGGTTGCGTAAGCACAAGGGCCGTCCTGAAATCCTGCTGCGTGCCGGGATTGTTCAGATTCGCCACCTGCAGGTCATTGGCGGCCAAACGCCCTTCATCGAGCTTCATCATGAAGGTTTGTGTCGGCGAGTTCGATGCGACAAAGGCCTCTTCAAAGCCGAGTCGGGGGAGATACCGGGAGCCGGCAAGGTCAACGCCGCTCTGAGCGGCAGCCAACCTGAATTTCTCCGCCTTAACCATGTTGCTGGCGCCGGCGGCCATGATGACAGCCTCCTTGATCGACAGCCTGACAGGTTCCGCTGCGGCTGTCCCGATCCAACAGAAAAGCAGCAGCAAGGAAAAGAGTATTCGCATCATAGGTTCCCCATTAAGGTGAAATGCCTGGAAGACCGTAACGGCATGACTTTGAGGTGCCGCTTCGGCAGAGACGTGATTTGGATAGCCGTGTCCGCTATATATTGTATAATATATATACATATATTTAGATTAGTCAACCAGAAATATCTGTCGGGAAAAGTTGGCAGATATCTTACAGCCTGGTAAAGAAAAATCCCCGGCAGAGCGGGGCTGCGCCGGGGACGTAATGATTTGGGAGAAGGAGCGGGTGCCCCGGGGGACGGCTAAATACCGGCGATGTTCGTGGTTTCTTCATACATTGTCCCCCTGGTCCGTCATTCTTTTGCCTGCCGACACCTCAGACCAGCGTTTCCAACTCCTCCCAGCGGGCATAGGCAACAGCCAACTCCTGCTCCAACTCCTCCAGCCGGGCGTTGATCTTCCCTACCTCGGCGCCGGCCGATTTGTAGAAACCGGGGTCGGCCAGGGCAGCATGCAATCGTCCCTGTTCTTCCTCCATGCCGGCAATGCAGTCCGGCAGGCCGGCCAACTCCCGCTCCTCCTTGAAGGAGAGCTTGCGGGGGCGTTCCTTCTGGGGCCTGATCTTCTCCTGGGACGGGCCGGACGAAACCGGGGCAGCGGAGGTCTCAGCGGCGGCCTGCCGCAACCAGTCGTCATACCCCCCCACGTATTCCCGGACCGACCCGTCGCCGGAGAGCACCAGCGAACTCCCCACCACATTATTGAGAAAGTCCCGGTCATGGCTCACCAGGAGCAGGGTTCCGGAATACTCCTGCAACAGGTCCTCCAGCAGGTCCAGGGTCTCGGCGTCCAGGTCGTTGGTCGGTTCGTCCATAACCAGCACGTTGGAGGGTCTGGTGAAGAGTTTGGCCAGGAGCAGCCGGTTGCGTTCGCCGCCCGAGAGGATGGAGACCGGGCTGCGGGCCCGCTCGGGAGAGAACAGGAAGTCCTGCAGATAACCGATGATGTGGCGGCTTTTGCCGTTGATCACCAGGGTGTCGTTCCCTTCGCCCACATTGTCCTGCAAACTTCTGTCCGGGTCGAGCTGTTCCCGCATCTGGTCGAAATAGACTATCTCCAGGCGGCTCCCCTGCCTGACCGTGCCCTGGTCCGGCGTCAGCTCTCCCAGCAGCAGGCGCAGGAGGGTGGTCTTGCCCGAACCGTTGGGGCCGATGATCCCCACCCGGTCCCCGCGCATGATGGTCGTGGTCAGGCCGGCGATGATCGGGCGGCCGTCATAGGCAAAGGAGACATCCTCCGCCTCCGTCACCAGGCGGCCGGAACGCTCCGCCTCCTGCAACTGGATCTTGGCGGCGCCCTGGCGTTCCCGGCGTTGGCGATACTCCTCCCGCAGGTTCTTCAGTGCCCGCACCCGCCCTTCATTCCTGGTACGGCGCGCCTTGATGCCCTGCCTGATCCAGGCCTCTTCCTGGGCCAGTTTTTTGTCGAACTGGGCCAGACGGGTCACCTCGGCCTCCAGCAGGGCCTCGCGGCGGTCCACGAACTCGTCGTAGCCGCAGGAAAAGGCATAAATCCGCCCCCGGTCCAATTCAGCCACCCGGTTGGCCAGCCGCCGGGCAAATGCCCGGTCATGGGTCACGAACACCAGCGTCTTGACCTGGCGCAGTAGGAAATCCTCCAGCCAGAGGATGGTGTCGATGTCCAGGTGGTTGGTCGGCTCGTCCAGGAGCAGGATATCCGGCGAGGAAATAAGCGCCTTTGCCAGCAGCACCCGGCGCATGGTGCCGCCCGAGAGGGACGAAAAGCGGGCTTCGGCGTCCAGGTGCAGCCTGTTCAGCACCCGCTCCACCTCCTGGTGCAGGCTCCAGCCCCCCTCCTCTTCCAGCCTGTGCTGCAACGTCTCCAACTCGGCCAGGAGCGCCCCGTTTTCCTCCAGGGACAGGCGGTGGGCGACCCGGTGGTAGTCGGACAGCAGCGCAGCCGCATTGCCCATGCCCGAGGCCACCACGTCGAAGACCGTGCCGTCGATCCCCAGGGGCACATCCTGGGAGACCAGGGCCACCCGCAGCCCCTGCTGGCGTAGGATATCCCCTCCCTCCACGGCCAGTTGGCCGCCGACCAGCTTGAGCAGCGTCGATTTGCCGGTGCCGTTGCGCCCCAGCAGGCAGAGCCGGTCCCCCGGCTCGATCTGGAGATTGATGCCGTCGAAGAGCGGCGGCCCGCCAAAGGCCAGGGTTATGTCGCGAAGCGTGATAAGTGCCACAGGTACCTCAATACCCCGGCTTGGCCGGCGCCACGGCCTGCTGGGGAGGGAGGTACTGTTCGAACTGTTTCTTGTCGATGGCGCAGCGGTACGCCTCTTCGGGATTGATGCGCTTGGTCTTGAGCAGGTCCAGCAGGTGCTGATCCATGAGCTGCATGCCGTCCTTCTTGGCGGTCTGGATGATGGAAGGGATCTGGAAGGTTTTCCCCTCCCGGACCAGGTTGGCGATGGCCGGGGTGCCGATCATGATCTCCAGGGCGGCGATGCGCCCCTTGCCGTCGGCGGTCTTGAGCAACTGCTGACAGACCACTCCTTTAAGGGATTCGGACAACATGGCGCGCACCTGCTCCTGCTGGTCGGTGGGGAAGACGTCGATGATGCGGTCGATGGTTTTGGCGGCGGTGTTGGTGTGCAGGGTGCCGAACACCAGATGGCCGGTCTCGGCAGCGCTCATGGCCAGGGAAATGGTGGTCAGGTCCCGCATCTCGCCGACCAGGATGATGTCCGGGTCCTCGCGAAGGGCTGCGCGCAAGGCCGAGGCGAAGCTTTCGGTATGCTCGCCGATCTGGCGTTGGTTCAACAACGACATCTTGTTCTCGTGGATGAACTCCAGCGGGTCCTCAAGGGTCAGGATGTGCTCCTTGCGGGTGGAGTTGATCAGGTCGATCATGGCCGCCAGGGTGGTGGATTTACCGGAACCGGTCGGCCCGGTCACCAGCACCAGCCCCTTCTTGAAATTGGTCATGCGCAGCACGCCGTCCGGCAGTTGGAGCTCTTCCGCCGAGAGTATCTTGCTGGGAATCATGCGGAATACGCCGGCGATACCGCGGTGCTGCATGAAGATGTTGCCCCGGAACCGGGCCAGGTCGGGCACGGCATAGGCAAAGTCAAGGTCTTTGGCCGTCTCAAAATAGGCGCGCTGCTTTTCGTCGAGTATCTCGAACAGGACCTCCCTGAGTTCTTCATGGGTCAGGCTTTTGAAGTTGAGGCGCACCATCTCGCCGTGCAGCCGGAAAATAGGCGGATTCCCGGTGGAAAGGTGCAGGTCCGAGGCCCCCTGCTCCTTCATCATCCTGAAAAGCGCGTCGATCTTTGCCATGTTTGGACTCCTCCGGCGTTCTTGCCGTCACACAAATCCCCACGTCAGAGAGGAAAACGAATTTTCGGCCTTCCGGCTTAACACTCATGTCAAACAACCCAGGTTGTTCAAAAACGGCCAGATCGTCAATGAAGCTGATGAGAGTTGAGTGAAGCGGTTGAGAGTTGAGAGATTTTCACTCGACCCTCAACCCTCCTCCCTCAACTGATTTTGCAATCCCTCATCACTCAACAGCCTTAACCCGATGGCTGTATTTCAACAACCTGCTAAAGTACCACCGAGGCGATATACTCCTCCGGCGACACCTCGCCCTCCATCAAAAGGCGCAGTCCCTCCTGGTCGCCGCCGTGGTACCCCATCGTGCGCAGGTGGTCTTCCAGCGCCGCGACGTCCGGCGACTGCCCAAAAACCCGCAGGAATTCGTCGTCGAAGACCAGTACGTCCAGCAGGAAACGCCGTGCGCTGAATCCGCTGTGGCCGCACTCTTCGCAGCCGCTGGTGCGGTAGAAGGCGGCCGGAGGCTGCGCCAGGTCCATGATGGCCAACTCCTCGCGGGACGGGATGACGCTGGTCCGGCACGAGGGGCAAAGGAGCTGAATCCCCTTGCAGGAAACCAGGCCGTTGACAAAGCCCGGCAGGAAATAGTTTTTCCGCTGGTACAGCAGGAGATGCTGCAGAACATTGCGGGTGCCGCGTATATCCAGGCCCGCCAGAACCAGTTTTCCGCGCATGGCTGCGCGGCAGGCGGCGGTCAAGGTCATTCCCCCGGTGGCATCCTCGATCACCAGGATATCCGGGTCGTGGTCCAGGACGTCCATGATCAGCCTGCCCCGTTCCTCCTCGGAACGGGGCAGGGGGATGCGCGGGAACCGTTTGTTCATCCGGCCCGGCTCCACCCCCAGGATGATGACGTTTTTCCCGGCGGTGTCGGCCTCCTCCAGCATGAGATCAATGAAACGGCAGCGTTCGCGGCTGTTGCGCGAGGTAAAAAAGGTAATGCCCTGCCGCGCCCCGGCCAGTTGATGGAAGGCATTCTCCTGTGCCGCAGGCAGGCCCAGTTCCGTTACCCTGGTGGGGACGACGGCGCTGACATGGGTGCGCAGGGTGATGTAATCGCCTCCCTGGCCCTGCATGATGGCCACTTGAAAGGTGAACGGACGGGATTTGTAGGTAAAAGGGAACAGGCCGGAAGCGCTTGACTCGGTGAAAGGGGCGATATTGGCGCTCTTGCGCAGCCGAACGGCAACGTCGGGATAGTAATTGGGCGCCAGGGTGCCGATGGGGCGGACGGCGCCGCCCCGCTTGACAATAATGGCGACCTCGTCGCCCAGAGGTTGCAGGGAGAGGGAGGAGATGCGGTTCTGGATGATGAAGACCATGAGGTAGTTGAGCAGCGCGCAACCGCTGATGTCGCTGTTTATGGCCTCCAGCGCCTTGTCGGAGAAGGCTGTCGAACTGAAGCCCAGGCTGGCATGGCTGGCCGGGCCGTACCATTCATCGATCATCCGGCGAATCTCCCGGATCAGCGCCACGGACAGGTTGACCGCCAAGCCGGTCTGACGCTCCACCGTCTCGATTGCCGTGCGGTTGAGAGGATCGGCGATGGCGATATTGAGTTCGCCGCCGGCGCAGATCAGGGGGATAAGGTTGTACGCCCTGGCCATCTCGGCCGGCACGAGGGCAATGGCTTCCGGGTCGATCATCTCCTTTTTCAGGCGGATATAGGGGATATCCAGTTGGTTGGAGAGCGCCCAGTCGATATCCTCCTGGGTGACGATCCCCAGGTTGACCAGCGCCTCGCCGAAACGGCTGCCGGAACGCTCCTGCTCCTCAAGGGCACTGGCGATATCCGACTCGGTAATAATTTGCGAAGTGGAAAGAATATGGCCCAGGGAGCCTATTTTCACCAACTCAGTCATACCGCCCTCCATGGGTTGTGCTGCGCAGGTATGCCGCTGCGGCGCAGATGCCGGCACGCGGCATCATGCATCGATCCGGTCGCTCTTGCTCTCGAAGCGGGTATGCTCGCCCACAAAGACCAGCTCGACCGTGCCGATGGCGCCGTTACGCTGTTTGCCGATGATGAGCTCGGCGTTTCTTTCATGATTCTGGGTACAGCTGCCGTCCCGCTTGCGGCAATGTTCGCAGTAGACCGCTTCGCGGTACACGAACATGATGACGTCGGCGTCCTGTTCGATGGCGCCCGACTCGCGCAGGTCGCTCATCATGGGACGTTTGTCGCCGCGGCTCTCCAGGCTGCGGTTGAGCTGGGAGAGGGCCACCACCGGCACGTTCAGTTCCTTGGCCAGGGCCTTGAGCGAACGGGAAATGTCCGAGATCTCCTGCTGGCGCGATTCCACGTTGGGGCTGCCCCGCATGAGCTGCAGATAGTCGACGATGATCAGGCCGATGTCGTGTTCGCTCTTCAGCCGCCGGGCCTTGGAGCGCAGTTCCAGCACGCTGATGGCCGGGGTGTCGTCGATGAATATCTTGGAATCGTACAGCGTGCTGGCGGCCCGCTGCAACCGGGGCCAATCCGAATCGTGAAAATGGCCGGTGCGCATCTTGCCGAAATCGACCCTGGCAATGGAGGCAAAAAAACGCATCACAAGTTGCTCCTTGCCCATTTCCAGGGAAAAGATCACCGACGGCACCTTTTTCTTGGCTTCGGCGCTGGCATATTGGGCGATGTTGAGCGCCAGGGTGGTCTTGCCCATGGAGGGGCGGGCCGCGATGATGATCAGGTCGCCGGGCTGAAAACCGGCGGTCATGTGGTCCAGGTCCGTATAGCCGGTAGGGGTGCCGGTGATGTGTTCCTTGCGGTCATGCAGAGTCTGAAGTATCTTGAAGGTATCCTTGATGATCGCCTGCACCGGCACGTACTGGGGCCGCAGCTTGTTTTCGGATATCTCGTAGATCTCCTTCTGCGCCATGTCCAGCAGTTCATTGACGTCCGACTGTTCATCATAGCCGCGGGTGGCAATCTCGGTCGCCACGGAGATCAACTTGCGGTTGACCGACTTTTCCTTAACGATCTTGCTGTAATAGCCGATATTGGCCGCCGTGGGAACATAGTCCACCAGGGTCGCCAGGTAGGCCGCCCCCCCCGCTTCCTCCAGTTCGCCCCCTTTTCTGAGGGTATCGGTCATGGTTATCAAATCGCACGGCTCACGCAGATCGGAGAGACGCACCATGGCCCGGAATATCTTGCGATGGCTTTCCCGGTAGAAATCATCCGGCCCGAGGATCTCCAGCACGCGGTTGATGGCGTCGTTGTCGATCAGGATCCCTCCCAGGATGGACATCTCCGCCTCCAGGCTCTGGGGGGGAAGTTTGCGTGATTCGTCTGTCATACTCATACCTTTGTCATTACACGGATTACGGATTTATGGTTTCCGCGGCCTGCCGCGCAATGGCGGCCACGTCAAGCAGTATGCATTCGCCTTCGGGCAGGTGAAGCACGGCGGAAGCGCAGGGAACGTCCGGCGCGTCGCCCAGCGTAACCTGCTCCGGCGGCGCAATCTTGAGAACCCGCTCCACCATGAAGGCCAGGGAGGCGATGGCGGGGTCGACAACGATCATCTTTTCCAGGTCGTGGTAACTGGGCAATCCCAGGAATGCGGCCAGATCCACGACCGCCACAATGGTGTCGTGGAAGTTCATTGCCCCGACATAACCGGGAGGGCTGCCGGGGATAGGCCAGGTAAGGGGCGGTTCGTCCACCTCGGCCACCTGCAGCAGATTGACGGCAAAACGGCGCCCTTGCAGCGTAAACAGGAGATATCCGTGCCGTTGCCGGGTCATGCCTGGTCCGGCTCCTTGCGTTCAACCTTGAAGCACTCCACAACCACCAGCAGCTCTTCCGCCAGTTTTGCCAGTTCGTTGGTGGCCCGCGCCATATCCTGCATGGCCGCCAACTGCTCTTCGGTGGCGGCCGAAACCTGCTCGGTGGCAGCGGCATTATCGTCGGCCACTTTCGCAATCTCGTCCATCGCCTTGACCATCTTGCCCGACCCTTCCATCTGCATCTGGGACAGGTCGGCAATGCTGTTTGCCCTGCGTTCGGTTTCCAGAACGGTCTTGAGAATCTCCTGAAAGGCCGTGGCGGTTACATCGACATTTCTCTTGCCCACCTTGATGGTGCCGGAACTTTCCTGGATGATCTCGTGCACCCGGCGGCTTTCTTCCCTCAGGCTTTCGATCATTTCGTTGATGTCCGCCGCCGACTGGGCCGACCCGTCGGCAAGCTTGCGCACCTCTTCCGCCACCACGGCAAATCCTTTGCCGTACTCCCCGGCCCGGGCCGCCTCTATGGAAGCGTTCAAGGCCAAAAGGTTGGTCTGGCGGGCCACGTCGGCGATAAAATCGGCTATCCTGCCGACCTTCTGCAATTTGGAGCTGAATATGTCGAACTGTCGGTTGATCTTTTCCTGGCAGTCAAAAAAGTCCTTCATCCGCTCCAGGGAGTCGGTGGCCAGGGTGCCGCCGTGCTGGGCCGTGAGGCTCGTTTCCCGGGCCACCTTGGCGGTTTCCTTGGCGCGCGCTGCGACCAGTTCGATGGAGACGGCCGTCTCCCGGATGGTCTTGGAAGTCTTTTCCACCATCACTGCCTGGGTCTCGGCGCCGCGGGAGATCTGCTCGATGGCTTGCGCAACCTCTTCGGTGGAGGCGCTGATCTCCAGGGCGTTGGAATTGATCTCGCGCGCCGAATTGGAGAGCCTGCCCGAGGTCTTTTTGATATGTCCCACCAGATCCCGCAGGTTCTGGAGCATCAGGTTGATCAACTGGGCCAGTTCATGGGTTTCGTCGGGTATGCGGGAAGGGGGCATATCCACCATCCGGGTCAGGTCGCCCCTGCTGATGGACTCCGCCGAGTCGGTCAACCGGCTGATATTGACCGTAAAACCTTTGGAAAAAAGCCACCCGAGGATAAGCCCCAGGGTCAGCGCCATGGCATACGCCAGGATGCCGGATGCCTCCGGAGAATACCCGAGGAGGCTCACCAGCCGCGGACTGAAAACCACCACTGCCACGACAACAATGAACCCGAGGATAAATTTATGGCCTATGGGAATCCTCATATC
>Ga0187771_10001663_pt1 | contig 15062 bp, 13 predicted proteins | sample 0116_SJ02_MP15_1_FD_133139 | JGI IMG/M metagenome (GOLD analysis project Ga0187771, IMG submission 133139) | Tropical peat soil microbial communities from peatlands in Department of Meta, Colombia - 0116_SJ02_MP15_10_MG | ecosystem: Environmental > Terrestrial > Soil > Wetlands > Peat | place...
CATATGATCCCACACTCAAAGACTCCAAGCACTCATAGATGTATTCATCGCCATTATAAAAAGGAATCACGATAGAGACCTTATGCATGAAACGATCCTTCACTGGGATTGCCGGACAATATGCTGCCTCCAGTCCTCAAGGGACGCTGCAACAATGGGGAGATTCATTAGCAGCTAGGTCAATACCTTGTAGAGAGCATTTTCAAAGGCGTCGGCGGAGTACTTTTTCGTCACAACATCCTTTAGACTTTGTGATAACGATTCGTACTTCTCTCTGTTGCTTAACTCTTCGTACCTCAACATGAACTCTTCGCTATTATCGAACAATAGAATATCCTTGCCATCCCGGAGGTCTAGGCCATAAGCCCCGATGGGCGTGGAGAGTACAGGACGTCCAGTTAGACCGGCTTCCAGTATTTTTATCCGGGTGCCTCCACCAGCAAGGATAGGGACAACGACTGCTCGTGCCCTTTCGTAGTACGGGACTAAAGATTCCACATCCGCATGCAGTTCGATGTTGCCGTGCTCGCTGCATATTGATTTCACATCCTCGCAAGGGTCTCTGCCAACTACCAGACATTCCGCATCCGCATACCTGTCTGAAAATTTCCTATAAATTTCACTAATGAACCATTTCAGGCCATTTACATTAGGAGGGTATTTAAGCAAACCTACAAACAATAAGCAATTGCGATTGCCATATCCTTCCCCAAATGTGTGGCTTGTGACCACCTCATTCGTATACACGTTGGGTATAACAAACGATCTGCTATGCCCTGTCATGCAGGATGCCATGTCAATACCAGAGCAAAAAACAGACTTGAATTTACTGAGAGCCAAACGTTGATAAAGATATACATGATATTTATTTATCGATCTTACCATACGTTTCAATGGATTTAATGAATGTTCGAAAAACGTTTCATACACTGAATTATTCATGACATCATCAATATCCACTATAATTTTTGACAGGTGATCCTTATGGACACCAGCAAGGGATGACACGTTGCGTAGATAGCGTACTACGATATTATTATAGTATCCTGAATTAATTATATGAACCATACGTTTAACTTCAGTTCCTGTAAAACACGTGATTGGATAAGGGATATTTTTGCAATTGTAATACATTTTGCGTAATGCACCTTTTGGGTGTTGGATTGTCTCTAAGTGATATTTATGGCAAAATATACTGGCCACCAGATCAGCATGTTGGTCATAGGATCTAAATGCTATGTCAAGGTTTCCAAGCCTCGTCAGGGCTCTAGCGTAGTGCATGGTCCTCATATCTGCGCCACTAATTTCCGGTAACGGATAAGAATCACATATTAATAGATTGTTTCTCATCTCAAACACATTCAAGCGGGCCTAAGCAAACGCTCAACTACATTGAATTGCCAAAAAATTTTAGTCTTGACAAGGCAGCACTATTTGGCGGTTGACGAGCTCCCTATATAGCAAGCCAGGATCCGCGATACGTTGATGAGCCATCTCCTGGCCCACCGCGAGATGGGCCGCGCGAATAATATTCCATCTGATCATTGGCCAACATGAAGTCGTGATCTCAGTACATGTAGTTTTAACAGGCAGCCTATATCTCCACTTCTTCCGCATGAAAAAATAGGCCCTCCAGAACTGCAGGGGCAGCATTCTATATCCACCCGCATTGTGGATGCAAAACGCACTGATCGCGTAACACCTCATCCCTCGCTGCGTCGCTTCCAGACAAATATCAGCCCCATACATATGAAATCCGGCCAAGGCTTCATCGAAGGATAGTCCTGAAGATGCTCGGACAATCAAGACTAGTTCATCGAGGGTCACAACTTCAATACCTCCATGGAAGTGCTGGCCTGCTGCCTGTTGCCAGTAAACATGCCCGGCATACTTCCCATTTTCCTGAACACCCCATACCCCCAGCACGCCCCAGTTTGGATCGCTGTCATTAAGTACCCCGATAGCGCTCTTCAGACGCTTCACCCAACCTTCAGGCAAGTAGACATCCTGATGAACAAAGACGATGATATCCCCTTTGCACTTACGAATACCATCGTTGTATGCTTCTGCTGCGCTGGAAAAGCCGGTTTGAAGGATTAGGTCCACACCTGAGCGAAGGTCGGGAGATTGCAACAGGCAACTTTTTAGGATCGCCTCATCGTTCACTGCCGAAACGATTGTCAGCGACATGTCAATCTCCGTCTTCTTGCACGCAGGTTACCAAAAATAGCACATTATTGCCTGGCGCCTCTGAATACCAGGAAACTACGCCATGCATTGTTCCTCCCCATCGGCAAAAACTTGACAGCCTTTTAAGGGGCGCTCAGCCTTCTCAGTAGAGAACGCATGCTTTTCCTGCATTAGCCCGACGTTGATTTCATAATCGGTCTGACGAAGGTCCTCTTCAAATTTACGTAATAAGCGAGTATGGTGTTTGCGAAAAGTAGGATAGGTACCCTGACACCCGGTCACAAAATCACAATTCCACGTTATCGTGGAAGAAGCATACTCAACCAACGAGCGTTTGTCAAACATCGTAAAGGTGCAAAATGAGCTATCCCCCACCGCAGGTAGGTCGCAGATGCAGCATACCAGCTTCCCGACAGGCGGTACTCGCCTGCAAGCGATTTCATTTGCTGCAGAAGTCCAAGTTTGCCCAGTCGGGCCCGCTCTTGGTCATTTGCCTGAAAACGCTCCAAGATGGCGATGCTGATGGCCCTGATTCGGTCCTTATATAGTGATTTCCGGTTGGTATGTCTCCCCTCCGCCGGGCTGTAAACCGCCAGTGGTTCAGCAACATAAGCAACACTGTGCTCCGCCGCAAGTCTGAAGTAAAGCTCAAGGTCTTCGGACGTTCTTAGATCTTCTCGAAAGAATCCAATCTTGGAGAGTGCTTCCCGTTTCACTAGAAGCGTCGTAGTTATGAACAGGTGGCCAGTTGTCATCATGGTTCTGTAGACGTCTTTAAGCACTCCCGTCGTCAGCCGTTTTCGGCTGGCCCCAGTCTCATAAAGATAGAGATTCCAGGATGATATTTCACCCCTGCTTTCGTGTTTGTTGAATGAAAGATCATGAAAACATAAGTCCGCGTTTAGTCGTCTACTCTCTGCGAGTTGCCTCTCCAATTTCCTGGGGAGCCAAATATCGTCTGAATCTAGAAAGGCAACCCATTCTCCTTTTGAAATCTGGATACCCGTGTTTCTAGCAGCGGCAGGTCCGGCATTAACTTGATATATATAATGTATTTTAGCTTTATAAGGCTCTAATACTTTGTCTGTACTGTCTGATGAACCATCATCAACGACTATAATTTCATACTCATCGTAGGTCTGCGATAAGACGCTATCTATAGCACGGGTAACACATTTATTGCGATTATAAGTGGGAATTATGACAGATACATAAGCTTTAGAATTGCTTAATGACATAAATATAAACCCGTATATGCATTTCCACATGTGTTGAATATTAATACTATTACCAATCCTCGCACAGTCTTAACCGCACAATGAACTGCTCTTGCTAATTAGAGAGGCGTAGGTTATGAGGTGGCTGGATAGTCGATGCATTTAATTCAAAAGCTCCAATATCCCATGCACCTGTTGAGGGCCTTCCGCTGCCTGCGATATCCCGGGTAAGAAGCGAGATACTGTTCAGATTTACCCCTTCCCCTCTGCATGCTGTGTCAGAGGAGGAAAGCTGGTAGTTGTTTGTCTGGAAGTGCGGAGTATATGAAACGAAAGAGGGCGCTCCGGTCTGTCCGTGCGCCTGCGATATGGCAGTCCACGACCCGTTATTATCCCACATCAACTCCGTGTTGCCGTTGGTCCCCGCATTCACATTATTATAATCAAAAGTTATCCCGGCCTGTTGCTCAGTGGTGGCATCCACCAGGATGACCTGAATATTTCCATTCTTTGACCCGCTGTCATAGAAGATGTTGTTTTCGATAATCGCGTTTGAAACCGAACTGGAAGCGCCAAATGAAACTCTCATCGGATAGTTCCCGCCGCCTATGCAGTCAACGAACGTATTGTTGGCTATCGTCAGATTGCTTATGGTGGTTGGGCCGCCGCCGTCAGAGAAGGCCAGGCCCTCGTACTGGATGTTGTTTAAGACGTTGTTGACGAAAGTAAAATTCGTTATGGCGGCTGGTGAGGCCGTAAAATTGGGGAACATAACTGAATTGGTGTAAGCCCCTGTCGCCGTGAAAAATGTATTGTTCCAAGCCCGATCATAGTGGAAATCCCACTGGATAAAATCCGGGTGCTGGATACCCAGATTAGATGTCGTTATGGCCGTAAAGGTGTTGTTATAGGCGTCCGTGCCATAGGTAGATTCGATTCCATCAGGGCCATAATAGCCCTGGTTTGGATCGCAGTTGATTTGAATCGAGTTGTGATGAATCAATATGTTCCCGAGAGTTGCGGAACAACTTCCTATTGTTGAGATAGCTTGGTTGCCAAGAATATTGTAGAAGGAACAGTGTGCAACTTCAAAAGAGCAATTGCTGGCTGCATAAAGGGCGCTCGCCACGTCGTGAAAGGCAACATACAGCACTTTATTCCCCGTATAAGACCCGCCACTGCTAAGGCTCATTATGTTGTTATCGGTGCTGTTTCCTCCACCGACCGGCCGATAAGCGTTCTGAAATTGCCAGTTGATGTTCCCGTCGCCATCGTTGCCGTTGATGGTCACATAGCTCTGAGTGCTTGAGAGCATGGGGCTGTTGGCCTGAGTATTTCCAGCGTCAAAAATCACTGTCCCGCTGTAACCGTAAGGGGAAGGTGACAAGGCTCCCGTAGCAATCGTAATCTGGCTGCCGCTCGTACCCGAAGCCCCGATTGTCAAAGGCGAAGTATAGGTCTGAGAACTGCTGCCCCCCGAGATGTAAAGCGTATCTCCTGCCTGAACGCCGCCAGACCCCCAGGTGATAGAACTGAAGGCCGTCCACGCATTAGCCCATGAGGCGCCGGTGTTTGAGCCTGTGGCGTTGGGATCGACGTACCAGTTAGCTGCCTGCGCGTTGGGCTGCATCCACCCAGCACCTATCAGAAGGGCAGTTAAGATCGCATAGATTGTGATTCTATTCATCCGGATAGCCTCTGTAACTGAATAGACTGAGCACACGCACCTGAGAACATCATGACGTCAAAGCAATTATCGTGCCGCGACGCTGACAGGCTGTACTTGAAGTATCCCTGAAAACGATAGCTAATCACGCGGAGAGGTTATACATAGCTGCAGATTCTACTGCCACATTTCCTAAGCAATCCCGATTTCGTAATACACTTTGGGCAGCGAAACCACCTCCATGGGCCCCTGAAGATGATCTCGGCGTAACATCCGGGTACATCTCCGGTTGGCGGCGGTTTGCACCTCAGCGGTGTTAAGAATGCCGCCATCCTACAAGTGCCGCATATTCATGCCGTAGACTCGCGGATCGCGTTTAATACCCAAATGCGGCATTGCCAAGCCAAGCGGATTCACAAAACCTTGTGTGACACTCGCAATCGCCGCCAGTTGCATAAACCAGATAACGCTAAATTGGTCAAAGTAGCATATGGCGAAAAAATTCAGAATATGCCCGGCGAGCATCGCGCCAAGGCCCCAGAGGAGGTATTCGCTTTCAGACGGCTTGATCGAGGACATACGTACCGCTGCGAGCTTTATCCCCAGACTCTTGAATGCCCTGACCAGCACCCAGACAAATAGAGCGATCGCCATCAGCCCCGCAGCCAGCCCGAAGGCGATGAACTGGTTAGTGATGTCAGCCGTGTCGTCTGCAAGTGTGTAGGGAAGCCAGTCGCTGGTTCCGCTCCCGGCCATGCCGCACAGCCACCACTCGCTGATATGATGCACGGCAACTTCCATTAAATACGATCTGTGCCATGCATCCCCGCCGAAACTGAAATGAGTCGGCAAATACCAGATCGGCGCTTTCATTATGAGGGCCAGGGCAACGAGACCAGCCAAACCCCAGCGCCTCACCATGCGCATCCTGTCACGCAAACTCCACAGCAACCAGCAGGCAATCGCGGTGACGGTGAAACTTAAAGGCCCCCCGGAGTTGGAGAACCATACTGTGGCCAGCGAGAGAATGATTCCAAATATGGCGTATGCCCGCTTATGCCTGGAAAAGCTGAGTCCGATGTATAAGGGAAGGAAACTCGCGCCCAGGGTTCCGGTGAGGCTTGGATGCCGAAAGCTGCCGACGCAGCGTGCCCTCCCCTCCCGGAAATCTTCAGCTATTGTCGAACCCGCGAGGACGGAAAAGGGGTTGTGGTCAGTGCGCATTTCTACGAACAGGAAGCAGACATATGGTACGAGCAGTACAACAAAGGCGCGCAGGAACCAGCGAAAGTCGTCCATGTCTTTAGCGAGTCCGCGAAAGGTGAAATAGCAGAACGCGGCGTCGACAAATATTCCTATCTGGTAGGCCTGGCCTTCGTTCGAGCGGAGCAGAAAGACAACGGTCATATAACTGTAAAACAGCAAAAACAGGCCGTCGAGGTCGTTCAGGCTGGAGATGCGGAACTCCCTGCGCGCCACAACCCGGATAATGCCCGCCATCTCGAGAAACCTCGTCGGGAACATGTTGAAGCCAAACACTCTGACGGAAGTGTATTGCGTAAGGTACAGCACCCCCGCCGCCATCCCCAAAAGCGCCCACCGCCGCGGCGCCAATAATACGACGCCTATGAGAACGACCAGTATAGATGCGCTGATTGCGTTCATATAGTGAGGAGCCTTTAAAACAGTTCTTACGTTGAATGCATCCGTTTTCTTACAGACATTGAGGGGATAACTGGCAGCAACAGGTTTGCCACCAATCTGCAGACCGGCTTATCTGATTTGTTGCCGCGTTAATCTCTGCCTCCAACGGGTCTTTACCCACTGCGTGATCCGCATACGGTCAAGAAGCTGTGTGCCAAGCTTTGAGCCGGCGAGCGTCGCGATATGCAGGCCGCGCAGGCAGCGACCGCGTGCCGACCTTGAGAACAGGAGGATCGAGGTTTCCTGAAAGTGGTCTGTGCAAAATCGCCGTTTATAGTCTGCGTCTCCAGAGCCAAAATCTATCGCTTGGATGGGGGTCCCGCAGTAGTCGCAAATAATTCTCAAAAGCAGGACCGTCCCCATTTCATAATCCCTAAAAGCGGGGTCGTAGCCTGTTGCTACCGGATATAGAACACTCTTATAGACGAAGCAGTACCAAAACGCTCTGGGTTCGTCCCTGATAAACAGGACGTAGCCGGCGAGTCGCCCGCGTAGAGCATCCATGAAAACGCGCTCAATGTTCTCCTCATCCCGGCGAAAACCGACGTTCAGACCTCGCTGATAGGTCTTCGCTGCCACCGACTCCACTGCGTCGATGAATTCCGTGGCTTCATTGAAAGAAGTGTAGGTTTTGATGTTCCACTGGCCTCCGAAATCCCTGTCAAGTACCCTTGGCAGTCGCCTAAACTCATGGCGGCGCTTGTGAGTCCGGCTTTTCAAGAAGTCATCCCACGACCCGGGAAGCGACAGCAACCAATGCTTCGAGGCCTCGTCGGTGACGCTTAACCTGGACCGCTTGAACGTTTGCCGAATAGTTTCGTGTTCGTAGGAGCCGGCCTTAACTTGCCAGAAAATGGCTAAATCGAGTCGTTGCTCTCTTAGCAGTCGATCAACACACGTCAGAAAACTTCGGTAGCTCTCCTCCGCGTTTTCGCCCATACGCTCCCCGGCAAACAATACAAGCTGCCGAACGGGTATCCTCGCCAGAGTGGCGTAGCCAAAGCGAATCGGCAGATCCCCTTCCTCTATACGTCCGGCGACGAGCGCGACTGGTTCCCGGCCATGAAAAGCGGCTAGAACACAAGGAGATACGACGTTGGACCGCTTAGCAACAAGATTGAAGAAATCGAAATCCAGGATTGGATGGCGCTGCATCGTTTCCCAAAAAGGACGCAAGGCATTCATTTCCCTTAAGGAGGTGATGACTTTGACCTGGTCGCCCTGTATTGCGCTGGAAATTCCAACCATCAGATCTATTTCCTTCCGGAAACTTGCAAGTGCGTTTGGCGGTTCCCTCTTAAGCCTTGTCGAGATGGACTCCGTTCTATTGGTGATGGTTCCCTGCGGATGGCAATCACTGGGAGGGTGGCGAAACCAGGGCTGTGCCGATAATTTTGGAGGCGTTATACGCTGGCGCCAAGATGCTCAATTTCAGGCGCTTCGCCGCGGGCTGAATTCGACGGGAATCTTTAGAAACATTAGGGTCAGTGATCTCCCAAAGGACCGTCCGATCCCGGCTTCTACATTACTGGACCGGTATTACATCTTTGTAAGCCTGAAGGAGCTTCTTCCCCGCGGCCGTCCAGGTTATTTCGCTTGAGGCCGCCAGGGATGCCGCACGGAGTTTTTCCAGAAGCGTGCGGTCTTCACTGAGCATCGTTATATGTTCCCGCAGAATCCCGACGTCCCCTATGGGGTGCACAAGCGCGTTTTCCATATGCCTGCACACATCCGTGCACGCTTCCGACACAAGAGGGACGCACCCGCTGCCCATGGCTTCCACACACACCAGGCCAAACCCCTCTTCTATGCTGGGAAGAACCATCATGTCACTCTTCCGCATCAGCTCGGGCACGTCGTTCCTGTGTCCCAGCACTCGGACGCTGGGATGCGAAAGCATGGGGGCCAGCTTTTCCCTGTATGCAGGTAAAAAGCCTCCGGCAATCAGGAATTGGCCCGTTTTGCTGGCCGGGGACCGCAGCCATGCCTCCAAAGCATAGTGAAGGCCCTTTTTTACCGCCTGGACGCCCACGGAAATCATTATGAGCCCCCGTTCCCGGTCCCTTGGTCCGTTTTCAGGGTAGAATCGTCTCTCGTCGAACCCGTATATGTGCCGCACCAGCTTCTCGCGCGCAAATCCCCGGTCCAGGAAAGTCTTTACAACGAAGTCCGACGGGCACAGTATCCGGTAAGCCAGATTGTACTCCTCCTCCTCTTTTTTGAGAACGTCCGGCTTATATGCATATTCGTGATCGGGGGGCATGCGCAGGCCCAGCTTTTCACATTCCTTCCGGTAGGTCTCGTAGGCGAACCGGGTATGGCAGTTGGGTCTTTCCAGCACCGCCGGTATTCCAAGTTTTGCGGCGACCTTTAGCGTTTGCTCGGCGCCCACCGGCCAGGCATGAATAATGTCAACCTCTCCGGCCAGTTTTTTGAGCCTTCGCGCTACTATATGATCGTGCAGCGCGCATGCGCGCATCGTCCCGAAAAGCTTATACGATATTCGCAGCTTGCCCAGGGCAAGTGTCGGGACGACTTTCACGCCCGGATGGACCGGCCTGTGCAGAACCCCCGGAAAGAGCAGCACTTCGGCCCCGGCGTTTGCCAGGCCGTTCACCTGCTCCCAGGCCGTATAACAGATCCTGTCAGCGCCTATCTTGTGAGGGAAACTGTACAGGACCCGTAAGCGCTTCTGTCGCTGCGTCATAGATGCACCTTTTGAAGGCGGTCCGGTTTCACGCTCCCCCGGCAAACGCGTACCTAAGACCAGCTTTTTCTCCGTGGTCTTCTCCGTTTTCTTAGTGATCGCGCTGCACTGTCAGGCTTAGACCGCCGGCTGCCTCTTTTACTTTGATTTTCCTCTTTGCTTCCCTTTTACCCGGCGACTCCCCTTGCTGGGCTTTGCCCGCATTGCCCCGCTACCTTCGTGCCCTTCGTGCTCTTCGTGGTTGAATAAAAACGGCGGCTGCAATGGATCACCACGAAGATCACGAAGAACCACGAAGAAGATCAAAGATCGAAATCAATATGAATGTCAACTTCCCAATGTCGATCCTTACAGACCTTGCAATAACCCACGAAGAAGAAATAAAAAGCACGAAGCATTGGCGCAGTCCCGCGAAGCGCGGGATTGGTCCATCCCGGGAGATGCTCATTTGTCGGATGAACCCGGTTTCACGCTCCCGGCGCCCCGGCCGCAGCATCCCTGTCGATGAATTCCCTGTGCCAGAGTTCCAGGACCAGGAGCGAGAAGACCTCCTTTGAATGGTCCCTGCCGTTGAGATTTGCGGAAATGAGCTTTTCGAGGCCCTGCTTCGTAAAATACCCTCGGTCGAGCGCCGAGCGGGACAGCAGCGTGTCTTCGACCAGGGACCTGAGCTCCTTTCTCATCCAGACCCCATAAGGCACCGGGAAGCCGGTTTTTTTGCGGTCAAGTATCTCGTGAGGGACGACCTTTCTGAAGGCGGTCTTCAAAATATACTTCGTCGTAATTCCGTGCAGCTTATACGAGGAAGGAAGGCAGGCGGCAAATTCCAGCACCTCGTGGTCCAAAAGGGGCACCCGCAGTTCAACCGAATTGGCCATTGTAATCTTGTCCGCCTTGACGAGCAGATCGTCCGGAAGCCACGACATGGTGTCGACGTAGAGCATCCTGTCCAACAGGCCGCAGGCGCAGGCGGCCTCGGCCAGGCGGGTCGTCGGCCTGCATGAATCCTCCTTGCATACCAAATCGAGAAATTCTTTCGTGTATATCGACGGATACTGGCAATTAAAGAAAAGGAAGGGACTCGACGTCCTGCTCAGGTAGTAGTCCTCGAACGGTGCTCTCACCAGGGGGATGAATTTCCTTAAACGGCCGAACCCCGGCGCGCGCAATAACGTTTCGATCACGCCAGCGCCTGCCCCTTTTAAGGGGCCGATGACCCGCTTCAACCGCTCCAGCCAGACCATGCTCCGATAGTTAGGGTATCCGGCAAAAGCCTCATCTCCCCCTTCGCCCGAGATCAGCACTTTCACATACTGACTTGCCAGTTTTGAAACATAATACAAAGCGACGGCTGGGGGTTCGCATACCGGCTCTTCCATGTGCCAGACGTATTTAGGTAAAAAATCCGCAAAGTCGCCCGAACTTATAGTGAGATCGTAATGCTTCGTTCCAAATGCCTTAGCCGCCAGACGCGCGTAGGGCCTCTCGTCGGCGAATCCTTCGCCCGAAAACCCCAGCGTGAAAGTGCTTATGTCCTTATTTGTCTGTTGAATCGCCAGGCTGAGCAGCGCAGTGGAATCCACGCCTCCGCTGAGCAAAAAACCCACTGGCACGTCGCTGATCATATGGATCTCGACCGCCTCTCTCAAGCGGTCCAGCAGTTCATCCTTGGACTCATCGAAGGTGCGGCCAGCGGCACAGGGAGCAAAAACCAGGTCCCAGTAGGATTTGATTTCGACTTTTCCCCTGCGGACGATCAGGTATTGGCCGGGACCCAGCTTGCGGATGCCTTTGAAAAGGGTTTCGTTACCCGGAAGATAAAAATAGGTCAGAAACCTGTCGACGATAGGCAGGTCGATTTCCCGCGGAACCGAGGCGTCTTTGAGGATAGCCTTGATTTCGGAGGCGAAAACGAGCTGGTCTTCGTCCAGAAAATAGTAGACGGGTTTTATCCCCACCCTGTCCCTGGCCAAAAGAAGGGTCTTCGACCTGTCATCCCAGATGGCGAAGGCGAACATGCCCCGCAGCCGCGTCACACAATCCTCGCCGTATTCTTCGTATGCATGGATTATAACTTCCGTATCCGTTTGGCTGGCGAAGGCATGCCCTTTTTGAACGAGTTGTTTGCGGATTTCCCGGTAGTTGTAAATTTCACCGTTAAAGACTATCCAGACTGTTCCGTCCTCGTTGCAGATGGGCTGCTTGCCGGTGTTGAGGTCGATAATGGACAGCCTTCTATGCCCGAGGCCGACGCTGCCGGAAATGTAGAAGCCCTCGTCATCGGGGCCTCGATGGCGCATGACATCAGCCATTGCCCACAGGAGGCGCTCGTCCACGGACCGGTTCTCATCGAACAGGAACTTCCCGCAAATTCCACACATGGATCCTGCCTTTCAAAGAAGAAAACCTTTTATTCCCGCATTCCCAAATTCTTTTGTGGCGTCACCTCAGTTCGCGCGCCCACTTTTCCAGACCCAGCGACCACCTCAGGATACTCTTCCATTTGCAAAATGTATTCCGCAACCTCCCCGCTCGCCCGGCCAGGGCCGCCGGCGGCAAAGCGACCATCAGGAGGGCGAGACGGCTAAAGGCTATCAGGAGCATTGCAATCCGGTATGTCAACCCCGACACGCTCCCCCTCGTCCTGGATATGAACTTGAAGACGGATTCCCGCACCAGTACGTTCTGGAAAGAGCTTGCCTGAGCGCTGCTGCTGCCTCCGCCGTGGTGCAGGACTTCGGCGCCGTCGACGAAGTGCACTTTACGGCCCGTTTGATTGATCTTGTAGCAAAGGTCGATGTCCTCGGCGTACATGAAGTAATCCTCCGTAAAGAGTCCCACCTGCTCGAAAACGTCTCTTTTCACCATCAGGCAGGCGCCGGGGATCACTTCGACGGGCTGGGGCGAACCTCCCCGCATGGTAAGCGGTCTTTTCCCCCACAGCTTCCATCGGGGGTAGCGCGTCTTTAGGAAGTTTATATCCAGGATTTGATTCAGCACGGTTGGATACCTCTGAATCGAATGCAGCTGAAGCGAGAGGTCGGAATGCAGCAGCCTGCAGCCAACAGCGCCCGCGTCCGGCATGGACTCCAGAGATGAGAGCATAACCTTGACGGCGGTGCCAATAACCTTTGTGTCGGGATTTAGAAACAGGAGATTTCTCCCCGAGGAGTGCTCGAATCCGAGGTTGTTGGCCCGCGGAAAGCCGCCGTTCTCGTGACTCTGGACATACTTTACGCCGGGAAATTCTTTTTCGATCATTTCCCTGGAACCGTCAAACGATGCATTGTCGACCACGATGATTTCGAAATGCACATCCTTTGTATATTGAAATATACTGGCAAGGCATTCTTTCAGGTAATTTGCCGAATTCCAGTTGACTATTATTATCGAGAGGTCCAATGCAACGGCTCCGGAGCTACAGGTTTTTTATCGTTGTCTTTCTGACCGTCAACTCTTCTGACGGCGTTTCTCACGGAGCGCCGAAAACGCTCGGCTACGGCGGCTGCCCTGCCAAGACTGCCGCTGGTAAAAACTCCAAGAGATACGCCAAGCGCCTGTGCGGAGAAACGCCTGTTTCGCATTGCGTTCAAAGCTCCTTCCACGGAAAAGCCGCCTTCGACCTGGAGCACCATAGCCAGGGGGAAAAACTGGTTTACAGTGTGAAAATCCATGCCGACAAACGGCGCAAGCCCGGGGACCGTGTTCAGAAGAGCGGTCGCTTCGGCGCACGGGGCAACCCCATCGACTTTTCGGTTCCATTGCTCGACACCGAGCAGGAACGGCGCCCAGGAAGGATCGAACTTCCGGCAGGCCCCTCTGCGGGAAGGATGGGCCAGAACGGCCAACCCGTTCAGATCGTTCACCCTCTCAAGAAGACTCGCTGTGTCCAGCCCTGCCCCCAGGAACGGCATATCGCCCCAGACCAGCACATGCACGGTGTTTGCCGGGTCGCTGTATTCAATACCCGGAACGATGGCGATTCTGCCGTTGCCGGCCTCGATGCAGGCCCGCCGGTAGCTTTCCCATCGACAGTTATCGAATGACGCATCGTGTTCGGCAGTAAAGATGAAACGATAGCCGGCTTTTCCAAAGGCGGATGCAAGTTTTGAAAGAGGCCACCTGCCGTCGTAGGACCAGTCGGAGTGGATATGCATTGCCGCACGGGCCAACATTCAGGAAGAGCTTCGCCTCCTGAGGGCATTTAGAATATACTCAAAAACGGTGCCAAAGGTGTCTTCAATGAAGAACGGAGCGTTGCCGGGACGCCAATTGTACCAATGGTCCCGCGAATTGCAGCGGCAAACCTCTGCGACCGCGCGCCACCCTGAATGCCCGTTCATGAGGGCGGGCGCATTCCAGGCCTTCAGGATAAACATAAGGTGCACTATTTCACGGCCCAGGTGCCGGCATGTCATGTGTTCTTCAGCAGGACAAGGGGGTAGACTGAAAGAAGGGTCCAATGTCTGCATAACCGTCCATGCCGGGTATGCAAAACCTCTTCGCAGGGCAAGGGCCATACTTCCCCACGGCCGGCCGTTGAGCTCCATAAACCAGATTCGGTTGAACCGGTCGCGCAGCAGTTCTATCATGAAAAGACCCTGCCACTTTGCCCTGCCCAGCATCGTTTCGGCGCAGTCTGTCGGCTGATCGGCTATCGGCAGCGAACGGCACGCGCTCGATCCCGATCCGGCCGGGTTCATCATCCGAATCCGGCGATGCGCGCTCCATGCCTGCACACCGTTCGGCCCGGCCTGGCCGAACAGCCCCTCTCCCTTACCCGTGATGAGAGGCTGGATCAGCATCGGCATATCATCACGGCATCTCAGGGCGAACGCACGCAGTTCCTGAGGGCTGGCGCAAATGCAGGTCGGCGCCTGGTACAGCTTCCCGCCAATTTCCGCCGCAGCAAGAGCAGGCTTGACAAAAATCGGGAACAAATCATTCCGGAGCGCCTCACTTACCGAGGGTACACACAGGGTCTCGGGTATCCTGAAGCCTGCTACCTCCGCAGCCTCGAGCTGCAAACGCTTGTCTAGAATCAGGCGGGCATGTGTCCCGGATGATCCGGCAACCGGGATGCCCAGTCCTGATGAGGCGGCTTCGCACACCCATATCGAAGCGTCATCAAGGGGCAGCACCGCGTCGGCGCGAAGCAGTTCGACAACGCGAAGCAGTTGGTCGACTGTCTCGCGCGCGCCGTCTTCGGGCGCCGTCACTTCGACTACCGTGAGATCTTTGAGACGTCGGAGGGGCACACGGCGGCCTCGGCGTATGAAAGCGGCAACCCTGAAGCCGGAGTCCAAAAGGTTCCAGGCTACTTCGGGAGCCGAAAGAGATTCTCCAAATCCAATGAGAACCGTTCTGCCTTCACCGGCGTCCGGCGCAGGGGTCCCGTTGCGGGTCAGCAGTCGAGATGCCGGGTCATGGTCATTCATCGGGATAGCCTGCGCTAATCAGTTGATACCAAGTTGCATTCAAGATTGGAGTAAGGGAAAAGAGGGGGGGAATGATTCCCCCGCCCCCCCCGGGACTTCGGCCACACGCGCGGGGGGGAGGGCGGGCTGCGTGAGGCCGA
>Ga0187771_10001664_pt1 | contig 15056 bp, 22 predicted proteins | sample 0116_SJ02_MP15_1_FD_133139 | JGI IMG/M metagenome (GOLD analysis project Ga0187771, IMG submission 133139) | Tropical peat soil microbial communities from peatlands in Department of Meta, Colombia - 0116_SJ02_MP15_10_MG | ecosystem: Environmental > Terrestrial > Soil > Wetlands > Peat | place...
CGGGACATCGATGTGGATGTCAATGCGGTCCATGAGCGGGCCCGAGATTTTCGAGATGTAGCGCTGGATCATCGGGGTGGTGCACTGGCAGTCGCGGGTGCGGTCATTATGGAAGCCGCAGGGCTGCGGGTACTTTCATTGCTGAAAGACAACTCGTTTATTTGCCGATAGTTGCGCAGTGACTGTCTCCATCTCCAAGCTGTTTTGCCTCGACTTCAGCATAGAAATGAGCCCGCAACCGCGCTATGAGTTCTTGCCGAGCGTAGTAAGCGGCACGATCAGCCGCCGTTGGATTTGGATTGCCCCAGTAGGCATGGTCCAACGCTTGATTTGCTCGCAGCTTGGCTTCGTAGGTTTGGAACAGGTCTTCTTCGCTCATGGATCGAAGAATAGGCCGTCACCAAGGTAGAAAGTTGTGACAAGCATCACCAGATGAGCACCAAATTCTGTGGATTTCCTGTTTTGGGAAGAACAAGCAGTTCTGCCCACACACGCGAGTTGTTGCACCCAAGCCTTCTCTTTCGCACCGCTTTTGGCTGTGGAATACCATTCGGCAAGGATCGGCTATTCTCATGACATCTATGACGAACGAAGAACGTATGCAGCGAGAGGCGAACCTGATTGCTACGGTCAGGACAAAGCTCCCAGACTTCGCACGGATGTGTGCTGATGACACGGAATTGGTGTTGCTTCACCAAGATTCGTTTGCGGCAGACTATCAGGACGAGGAGTACACACTTCTAGGCATGGCGATCAAGTACGCAGGACTGCGCGGCAAGGAAGTCCGCGTGATCGGGAAAAACCGAAGCAGCTTTGCCGAAGAAGCGAGCATTCAATAGGAACGATGACTCCTGTAACAGATACGCCCACAATAACTCCCGACCAAGATGTTGAGCGGGACCGGGACACATCCGGCCCACGCATCCGTTGCCCGTTCTGCGGTTGGTCGCCCCGGAAAGAGGACAAATGGTTCTGCTCATGCGGACACGAGTGGAATACCTTCGATACGGGCGGCGTCTGCCCCTCGTGCCTACACCAATGGACGGAGACTCAGTGTCTTTCGTGCAGCCGATGGTCGGCGCATTCGCACTGGTACACTGGCTGAGTCAGTCAAAAGGGGGTGTACATGCGGAGATTGTTGAGGCTTCGCACACCATATATCTCGGTAATTCTGCCGCTATTTTTGTTCGGCCTTGCCGTGCTGCGGGTTGACGCCCAGAACATCAGCAGCACAAGCGTTGAATCTCGGACAAAGATTCAGGCGCTCAAGGTGACCGTGCTTTCAACCATGCTTGTGGGCGACAACAAGGGCATTGGCGAGTGGGGCTTTTCGGCGCTGGTCGAGGCGGACGGTCATCGCGTTCTGCTGGACACGGGAGCACACCAAGACAATGTTCTACAAAACGCACGCGAGTTGAAGATCGATTTGTCCGATGTGAGGGACGTGATCCTCACGCATAACCACTCGGATCATATCGGCGGATTGATGACTCTCAGAAAAGAGATGATGAAAAAGAACCCATCGGCGCTGTCGATTGTCCACGTCGCACGAGGCATCTTCTATAGCAGATCGACGCCTGACGGCGAGGACAATCACATGATCGCCTTGAAGGGGCAGTATGAAGCGACTGGAGGCAAGTTCGTTGAACACGACAAGCCAGCAGAAATTTTCCCCGGAGCTTGGCTTACAGGCCCCGTTCCGCGCAGGTATCCAGAACACAACTGGAGCGTCACTGGGAAGGTACAAACGCCGGAGGGTTTGGTCGAGGACACAATTCCTGAGGATCAATCGCTGGTGCTGAACACGGCGAGAGGATTGGTTGTCATCACTGGCTGCGGACATGCAGGCATCATCAACATACTCACGTTTGGAAGGTCAGAATTTCCCGACGCGCCAGTAGAGGCGATTATCGGTGGTTTGCACCTTTTTCCCGCTTCCGACGACCAACTGAATTGGACCGCCGACAAGATGAAGGACTTCAAAGTGAAGAACGTCATAGGAGCACATTGCACGGGCATCGAAGCCGTGTATCGCATTAGGGAGCGCCTTGCTTTACCGAGAGACTCTGCCGTCGTTGGCAGCGTTGGATCGAGTTTCGTTCTCGGCGAAGGCATTCATCCCGGCGCACTTGCTAAATGAAACGGGTTGCGCCATGAAAGGCGTCAGCGTACCAGAGTCAAATCACAGCTTCCGATGGAGTTTTGCACGGGGGTCTAGCCCTCAATTTCCCCTAGTCTGAGTACCGGAGGCTCAGGTCGGCAGCAGACGCCAAAATGCTGCCAAAGCTTAAACCAAGGGCTGTGCGCCAGCATTTCATCATGCCTGCGATTCGCAGCGGAGATGTCACTTGCGCTGAATGGTCTAGTGTCCGCAGCGTCGAACATTTCCTCTAGCTGCTCGATGTCGTCAATGATGCGTTCAACGTCCATGGGTCTCAATATCTACTACTAGGGCAGCGAGGTCAAACGGAAGCTCTCGTCGAGAAGGTTGGCGCTGAGGTGTGGTGCCTATCCAGCCCTATAGCGGAATAGTTTCTTACATTCGTCACGTAGAAAACCGCCGATGACGGGTATGGCGTGATTGCCCTTCTCGAAGACCAGTCGGCAGGGAATGAGGCAGGCTCGCCACTTGTATTCTTCCGTCCCGCGCTTTCGGCCATAAGCGGCGATATCTTCCTGCGAGACTCCGTATACGACGGCACCGATTCTCGCCCACACGCAGGCACCCGCACACATCGCGCAGGGTTCGTGCGTGGTGTAGAGCACGAACTCGGTCAGGTAGCGGCCATAACCACTGGATACGTATTTGAGCGTCTCCAACTCCACATGCTTGATGCTTGACCCTGAAGTTTTTACCCGGTTCCCCGCACTGGCAATGACTACTTCGCGCCCGTCCGTTACGCGGGTGATGACAGCGCCGATGGCATAATCGCCTCGGTCGCGGGCACGCTTGGCTTCCGCGATTGCCAACTGCATGAACTTCTTCTTGGGTTTGTAGGAAGCGGCGATCATGCAGGGATCATATCGCAGCGTGAGGTATGTTGAGACTCGAACCCTATTCCTCGGTCGGCTGCGCCACTGCGTCTGGACAGTCGAGCAGGAAAACCGTGATTTGCTCGTAGGGCTGCTTGCCGACATTCACCGCTCGATGAACGGGGGCGCTTTCCCACTCGACCTGTCGGCGTGATCTCAACGCACTGCTGGCGACCGCAAACCGAAGCCCCTCAGCGTACTCCTGCAACTAGCATCACAAAGTGGAGGAGCCTTCCCGTTGCAACTCCAAGAGGACTCGTATCCCTCGATAAAAGTTCTCCTTGCGATAGGCTGTCTCCCAGCGATACAAGACCGAGCGCAAATCCCGCTGCGCGTTCCGAATGGCGACTCTTGCTCGTGGTCTCCTGATCCGCAGACGTTTGAGGGAACGGAAACCCTCGGCAATGTCCGGCTCGATCCGCTTACGCGAACCCCGCGCATTTTTTATCCAGCGAGGCGGAATATTCGCCCGGAACTTCAGATAGCCACGAACAACAGAACCCGCGCTTGACGTAAACAGCCTTGCTTCTCTGGGCATAATCTGACCTCCCCGATGCCTCGTCCTTAGCTAAAAAGCAGGAATCGACGGTGGACAGCACTCAACACCTGTTCAGTCGCAGTATTACATAGGTGAGAAGAATTCACGGGCAGCCAAATCCAGCCCGGACGGGGCTAACCGTTCCGCTGCCCTTCTCTCTCGCTACTCAACTGCTGGTCTTCGGCTTGTAGCTGAAATAACCGGCTCCTCCAATAATCAGCGCACCGCCTGCGATAGCCATCAATCCCAAACTCTCGTGTAGCAGCGATACGCCGAGAATCGCGCCGACCAGCGGTTCCAAATTCACGAAAACTCCTGCATGGGATGTGGGAACCCGCTTGAGTCCCCAATTCCACAAGACTGTCGCGCTCGTCGTGGCAAAGACCCCTTGTTCAGCCACGGCAACCCATGCGCGGGTTGAATAATGCAGCGAGGGAAGACCGAATGTGGCTAAGACGACGACCGCCAGCAGAATAGTACCGATCCAAAGGACGGAAGCTGTAACCATCAGCGCAGAACGTCCCCGCATCAGTCGCTTCGAGATCAGAACCCATGCAATAGCTGCAAACATTGAAAGCACAACGAGCAGGTCGCCTTGAACGGTCGCATGTGCCGTGCCAGAAGCTCTATTGCTAGACAGTGCGATCAATCCAGCACCCAAGGTTGAGGCCACAAGAGCAAGCCAGCCGCCGACATGCAATCGTTCCCTCGAAAACACCACGGCTGCGAGGGCGAGGAGCATGGGAAGTGTACCTACCATCAAAGAGGCATGTGAAACAGTGGTGAGCGAGAGCCCCTTGAATTGGACAAGGTACACGACTGGCACTCCGAGCACCGATGCGGCGAGAATCCAGCCCCACTCACCCCCAGCAAAATGGGGACGATCCCAGAAGATGATTGGCAGCAGCCCAGCACACGCGAACACCAATCGGAACAAGATCATGGAGGCGACTGGCATTTCGCTCAGTGCGATCTTGCCGAAATAGAATCCTGTTCCCCATAGGCATCCTGCTGCTGCAAGGGCCAGTATGGGGATAGCCGTTCCGCGCTTGAACGACAGCATTGCATTCTGTGACACACTGAAAGGACTCAGAAAACAATCTCGTCTGTGGGCTTTGCCTTGATTACATGATCTCCAGCGCCAAAATCATCAAGTACAAAATTGTGGTGCGCGATGATGTTCGCTGCGGTCAGCACTCCGTTGTCCCGCGTAAGGTGGGCATCGCGTGCGAGCGTAACGTCATAACCCAAAGTAGTCGCACGTCGGCAAGTGGTGTCTACGCAGTATTCCGTCATGCCTCCGGCGATGATGAGATGCGTAATCCCACGTTTCTTGAGTTCCTCTTGCAGCATGGTTTCAAAAAACGAGTCCGACTCCCGCTTTCTGATGATCGGCTCATCGGCGGCTGGCTTGAGCGAGGGATGAATGTCCCAGCCCGTTGTACCGGGCTCCAGTATGTGCCCCTTGGAGCCGTCGTGCTGAATGTAGATGAGAGGCGTCCCGGAAGCGCGTGCTTTCTCAACCAGTGTGCCGATTCTGGGCAGTACACTACCTTGGATTTCGGCGGGTGTCAGTTCGACCAGACCGACTTGGACATCAATGATGAGCAGTGCTTTACGAGATGGCGCTGCGACCGTTTCCATGCCGCCATTCTATGCCTGCACGACGGGTTTGCCCCGACTGGCTTCGTCCAGCATTATCACTGGAACAACTCGTAGTGTGTCACCGTTGGTTCAAATTCGAGCAGGTACTTCTCGTCCTCCGGATAGTATTTGGCAACCTCAATGTCGGCACCCGCAAAGGCGGCAATCGCTTCCCGTGACTCCCAAAAGGAAAGCGTGATGAAGTGTGCCACGTCATTCTCGATCCGGCGAAGAACCCATGCCCCCTTATTACCGCTCGTCGCTCGGTAGGCGGGGATGCCGGACTTGAAGATGTATTCGAGATATGCTTCTGCATCGCTTGCCTTCGTCTTCCCATGCCAGATTCGAGCTATCATTGGATCGCCTCGTTTGAGTTCCGCCCGTTCCGACCCGTGGAGTGCAAGATCAGGTCTTGGTTCTCACAGCTTAATGTGACCTTGATGTGAATCCGCTGTAGGTCAGGTAGACACCGAGAACGAGAGCAGTAGCTCCGTACAAGTAGAAAAATTGCTGGTAGTGAAGCTGCCTAAGAAAGAATCCCCCTGCCATCTCAGGCGGAAGGAACAAAAACAATAGGCTCTTGATGAACGTTATCCAACCGACGAGGGTGACCACAACCGCGAGCGCAGCGCCCGACCAGATGTTGTGCGCTAGAACCATCGCAAGCCCGGCGACCAGCGTGATTACGCCGAGGATCAGCATCATCGAGAGGTTCTGAAGAAGGGCGGTCACCGTGTCCAACGTGACCTGTCTGCGAGTCATCATGGGCAGGGCGGCAAGGATGCAGTACAACCCGATCAGCTTGCTTAGAAAAAGCGTGCGTGGCGACATAGGTGGCTCCTAAGTGAATGCCTTTGTTCTCATGCGTGCCGGGATTGCAAAGCAGAGGCAGGATGCGTTCGTTCATGTTCGCTTCTTAACCGTCAATTCTAATCTGAGCCCATGTTCGCTCTGGCTATTGCCGTTTTGCCAGCGGGCGGACGCGGGCTACCAGTTCCTGTAGGAACTTGTCAGGCATGCTCCACACCGCGAAATGCCCAACACCGTCAAGGGCCACATACTCTTTGTGCGGAGCATTGATCTCGTCGAAATACTCTCTGGCCAGCGAGGACGGCGTCACGCCGTCCTCCCTCCCTTGGAAGAAGAAAATGGGAACCCTGAAGTCCGTTCCCAGCGAAGGCAAGTCCGCGTTGAGCACTTCTGGGTAGAGCCGCCGCGCTGGAATCTCGCCAAACCCTCGACTGCGGCTGTTTATGTCCCGGAGTGAGAAGTTCGGAGCGCCAAAGATCAATCTGCCGATAAGGGACGATTCGGCAACCCGGTCAGATTCCGCCTCGTAGCGCCCGAGCCATTTGAAATGCGTTTGGAACTTGCTGAGGCTGTCGTAGTGCGGCTGGCCGATGTTCTCCAACTCCTTGATCGCCTGTTCATCCCCCGCTGCCTGAGCTTTCTCCAGACTGTATGCATGCTCCATCTGCATGCTTTTTGGCATGTTGGCGACCTGCCCAGTGCCCACATAGGCATAGAAGAGTTCGGGGCGCTGTTTGACCATGTGAATTCCGAGCATGGTGCCCCAAGAGTGCCCCAAAACAATGATCTTCTCTTTGTGCAAGTGACCGCACAGAAACTCGGAGACCTCGATTCCGTCCTTCGTCATCCGATCAACCGACATGGTGTCTGCCACTGAGTCGCCAGTCGCCTCTAGCGTCTTGCCAGCGCCGCGCTGATCCCATTGCACGACGGTAAATTCCTTCTCCCACGGCACGAAGAGCGCAGTCAGGGGCAGCCATGTTGCCCCCGGCCCCCCGTGAAGGCACAGAAGAACGGGATTATTGCGGTCTTGCCCTCGGATTTGAATCCACTGGTCGATCCCGCCGATCTTGACGTACATCCCTTCATCGATGCCGTTGGGCGCGTGGATGGCAATCGCTTTCGCATTCGCGTGCTGAAGATAAGCCCGATAGCCAAGGACAGCACCCAGCGCAACCACGAGGAGCGCGACTGCGCTTAGCAGAATGACTTTCGTAGTCTTCCACAGCCTACTCATTCCAAGCTCCTCCGTTGAGCGGCAAGTTTCTCCCTGAGCCAGCATCCGACAACGACCAACTCACCAGCGACGAAGAGCAGGCCAAAGACGACCTTGTTGTGCTCGGCTAACCAGTTCGGCAGGTAAATGTCGAAATTGGAGTTCCGATCAAGGGTGAAGCGGGATGCTAAATCGGTCAGTGGACACCTACCTCCATTGACAGCCAGCAGCCCGCACTCTAAAAGAACAATGACGGTTAGAATCGCAGCCCAGCGAAATCGGCGCAACACGGCTAAGACGGGCAGCGCGAGAATGCTCGCAGCGAGAAACGCCCAAATCGCGGTGTGCAACAGCTTGATGGCAGTAAGCATGTGACCAATCATTGTGGCGGGAGAACCAGTCAACGAGCAGTGTTGGCAGTCACCTGAGAATTCATATTCTCTTAACCGTGGCGTGCTTCAATTGGTATTGCACGCGGCTCAATTTTAACTCGGAGGTCTCATAATGACAGCCCCAGCTACTGCCTTCAGAGATGAAATCCGAGAGTTGATTGAGGCTCAAATCAAGACCTTCGGGCAGCCCACGACCTTGACGCCTTCCGAACTCAGCGAGTGTCACTGCCGCTCCGAGAGAATAAAGCAGCTTGGTCAAGAACTCGACCGGATGAATAGCACAGCCATTTTGGAGAAGCGGTTCAGGACGGCGGCTTAGTTCTCGCGGGAGGTTAGGATCAAATCCCGAACTGAGCAGGCTGGCGTATCATCTGAAGCAATGACCAGACCCATCACTCTGCTGGGTACGAAACGTAGACGGGGGAATCCCAACTGGGGTAAGCCCCCGCAACCTCCTCCGATTGTTCCGACTGAATTCGAGATGCAGGTCAAGCGGATAGGACTCACCAAGCCAGAATACATCGCCTCGACTGAGCTAAGGCGCTGGTGCGAGTACAACCGGAATCGGGTCTACGTTCCCGAATGGCTACTTGAAGCGTGGGGACTGCAAGTCGAATCGATCTTCAGCGGTGTGGCGTAGCCATCGCCACCCGGTTGATTGCACCGTTATTAGGCGTTGCGTTCCCCTCCGAGACTGGCGTACTTTTTCTACAAACTCACATCGTGAGCAAGTCTTCTCCCGCACGAGCCTTTTTCGAGGCTCGCGCTTCAACAATCTCTAGCCGAAAGGAGGCTCCCCCATGGCAGCGATAGAAACGCTTGCCAGCAGCGAAGTGCCCAATGATCTCTTAGAACAAATCGCCCGACGTGCATATGAACTTTATGTGTGGCGCGGTCGGGAGGACGGCCACGACCTCGATGACTGGCTTCAGGCCGAAACGGAGATCATGGGCGAGGCCACAAAGGCAGCATAAGCCCAATTTCGCCCGATGATGAGCAAGCCTCAGAGGATTCTGGGGCTTGCACTTCCTGCTCCACCAACGAGCAGTAGGGGCATTAGGGGCATAAAGAGCGGCATAGCCATGTCAACTATTGAGGAAGTAAGGGCAGCCGAGAAAAGGGTGCAGAAGGCATTGGATGCACTCAAGAAAGCCCCCGCCGAAGACCCAAACCATCTCGCTGATGAACTGGCGAAAGCGACCGACGAATATGCGAGGTTGGTTCGTGAATTAAAATCAAAGTAGCCCTGCTCCCATCAACGACATCGTTAGGGAACATTACCATCGCTCCGCACCTCGATTTCGTTTTTCGAGAAAGACGACCCCTCTGAGCAGCCTGCTTGCGAAGATCACAGCCGTGAGCACAGCTATAATCCGGTGCAATGACCAACAAGCATCTTGCAGCCATGGTTGTCTTGCTGGCACTCTCCGCTGCCGCGCAGAACGCTGCTTCCAATGCACGGCCCCGCGCCTTGGACTTGGGGCTGAAGGTCGGTATCTTGCCGACTGGCCCGCTCGATGCGATCACTGATGTTGCTGGAGTCGAGGTTGGGCACACGACCATTATCCGTGGCGATGACATTCGCACGGGTGTGACCGCCATCCTGCCTCATCCCGGCAATCTGTTTCGCGAGAAAGTTCCGGGCGCTGTTTATGTGGGCAATGCCTTCGGAAAGCTGGCGGGCTCAACCCAAGTCAATGAACTCGGCGAGATTGAGACGCCGATCTTGCTCACATCCACCTTGAGCGTACCGCGTGTGGCGGATGCGCTCATCGACTACATGCTGGCTTTGCCGGGGAATGAGGATGTGCAGTCCATCAATCCGCTGGTCGGCGAAACGAACGATGGTTACCTGAACGACATTCGCGGTCGCCACATCACGCGGGAGGACGTGTTTACTGCCATAAAGAACGCAAAAGGCGGAGCGGTCGAGGAAGGTGCGGTTGGCGCGGGCACCGGAACGGTTGCATTCGGGTGGAAGGGAGGCATCGGAACGGCGTCCCGCCGCCTGCCCGTCAGCCTTGGCGGATATACCGTGGGTGTTCTCGTCCAGACAAACTTTGGCGGCGTGCTCACGATTGCAGGCGCTCCTGTCGGTCAGGAATTAGGCCAGTACTATCTTCGTCAGGAACTTCAGCAGCACGGCAGCGGAACAGATCGAGGAAATGGGTCCTGCATGATGGTCTTAGCGACCGATGCCCCCATGGACGCCCGGAATCTCAAGCGGCTCGCGGCAAGAGCGTGGCTGGGCATTGCCCGTACTGGAAGCTCGGCGTCGAACGGCAGCGGCGACTATGCCATCGCATTCTCGACTGCCGAGCAGGTCAGAATCCATGCGAACGATAAGGCTTTGACGCGGCATGTCGAACTGCTGACCAATGAGGCGATGTCGCCGCTATTTCTCGCGGCAATCGAAGCCACAGAGGAGGCTGTATATAACTCCATGTTCCGAGCAACAACGATGTCGGGGAACGGGCACACAATCGAGGCGCTGCCGATTGAGAAGACCGCTGCGATACTGAAGAAATACGGAGCGATCAAGTGAAGCACAGAGAATTGATTCGCAGATCACCCAAGAGCGCCGTCAAACGCTACCGAAATATCGTACGTCCCATCAATCAGATTGCGACCGAAATCAACTCGACATTGGACAAGCGTAAGACGGAAGAGTATTTCGAGGGCGTCATTCTCTTGTACAGCTTCATCGAAAATCTTCTCAAATGGTTGGTGTGTGTAGAACTGCTCTGGAAGGGAGCCAGCAGTCTCCCCCGCAAATTAGACTTTTACGATGCACAGTGCAAGGCGCTAACCCTGAAGTTAATCACCCAAACCCAGTTCAAGCGCATCGACTCGATTCGGAAGGAACGCAACAACGTTGTCCACCAGTTTTGGCTGTGGCGGCATCGAGGCAACCGGAGCGTACTACGCAGAAAGCTCGAAAAGCTTGCGAGAATCGCCAATGATCTTGTGGGTGTTTTCAACACGCTCACACGCAAGGTTGGGGTCGATGAGGTATACGGTTTCTTCCCGTACTAAGGTTAAGGACTTCATGCCGGAATTCCACAAGTGACGACCGCCCAACAACCCTTAGCCGCAGATGACGCTCTGGCAATCGTTGGAGCATAACGCCAGTAAAAGAGTAGACGTGACTTCTGAATTGACCTACGATTTCATCCAATGACAGCGGAGCCAAAGAGTATGGGCGAGTCCGACGCGAATACGAACGAAGCCCATTTCCTCCGGAAACAAGCGTGGGACTATTTCGTGACTCATGCTTCTCAGAGGATGACGATTTTCAATTTCTACATAGTTTTGTCATCGGTAACCGTGACCAGCTACTTTGCGAGCTTCAAGAACGATTCCAATCTCGAATCGGCAAGGTGGATTCTTGCGCTCCTACTCTGTTTGTTTGCGTTCATATTCTGGAAGTTGGATGAGAGGAACAAGACTTTAATAAAGAATGCAGAGCGTGCATTGAGATTCTTTGAGAACGCCGATCCGAGTGATGTTGTGACCAAAGTATTCACACAGGAGGAGCCAGAAACTCATCAGAAACGTGCACGGGTGAAGGGTTTTGGGAGGCTATTTTTCTGGCGGCTGCACTTGAGTTACTCCGATTGCTTCAATTTCGTCTACGCGATTTTCGCTATTATCGGTCTCGGAGGTCTGGTTCAAGTCCTCTGGACTCGTATTGCGTGGCATCACTTGTACACAGTGGTTCGTCAGTCCTTCTAGCCTTCACGTCCTGTTGTCTCGCCTCTTTGGATCGTCCGACACGAAAAACTCATGTCTCCCAAAACCCCCTGCTCCTGCTCAGAAGGTATACCCGCCGAACCAGCGAAATCCGAAATTCCGGGCTAATGGATTCATCGGTTTGTGGCTGCTGCGGCGAAGCCCTTTTTGACCAATGCTTGATTCTATTGGCTTTGGCGATCTTTTCGCTGCGGAGGTGGGGGTCGATGACTAAACAGGCGTTCCCACGGTGAAATAAGAGCGGGCCTATTTCAAGGTGGCCACAATCCTGATGTGGTTAGGATATTGAAAAATGTTTTTCGGCATTGTGAATCGCGCAGCCTTCAGGACGGGCATGTCAGGATTTGCTTTATGGGAAGCCACGGAAACCACGCGTACGTCTCGCAATGGTGCCGGATAAAGCTGCGTGGGATTCACTCCTCTTCCACACTGTATATTTGTGCCTTCCACAAACCCCGCTCCCAAAATTTCGACCTCGGGCAACTCACCCCGCTCACGGCGTTCGAAATTCTTCTTTGCAGGGTAGAGAAAAGAACTGAACCCCAAATCGTTGCCGCGAAACTGCCCAGCCTGATCGTATTGAACGCCATTTATTTTGTCGGACGGGGCTGGTTTGTAATCGTACGCGGATGCGTCGGAACGTGGTCCCCACAGATTGGATAACAGATCGGTCGTCGAAACGGTGCCAAGGTTGCAGAAAAACATCGGATCGGGAAAAGTTTCCTCCTGCTCTTTCCAGTAGAACTCATGCGGCAGAGTTGTGACGTGCCTTCCCGCTGAAAGATCAGGAAGAGGAAATTCCCCGTCAACGGCCAGAAGATCGAAAACCTGTAGGATGCCGCTTGGGAACTCATGGCTTAGCGTGTAAACGACCTCGATGGGACAGGATTGAGATCTATCGCTCGCAGAGCAGTACTCGAAGACAAGAATCTCAGCTTGGTCTTTGTTGAGGATTTGCTTCTTAGGAGCCTCCGAGGTCTGTTGAGGCAGAGAATTCTTAGACGCATCTCCCGATTGCAAGTATTCAATGACCGACTGGATTCTCCTCGCGATTTCAGGCGATACCTTTGCGTACTCCCTCTCGCCTCGCAACGCTCTGTCAAGTGCGGTCTCGCCCTGAGGGTCGCGCATGTTGACCTTTGCTCCCGAATCGACGAGCAGCTTAACCGTGTCAGCGTTGCCGAGGTATGCAGCCCTAATCAGCATCGTCTCGCCGTCACTGCTGACCAAGTTCGGATCGGTGCCAACATCCAAGAAAAGTTTCAGCATCGCAGCGGTCGAGACCGCTGCCGCGAAGATCGGCGGACAGTCGTCCGCGTCACGGGACTCGCACTTCCAATCGGCACCTGATTGCAGCAGCGTCCTGACCGCGTTCACATGACCGTCGCTTATTGCCCGTATCAGGAAGTCATTATCTCCGTTCAGTGCGGCACCATGCCGGGCGAGAATATCGATGATCTCATCTGCGTCCCAATCGATCGCGCTGTCCATGATCTGTGGCATGTGATCGGCGACCCGCCAGCCATGAGCGATGTCGTGACGCAGTTTCTTTGGGTCATACACAACCCAGCGCCAAGCGCGAGCCAACTGGAAGGTCTCGTTTAGCAACTGATAGACAAACATGGGCGACTTACAGGTGGTGACCGCCTTTTCGCGTCCATCGAGACGAACCCGCAGCCCACCAACCGGCACGTCAATGGAAGAACAAGGTTCACCGGGGAAAACACCCGTCAAGTCGAGAAAGCCGGACGCGCGAACGTGGTCAGCGAGTGCCGCGACTTCTTGAATTGTTACTTTTCCTTGGCGATTTCCTTTAACGTGAACGTTGTCGTAACCGCGATACAAAACCGTGCCGTCGCCGCGAATCGTTACCATGTACGCCGGACTAAGAAAGAATCCTGTGGGACTGCTGGCCTCGATCTCAAACGAGCGCAGATTGCCGTGGTCGTCAGCGAGGGATGGGTTCGCGGCAAGAGCCATCACACTTATCACAGCAACCAGAGCAATTGGCAATAGCGCAGTGCGGCCGGAGGATGAATAGCTTGGCATCATCAGTGCAATTGTCTATCGGAACGCTCCGCGATTGGCGTTCCGTTAGTAACGGGGAGTGTGAGTTCCCGCTGCGCACGCAAGTACCATTTGCCGACGAACATAGCCCATGCCAAACCAAATACATTCAACGACATCAGAGGCACGATAATAGCGCCTGCTGCAAAAAGCCATAACCACACAGAAACAACTGCTGTAAGTATGTAAATGACGAAGCTGCCAGCGAACGCCGCGATGACTACTCCTAACTGTGTGCTCGCCCTCTGCTTCCACAGAAATCGAGGGAAGGCGAGCGCCCAGAGGGAACTCACGGTAACGAAGTAAAACAGAACGAACGCTCCACCCACCCATCCTTGGGCCGTACGAGCCCAAGGGAGGAGTAATAACTCCGGGAGCGACTGGCTAAGACGGTACTGAACCACCCACCCAAGCAGATACGCCCAATAAAAAGTCTGGTATCGCCCCAACGGATCGGTCAAAGAACCCTCCGCAGCACGCGCGGATTGCAAACGAAGTCCTCCAGCCGTGATGCCGCTCCAAAGGGCAGCAAAGATGCTCACACCGATGAAGTAATGAGCGCAGTCCGACAAGTCATCCACAGCGGAAGGGCTGACGAATCTCCCCAGATCGAAGAGATCGGTACACAGCCCGTGAAGCTGTGCGTATCCACCAAGCCCATGCCACCACAAAATCGGAATTGCACCACCAAACAACCAGCCTGCGGCAATGAAACGAAAAGACTGCCACGAGACGCGCACGAGGAGGAAACACACTGTTGCGACGATGCCCGACCCACTCACTACCATCAGAGCGATGCCCCAAACGAGGGCGGAGTGTTGTGGATGGGGCTGCATTTCTGGATGCTCAATAAACCAATACCTCACGAACGAGAGATAGGAGAGAAACACCCAGAGACACACGATCAGAACAATCACAGCGATTGCGATGGTCGAGCAGGAGCGAGGGCGGACGCTCTGTGATCCCGGCATCGTCGGGCGATACTGCGAGGTTCGGGCTTGAGGACGGAGTGAAGATGATCGGGCAACTTTCCCTCGAAGGATCGACCCCGGCCCCGGCAATAGGAAGACCAAAATCGGAGTCAGGATGGCTTGGAGAATATTTCCTAAATCAAGCCCAATCCTTGCGGTGTTGCAGGAGTGGAGGAGCCAGTAAGAGCCCGCCCCATAGAAGAAACGGTGAACGACTTGCTCCATGGGGAACGAGACGACGAAGGAGACCGCCACAGCGATTCTGAGAAACCGCAGCGCCTTCCGATTTAGCCATTCAGCGTTCGTTCTCAATCAATTCCACCGGGAACTCGGCTCTTTGCGCTGGGGAGGGCTAGTCCCTTCCCGTGTAAACGGTTCCCTCTTCGACGAAACAAAGAGGATTTCCCCATGGGTCTTCAGCATAGAATGATCGCTCGCCCCACGGGCGCACGACGATCCCGCCTCCCGCTGCATCATGAATTTCCTCGCGAGAAAGGCAGTTCAACGCCTTTGCGCGGTCGAATGCCGCCTCTAGGTTCTTGACGGTAAAGTACAAGGCCTTTGCGGCTGGGTGAGGCTGCCTCTGCGAAGACACATCGAGCACTTGAAGCGTGACTGGGCCACACTCGAAG
>Ga0187771_10001665_pt1 | contig 15052 bp, 13 predicted proteins | sample 0116_SJ02_MP15_1_FD_133139 | JGI IMG/M metagenome (GOLD analysis project Ga0187771, IMG submission 133139) | Tropical peat soil microbial communities from peatlands in Department of Meta, Colombia - 0116_SJ02_MP15_10_MG | ecosystem: Environmental > Terrestrial > Soil > Wetlands > Peat | place...
CAGGTGCGCCTCAAGGAGGACGGGCAGACCTGGGAGCCCGACGAGCTGCTGATGGACGAGCGTTTCCTGGCGGTCAACGTCGCCGGCAAGGGCCTCGTCGTATTCAGCGCCTGCTCGCATGCCGGCGTGGTCAATGTCTTGACGCACGCGCGCGCGAGCTTCCCCGGCGTGCCGCTGCATGCGGTGATGGGCGGCCTGCATCTGTCCGGTCCGAACGAAGCGATCATTCCGCAGACGGTGGAAGGCCTGCGCGCCTTCGATTTGAAGACGATCGCCGCCGGTCACTGCACCGGCTGGCGCGCGCTGACGGCGCTCGCCAATGCGTTCGGCGACAAAATTTTGGCGCCGACGGCGGTCGGCAAACGATATACGTTCTGAGGCGGTGCTTGCCACCGATCACCGCTTCGCGAGCAGCGCCTGCAGCCGCTGCGGCGTGACCGGCAAGCGCGTCACCGCGCCGGGGTGGCCGAGCGCATCGTCGATCGCCGAAGCGATCGCCGCACCGACCGGATTGGCGCCGCCTTCGCCAGCGCCCTTCAGGCCGAGCGCATTGAGCGGGCTCGGCGCGTCCTCGGTGACGAGGACCGACAGCGGCGGCACTTCGCGCGAGGTCGGCATCAGATAGTCGGCGAAGCTGACCGACAGCGGCTCGCCGTTGTCGTCGTAGAGAAACTCTTCCAACAGCGCGCCGCCGAGCCCTTGCGCCAGCCCGCCGGCGATCTGGCCCTCGACCAGCCGCGGATTGACCGCGCGGCCGACGTCATAGGCGATGGCGTAGCGCTCGATCGTCACGCCGCCGGTCTCTGCATCGACGCGCGCGACGGCGATGTGTACGCCGTAAGGATAGACCATGTGCGAGGATTCGAAGGTTGCCTCGCTGCTGAGCGGCTGCTGCCGCATGAGCTCGGCAAGCGACATCGAAGGACCGGACGACGAATCGGCGCGCAGGATTCTGCCCTGCCGAATTGTCAGCAACGCGGCATTCGTCTGCATCAGTTCGGCCGCCAGACGAAGCAGATGGTCGCGCAGCTTGGCCGCCGCCAGGCGTGTCGCTTCCCCGCACATCACGGTGACGCGCGAGGCGAAGGCGCCCATGCCTTGGTCGATGCGGTCGGTCTGTCCGTGGATCACCTTGATCGTGCGGTAGTCGACGCCAAGCCCGTCGGCGCAGATTTGCGCGATCACCGTCTCGATGCCTTGCCCGATCGAGGCGACGCCGGTGATCACTTCGATCGAGCCATCCGACTTCGCTTCGACTCTGACAGTGTCGAACGGCCCAAGCCCGCTCTTTTCCACAAACATCGCAAGTCCGGCGCCGACCAGTTCGCCTCCAGCGCGACGCCGGCGCAGCTCACCTTGCAGCGATTCCCAGCCGGCGAGTTGCAGGGCTTTGTCGAGCAGCAGCGCGTAGTCGCCGGAGTCGTAGACGATGTGCGTGCCGAGCGTGTCCAAGCCCAGCGCATAGGGCATCGCGCTTTTGCCGATCAGGTTGCGCCGGCGGATTTCGACCTTGTCCACACCGACTTTGGCGGCGATGGCATCAAGCAGACGTTCGCGCACGAAGGTCGATTCGTAGCGGCCCGGCGCGCGATAGGTGCCGCAGGGCGTCTTGTTGGTGAGGCGGATGTGGCCGGTGGCGCGGTAGGCTGGCACGCGATAGGGCCCCGGCAGCATGGCGGCGGCGAGATCGGGCACGGTCGCCGCATGTGTGCGCATATAGGCGCCGTTGTCGTGGAAAAATTCGTTGTCGATGCCGAGAATGCGGCCTTGCGCGTCGATCGCGGCGCGCACGCGGTGGGCCTGTTCGCGCGAATGATTGGCGGCGATCAGATGCTCGCGCCGGTCCTCGATCCATTTGATCGGGCGGCCGAATGTGAGCGCGGCGGCGCAGACCAGAACGTCCTCGGGATAGATTTCACCGCGGATGCCGAAGCCGCCGCCGACATGGCCCTCGTAAAGCTGTACGGATTCGCGTTTGCGGCCGAGCATGCGCGCCAGCGTGTCGCGGTTCCAGTGCGGTACCTTGGCAGCGCCGTGCAGTTCCAGCACGTGGCGCGCAGCGTCGTAGCGGGCGATGGCGCCGCGCGTTTCCAGCGGCACGCCGGAATGGCGCCCGATGCCAAGCTCGAGCGCAACGACGGAATGCGCATCGCGGAAGGCGGCATCGACGTCGCCATAGGATTTCCGCAGCACCGAGGCTTCGGTCGTCAGCGTGCCACTGTCATATGCGTAGGCGCGCGGTGGGTCGGTTGCGAGCAGCGTCGCTTCAAGTGGCTCAATCGAAATCTCGACCAGGTCGGCGGCGTCTTCGGCGACATACGCGTCCTCGGCGAAAACGACGGCGACCGGCTCGCCGACATAGCGCACAACGTCTCTTGCCAGCACCGGCTGGCGATAGGGCTCGAGCTGTTGCAGGCCGGTGAGGCGGAACGGGATCGGCGGGATGTGTGCGACGTCGACCGCGGTCCACACCGCATGCACGCCGGGCAAGGCGAGAGCGGCGGAAGCGTCAGTCGATTGGATTTTGCCGTGCGCTACGGTCGAGCGCACCACGCGCATCGTCCATTGGCCGGGAAACGAGATATCGGCGGCGAAGCGGCCTTGGCCGGTGAGTAGTGGGCGGTCTTCGAGTCTCGCAACGGAGCGGCCGACAAATGGCTCCCGCGCGGTCATCGCGCGCGCATCTCCTTCGCCGCCGCGCGCACGGCCTTGATGATGTTCCGATAGCCGGTGCAGCGGCAGAGATTGGACGAGAGCACGTCGATGAGCTCCTCGTCGCCGATGTCCGGCTCGCGCTCGAGCACGCCGACGGCGAGCATCAGAAAGCCGGGCGTGCAGAAGCCGCATTGCAGGCCGTGGTGGTCCATGAACGCCTGCTGTAGCGGATGTAGCGTGTCGCCGGAGGCCAAGCCCTCCACCGTGCTGATCCGCTTGCCCTGCGCCTGCACGGCGAACATCAAGCACGCGCGCACCGGCTCGCCGTCGACCAGCACGGTGCAGGCGCCGCACACGCCATGCTCGCAGCCAATGTGGGTGCCGGTCTGCCCGCAATCCTCACGGATGGCGTCAGCGAGCGTGCGGCGGGGCTCGACACTGATGGCATACTCACGGCCGTTGATGGTGAGGGTGATGTTCGACTTTGCCGTCATTGGTGAGCCCGAAACTTTCTCCGTTCGTCCCTGCGAAAGCAGGGACCCAGGGCAAGAGGGCATGGCCTATCATTGGGACTCTGGGTTCCTTGCGCGGGACCGAACGGAGTGTGCGCCGCGCTCATGCGACATCCTCGTTTGCCCGCACCAACGCACGAATCCGCTGCGGCGTCGCCGGCATCTCGTCGATTTGCACGCCGAAGGGCGATAGCGCGTCGTTGATGGCGTTGATCACCGCCGCCGGCGCGCCGATGGTGCCGCCTTCACCGAGGCCCTTGGCCTTGGTGATCGAATTTTCGCTTGGCGTTTCCAGGTGATGCAGCTCGATCTCAGGGATCTCGCGCGCGGTCGGTGGCATGTAGTCGGCGAGATTGGCGGTGAGAATGCCGCCGCTCTCATCGTAGATGATCTCCTCCAAGAGCGCGTTGCCGATGCCTTGCGCGATACCGCCATGCACCTGGCCCTCGGCGATCAACGGATTGATGATGCGGCCGGCGTCCTCCGCCACCAAGTAGCGCTCGATAGCCACGCGGCCGGTTTCCGCGTCCACCTCGACGGTGGCGACGTGGCAGGCATTGGAGAACGTGCCGGGCGGATCGTAGGTGCCGCTTTCGGTGAGCCCCGGTTCGATCTCGCCGTTGAAGCGGTGCGTCTGCGTATAGGCTTCGCGCGCTAGGCGGACGATCGACACTGCGCGGTCGGTGCCGGCGACCTTGGCCATGCCGCCTTCCAGCACGATGTCGCCGGGCGCTGCCTCCAACAGGTGGCTGGCGATCTTGATCAGCTTGGCGCGCACCTTGCGCGCGGCGATTAGCGTGGCACCGCCGGAGATCACCAGCGAGCGGCTGGCGAAGGTGCCCCAGCCGTACGGCGCGCGATCGGTATCGCCGTGCACGATCTTGATCATGTCGGGAGCGACGCCGATTTCGTCGGCGATGATCTGCGCCAGCGTGGTGCGCAGGCCTTGACCGTGCGGCGAGGAGCCGATGCGCGCCTCCACGCAGCCGGAGGGATCGACGCTGACGATCACCGTCTCCCAGCCGGGAGTGATCTCCATGCCGCGCGCGGCAAAGGCCGGACTGCCGTAGCCGGTGCGCTCGCAGAAGGTGGCAAAGCCAATGCCGAGATGGCGGCCCTTGGCGCGCGCCTGCCGCTGCCGCGCGCGGAAGGCGGGCACATCGACGGCCGCGGCCGCCAATTCCAGGGCCTGCTGATAGGTCGCCTCGTCGTATTCGAGCCCCATTGCGGTCTTGTAAGGAAAGGTGCGGATCAGGTTGCGGCGGCGGATTTCGACCGCATCGAGGCCGAAGGCGGCCGCCGCCTTGTCCATCACGCGCTCGAGCGCGAAGGTGATCACCGGCCGCGACACACCGCGATAGGGCGCCATGGGACAGGTGTTGGTGAGCGCGCCGCGCGCGCGGCACTCGTAGTGCTTGAGGTCGTAAGGACCCGGCAGCTCGGCCATGGCCATCAACGGCTCGACGCCGCTGGTGGTGGGAAAGCAGGAGTAGGCGCCGACATTGGCGAGTACGTCGGCCTTGAGCGCGATCAGCCTGGCTCCTTCGTCGAAGGCGCCGGCGAGCGCGATCATCTGGTCGCGCGAATGAAACGCCGCGATTAGGTTCTCGCGCCGGTCTTCGTTCCAGGCGACCGAGCTTTTCAGCTGGCGCGCCAGCCACACCAGCACGACATATTCGGGCGCCAGCGACATCTTCTGCCCGAAGCCGCCGCCGACGTCGGGCGCGATCACCCGCAGGTCCGCCTCCGGCATGCCGATGAGGTCGGCGATGGCGGTGCGCATGAGATGCGGCATCTGCGTGGTGCAGGTGAGGGTGACGCGGCCGCTCGTCGCGTCGTAGGCGGCGTGGCCGGCGCGCGGCTCCATTGGCGTTGCGTTCTGCCGGCGCGAGCGCGCATCGACTTGGACGATCTTGGCAGCGCCGGCCCAGGCGGTATCGAACTCGGGCGTCTGGAAGCGTGCTTCGACAACGATATTGCCGGGCGCTTCGCCGTGCAGGGGCGGCGTGGCCGGCGCGATCGCGTTCAGCATATCGACGACCGGCGCGGTCTCGTCGATGACAAGCTCGACCTGATCGGCGATGTCCTCGGCCGCCGCCGCGCTGGCGGCGACTACGGCGGCGATCGGCTCGCCGACGAAACGCACTTGGCCGTCGGCTAGCACCGGCTGCGCGACCGGCCGGTAATTGAACTTATGCAGCATCGGCTTGATCGGCTTCACGTCGGCAAGATCGGCGGCGGTGATCACGCGCGTGCTCGGCGGCGCTGCGATTTTTTCGATCTTGCCGGCCGCGACCGGGCTTCTGACGAAGCGCACCCAGAATGCTGACGGCAGGTCGGCGGTGAAGCGGCCGCGCCCGGTGAGCAGCGCCGGATCCTCGACGCGCCTGATGGCGCGACCGACCCAGGTCATGCCGGAGCCTTTAGTGTGTGCGGTCATATGGCGGAAAATTCCAGGGCGCGGCGCACCACGGCGCGCACCAGGTCGCGCCGGTAATCGGCCGAAGTCTGGGGATCCTCCGTCGGATCGATCGCACCGGCGGCGGCCGCGGCGGCGGCGCGGAAGGCGCGATCGCCGGGCGTCTGCCCGTTGAGCGCGGCCTCGGCCGCTTCGATGCGGCGCGGCCGCGGTTCGGCGCCGCCGACGCCAACATGAACATCGGTCATGAATCCGCCGTGCAGGCGATACGTGACGAGCGCGGCGGCCAGCGCGAAATCACCGGCGCGGCGATTGAATTCGTTGAAGCCGACTTTGGCGTCGCCGGCGAGCAGCGGCAGGCGCACCTCGGCCAGCAATTCGTCCTCGGCAAGGGCCGTAGTCATCAATCCTTGGAAAAAATCCTTGGCGGCGATCAGCCGCTCGCCGCGCACACTCTTGGCAACGATCGTGGCATCGAGCGTGACGGCGGTGAGGCACCATTCGGAAGCCGGGTCGGCATGCGCAAGCGAGCCGCAGAAGGTGCCGCGCATGCGAATCGGATAATGCGCGATGTGGCGCGCGACGGTGACCAGCAAGCGGGCGAGCGGATTGTCGATGACCGGCTTGTGAAAAGCAGCGTGGCGCACGCGGGCGCCGATCGACAACTGCTTGCCATCGCTGCTCAGCTTATCAAGGCCGTCGACCTCATTGATGTCGACGAGATGCGCCGGCTTGGCGAGGCGGAAGGCCATGATCGGGACTAGGCTTTGTCCGCCGGCGAGCACACGGCCATCCTGTGGCGCGACTTGCGCCAGAATCGTCAGCGCCTCATCGAGCGTCTTCGGCGCGTGGCGGATGAAAGGCGCTGGCTTCATGCGAGGGGCCCGGCAGGCAAGGGCTCAAGTGTTTGCGCGCAAACGTGAAGCCGGGCGGGCGGATTGTCAAACCGCGCGGGCGGGCGACCCATGAACCTTTTGCCGGCCTCGCCGACCAATGGCTATCGCAACCCCCTGCCTCAGGAGAAAGCCATGTCCCGCAAGTTGATCCTCAGTTTCGCCGCCGTTGCCATGCTTGCCGGCACGGCTCTCGCGTCGGGGAATGCCGACGCTATGGTGCTGCGCCGCGTCGGCGGCGGTCACCCCGGCCACCCGATCCTCGTGCCGATCGGTCATGCGCACCTTCACTCCCGCGACCACGTCCACGTCTGGCGCTGGCACCGGCATATCATGGTGCGCCCGGTCGGCTATGTGACGCCCGTCGTCGCCACCACGGTGCAGCCCGGCTCGTGCACCTGCCTCACCAGGAACTACACGCCGGAAGCATGGTGGTGTTCCAGGACCTGTGCACCAGGGAAATGGCGAGCGCGCCGGTCGCCGGCACCACCGTTCAGTCGGACGCCGCGCAAGGGCCGACCAATTTCGCCGGCCAGACCTATCAGGACTACCTGAAGGCCCATCCGCAGGCCGCGCAGCCCGAGACCAAAACGAACTGACCGTGCCGCCCGCGAATGGCCGCCCGCGACACTCTCGCGCGGGCGGCCTTCGCATGGGCACCCTTGCCATGGTGCGGTCGCGGCCCTCATATAGCGATGTCTGAATAAGAAACGGACGCTTGGGAGCCGCGGGATGTCAACGCAACGCATCGCAACCATCGGTCTTGCCGTTATGGCGCTGCTGCAGGCGCCGGCGCTTTGCGCCGCCGACGAGGCAAGGCCGGCCAAGGTCTCGTTCTATTTCGCCGCGCATGAGGATGACTGGCAGTTGTTCATGAACCCCTCGGCGTTCGAGGACGTGATGAACGGCGCGGCCAAGAGCGTGTTCGTGCATATGACCGCCGGCGACGCCGGTCTGGGCCTCGGCAGCGGCGGGCGCAAGCATCCGTTTTACCTCGCCCGCGAGAACGGCGCGGAGACGGCGATCCGCTTCATGGCCGATGCCGACGGCATTCCCGCCGAGCGTGTGGCCGAGCACCGCGTGTTCAACGGCCATTCGATCTACCGCGTCGCCTATCGCAACACGGTGAGCTATTTCCTGCGCGTGCCGGACGGCAATGCTTCGGGGGCGGGCTATTACGAGACCGGCTTCCAGTCGCTCAAGCGGCTGGCCGACGGCAATATCGACGTGCTGCGCGCCATCGATGGCTCGGCCAGCTATCACGGCTGGCGCGATCTCACGGTGACGCTGCGCGCGATCATGGACTTCGAGCGCGGGCGCGCGCCTGCGGTGCAGCTCAACGTCGCCGAACTCGATGCGCGCATCAACCCGAACGACCACTCGGATCATTTGATGACCGCCAAGGCGGCGCTCGACGCGGTGAGCGACCTCGCCTGCGTGCGGCGCGTCTATTATGTCGACTACGCGAAGATGCACCTGCCGGACAATCTCAATGTGCAGCAGCGCGACATGGAAAGCTCGGTGTTCGCGGTGACGCTCGCCGGCGTTTTGGCCTTCGACCACCGCACCTCCTGGCACCATTACGATCAGTCATTCGTCGGCCGGAACTACTTCCGCGTCGTGGAGGGCGTCGGCCGCTGCGACGGCGCCACTGCGCTCGCCGCCGCCCGGCACTGAATGCGGTTGATGTAGGTCAACGCATAACGCGCGCGTTTGCGTCAGCATGCCTTTGGGTCCGATCGGACGCGAGCCGCGGGCATGCAGTTTCAACTGGCGCCGAAAGATTTCATCGCCCTTGCCCCCGTTCAAGCGGCGCGGCGCGTGGCATCGCTCGATGCGCTGCGCGGCTTTAGCATTCTGTGGATCGTAGGCGGCGACGGCGCTGTCTGGGCGCTCGCCGCCATGTGCGCCGGCAAGGGACCGGTGCTGAGCGGCATCGGCCAGTTCCTCGACCGCGAGCTGCATCACGCGGCGTGGGAAGGCTTCACCTTCTACGACTTCATCTTCCCGCTGTTCATTTTTGTCACCGGCGTCGCCATCGTGTTCTCGCTGTCGCGCCTGGTCGAGCGGGAAGGGCTCCGAGCGGCGCATCTGCGCGTGCTGCGGCGCGCGCTGCTGCTATACGGGCTCGGCCTCATTTATTACGGCGGCATCAGCCAGCACTGGGCCGATATCCGCTATCTCGGCATCCTGCAACGCATCGCGCTTTGTTATCTGTTCGCCTCGCTGATGTTGCTGAACTTCAATCTGCGCGGCATGGTCACAGCATTCGTCGCGCTGCTCGTCGGCTACTGGGCGCTGATGACCTATGTGCCGGTACCCGGCATCGGCGCCGGCTCCTTTGCCCCCGCCGCCAATCTCGCCAACTGGCTCGACGCCCATTATCTGCCTGGGCGGCTGTGGGACAAGACGCGCGATCCGGAAGGCATGCTGTCGACGCTGCCGGCGATTGGCACCTGCCTTCTCGGCGTGTTCGCCGGCTTGCTCTTGAAGACCGAGCGGCTCGCGCCGCAACAAAAGTCGCTCTGGCTGATCGTCGCCGGCGTCGTGCTGGTCATCGCCGGCCATCTCTGGGGGCTGCAGTTCCCGGTGATCAAGGCGATCTGGACCTCGTCCTTCGTGCTGGTTGCCGGCGGCTACAGCCTGGTCCTGCTCGGTGTGTGGCACCAGATCATCGACGTCTGGGGCTTGCGCGCCTGGGCGACCTTCTTCGTGTGGATCGGCGCTAATGCCATCACGCTTTATTTCCTGAACAACATCTTTGGCTTCGAGCCGTTCGCGCTGCGCTTCGTCGGCGGCGATTTCAGCGCGCTGGTCGATCGCTTGACCACGCCGGGGACCGGGCTCTTGCTCGCCCATCTGGTCGGCATCGGCTTCGCCGTCGCGCTCGCCGGCTTCTTCTATCGCCGCAAGATTTTCCTGCGCGTCTAGGCGCCGTCAGCTTCCCACTTTCAGCTCCGACACTAGCGCGCGCAGCGCCGCGACGGTCGACAGCGGCACGATGCGGCCGGTGCGCGGGTTCGCCGAGGGGACGCCCTCGATTGTCATGGAGAAACATGCCACGTCGGCGTCGACCTCGATGCGGTGAGTGTTGCGCGTGATGGTGGGGTCGGCCCAGATCTGCAGCCGCGTGCGGTCAGGACCGATGCCGGCTAGGCTGAGCGCGGCCGCCACGTTGACATTGGCGGGGAAGCCGCGCGCGCCGTCGCGCGCTGAGCCGTCGAACACTTTCAGCGGCTCTTTCAGCCCGGCGAGCGAAATGCCGCGCTCGACAAGATAGGGCGCGCCTTCAAGGCCGGCCGGCGGCTTGCGCGTGATCATGGTGATGGAACGGATGGTGCCTTCGGCGGCGGCGCGCACGGCGTCAAGGCCGATGAGCGCGCCAGTCGGCGGCAGGATGCGCGCGCCCTTCTCTCGCGCGCGCTCGACCAGGTCCCAGTTGTCGAGCAGTTGCGCCACCGACAACGGCATGAATATGCGCCCCTTGTCGATTGCCGAAATGGCGACGTCGCGGAACAGCGCAGGCGGCAGGCATTCCACCACCACGTCGCAGTCGTCGGCCAGCGCAGTCGCCGATTTGAAAGCGATGGTGCGGAGTTCGGGCAGCGCGCGGCACGCCTTCGCCTCATCGCGCGTGGCGACCGCGGCGAGCGTTAAGCCCGGTACGCCGGCGATCAGCCGCCGCGCCACCTCCAGCCCGACCGCGCCAAGGCCGGCCAATCCGACACGTAATGGTTTCTGTGGCACGTACTGCTCCTCTTACTTATTGCTTCGGCAACGCGAGGCCGTTCAGCGGGCTTTCGCCTTGCTCATGCGGCGACGTCCGGCAGCAGCGTGCCGTCGATGGCGCGGGCATGGCCGCGGAATTCGGCGATCGCCGTGCCGTCGGCGCGCGTCACCGCCACGTCGTAGATGCCGGAGCGCTTGGCGCGCTGGCGCTCGATCGCCTGCGCGGTGAGGTGGTCGCCGCGCTGCGCCGGGTTGAGATAGGTGATGCTGCAATGTTGCGCTACCATGCGCTGGTTGCGCGAATTGCAGGCGTAGCCGAAGGCGGTGTCGGCGAGCAGATAGATGAAGCCGCCGTGGCAGGTGTTGTGCCAATTGACCATCTGCGCGCCCACCACCATCAGCAGTACCGCGCTGCCCGGTTCGACCGCGATGAGCTCGATGCCGAGCCCGCGGCTGGTGGCGTCCTCCGCCCACATGGCATCGGCGCAGGCGCGGGCGAGCGTGGCGGCATCCATCGACTATTCCTCTTGCCTCGGCGCTGCTGGTGTGCCGCCAGGCGGCGGCAAATTGCATGGATTCAGCGGATCGAGCAAGAACGCGCCGGCCGTTGTAGCGCGCTACCGCCATGCGCTTGACGCGGCCCGCCCGAGGTCGGATGGTTCGCAACGCCGACACATCGGGGCGGGCGCAGAGAGCGGAATTGCCAGCCATGCAACTCGATTTCTCGTCGCTGTTTTGGATCCTCATCGTCCTCTTGGCGCTGCAGCCGTTCATCACGACGCGCTGGTATGCGATGCGCCGCGCCCAGGCGATCCGCGCGATCGAGGCCAAGCACAATTCGCGCGTCATCACGATGATCCACCGGCAGGAGCGGCGCAGCCTGTTCGGCTTCTCGGTGTTCCGTCACATCGACCTCGAGGACGCGCAGGCAATCATCGCCGCGATCAAGGACACTCCGCCGGATATGCCGATCGATCTGGTGCTGCACACGCCGGGCGGCCTGGTGCTGGCCGCCATGCAGATCGCCCGCGCGGTCGAGGCGCATCCAGCCAAGACCACGGTCTACGTGCCGATCTACGCCATGTCCGGCGGCACCCTGATCGCGCTCGCCGCCAACGAGATCGTCATGGGCGAGTTTTCTATGCTGGGCCCAATCGATCCGCAGATCATCGGCCTGCCGGCCGCCAGCATCGTCAAGGCGCGCGACTCGAAGCCGGTCGCGAATGTGTTCGACCTCACCTTGGTTTTGGCCGACATGAGCGACAAGGCGCTAGCGCAGTTGCGGCGCGGGGCGGTCGAATTGCTCACGCCGCGCATGGAGCAGGCGGCGGCCGAGGCGCTCGCCGCCAAGCTCACCGACGGGCATTGGACGCACGACTATGCGCTGATCGCGAGCGAAGCCAAGGAGCTCGGCCTGCCCGTCAAGCTCGGCATCCCGCCGGAAGTCATGGCGCTCATGCGGCTCTATCCGCAGCCCGTGCAGCAATCCGGGGTCGAGTTCCTGTCGATCAATCCGGCACGCCGGCGAGCCTAACGGGCCGGCGCACGGCTTGCGCGGCAATCAGTCTTGTTTCTTCGCACGCATGCCGCGGATGATCGACAAGGCGGCCGGAATGAGCAGCCGCTCGGTCGCCGCATCGAGCGGATGATGCAGGAAGCCGGCGATGGCGTTCTTGGTCTGCGCTAGGTCGCGGCCGACCGCATCGACGGCGAGCTTGAGGTCGCGCACGTCCGCCTGGATCGAGTCGAGCGCCATCTTGCGCACGTCATGCGCCAGTTCGAGCTCGGGTCCGGGCCGTGCGCTCTTGCTCACGAGCATGATGATGGCGGCAAGGACGAAATCGGCAAGCGCGACGAGGGTGGCCGCCCAGACCGGGCCCCAGGCCGCCTGCAGGGCGTAGTAGCCCGCCACATTGGCCATGCCGAGTCCGAACACCGCGATGAGGCCGGCGAAGGCGAACAGCCCGAAGCGGCGCGCGATGACGTGCAGCCAGATCTTGCCGATCAGGGAATCGGCGCGGCTCAGCAGTTGTACGTCGCGGATCAGATTGTCGATCATGCGAAGCTCCTAGCGCCGTCCGAGCAGGCGCCCGATCAAGATGCCGACGACCAGGGCGCCGATCACGCTAGCCGTCGGATGCGCGGAGATGTTCTTTTCGGCTTGCTCGAAATAATGGGTGGCCTCGTCGATAAACTCGCGGATCTCCTCGCGCAGCTTCTTCTCCTCTTCTGCGCGTTCCGGCTGCTCGGGCGGGGTGATGGCGCCGCTTGGCTGTTGCGAGGCGGAAGCCGGCACTGGCGCGCTGCGTTCGCGCTGCGAGGCTGCGATTTCCTCCTGTAGCGACTTCAATTCGCGCGACAGCATGGAATCGGTGGGCACGGCAGTCTCCAATTCATGACCGGCCGGTTGCGATCGAGCGACAATTGACGACGCTGTTGCAACGCACACATTGATGTACATCAAGCCAACGCGCTTGGCCGATGTGCGTTGATCCGCACACTTTTCCCGCCGCGCGCCGCGCTCTTGAATATTTAGACAGACTTGAGCGTGGCCGTTATTGCTTCACGAACGCATCCATGACGCCGACTTCCTTCTTGTCGCCCTCGACATCGGCGGCGATGCGCTCGTAGAGCCGCGCCGCGGCGCTCAGCATGGCGTTTTCCGGATAATCGTTGCCGACGAAAGCGGCGATCTCGTCGAGCTCGGCCACCCAGCGATAGGCTTTGCCGTACATGGCGGGCGTTTGCCGCGCGAGCCAGCCGAGCAGCGCCGGCTGGCTTTCGGCAAGCTCCGCTTTCAGCGCCGCAGCCGAGCCTTCGCGCGTGGCGGCCAGCATCATGGTGGCGCCGAGCGCGGTAAAGCCCTTGGTGATGCCGGCATAGGACATCTTCAATGCGGAGGCGGCGGTGAGGGCGCCGTCGAGCACGCGCACGATCAGGCCGTAGTCGTTGAGCCTGGCGAACAGGCTGGCGGCCGGGCCGGAGGCGTAAAACTTGGTGTTGCTTGTGCCAGGCTTCGGCGGCGGGCCGATGATGCCGGCACCGACAAAGGGGCTGCCGGTGGCGGCGGCGACCTCGGCGATCTCAAGCATGGTGCGCGGGCTGACCGCGTTGCAGTCGACATAGACCGGCTTTCTGTTGGCGGCGGTAAGCATGGGCGCAAGCCGCCGCGCCAGCGCAAGCGCATCGCCCGGCGGCACAATCGAGAGCAGAAAATCCGCCTCGATGAGCTGCGCATCGGCGACCGCGGTCATGCCGGCCGCCCGCGCGCGCGCCGCGCTCTCGGCGCTGCGCCCGGCGAGCGAAGTGAGCACGGTAACCTTGTGCTCGGTCAGCCGCGCGCCGACCGCGGCGCCCATATTGCCCGGGGCGATGATGGCGACAGTGGGGGTCATGCTTGGTCTCCCGTGGCCGAATTTCCGGCTGGCCATCCCCAGATACTACGTCGCGCGCGGAATGCGATCGGTTTTTTTGCGACTGCCGGGGTCAATAGTCGACGATTGCACGGCCAACAAACTCTAATTGCTGGCCCAGATTCGGGTTGCCGTCGCAGCGCTTATGCCGGAAACGCTAATAAATCAGGCTGGAAATATATTTCGTAGATCTGTAACGGCCGCTCGGATGGACCTATTGGCTCGGATGTCGGTACACTAGACTGTCTTGGGAAAAGGGCCGAAAAGGACCCTGGGAGGAAGCACCTATGCGTAAGATTCTGCTGGCCGCAGGCATCGCTCTGCTGCTCGCCGCCGGGCCTGCCATGGCCCAGCAAAAGTCGATCAAGATCGGATTCGTCTCGACCTTCAGCGGTCCGGTCGCCGTGATCGGCAACGACATGCGCAACAGTTTCGAGCTCGCACTCGATCACATGGGGCGCAAGATGGCCGGCATGCCGGTCGAAGTGATCTACGAGGACGACGGCTTCAAGCCGGAGGTCGGCAAGCAGAAGACCGAGAAGCTGATCGAAGCCGACCACGTCGACTTCATCGCCGGCTATATCTGGTCGAATGTGCTGCTCGCCTCGCTCAAGCCCGTAGTCGATTCGAAGACGTTCTTGGTCATCGCCAATGCCGGCGCCTCGCAGGTGGCCGGCGAGCTGTGCTCGCCTTATGTGTTCTCGACCTCCTGGCAGAACGACCAGACGCCCGAGGCGATGGGCATGTACATGAACCAGAAGGGCGTGAAGTCGGTCTTCCTGATCGGCCCCAACTACGCGGCCGGCAAGGACATGCTCGACGGCGTCAGCCACACCTTCAAGGGCAAGATCGTTGGGCGCGAGCTCACTACTTGGCCGTCGCAGCTCGACTTCTCTGCCGAACTCGCCAAGGCGAAAGCGGCCAATCCGGACGCTATCTTCGTGTTCTATCCGGGCAAGGCGGGCGTGCAGTTCCTGGCGCAATACGCACAAGCAGGCCTGAAGGGCAATATTCCGCTCTACACCGCCTTCACGATCGACGAGACTTCGCTGCCGTTGCAGAAGGAACTCGCGCTCGGCGTGCCCGGCGCACAGGAATGGGTGAACGATCTGCCGAACGAGGCGAACAAGAAATTCGTTGCCGACTATATGAAGAAATATCCGGGGCACCGTCCGTCGTTCTACGGCGCGCAGTCCTACGACGCGGCCAACCTGATCGCTTCGGCGGTCGCCGCGGTCAAAGGCAATCTGAGCGACAAGGAAGCGCTGCCGAAGGCCTTCGAGAAGGCCGATTTCAAGTCGGTGCGCGGCAATTTCAAATTCGGCAATAACCACATCCCGATCCAGAACTTCTATCTGCAGGACGTGGTGAAGGATGCGAGCGGCGACTACGTGCTCAAGACCACCGCGACCATCGTCAAGGACTATCAGG
>Ga0187771_10001666_pt1 | contig 15041 bp, 13 predicted proteins | sample 0116_SJ02_MP15_1_FD_133139 | JGI IMG/M metagenome (GOLD analysis project Ga0187771, IMG submission 133139) | Tropical peat soil microbial communities from peatlands in Department of Meta, Colombia - 0116_SJ02_MP15_10_MG | ecosystem: Environmental > Terrestrial > Soil > Wetlands > Peat | place...
TATGTCAGCGACCGCAGCGCGCACCGCGTGGTCGATCTGTTGCGGCTAGCCGACCGTCTTGGCATCGCCGCGCAGGCCGAGATCGTCTGCCCGGCGGGCGCAACGCGGCCGCCCTTGGCGCCGGCGCAAGCCTACGCCGTCATCCATGCCGCGCCGATGTTCATCTACAAGCGCTGGACCGCCGAGGGCTGGCGCGCGCTTGCCGCCCGCTTGCGCGAGCGCGGCCTTGCTACGACGGTGACCGGCGCCGCCGGCGATCGCGCCTATCTCGATACGGTGTGGCGCGACAGCGAGGTGGTGCGGCTCGACGGCAAGCTCGATTGGGCAGAGCTCAGCGCCTTGATCGCTGGCGCGCGCGTCTATATCGGGCCGGACACCGCGATTACTCACCTCGCCGCCGCGGCCGGCACGCCGACCATCGCGCTCTACGGCCCGACCGACCCGCGGCTGTGGGGACCGTGGCCGCGCGGCGGCCTGGAGCGCAGCTGGGCGGCGGCCGGCACCATCCAGCAGCGCGGCAATGTCTGGCTCGTGCAAAATCCGCTGCCTTGCCTGCCGTGCCAATTGGAAGGCTGCGAGCGCCGGCTCGACAGCCACAGCCAATGCCTCGACGAGCTCGCGGTCGGCCAAGTGATCGCCGCGGTCGATCAGGCGCTGGCGCTGCGGCAGGCGGCGTGAACTGACGCCGCGTATCGTCGGCGTATTCGCAATGGCGGTATGGGGAGCAGCGGTCGATTGACACCTATGCAGAGGGGTCAATGGACGCTGCGCGACTGTGCATGTAGAGACGCATTGGAAATTCCTGCCTAAGACCTCATGGCTTTTTCGCGCCCCATCGACGATCGTTACTTCGAGGACTATGTCGAAGGCGACATTCACACCTTCGGCAGCGTCGCGGTCGAGGCGGACGAGATCGTTGCCTTCGCGCAACGGTTCGATCCGCAGCTTTTTCATGTCGACCCGCAGGGGGCGAAGCAGACGGTGTTCGGCGGCCTGATCGCCAGCGGCTGGCATACGGCCGCACTGATGATGCGGCTTTATGTCGAGCATTATCTGACCCACGTCGCCAGCTTTGCCTCTCCGGGCCTCGACGAACTGCGCTGGACCAAGCCGGTGCGACCCGGCGACCGGCTGTCGGTCCGCGTGACCGTTCTCAAAACCACGCCGTCGAAATCCAAGCCGGATCGCGGCGTGGTGACCTCGTTTATCGAAGTGCTCAATCAGGCCGACGAGGTGGTGATGACGCTCAAAGCCGTCAACATTATCGGCCGGCGGCAGCGATCCTGATTTCCTCTCAAAGGATGCTTTCGATACGGTCGGCGGACGTGCGGAATTACTTTTCCCATCGACGATGCTGTCATCACCCGGCGCCCGTCAACGACTCCTTTGAGGCGATGCTTGTGAACCGTGCTCTCGCTCCAGAAACATCATACGCAGCGCCGGCACTACCACGAGCAACATGATCGGCCCAATCAGCATGCCGCCAACGATTACGGTCGCCAGCGGTCGCTGCACTTGGCTGCCGATTCCGGTCGAGATTGCGGCCGGCAGTAAGCCGATGCAGCCAGACAGCGCCGTCATCAGCATCGGCCGCATCCGATGGATCGCGGCTTGCAGCATCGCCTCACCGGCTGCCACTTCCGTCGCCCTGACCTGATTGTAATAGGTGATCATCAGGATGCCGTCCATGACCGACACGCCCAACAGCGACACGAAGCCGATCGCCGCCGAAATGCTGAGATCGAGACCGGAAACATACAGCGCCAGGACGCCGCCGCCGACCGCGAACGGAATGCCCGTAAGCGCCAAAAGACTGTCGCGCAGCGAATTGAACAGGCCGTAGAGCAGCGCCATGATCAGCAAGAGGTTGATCGGAACGATGACTTCAAGCCGCGCTAGAGCCTTCTGCAGGTCTTCGAATTCGCCGGCCCAAACGATGCGATAGCCGGCCGGCAGCTTCACGTTCTGAGCGATGCGCTGCTGCGCTTCCGCGACTGCACCGCCGAGATCGCGATCACGGACGCTGAACTTGACCGGGACGTATCGCTCTCTCGCCTCGCGATAGATGTAGGACGCGCCGGTATCCAGCGAGATGTCGGCAAGCTCGTTCAGCGGAATGTAAACATTGACACCGCCCGGCGTCTGGTAGCCGACTTTGATATTGGGGACCGTTTCTAGGCTTGCTCGATACTCGGGCGCCAGCCGAACCTGGACATTCCATCCGCGGTCGCCTTCAAGGAGCGTAGTGGCTATGGCGCCGCCCGTCGCCGCTTGGATCACGGAATTGACGTCGCCGGTATTGAGGCCGTAGCGGGCCGCTTTGTCACGATCCACCGTGATGTCGAGATTCGGCTGTCCAAGCACATGGAAGATCGCCAGATCGGTGATTCCCTTCACTTGCTGCATCTGATGCATCGCCTCGGTCGCGATCCGCTGAATCGTCGCCAAGTCGGGGCCGATGATTTTCACCGCGTTTTCGCCCTTGACGCCGGAGAGCGCCTCATCGACATTGTCTTCAATATACTGAGAGAAGTTGAAGTCGATACCTGGCAGTTCGTTGGCAAACTCGTGCTGCAACTCGTCTGTCAACTTGTCCTTGGTCAAGCCAACCGGCCATTCATCGTATGGTTTGAGCGGCACGAACAATTCGACGTTGGAGAAGGGCGCGGCATCGCTGCCGTTGTCCGGGCGGCCGTGCTGGGAAACGACGTGCAATACCTCGGGGTGACGGAGCAAGATCTCGCGCATCTTCGCTACTGCGGGTTCACCGGCTTCCAGGCCGATCGTCGGCGGCATTGACGCCCGAATCCAGAAATTGCCTTCTTCCAAATGCGGCAAGAACTCGCTTCCAAGGCGCGTCATTAACAGGGTCGTGGCGGCAAGAAACGCAGCGGCGATCGCCAGCATGGTCTTCCGGTGACTCAGCGACCATTGCAGCACCGGCACGTAAATCCGCTGCAATATCCGAACGACGACGGTCTCCGCTTGCGCGATCCGCTCGCCAAGCAGGTATGACGCCAGCACTGGTGTCACCGTGAAAGTCGACAGCAGTGCCCCGATGAGAGCCAGCCCATAGGTCCGCGCCATGGGACTGAAAATCTGGCCTTCAACTCCCTGCATCGTGAACAAAGGGATGAACGCCGCCACCGTGATCAGCGCTGAGAAGAGGATCGCGTTATCGACCTCAAGGGCACTCGCAAGAATCATGCGCAGCTGGTCTGTCCAACCGATTCTGCCTTCCGCCGAGCGTGTCGGATCGGGTCCGAACCGTTCGTCCTTCAGCCGCTGCAGCAGGCTTTGTCTGGCGTCAGGCGGCGCCTGGAAGTTCCTAAAGATGTTCTCGACCAGAATCACCGCCGAATCGACGATGATGCCGAAATCGATGGCGCCGACCGAAAGCAGGTTGGCATCCTGTCTCATGAGCACCATGATGGTGATGGCAAAAAACAGCGCGAATGGAATGTTGAAGCCGACGATGATGGCGCTGCGCAAATTGCCCAGAAAGATCCACTGAATCAAAAAGACCAGCGCACATCCGAAGAGGAGGTTGTGGAGGACCGTATGTGTCGTCACCGCCACCAGCGTCGAGCGATCGTAATACGGAACGAGCTTGACCCCGACCGGCAGCTCGCCGTCGGTATTCAGTTTCTCAGTTTCGGCCTTGATGCGCGGCAGGACATCGTTGGTGTGAAACGTTCGGCCCATGACGACGATCGACAAGGCAACGTCGCTGTCGTGATCCAAGCCGGCGATGCCGAGCCTCGGCACATAGCCGACCGAGACTTTGGCGACGTCCTTTATTTGAACAGGAACGCCGTTGAGCGCGGCGAGGACGACTTTCTCGATATCGCTGACGTGATAGCCCTGTGTCAGGTCTTCGTTGCCGCCGCTATTGAAAAGTCCGATGCCACGGATGTTCACGGACTGCAGGCCGACGGCGAGCTCGCGGCCGCCGACATTGATGTTGGAATTGCCGAGCGCGTTAATTATTTGCGGTATCGTGACATTATAGGCGTCGAGTTTGTTCAGATCGACGTCCACGTTGTATTGCTTGGTCGTGCCGCCCCACGAATTCACCTGCACGACGCCCGGAACGGTGGACAAGCCGCGCAGCGCGATCCAATCTTGCACGGTGCGCAGGTTGGTGAGCCCGAAATGCGGCGGGCCGGCCACCTGGTAGCGATAGACTTCGCCGACTAGGCTCGATTGCTGAATCGAAGGCTGCAGGTTTCCTGGCAGCGTGACGTTCTGCTGCAGGCTCAGCGCCGCCTGCGTGTAGGCGAAGTAATATTCGATGCCGTATTCGAAGGTGACGCGAACGAAACTCAAGCCGTAGAACGAAGTCGAGCGAATATTGTTCACCCCGGGAGTGTGGTAAAGACCGATCTCCATCGGAATCGTATAATAGCGCTCGATCTCCTCGGCCGAGAGACCGGCGGCCTGGGCGGTAATTTCGAGAATGACGGGCGCGGGATTGGGATAGGCCTCGATATCCAGTTTGCTAAAGGCGACGCTGCCGCAGCCAATGAAGACCAGGAGACCCAGCAGCACGATCGGACGTCGGGTGAGCACAGATGCAAGAATAGCCCTCAACATAGGCCACCTCTGTGGTCTCCTGGCGCATAGGATTATTCCGCTCGTAAGCGCGGCCCGGATTCGTAGCCTGTTGCATGGAGCGGGCAACGGAGCCTTGAGCTAGATCATTCATGAAAGTGTCATGTATGCGATGGCATGAGCATAGCGTGCAGCCGTTTTGCGCAAGCAACCGTTGACAGGTGTCTTGTCCTCTGAGCTAGCTTTGCTTTCATGCCGTCAACGCCGTCGTCATTCCGCTGCCCCCACTGTTCGGCTCAGTATCGGATCGTCAGAGTCGAGGCGGCACCGGATACGCCTGAAACCCTTGTGGCCTGTGTCAACTGCGGTGGGCCGCTAGATGGGCGCGAAGGCGCTTTCTTCCTCAAATATTTTCTGGTGGAAAGGCCAAGTCAGAGGCGACGGCCCGGCGACCGACTGTCGCATTAGCTTCACATACAGCGTGCAACACCGAAACGCGCGTTTGCTGCATCGTGGTCACGAAGCAATTTTGATAGGCTGGCCAGTGCGGTACGGGAGAGCGCGTGAAGGATCTTACGATGGCGGATAATTCAAACCCGCAGAATGACGGTCCACAAGTCGCCGACGCGGGCACCATTGCCGGCCGCGCGCCCGCCCCGGTAGCGCCAAAGCCAGAGGCGGAAAATGCTCCGCCCGGTTCTCCCGGCGCCATTGCCGATCGCGATCAGGCCAAGCAGCGCGAGCAATCCGCGTAAAAAAGATGACGCGCCGCCTGCGAAATAGTGGACGCAGAATATACGGTCTTCACGACAGTGAATTGATTACTCGGATGATCTTGCTCACGCATGACAGCAGCGTGACAGGCGATCACGATTGATGAAAATCATTACCGCTTTGATCGCGATCAAGGAGCCACTTTCTTAATCCGTTTTCATGCGCCTGGCATTGAGCGTAGCGCCATGACCGAACTCGCCGTCGCTTCACCACAGAAAATTCTCGCGACGATTAACGTCAACGCCGCACCGCCTGCGGAAAGCATGCAGCCTGAGCCGGCTGACGAGAAGATCAGTGTTCGAAACCTGAGTTTCTATTACGACGATGATATAAAGGCGTTGAATAACGTCTCAGTCCCGATCTACGCCAACCGTGTGACCGCGCTTGTCGGGCCGTCAGGCTGCGGCAAGTCGACGCTGTTACGCATCTTCAATCGCATCTTTGACCTCTACGATGGTCAGCGTGCCGAGGGTGAGGTGCTTTATAAGGGAGAAAACATCCTCAAGCGTCGCCGCGACCTGCCCCTGCTACGTAACCGCATCGGCATGGTATTCCAGAAACCGACACCATTTCCGATGTCGATCTACGAAAACATAGCGTTCGGCATCCGGCTACAGCGCAACATCAGTAAAGCTAAACTCGACGATGAAGTCGAAACCGCGTTGCGCCAGGCGGCGCTGTGGGACGAAGTAAAGGACGTTCGTTATGCCGACGCATTCTCGTTGTCGGGCGGACAGCAGCAACGGCTATGCATCGCGCGCACGATCGCGACGGCGCCAGACGTGATCCTGCTCGACGAGCCGTGCTCGTCAATCGATCCGATTTCTTCCGCCAAGATCGAGCAAACGATACATGAGCTTAAGACCGAACACACGATCGTTATCGTAACGCACAACCTGCAGCAGGCGGCTCGTGTGTCCGATTTTGCCGGATTCATGTTGCTTGGAGAATTGATCGAATTCGGGCCGGTCGCCAGGGTTTTCCTTGCGCCGATCGACCCGCGAACACTGCGCTTTGTCACTGGTCGGTTCGGGTAGGAGCTGGTCATGACCTTTATTCAAGCCGTCGCACTGGGATTTTCCAACTATGTGAATTTCTCCGGCCGAGCGATCCGCGCGGAATTTTGGCTCTGGTTTCTGTTTGCGGCGCTTGGCGCGATTATTACAAATATCATAGATGCCGCTGTGTTTGTTTATCATCCGGGTATGTCGCCCCTGAATTCGCCGTTCAGCAATCTGTTTACGCTCGTGGCGCTGCTGCCGAGCCTCGCCGTGGCGATACGTCGACTTCACGATGTCGATCGGACGGGCTGGTGGATGCTGATGGTGCCGACGGGAATCGGAATCTTTCTGCTGTTATGGTGGCAAGCTCAAGAGAGCACATCTGGCACGAACAAATTCGGGCATCCTCCGCTGGCAGATGGCCGGTTGCGGTCCGACGAAGCGATTTGATCAAATTGGAATTGAACATTGAACGCGGCGGACCGTGTCCGTTGGTCGTGATTTATGACGATCAGATGTCGCTGCGTTGTCGCAAAAATACCCAGGCACAATGTCACTGCGCTTCACGAGCAAGTGCTGGAAACGTGACAGTGCTGTGGCTTCTTTGATCATCGTCAAATGGTTGAAATTTTAATTTGTGTCGATGCTTGGTTTGGGTCAACGCGAGAAGTTTGTTGCACCGTTTTTATTACGACTGAGGCCGGAGAGCGAAACCGTCGCTCGCCGCGCCGATTTTGAAGGAAATGTGCCATGAAGAGATTGATCGCTATCAGCTGCGCCGCGCTGGCTGTCAGCGTCGCGTCGGCTTCAGTGTCTTCTTTCGCCCAGAATTCGTCGGACAATGCGTCGATCGCGCATAACAAAACGCACAAGCTAGCGCAGGGTCCGGCCGGCCTTAACTACGGTGCCGGCGGGGGTTTGGATCGCCCCTGGGTCGGACCTGCGAGTGGGGTACAGAATCCCATTAGCGGGAGTCCCCAAGACCCGGCCATGCAACACAGGCCGCTGGGCGCGCCTTCGCGGTAACGAGAAACCTGTTAAGTGGAGTGAGTTAGAGTGCCTCGGCCGCACAACGGTCGAGGCACTCCAATGCGTGACCACAAATACTCAGTTCAACGCCCCCGGGGCAGCGATCCTGATTTACTTCGACAGGATGCTTTCGGCACGCGCCCTAGACCCTGATCCAATTCGATCGAATCGGATCAGGGTCTAGATTTTCCGTTTGAGCATGATCTTATCCGACCTTGCTTCGCCCGCCGAAGCGGCGTGTAAACGTGGGAGCGACCGCGAATTGGCGAGCTTGGCGAAGGCGGGAAACCGGTTTCCATCCCCGGATCAAACGTCCGAGGACAAGCTTTTCGGGATCATGCTCTAATACAGCGGCGGCTGCACCGGTGCGGTGGGGCGACCGAGCACGCCCGACACCAGATCGAACGGCGCATAGGTTTGCGCCGCGCAGGCGTCAGTCACGACCGCGTAGCGCGCGTCGACCACGGCATTGCCCTGGATGAAAATCGCGTAACTGCGGAGCTGGCCGCGGTCGCGGAAGTGCACGCAGGCAAGCCAGCTCCAGCCCTTGATGGCATCGACCCAGCGCAGGCCGGAAATCTGAAAATCGTCATAAGGGGTGCGGTCTTTCAACACCGAACGCAGGTAATCGGCGGCGAGCGCCACATAGGGCGGCTGCGCCGCCGGCGGTGCGGTCTCGCTCGGTCGCGCCAGGTCGCTGCAGCCGCCCACCATGACGAGCGCGCCCGCCAGCGCGGCGCGCCGAATGACGCGTTGCCATACGGCGCGCGGATTGTCAGTTCGACGCCCCGACCACAGTCCCGCCATGAAAACTGCCCATCTGACGGCGCGCCCCCCGCCGGTTGAAAATGTAAACATCTGCATTCTAAAACGGCTTGCGGCCGGCGACAGGCCGCAAAACCAAGCCTTGCCGTGGCGGCACCGCTACCGGCCGGCGAGGCGATCGGACAGAATGGTTAACAGCGCGCGATGCAATCTGCGAGCGGGTTTAACTGCGGCAGCCGGGCGGCGTGCATGACCGGGCGGCGCACCGCGGCGGCAATCCTGCTCGGGCTTAGTCCGCTGCTCGGATCGTGCGGCGGGGCATCCGAAAACGGATTTTCCGCCTACATTGCCGATCATTGGCCGCACTGGGCCGGCGGCATGCCTGCCGACGTTCCGCCGCGGCCGGGGGCCCCTGGCTACAACGAATTCATCGCCCACGGCCAAGCCGGCCAAAATGCCGCGGTGCCCGCCGCGCCTGCGCCAACTGGCAAGCCTGCCGCCGTGGAAGCCCAGCCCGCACCTGCGGCCATGCCGTCCGCCGCTGCGGCGCCCGCTGTGCCAATCGCGCCTGCGGACAATGACAATCCGCCGTCTGACGATTCCAGTGTGACTAAAGGCGGGCTTTATTAGAGCGGGATGAGTTTAGGTCGATTCGCCAGGTGGCCGTCATTGCGAGGAGCCAACGGACCCGCGCGAAGTCGCGCGGTCCGATGACAGGCTCCGCGACGAAGCAATCCAGAGCGGCGCGTCCGGCTGGATTGCTGCGCTGCCGCCTTCGCGCTCCGCGCTACGGCGGACTCAAACCCGCCGTAGCTCGCTTAAGCGAGCGAAGGCGGGTCGCTCGCAATGACGAGTTGATTGCACCGACCTAAGTTATCCCGCTCTGGCCGCATCAGGCCACACCGGCGCGCAACAGATCGTGGAAATGCACGATGCCGACCGGCCGATTGTTTTTCACGACGATCAGCGCGGTGATCTTCGACGAGTTGAGCAGCTGCAGTGCCTCGCTCGCCAGCTGATCGGGCCGCACCGTCTTCGGCGATGCCGTCATGACCGCGTCGACCGTCGCCTGCAACAGATCGGTGCCCATGTGCCGGCGCAAATCGCCGTCGGTGATGACGCCGACCAGCTTGCCGTCCTTGTCGGTGACGGCGACGCAGCCGAAGCCCTTGGCCGACATTTCGACGATCGCCTCCGACATCGGCGCGCCGCGCTTGATCAGCGGCACCGCGGCGCCGGGATGCATGATATCGGCGACGAACTTCAACGCCGCGCCGAGCCGGCCGCGCGGATGAAACACGCCGAAGTCGATCGCGGTGAAGCCGCGGCTTTCCAATAGCGCAATCGCCAGCGCGTCGCCGAGCGCGAGCTGCATCAGCGACGAGGTGGTCGGCGCCAGATTGTGCGGACAGGCCTCGCGCGTCGACGGCAGCGTCAGCACGATGTCGGCGGCCTTGCCGAGCGTGCTGTCGGCATTGACCGTGACCGCGATCAGCACGATGCGAAAGCGGCGCGAATAATTGATCAGGTCCTTGAGTTCCTCGGTCTCGCCCGACCAGGACAGCGCCAGCATCACGTCGTCCGAGGTGATCATGCCGAGGTCGCCGTGGCTGGCGTCGGCGGCGTGCACGAAGAAGGCCGGCGTGCCGGTCGAGGCCAGCGTCGCGGCGATCTTGCGGGCGACATGGCCGGACTTGCCCATTCCGGTCACGATCACCCGGCCGCGCGCCGCCCGGATCGTCTCGACGGCGGCGATGAAAGGCGCGCTCAGTCCGTCGGACATGGCCGCGGCGAGCGCGGCGACGCCTTCGGCTTCGGTGCCGAGCGTGCGCAGCGCCGAGGCGATGTAGGCGTGTACCGCGGACTTCGCCTTGCGCGCGTCGGACGAACTCATTTTCTTGGCCGTCGCCACCGGAACTCCTCGGGCATGCCGACGCGTCAAACCACTCTAACTTTTTTTGCCCCACGCCGCGAAGGCGTCGGCGAAGGCGCGGTCGCCGGGCGGACCCTTTTCCAAGGCCAGGATGGCTCGGCCGCCGCCGTTATAGACGATCGGAATATCGAACCACGGCCGACTTTTCAGCAGATCGACGTTGCGTTGCACGTCGGCATCGACCGCGGACAGGCCGATTAGGAAGAAGCCGTTGGTCACTTTGACTGCCAGCCCGGCAAGCGGAACGCCGCGCGCCTGTTCGGAATCCTTCATCAAAATGCCGGGCACATTGGCGATGCCGCCGCCGGCAAAGTCCGGCGGCAGGTTGAACATGATTTCGATCGTATGGCTGGCCGGCAGCGCCTGATCGGTATTGCGGCGCAGCGTCCAGGTCACGGTCATCTTGCGGTCCGGGATCGTGATTTCGGCTCGCACTTCAAGCTCGGGCGCCAGCCCGCTGCCGGGCGAGACGGTTTCGGTGTGCCACACGGCGGAGCCGACATATTGCTTGCCCTGCGGATTATTCGCATCTTCCTCGTAGAGCACGACACGCTGCGCCACCGCCGGCGCGTTGGCCGCGCCGGCTTGCGGCGCTTGCCCCGGCGTTTGCTCCTGCGGCACGCGGCCGGAGAATTTCGGCTGGGCGACCGGCGCCGGCGCGGTCTGCGTCTGCCGCGCCCGCAAATGCGATACCAGCTGATAGAGCCCGGTAATGTGCGACCACTGCCAGGACACCGTCGCCGCAACACCGGCGAAAATGATCAGCGCCACGGCGAGCTTGGCGAGCCCGCGATAGGACCGCGGCGGCCGCGGCTTGGCAAAGTGTTCCTCGGACTCCCTGGCGCGCGGCTGCGGCCGCGCCGTCGGCGGTTCCTCGTCGAGGTCGAACGTCGGTTCGAGCATGCGCGGCTGCGGCGCCTCCTCGTCGACGACATCGCGCTGGTCGGTATCAAAGCGCGGTTCGGCGCGCTCGCGCAGCGGCAACTCGTCCTCGGAAAGCTGTCGCGGCGGCCCGGCGCCATAGGAATCGCGCGTGTCGCGCGCCGATTTTGCCGACCTGCCCGATGCGGCGCCGAGATCGTCGACCTCGTTGACGACGTCGCGGAATGCCCGCAGCCCTTCGCGGGAGATCGGCGAGGTCCGCGCATTGAGCAGCCGGCTGCGCGCGCTCGGCTGGCCGCCAGGCCGAGCGTCGTCGGGGGCGGGCTCGCCGGGCATTCGCAGCGTCGGCTCGGTTCGTTGCGGTGCCGGCCGCGCCGGTTCGCGCCGCGGCGGAGTCGGTGCGGCCGGTCGCGGCGGCGGCCCGGCCGGCCGCTCGCCGCGTGCCTTGCGCACGCTTTCGGCCTCGACCTTGCGGATCGCATCTTCGAGCGCCAGCCGTTCGCGGGTGATGTCGGCTTCCGACAACGCCGGCTCGATCGATCGCAACTGCGCGACCAAAGCCGCGCGCGCGCGTTCATACAGCGCGCGGCGGGCTTCGCCGGTGCTGGTGCCGAGCCCGTCTACGGCGCGGGCGATGAGCGGATGATAGTCGGCCATGTGTTTAAGCTTACGCTCGGCTCCTAAAAATTTCACCCTAAGCTTCGAACGGATTTTGCATGAGGATGGTGTCCTGGCGTTCCGGGCTGGTCGACAACAGGGCGGCGGAACATCCGATCAACTCCTCGATCCGGCGCACATATTTGATCGCCTGCGCCGGCAGCTCGGCCCACGAACGGGCGCGGGCGGTTTGTTCGCGCCAGCCGGCGATGGTCTCGTAGATCGGCTCGACCTGCGCCTGGGCGTGCTCGCTCGCCGGCAGATAGTCGATCTCGTGGCCGTCCAGCCGATAGCCGACGCAGACCTTGATCTCGTCGAAACCGTCGAGGATGTCCAGCTTGGTGAGCGCCAAGCCATGGATGCCGCACAAGCGCACGGTCTGCCGCACCAAGACCGCATCGAACCAGCCGCAGCGCCGCGGCCGTCCGGTGACGACGCCGAATTCCTTGCCGCGCTCGCCGAGCTTGCGGCCGATTTCGTTGCGCTGCTCGGTGGGAAACGGTCCCTCGCCGACGCGCGTCGTATAGGCCTTGCAAATGCCGAGCACATAGCCGATCGCGCCCGGGCCGAGCCCCGATCCGGTCGCCGCCTGGGCCGCCACCGTATTCGAGGAGGTGACGAATGGATAGGTGCCGTGGTCGACGTCGAGCAGCGCGCCCTGCGCGCCTTCGAACAGAATGCGCTTGCCTTCCCGGCGCTTTTGCTCGAGCAGCGACCATACCGAGTCCATATACGGCAGCACCAGCGGCGCCACCCGCAACAGTTCCCCGCGCACCGCCGCGGTCTCGATCGCCGCCAGCCCGAGGCCCTTGCGCAGCGCATTATGGTGGGTGAGCAGGCGCTCGATCTTGCGGTCGAGCGTCGCACCGTCGGCGAGATCCATCAGCCGGATGGCGCGGCGGCCGACCTTGTCCTCATAGGCCGGGCCGATGCCGCGGCGGGTGGTGCCGATGCGCAACGCCGCGTTGGCCGATTCCCGGATGGCGTCGAGCTCGCGGTGCAGCGGCAGAATCAGAGGAACGTTCTCGGCGATGCGCAGATTGTCGGGAGTGACGGCGATCCCTAGCTTGCCGAATTGCGCGATCTCGTCCAACAGCGCCTGCGGATCGAGCACCACGCCGTTGCCGATCACCGACAGTTTGCCCGGCCGCACCACGCCCGACGGCAACAGCGAACACTTATAGGTGGTGCCGTTGATGACCAGGGTGTGGCCGGCATTGTGGCCGCCCTGGAAGCGGACGACGATGTCGGCCTGCTCGGACAGCCAGTCCACGATCTTGCCTTTGCCCTCGTCGCCCCATTGGGAGCCAACCACGACAACATTCGCCATGAGGAAATGTCCCCAACAGGCCCGATGACTGATCACTGCTCGGTGGATCGGATGCCGGCCGCAGCCGACCGTTCCGGATAAAGGATGACGCCGCCGGACGCAAGGAAAAGCGCTGACCTCCCGCCGCCGCGATTCCAGCTAATTGTTTGGTTTCATAGCGAATTCTCCGTTAGCCTTGCCGCCGAGAAGTCGATTTATAGGGCCTTTCCGGCCCCGCCGATGCGGCCTGGCACGGGGCCGATTGTCGCGGCTTCGGTCGTTCCGGGGTGCCTGCGGTCAGTTCATGCCGGCCCGGCACTGGCTCGCGACCGCGCGCCGCGCTAGCTCCTTCCGTCGTCTTTTGGCGACGGGAGCAGCCATGCCGAGGGCGGACAGCCGCAGCGACGCCGAACGCCAAAGCCAGCGCCGCGTCGGCGTCTGGCTCATCGACCAGCCTTACCTTCTGCTGTCGCTGACGTCGCTGTTCTGGGCCGGCAATACCGTGCTCGGCCGTTTCATCGCCGGCCATGTGCCGCCGATCACGCTGTCCTTCATCCGCTGGTCCGGCGCGTTCCTGATTCTGCTGCCCTTTGCGGCGCGCCATCTGGCGCGCGACTGGCCGACGATCCGCAACCACGCCGGACGTATGGTCTTGCTCGCCTTCACCGGCTTCTCGGTCTACAACACGCTCGCTTATTACGGCCTGCAATACACCACCGCGATCAACGGGCTATTGTTGCAATCGATCGCGCCGCTGTTCGTCGCGTTGTGGAGCTTTGTGCTGTTTCGCGACCGGCTGACGCTGCGCCAGGCCGCGGGCATCTGCGTCTCGCTCGCCGGCGTCGTCGTCATCGTCTGCCACGGCAGCCTCGACATCCTGTTCGGCATTGCGTTCAACCGCGGCGACCTGGTGTTCGTGGTCGCGCTTTTGATCTACGCCTATTACGCCGCGATGCTGCGCACCCGGCCGCCGATGCATCCGTTGTCGTTTCTGGCCTTCGGCATCGGCGGCGGCGCCGTGCTGCTGGTCCCGGCGATGATTTTGGAGATCGCCTCCGGCCGCACCATGGTGCTCGACGCCGAGAGCGTCTTCAGCTTCGCCTTCGTTTGCATCTTTCCGTCGCTGCTCGGCTATCTGTTCCTCAACCGCGGCATCGAACTGATCGGCGCCAACCGCGCCGCGCCGTTCATCCATCTGGTTCCGGTGTTCGGCTCGGTGCTGGCGATCGCGCTTCTCGGCGAGCAATTCCAGCTCTATCACGCCGTCGGTTACGGCCTCGTCTTCACCGGGATTACGGTGGCGACGCGGAAATGAGCGGCCTAAAACGCTTTGGGCAATCCGGCTTCTTTGACAATGCCATTTGCTGTGAATTTCGATTTCAGCTTGCGGTCGACCGTTACCCGAACGCCGGTTCTCGGATTCCACCAAATCTCATGGTCGCCGCGTCCCTGTCGCTTGAATTCGTAGCGCTGTCCCGCAATAAACGGATCACGTCGCGGTAGTAATCCGCCACGCGCTTATTCCGCCGCTATCAATTTGTCGCTGGCGCGCGCGACAATCTCGATTGACGGCGGAATATCTGAAATTCCGTACTCTTCGAGAAGGTCGAGAATCATACCGGGCAATTTAGCCCGCAACGCTTCGATCGTGTCCGCCTCGGTCACCAGGCCGCGCAGATCGGCTGTGGTTGCCACCCAGACCGCCGCTTCCGGGTCCCAATCTGCGTGGATGACGATGGGTCGGGCCATGACCTGAAATCTCCGCTCCTGCCAATTATACAGCGTTTCAGAAAAGCAAAATAGGGTGAGCGGAACGAACGCCAAGCCTTACGAAACTCACTCGCGCCTTTGGGCGCAATGGAATACGCCGAGTATCATCACGCCTTTGTCGTCAGGGTCTATTTCATAGACGAGGACGTAGGGAAAACGCCTCACCACCCACTCTCGCGTGCCGGGAGCGCGCCCCGGCCGCCCTGCATACGGAAAATAACGTAAAACTTCCGCCGCTTCGCGGATACTCGCGCCGACGCGCGCCGCCGCAGCGGGATTTCTTTCATTGATATAGTCGTGAATCGCCAGAAGCTGGGAACGCGCACGCGCGCTAAACCGCAACGCTAGCGGCCGAATCGTCGCCACA
>Ga0187771_10001667_pt1 | contig 15040 bp, 12 predicted proteins | sample 0116_SJ02_MP15_1_FD_133139 | JGI IMG/M metagenome (GOLD analysis project Ga0187771, IMG submission 133139) | Tropical peat soil microbial communities from peatlands in Department of Meta, Colombia - 0116_SJ02_MP15_10_MG | ecosystem: Environmental > Terrestrial > Soil > Wetlands > Peat | place...
GTGGCGGTTCTGGGTAGCGACGCCAAAAAGCAGCTCTTTGCCACGCGTCCAGCCGTAGGCGAGACCATTCACATTGGCGATTTCCCTTACACCGTGATCGGAGTGATGAAGCCCAAAGATCAGGACTCCAGCTACGACGGGTTTGACGTGCAAAAAATCTTCATTCCTTTCAGCGTCATGATGCAGGATTTTCCGAACAAACCGCCGTCGCCGCCGCACAGCATTGATCGGCTGCTCGTCACGCCGAGGTCCGAGGAGGACCACGACGACTGCAAATGGCAGGTGCAGCGCGCGCTGGCGCATTTGCACGACTTCGATCCCCACGATAAAGAGGCGGCGTCCATCTGGGACACTTATGAGGAAACCAAGGCCTTCCGCGCCATGTCCGACGGAATGAAATACTTTCTTGGAGCGGTGGGCCTGGTGAGCTTGTTCCTCGGCGGCATTGGAGTGATGAATGTGATGCTGGTGGCAGTGAAAGAGCGAACCAAAGAAATCGGAGTGCGTAAGGCCGTGGGCGCCAGCACGCGGGTTGTCCTGCGGCAATTCTTTATCGAAACGCTCATCGTGGTTTTTCTCAGCGGAGGAATCGGCATGGGCATCGCTTACGGACTCTGCGCCCTGGTGAACTCGCTGCCCATGCCCATGTATTTCGCCGGCTTGTTGCCGACGTGGCAGTCCGCGGCGCTGTCCTTTGGCCTGCTGGGAACGGTGGCTTTGCTCGCGGCCATGTATCCCGCCAGCCGCGCCGCCTCTGTGGACCCGATTGTGGCGCTGAGGTATGAGCCTGGAGGGTAGGACGTCCATCGTCCGTTGTCATTTGTCCTTAGTCATTTGTCATTGGCGGAAGGCTAAGGAATGAGAGACGGACGAAGGGCAAGGGACAAAGGACAGAGGACAATGCTTCACGAAATCATCGTCCAAGCCTGGACTTCCTTGCGGCGCCAACCTCTGCGCAGTTTCCTTACCATGCTCGGCATTGTGTGGGGGATCGTCGCCGTCACGCTGCTGATCGCCTACGGCGGCAGTTTTCGTTCCGTGATGGTCGACGCCTTCGAGGCTTTTGGACGAGACGCCGTCATCTGTTGGCCGGGATCGACGAGCGAGCAGGCTGGTGGCGAGCGCGCCGGCAAGCACGTTGTCTTCGAGCAGGAAGATGTGGACCTCATCCGCTCGGAGTGCTCGTTGGTGAAGGAGTTGAGCCCCGAGACGGTCCGCTGGCTGCCCATCGTCCATGGCGACACCCTGGTTTCGACCGCCATCCGCGGTGTTTATCCCGAATATGGCGATATCCGCAACCAGGTGGCCCTGGAAGGCCGCTGGATCAGCCCGGAAGACATTCTGGAGCGCCGCCGCCTGGTATTTCTCGGCGGCCGATTGCGCGAGAAGCTGTTTGGCGGCCGGCCCGCCGCCGGCGAGATGGTGACCATCGGCGGCATGCGCTTTACCGTGGTCGGAGTCATGGACCGCAAGCTGAATTTCAGCGGCTATTTCACCAGTGATGATGAGTCCGCCTGGATTCCTTACACGGCGGCGAGCGACTTGTGGAGCACTCGTTATGCCAGCGTGCTGGTTTTCGCGCCGGTCTCGCCAAGACTTGAAAAGCAAGCCATGGACCAGGTGCGCGCCACGGTGGCCAAGCGCCAACGATTCTCGCCCACTGACGAGCGGTCCATCCAGATGTTTGGGCGGCAGGAGTTTCGCCCCATCATAGACGCGCTGTCCATCGGACTCGAGGTTTTGCTGACCTTCATTGGCGCTCTGACGCTGGGCATCGGCGGTGTGGGCGTGATGAACATCATGTTGGTCAGTGTCGACGAACGCATTCGCGAGATCGGCTTGCGGCGGGCGCTGGGTGCGCGCCGGCGCCACATCCGCGCCCAGTTTCTTTCCGAAGCGTTGGTGCTGACGCTGATCGGCGGAATCATCGGCATCGGCGTTTCCTACCTCCTCAGCCACTTGATCGGCACGTTGCCCTTGATGGGCGAAGGTTTTGAGGACACGTCCGGCCGCCGCGACATTCACCTCGATATTTCATTCGCCACGGTCATGCTCTCGACCGCGATCCTCGTGCTGGTCGGAATCATCAGCGGTCTGGTGCCGGCGTTCCGTGCTTCCCGCTTCAATCCGGTGGAAGCGCTGAGGTATGAATAGAGTCTTCAGTTCTCAGTTTTCAGTAATCAGTCAAAGAGCAGATCGCACTGGGCACTTACTGACGACTGAGAACTGAAAACTGACAACGGGTGTCCAAGTGGCAAGCAGACGAGGCCGGCGAAAATTAGGGCTAACCAAATAAGGCTTCCAACCGTCACACAATCGGCTTGAGAATCGGCCCCTTGGAAACCATGGACGAAGAGAAGGAGGGCAAGGAGATGCGTGCTTTCTCGCGATGGCAGAGAGAGTTGTTGGCCGCGGCCCTTCTGGGACCCGGAATGAGTTTATTGAGCGTTGACGCGGTCGCTCAAAAGCCAATCGAGCGAACCTTGAAGGTGAACGGAGCGGTTGCACTCGAAGCTCGGACCGCCTCCGAGGACCTTTCCGTTCGAGCCGGGGACGATGCGACCGTCTTCATCCGGTGCATTGTGAAAGCCCAGAACGATTCTGACCGGGACGACGACGCGGTCCAAAAGACCGCCCAGTTCCTTGAGTCGAATTTCCCCGTTCGTCAGGAAGGCAATCACATTTCGATCGAGCGGCTCGGGGACCCGGAATTGCTCCGACACACGAATCTATTGTACGAGCTGACAGTTCCCGCCAACACCAAGCTGACCTTTGCCACCGAGTCCGGCGACCTATCGGTTGAGGGCATACGCGGGCCGGTGGAGTTCACGAGCAGCTCCGGCGATGTGCGCGTGAGGTCGGTGCGCGAGAGTGTTCGCGTCCACACCTCGAGCGGCGACGTGGACCTCGAGGATTCAGGTAACGGCGGGATCGAAGTGGAGACCACCTCGGGCGATGTGACGGTGCGCCTGGCGTCCCAGGTTGGGTACGATCTTTCCGCTCACACCGGCTCCGGCGATTTTTCGATTGCCGCTCCCGAATTGAAGCTCGAACCCGGGGATACCAAACACGAAATGCACGGCAAGCTGCGGGGCGGCGGGGCGCCGCTCACCATTCGCACCGGATCCGGGGACATCAGCATCGACTGAGCCCGGGCTTCGCCCCGTCGCTATTGGGTTGCGACAGGTTCTTCATCCCGTCAGATTCGGAGGCTTAACGACATGAGGATTCACATACGTCAGTTGGCGACGATGTTGGCCGCGCTCGGGCTCGCCGCCGGGGCCCACCTTTCGGCCCGCGCTTTTTCCACCGAAGGCTCGTTCGACCGCAGCTTGAAGGTGACAGGCGCGGTGGAGATGGAGGTAACGACCGGCTCCGGCAACATCGATGTGCGCTCGGGAAATTCGAGCACCGTGCACGTGCGCGGAACGATTCGCGCTTCGGACAGTTGGCGCGACAGCTCCGGCGACGCGGAACGGAAAGTTCGTTTCCTCGAGTCGAATCCGCCCATCGAACAGAGCGGCAATGTCATCCGTATCGGGCACATTGACGATCCCGAGTTGCGCCGGAACATTTCCATCAGTTACGAGCTCGAAGTCCCGGCCGAGACTCGATTGACTTCGTCAACGGGTTCCGGCCACTTGAACATCTCGGGCATCAGCGGTCCCCTCAAAGCCAACTCGGGGTCCGGAAGCCTCAAGATCTCCGGCATCGGCGGTGAGGCTGAGCTCGAAACGGGATCGGGAGACGTCGAAGCCGATTCCATCAAGGGCAGGGTGCGGATTCGTACGGGCAGCGGCTGGATCCGCGGCAGCGGGATCGCGGGCGCCATCACGGCCGTGACCGGAAGCGGCGACATCCGCCTGGAACAAACCGCTCCTGGCGACGTGAGAGTTGAAACCGGCTCGGGCGGCGCCGAGGTGAGCGGCGTGCGGGGCGGATTGGACGCGCGCGCCGGCAGCGGGAGCATCACCGTGTCAGGCGAGCCCACCAGCGAATGGCGGCTGCACTCCGGCTCGGGCACGCTCACCGTGCGGCTCACCTCGCAGGTCGGCTTCGACCTCGACGCGCATACGAGTTCCGGACACATCGATACGGTCCCCCCTATCACCGTTCAGGGCTCGTTCGGTCGTGGGCACATCCAAGGCAAGGCGCGTGGCGGCGGTGTGCGGTTGGAGCTCGAAACCGGCTCCGGCAACATCCGCATCGAGTAGCTCTGATGGGGGCCGATGAAGCTGGGTGAGGTCTGCGGCCGGCGTTCTGTGCTAGGAGGCCGACCGGGCACCGGCTCGCGTCGCGACCGACGTCCCGCCGCTCACGGCGGGCACAATGGTGATCTCCGCGCCCGCGGGGACGGCCGTTGCAAGCCCGCCGGTGAACTGAATGCTCTCATTGCCCACAAACACATTGATGTGCTGCCGGACCTCACTTTGCTCGTTGAGGATGCGGTCGCGCAGGCCCGGCTGTTGGGCCCAGAGCGATTCCAGGGCGTCCTTTAGTGTCGCTGCCTCGGTCTCGATTTCCACTTGCTCGCGACCGGCGGTGAGATTTCGCAAGGGGCCGGGAATGTTGAAGGTCACTTTCATACGGAATTCGAGGTTTACCCGGGCTGAACGGTGAATAGTGAATTGCCTGCGTCGAAGCTCTTTCTCCTCCGCCGCTCTCACGATTCACAATTACTTTTGGCCTTTTCCCTTCCGCTTCCGCTGGGGTCCCGCCTCGCCAACGACCGCGGTCTTGACGCACGTGATGCCCGGCAAACCGTCCATGATCAGCCGCCACGATTTCCCTTCGTCGTGCGAGCCGTAGAGGCTTCCGCTGCGCGTGCCGAAATAAATCCCGGCGGGGTCAAGCGAATCGGTGGCCATGGAGTCGCGCAGAACCACCTCGAGAGCGTTCTTCTGGGGCAACCCGCGCGAGAGAGGTTCCCAGCTCTTGCCCGCATTGCGAGTCCGATAGACGCGCAGCTTGCCTTCGGGAACGCAGCGGTACTCATCCGACTCGATGGGCAGAATGTAGACCGTGTCCGGGTCATGCGGGTGCGCAACCATGGCGAAGCCAAAATCGGAGGGCACGCCTTTTGCGATGTCCTTCCAGGAATCGCCGCCGTCGTCCGAGCGATAAAGTCCCCAGTGGTTTTGCGCGAACAGCCGCTCCGGGCGCGACGGGTGCCGGACGACTTTGTGCACGCACTGGCCGAACTCCGGATACTTTTCAGGAAGAAAGTCAGCCCGGATGCCCTGGTTGCGCGGCGCCCAGGTCCGACCGCCATCGTCGCTGCGATAGACGCCGCCTGTGGACATCGCCACCAGCAGGCGCTGCGTATTCATCGGGTCCGGCACAATGGTGTGCAAGCATTGCCCGCCGCCTCCGGGCGTCCACTTCTGCCGGTGCGGATGATTGAACAGACCATCGACCAGCGACCACTGTCGCCCGCCGTCGTCGGATTGGAAGAGCGCCGCAGGCTCGACGCCGCAGTAGAGCCTGTCCGGTTGATCGGGGTGGCCGAGCGTGATCTGCCAGATGTTCTTGAGGGCCACGCCCGACTCCGCGGGGAATTTGATGGAGTAAGTCTCGGGCTCCGTCCACGTCTTCCCGAAATCCTCGCTGGAGCGCAGCACCGTTCCCCAGCGAAAACTCTGCGTTCCCGCCCACAGGCGACGCCGCCCGGCGCGGCCGTCGTAGGCCAACGAATAAACGACTTGGCCAGGGAAATGCGGCCCTCCGGCTTCCCAGCGCGAGCGCGCTCGGTTCGATCGAAACAAGAACGCGCCCTTCTGCGTTCCGACCAACAAGACGACGTCGCCGTTTTTCACTGAGAGTTGTCGCGTAACTGGCACCGAGCACCTCCGGGGAATAGTGCGTCAGGTCCACCGCCGCGGGTTTACGGCCGGCTTCTGCATCCGGCCTCGGGTGCCGCCGGGTGAGGCGCGGCTTGGAGCCTGCCCCTGAAATCGACGTCGACCCTGGCCGTCTGGAGAGCGAATGCGGAGCGTACCATTACTTTACTTTGGGCTGCAAGGCAATGGTCCGGCCATGCCACGACTGGCTCGCCGCGAGGGGGAGAAGGCTGGTTCCCAGGCGGCAACTTTGATGCTCTTGCTGCATCCAACTAGCCAAGGCCGGTCACGCTGGGCGGGACTGGCCTTACAACGCTGGCCGAAACCGAATCGAGAACAAAACTCGCGTTTCGGGCGAAAAAAACACGGAGGGTTTGATGAAAAGACTGTGTACGTTATGTCTGGCGTTCCTGTTGGCGGCTGGAATAGCTCTGGCCTTGCCGAAGTCCGCACCTGCAACGAAAACGTTTGTGGGCAGCATCGGTGACAGCATGTGCGGCCTCAAACACATGATGGCTGGCGACGACAAGGCCTGCACCTTGGAGTGTGTGAAGAACGGAGCCAAGTTCGTCCTGGTGGACGCCGCGCACAAGAAAGTCTACCAATTGAGCGATCAGAAGAAGCCCGAGCAGTTCGCCGGCCAGAAGGTGAAAGTGACTGGGACCCTGAAGGGCGAGACGATTGAGGTCGAGTCGATCACGGGGGGCGAGTAGAAGCGTCGAGAAAACTCAGCCCGCGACGCGCCGCCCGCGTCTTTCGGCCAATTCTCCTGTATAATTCCTTTTGTCTCTCAAGGGTTGGCGATAGGAAATCGCCGCTACAGGAGGATGGATGGGTACGGAAGACGTTACTCAGCCCGCCAAGGGATGGAAAGTACGCCGGGTGGGCAGCTCTACTTTTGCCATTTCTAAACCCAAGCGAAACCCGCGCAAGCTGAGGCAATCGCGGCTCAAGAATCGACGCCGCGCCCGCTGACCGGGATTCGCAGACTTGCTGCGGTCACCACAACCCAGGTCCGCGCCTCAGGATTCCTGAGGCCTCTCTTTCACGTTGCATCTCGAGGATGTCTTTGCCGGGGTGTTCATGGTCCATTTTCTGGAGATCTACGGCTATTGGCTAATCTTTGGGTTGATTCTCGCCGAAAGCTTGGGAGTACCGATTCCGAGCTATCCCGCTCTCATCCTGGCAGGGACCATGGTGCGCAGCCTGCGCTTCAGTCTGGCCGGTCTGCTGATCGTGTCCGCGGCGGCGGCGTTTGTGGGAGACCAAGTCTGGTACGTTCTCGGTCGAGTCCGCGGCCGGTCCATCTTGCGGATTCTGTGCTCGATCACGTTAAACCCGGACTCCTGTGTCAGCCGCACCGAAAATGTTTTTATACGCCAGGGGCTGAGATCGCTTTGGGTTGCAAAATTCGTCCCCGGTCTTAACACCGTGGGGCCTCCTCTGGCCGGGATGCTCAAGACTCCGCCCTTACGGTTCGCGCTCTACGATTTGGCCGGCATCATACTTTGGGTGAGTTCGGCGCTGGCCCTGGGCGTGGTTTTCCGCACCCAGGTGGAATGGGTGCTGGCCATACTCGCGGCTCTGGGAAGGCTCAGCCTGCTTCTCGTGATCGCCCTCCTGGCGGGATGGCTGCTGCACAAGTGGGTCGAGAGGCGGCGATTCTATCAACGCCTCGAGAAGTCCCGAATCGCCGCCTCCGAACTCAAAGAGCTGCTCGGCCAGGGAAGGGAAGTCGTGATCGTTGATCTCCGCTCTGACTTCAGCTACCAGACCGACGGCGTGCGGATTCCCGGCGCCATTCATATCCCTCCCGAAGATTTCGAGGCGCGTTACAAGGAGATTCCCTCCGAGCGGCCCGTGGTGATGTACTGCACTTGACCGAACGAAGCGACCAGCGCCAGGATGGCGCGGCTCTTGACCAGCAAAGGATACAAAGATGTCAGGCCCCTATTGGGGGGAATTGATGCGTGGGTGGAGCTCGGCTATCCCATCGAGACTTCCGGCGGCGCGGCCGTGTCTCTCACTCCGCTCGCCGCATCGGGCTCCGCGAAATGAGCGCTTGGCGAAGCAACGCTCGGACCGGTTTTCGACTCTACGTTAGAGGGGAATACGTTTGGGCCCGCCGCGCATCGAATTCAACTGGGTAGCATGGTGAGTCCTCGCACATCAGGTTTGAGAAAGACGGCGCCGCGAGTGCGCAGCGCGGAGTTTCGCGCCGCAGAAACTCTGCGGCTCTTCCTTTTGATTTTGGTTTGCCTGGTGGGCTTCGGTCATGCCGCGCGGGCTTCGGACCCTCCCTTGACTGCGGACGATGTTCGACTCCTGCTGATCGGCGGAACGGCGCCCGCGAAAATGGTCTCGCTCATCGAGCAGCGGGGCATCAGCTTCAGCTTAACGCCGGACCTGGAAAAGAAATTCCGCGACGACGGCGCGGATGACACGGTCATCGACGCGCTGAGAAAAGCCAAGGACAAGGCTGCCCCCGCCCCCGCAGCTCTGGCGGCGCCTCCCCAGCGCACGCCGCCCGCAACGCCTGCCGTGAAGGAGGAGCCGTCCAGCCGCCCCCCGTCTGCGTCGGACAGGGAACGGGCAGAGTCCGCTGCGGCCACCGCCGGTTCGCCTTCTGAGGCTGCTCCGGCGCCTCCAGTTGCTGCCACTGCTTCTTCGGCTTCCACGGAAAAGAAAATCGCCGACACCCTGACCAAGTTGTCGGATCAACCCGGCGAATCCGACTATTCGCGGGACGCCGACCGTCCCCTGGCCCCGCCTTTTGCTTTGAAAGACCTCTCCGGCCACCCCTTGTCGCTCTCCGATTACCAGGGCAAAGTCGTGCTGCTTGATTTCTGGGCCACGTGGTGCGCCCCTTGCCGCAGCGAGATCCCTGCATTCATTCGCCTGCAAAGCCGGTATCGGAATCAGGGCTTTCAGGTGATCGGCGTCTCGGTGGACAGCAGTCCGAGGCCGGTGAAAAAATTCTATCAAGATTACATGATGAATTATCCCGTGGCCATGTGCGATGACTTTACGAGGCGAATTTACGGTGGCCTGCGGGGAGTTCCTTCGACTTTCCTGATCGGCCGCGACGGGCGGGTTTATGCCAAGATGGTCGGAGCGCCGGAGGATATTGAAGCGTTCCTCGACGGCTTCGAGAAGCGCATCAAGACGCTGCTCGCATCCCAGGCGGGCGGTGCGGTGATGGCGGCTGGGGCGGCGGCCCCCAGACCCACGCTGGCGGCCTCGGCGGCCGCTGCGCCTCAACCTTCGGAGGCTGCTCCGGCGCCTCCAGTCGCTGCCACTACTTCTTCGGCTTCCACGGACGCTCCCAGGGGGGCTGATGAGCCCGTTCTTCACCGGCGTTCGGCCAGCACGCAGCCGGCGGTCTCACCCGAGAGTTCCGCGTCTTCGCCGCCGCCCTCAGCCCAGGCCAATGGCCCTGTCCTCAAGACGCGTGCCGCCGCGGCGGAGCCGGCCGCTGCTCCGGCTTCCGGCGCGCCGGTGATGCAAGCCCAGGCGGCCGTTCCCGCCCCCAAATCGGCGGCGCCAGACCTCAGCGATCCGAGCCCCGCCCAAATCCAAGACATCATTCGCGAGTTTGCCGCCAAAGAAAGAACCTTCAAGGAAGCGCGGAACAACTACACTTATCACCAGTCCAACAAAGTTGAGACGCTGGACGCCGACGACAACATCAGCGGGGTCTACGAACAAGAATGGGACATCCTCTACGATGACAGCGGCAAGCGGATCGAGCGCGTCACCTACGCTCCGCTCGACACGCTCAAGGGACTCCAGGTCACGCAGGAAGACATCGAAGCGTTCCGAAGCATTCAGCCCTTTGTCCTCACCACCGACGAACTGCCGGAGTATGAGATCAAATACCTCGGACACGTGAAGGTCGATGAAATCACTGCCTACGTCTTTTCAGTCCGGCCCAAGGAAATCGAGAAAGGCCGCCAGTATTTTCAGGGCGTCGTTTGGGTCGACGACCGTGACCTGCAAATCGTGAAGTCGGAAGGGAAGAACGTGCCCGAGTTGAAGACCAAGCATGGCGAAAACCTCTTCCCGCGGTTCACCACCTACCGTGAGCAGATCGACGGCAAATACTGGTTCCCCACTTTCACCATGGCGGCCGATACCCTCTACTTTTCCGCGGGTGCGATCAAAATGAAGGAAATTATCCGCTATTCGGATTACAAACAATTCAAGTCGAAGACGCGCATCATTTCGGTTTCGCCCACCGACCAGCCCAACGCGAAGCCCACCACCCCGCCGAAAGAGAAGCAATAGCCTGGTTGCCGGCAGCGGCAATGGCGTCTCTCGCATTCCACCGCAGCCCTTTGACTGGGTGGCGCCGGAGAGCCCTCGGGGACACCGACTATTTCGTTCTTTTCGATCTGAAGCTCGTCAAGCATGTCTCCCACGACGACACTCGCGCCTTCGAGTTTCTTTTCGCCAATCGACCACTGGGCGCGCAGGGAGAAACAGCACTCCACAAAGTGCGCCCAGTAATCTCAGACTTCCCGAGTTTCGCCTAGAACGCGACGTATCCGTACGGAGCGCTCACGCCGCTCGGGGGGGGCGTTCCCTCGATCCCAGTGTAGACCTTGCGGCCGAAGAAGAACGGCAGCCCGAAGTCAAAGAAATCAGTCGTGGGGTCGATGCCGCTATCGCCCCCTAAATTGTCGAACGCGGCAAATGAAGGGCTGGCGGCAAACAGATTGAGGGTATTGGCGATGGATATCGAAACCGTTCCTGAGCCAACGCCATTGAGACCGGTGAGGCCGATATTCGAGATATTCAGGGTCGAGCCTGGACAGTAGAAGCCGATATCCGTACCGTCTACAAAGCAGTCGCTTATGCCGAGCGTGGCAGCATCTGAGACGAATAAGCCGTTTGAGCCGGTGTCGAGGAAACTCGGGTTGCCATTGACATCTTTATAGGTAACGCCATTGAACACAATACTTTGGAAGCTACCGTTTCCATCGAGGGCGTAGACTTGCGCGCCGCCGAGGCCATTTGGGGTGCATGTACCCGGGGCACCCGCCGGACAGGTTTCAGTTCCGATTCCAAAAACCATCGACCCTGCCACTGTGGCTGCTCCGACATCGGGGGAACCAGCAATTGACGGTAACTGGAGCACCATGCCATTCGTGTCTGCCGAAGCAAACGCCGGAACGGGATTCCACAGCTGCTGATTCACGGGAATAGGTTCCAATTCACACATGGTACCGGCAGTATTACAGGCAATGTACGGATAGGGCGAAACCTCTTGATAAGTAGACGACGACGCGCAGACGCTGCCGCAATCTGCAGCGTAGTTGCCGACACCCAGAATGCCGTTGGCCCCTAGAGCAGCTACGGTATTTAGACTGGGTCCCCCGTCAAGCGTGCAGGGGGCTCCTGTGGGGGCAATTCCATTAAGACTGATGACCTGAATGGGAACCCCCGAATTCGCGGTTTGGCCAGGGACTTGCGAAGCCGTTTCCCCGCCAATCTGAACGGTTGCCGACTGCACCGGCCCCCAGGAGTAAGACGTATCTCCATACTCCTGGCACTCATAGAAAATGTTGCCACTCGTATCCGTGATGTTTTGGAGCGAGACGCTGCCAAGCTGGTTGGAAAGGACACGCAGGCCTATGGAGCCGGTATCCACCTGGACGTCATCGATGGTCGCGCAGGTCGTGGTGCCGGGCTCACAAACGGTGACGGTGACAAAGGCATAGTTGAGGATGTCATTCTCGGGGCTCCCAGTGTATCCATTGGGCCCCAAGTTGACACTGACGGGGACGGTGTTGCCCGAGAAACCCGACCCGGTCAAGGTGACCGTCTGCGTGCTGCCCGCCACGCCGCTGCTGTTATCGGTGATAGTCAGGGTGCCGGTGATCGTGCCGGCCGCCGTGGGCGTGAAAGTAACGTTGATGGTGCAACTCCCGCCCGCGCCTAAGCTGGCGTCACAGTTATCCGTCTCGGAATAGCCGCTGCTCGGCACGATGCTGGCGATCATAAGCGTTCCCGCCCCCGTGTTGCTAAGCGTCACGGGCATCGATGCGCTTGGGGTGCCCACCATAATCTGTGTTGCGAAGGTGAGACTCGAGGTCGAGAGCGACACCGTTGAGGCCGCGCCCGTTCCGCTCAAGCTCACCGTCTGCGGGCTGGTGCTGGCGTTGTCGGTGAGGGTCAGGGTGCCGGTGCGCGTACCGGACGCCCCGGGCGTAAAGGTCACGTTGATCTCGCAACTCCCACCAGCGCTCACACTGGTGCCACAGGTATTCGTTTGGGTAAAATCACCGCTGTTTGCACCGCTCACCAAGATGCTAGAAAAGACAAGAGTCGCATTTCCCGTGTTGCTGACCGTGACGAGTTGAGGGGTGCTGGAGGTGCCGACCGATTGGCTTGCGAAGGTAAGGCCGGTGGTTGACAGCGAGACCGCCGGGGCAGTTGGGGGCGTACTGCTGCCACCGCCGCCGCCACCACAACTAGCCAGGAATGTAAGCCCCGTAACGACCAAGAGAATACGGCCTAGCGCGGCTGTCGAACCATTTCTGAGAGTCATCGCACCACCTCCGCGGAGACGTTGCTGGGAACAAGACTGGGCACATAGGCGCTTCCCTTCCAAAACCGCAGGTGACCGCTGCTGACGAACACGAAATCGTTCGTTTTCACGATCAGCCCCCTGCGCTGCCGGACCTGCCGCTGATCCGGCGAGGCTGTCTGGAGGTTCGTAACGTAGGTGCCTAGCAATTGATGCATGTCGGGTTTGGATCGCCCTTGCCAAGTGACCCCAAAGACCAGGCCTTGCGGCGAAACGTATTCTCGAACTATTGTGCCGGTCGCAGTCGTGAGCTCGTGGACTTTATAGGCCTGAAAGACCTGGACACGATCCTCACTCCGCAGATACTGCTGGTCCGCGCTCACCGACGACTCATACTGACCCAGTGCTGCCCATGCTGGAATGCTTCCCAGAATCAGCATGAGCAGGACTCCAAACGTGGTTTTCATACGCTTTCTCCCCTACCTTTCTTCTTCTTGGCACGTCCGGTGCTGTTGTTAGGACGGCCTTTCTCCCCTAAGACATTCCCAATAGCATGTCAAATGGTTCCAAAAACTCTGGCTACTTAATCTGGGGGTTGCGGTCTTTTGCGTCCCGTGTCAATAAGGAGAATCACTTAAGCCTCTGGGCGACGGATGGCATCCCGCTAGGCGGGACGCGTCAACGTCACCGCTTGGCTGAAAAGGCTGGTTCTGTGTCTCACCCACTTGGCTTGTACCTCCCAGGCGTCTTCATAGCGCTTGGACCCGCGTAAATACTGATGAAGGCTAGCGCCCAAAGGTTGGTTGGAGAGAGTTCGTCTCGGAAATCTGGGCTTAGCTAGGTAGAAGCTGGTATGCAGGTGCGACCCTGTCTTCCTGCATGCAACATGCCACCTACGACCTACCGTCTTCCTGATACAATCCTTCGCAATGACAATACCCCGATCAAATTACCGAGTGGTTCTGGTGCGGCCGCGGAACCCGCTGAACATCGGCGCGGCGGCGCGGGCCATGGCCAACTTCGGATTGCGCGAACTAGTGGTCGTGGCGCCGCACCCTCCCGTGTGGCAGGAAACGCGCTCGGCAGTAGGCGCGGAAGAGATTGTCCGGTCGGCGCGCGCGGTCGCTGAGCTTGGCGAGGCGATTGGAGATCGGACTTGGGTTGTCGGGACCACCTCAGGCTCGCGCCGGAATCTCGACCGCGACTTGATTTCCCTCAACCAGCCGGAGAAGTGGCTTCCCCAGCGCGCCAGGAAGGGCCGGGTTGCTGTGCTCTTTGGATCCGAAAAGACCGGACTCTCGAACCAGGAGATGAGCTTTTGTCACGCTCTGGTGAGAATCCCGACCACCGCGCGCTGCCCCTCGATGAATCTCGGCCAGGCCGTGGCGGTCTGTGCCTACGAACTGGCACGCGCCGGGGCCATCTCAGTTCGCCCGCCCGCCACCTCGGTCCATCATTCCGATCCCGCCAACCTCCAGTCGGTCGGCCACGTCTTTGCCCGCGCCGCGCGGGTGCTGGACGCCGTGGGCTATCTCAAGCCGAGGAGCCGCGATGCCACACTCATCAAGTTGCATCGGTTGTTGCTGGGTCTCGGCCTGACGAACAACGACGTGAAGATTCTGGGTGGAGTTCTGGCGCAGATCGAGTGGAAGATCGACAAAGAAAACTCTGAATAGTAAATTGTGAATGGTGAATTGGCCTTTAACTAGGGCACCGTCCGGAAACGCCAAATCTTCCGCTTGCGCCTGGAGGCCGGCAGGGATATGCTGTTAGGCACTTAGAAGCCCGCGACTTAGCAGGGTGCCAGAAAGAGGGCATTCAGCTGGAAAATGACCTCGAAGTTCGTTAGAATCCTGGGGCGCTGAATCGAGTTTTGAGGCGCGATCTTACTTTCCGGAGTAGCCATTGAAAGCCATACCTGTGGGACGAGCGGCGCGAATGATTGCCCGGGGCACGTGGAGCTTCTGCATTAATCGGCCCTTGGTGGTTTCCTTTGAGCTGACTCACTCCTGCACGGCCAATTGCCGGCATTGCGACAAGGGAGGGATGAAACCCGACCCGCCGGGGCTGCTTCGGGCGGAGGATTACGCCGAGCTGCGGAGCCTTCTCAAGCCCATGGCCGTGCAACTCTCGGGCGGAGAACCCCTGCTGCGGGGGGACTTGGCGGAGATCGTCCGAGCCGTAAAGGAGCCGAACGGCCTGCCTTACACCATCCTGGTGACCAATGGCCGGTTGTTAACGGAGGAGAAATATCTGGCTTTGCGCCCCCTCGGCATTAACCAGTTTTCAATCTCCTTGGACTTTCCGGATTCCAGGCACGACGATTTCCGCCGCTCACCTGGGCTTTATGCTCACCTCGAGAAGCTGGTTCCCGCGTTGGCCCGCCACGGCTACGACGACGTGGCGCTCAATACCGCTATCACCCGCGAGAATCTTCCGGCACTGATCGCGATTTACGAACGGGCCAAAGAATGGGGAGTTTCCATCTCCTACAGCGCTTATACACCCCTGCGGACCGGGAGCATGGAACATTACATTCAGTCGGCGGAGGACCTGGCTCTGCTCCGCAAGACCCTCGATCAATTACTGGAGCTGAAAGCGAAGAATGGCCGCATCGCCAACTCTCCCTGGACGCTTTCGGGTATCCATGATTTCTTCCGCGATGGGA
>Ga0187771_10001668_pt1 | contig 15038 bp, 16 predicted proteins | sample 0116_SJ02_MP15_1_FD_133139 | JGI IMG/M metagenome (GOLD analysis project Ga0187771, IMG submission 133139) | Tropical peat soil microbial communities from peatlands in Department of Meta, Colombia - 0116_SJ02_MP15_10_MG | ecosystem: Environmental > Terrestrial > Soil > Wetlands > Peat | place...
GAGGATCCTCTTCTCTAACTCCGCGAAGGACATCGGGTGCAGAGGATGTGGCAGGAAGCTCGCCGAGAGCAGGGGTGGCAAGTCCGTTGTCCTCGCCACCTTTGTGAAGCGCTTAGGCTAAACGCCAAATACCACGCATGGATGGCGCGTCTAAGATGAGCGTAGAGAGACCACTCCCTGAACCAGGCGAGGTGGTGGTGTGCACCGTTAGGGAAATCACATCCCATGGCATCTACGTCAACCTTGACCAGTACGACGGGACCAACGGCTTCCTCCATGTGTCGGAGATCTCCACAGGATGGGTGAGGAACATCGACAGGGTGGCCAAGGTGTCACAGAAGCTCATCCTGAAGGTAATCAGGGTCAACAAAGCGAGAAGGGAAATCGACCTCTCGCTCAGGCAGGTAACCAATGAAGAACGCAGGGCCAAAGTGATTGAGTGGAAGCGGGAGGAGAGGGCCTTAGCCATTATAGAAGCCGTGAAGAAGCAACTTGGCTTCGACGATATCCATGAGAAGGAAATAGGGCAGAGGCTCGAGGGCGAGTTCGGCAGCCTCTATGCCGCCCTAGAGACGGCCGCCAGGAAGGGGGAAAGAGCCCTTGCACCTCTGGCCCTCCCGGAGAAGGAAGCGAAGGCCATAGCCGAGATTGCATCGGAAAAGATCGTTCCTCCGAGGTATGAGGTCGGCGCGCTCGTTGAGGTATCGTCTAGATCCCCCGAGGGGATTGAGCAGGTCAAGAAGACGCTGATGGCAGCGGCAAGCGCTCCGTCCGCCGAAGTCCACATCACATACGCTGGTGCCCCCCGCTACAGGGTGAGAATCACCGCTGACGATTACAAGCAGGCGGAGAAGGCGCTGGACGGCGTCCTAGAGAAGATCAAGGATGGCGTAGGCAAGCATGACGCCTTCAGCTTCAAGCGCGAGATATCAAGGAAGTACGGCGGCTCCTCATGAAGGGCCTGATGCTGAAGTGCACCCAGTGTGGCAGGTACACCCTGTTGGAGACGTGCCACAGCTGCGGGGGGAAGGCGGTTACGGTTCATCCGGCAAGGTATTCGCCTGACGACAGGTATGCCAGGTACAGAAGCCCGATGGCCTACAAGAGCGAAACTCAGTAGAGTACCTGATAGAGAAGTATCGTGTTGAAGCACTGAAGCTGGGAGTCGCCCGGACAGGGGGATTCATCGGCCTCTGCGGCAGCAAGGCTCGGCGAGACATAGGCTAGCTTAAACAACTTCGTGCTGTTTGGCCCGAAGGTGTAACTGCTCGGATAGGTGAATGCCTCTATTGGCGGAGCTCCGTTGGAGCCGTAGGTGTATGATGTCGCGAATTGTATTGAAGTCTGACCGTTCGACGTTACGGAGTACAGATACCCGGCTAGCTGGAACGGCAGGAGCTGGCCGAACAGGCTATTCGTCATAGCGTAGGGGGTGAGGTTGAAGTCGTCGACGCTGGTACAGGCCTGGCCTGCGGACGTCAGCTCGTCGGGGCCAGTACCTGAGCACTCGAGGTACTTCGACTCGGTGAAGTTACCGATGCGGATGAACCATTGCTTCTTGCTCTCGTCCCCTCCACCTGCGGTGAATCCGCCTGAACTGGGAACCTGCAGGACATAGAAGGATTGCGATTCCCCTGTGGAGCTGGTAAGCGGGAAGATACTACCCGTGATGAATATGGCTACGTATGCAGGCCTGTAGCAGGAAGTGGAGTTGACCGGCGTGCAGCCTGGAATGTACGCCATCTCCTTCGCCATCGCGGCCGACTGGGTCGCGTTAGACATGAGCAGCTGAGCCACTTGGGCAATCCTGGTGCTGTTCAGCGTCGCGTTGTCGACTACCGTGGTCCTGTTCCCCATCACAGCGAACCAGTAGCCGTAGTCCCACCAAGAGATGATTATGGAGTTGGTGGGAGTGTTCTGCCGCACCCATGATAGGGTCTGAATCCAGTCACCGAATGGCGAGCGAGAGTAGATCGTGGCACCATTGACTATGCTCACGCCTGAGTCGGCTGGGCTGTTGTTGCAGAAGAGCTCGCCGGAATAGGTGCACTGGACCGGGTTCGGAATCCAGTAGGACCCGGCGGGGAGGGCGATGAGCGCGATCACCGCAATGGAGAAGACGACCTTCATCTCGTTCCTGGAGGTCGGAGCCTGCTTTGCCTTCTTCACAAGCGGCGTGGTACTGGGCTTCACGATGGCATAGGCCAGCTCGGCGAACCCGATGCCTCCAAGAACTCCCAGAGCTATCGACGAGTAGACCAGAAGACGTGAGAAGGCCGCAGAGAAGTATAGACCTGTGAGCCCGAACACGAGCGCGTAAATCATGGAGATTCCCTTGCGCCTGAACGCCACCACGGCCCCTGCCATGCCGAAGCAGAGAACGATTGCGTAGGAGGTGAAGTAGTCGGCCCCCGTGGGGACGGCCTGCTCCGCTACCGACTGGACGAGTGGGTTGGAAACACGCGCCCAAGGGGCAATAACTGTCAGGTACCTCAGGGTGAGTCCTCCCACCAAGCCGAAGCTGAGGACCGTCAGCCCGGCCAGTGCGAAGCCGAGGAGGAACTTGAACATGGTCGACCTGTACTCGGCGGGCTTGGTCCATGTCTTCGCCCACTGACCCACGAGTGTGAAGAGCGTCCCTCCGATGAGGACCAGCCCGATGGGGTTGGTGACTATGGCGATTCCCGGCCTCGGGAAGATGGAACTTACGAAGAGAGTGGATGCTGTGAAGGAGATTATGGCAGGCGTGTAACCCGCGAGATCAAGGTTAAGGAATGGGAGGAGGACGAAGATGAGCCCGAAGGCGGCGGCGAAATAGTCTCCTCCGCCCCAGGCGGTTTGGGAATAGCCAATCAGAAAGCCCCCAAGCGCACCCCGGAGAATCCTGCTGCGGACTGCCCTCTCCTTGTCGAAGACGGTCAGCATTATGTAGCTCGCTGTGACAAAAAGAAGAATCGCAAGCGGCTCGGACTTGAACCATCCCAGGTTGCCCCTCTCGATGAGAGGCGGGGAGACGGCGAAAATCAGGGCGGCGAAGAGCCCAGCGGCGTCGCCTGCTACTTTCTTTACCAAGAAGTAGAACGCGATGCACGAGAGCGCTCCGAGGAAGACCGGAAGAATCACGAGCCAGTCGTAGAGGGTGATTTGGACCCCGAAGACGTTGTGGACCAACAAATAGGTCATGGCACCGAAGACCTGAAGCCCGCCCTGAGAGGTCGCCGCGACATCCCTTCCGACGGGGTACCAGGTGGTGATGTCATGCCAGTAGAAGTACCCCTGCATGTTGTGACAGGCGGTATAGACCGTAGGGCCGCAGTTTGCGGGGTTGGCGAATAGGGCATTCCAGAGTCCCTGAGACTGTGCTAGATTCACGATGTGCTGGGCGGCGAAGTAGTCGTAGTAGGGGTCGAATTCGTTCAGGAAGTACCCGTACTTCGCGGCGTAGGACCTAATCAGAACGGCGATGGCGAACACTATGGAGAGCACCATTGTCGCCATGAGGGTCCTGCGCGATACCTCGGGTCTGTGTATCCGGGACCTCAGGGTGTCCAGTAGTCCCAATTCTGGACGGTGAGTTTCGTCGGGCTATTTTAAGCGTGCTTTTCCTAGTCCTTCAGAAGGATGCTCAGGTGCGCAGCGTACGCCTTGGCATCGAGGAGCCCCTTTCTCTCGGTAGCCAGGTTAGAGGGTTTCACTTCCACCAGCCATCCCTCGCCGTATGGGGATTTGTTGACGAGCTCAGGGTGAGAATCAAGCTCGCTGTTCACTTTAGTCACAGTCCCCGAAACCGGGGAGTAGACTTCGGAGACCGCCTTGATAGATTCTACGGTCCCCATGGTCTTCATCTGTTCAACTCTGTCATTCACCTTCGGCGACGTGACGTAGACAACATCATTCAGCGTCTTCGCCGCGTAGTCCGTGACGCCAATTCTGACCACTCCGCCCTCCTCCTTCGCCCACTCGTGCTCCTTCGTGTACATCAGCTCTTCCGGAATATGGTAGCCCTGGAGGTCCATCGGGGAATGGCGCCCCTTCGGCGGACTAATTATCCTTCTGTCGTTTCCAGCCGTAGAGCTGCTCGTCGTAGAACGGGGGTTTGGTGACCGTAGCTTCCTGCCGGACATCTCTAACACTTACGCTGACCTTCGTTCCGAACCCCGAATTGTCGTAGCTCACGCGACAAAGGGCGATGCCCTTCTTGATTATTGGGGAGAAGCCACCACTAGTCACGGTCCCCACTGAACCCGTTGTCCCCTCGATTCCGAAGCCGTGCCTCGGGATACCCATGTCCAAGACGAGTCCCCTGCGGATTGACTGTGGGTGCTGTGTGGCGGCTTCGGCGATGGCCTTTGAACCGACGTAGCTCGTCTTGCCCGCTGAAATCACCCAGGACAGGTCGGCCTGGTAGGGGTCGGTGCTCTGGTCGATGTCCGACCCGTGCAGGGGGAATCCGGCCTCGAGCCTGAGAGAGTCCCTGGCGGCGAGGCCGCAAGGGGTCGACGTCGCGGCCAGCCTCCCCCAGACCCGCATGGCGCCTTCAGGCCGCTCATTCGATACACCGTACACTATGACCTCGAATCCGTCTTCGCCTGTATAGCCAGTCCTGGACACCAGCACCTCCTCCCCTGCCACCTTTGTTTCCGCGCAACGGAAGCGTTTCAGCTTTGCAATATCAAGTTCGGCCAAGGGCTGGAGTGAATCAGCCGCCTTCGGTCCCTGTACCGCCACCATGGCCGAGTCAGAGGTCAGGTCGTTGATTTCGAAGCCCCGGGGTGCCTGGGCAGCCATGTGTTCCATGTCAGTTTTGGCATTGGCTGCGTTGACTACCACCATGTACCTGTCTTCGGAAAGCTTCTCGATGATTAGGTCGTCTATGATCCCGCCCCCGTCGTTGAGTAGAAGTGTGTAGAACGCCTTCCCCGGGGGCTGCGACTGCACGTTGGTGGGGACCAAGCCTTCTAGGAAGGGTCCCGCCTGATTCCCTTTGACTATGAACCTCCCCATGTGGGAAACGTCGAAGATCCCGGATCTGTTCCTTACCGCCATGTGCTCGTCAGTGGTTGTCGTGTACCAGAGGGGCATGTCGTACCCCGCGAACTCGGTCAGTTTGGCGTGCTTCGCATGGTATCCGTACAGCTGGGTCGTCCTCAGCATGGTCCCCCGCGACTCCCGACTCTATTTAAGAGAGCCACGCATCACTCCGCTGTTTTGCTCGCGCTGACACCGGTCGTTGTCCGGCCGAAGAGCTCGAAGTTCGACATCGTCTCCCTAATCGAGAAGAAGCTCGGCGAGCGCCTGAGGGACGGGGACATCTTGGTAATCTCAAGTAAATTCGTCGCCGTCTCGGAGGGAAGAGTGGTGAAGCTCGGCTCGATTAGCGCAGGGGAGAGGGCTAAGCAGCTGGCGTCGGCGAACAGGATGGACGAGAGGCTGTGTGAGCTTGTCCTTCGGGAATCAGACGAAATCGTTGGCGGAATCCCCGGGTTCGTGCTTGCCAGCAAGGACGGGCTCCTCACACCGAACGCGGGCATAGACAAGTCGAATGTGAAGCACGGGAGCGTGATGCTCTACCCTAGGAGACCCGAGTTCTCCGCTTGGAGAGTACGGGAGGCGCTCAAGTTCTCCCGAGGAGTCTCCGTCGGCGTCGTGATTTGCGACAGCAGGCTCTCGCCGACAAGGAGAGGGACCACCGGGGTGGCCGTAGCATCATCAGGTATCGAGGCCGTGCTCGACATGCGCGGGAGGAAGGACCTCTTCGGCAATGTGCTGAAGGTGACCTCACAGGGCGTCGCAGATGATTTGAGCTCGGCCGCCGAAATCGTGATGGGAGAGTCTGATGAGGCGACGCCCATCGTTCTCATAAGAGGATTGAACCGGAGGCTTCTGAGGGACACGGAGTACGGGGGCAGGAGGTTCTCGATACCAATGGACGAGTGCGTCTACATGCGGAGCCTCGGCTACTCCAGACTGGCCTCGTAGGACCAGCATACTGCTAAATGCCGGCCGTCGGGCGGTGCGGGTGTTGACCTACGAAATCGTATGTTCGTCCTGTGGGACGCCGCTCTACTCCGGGTTTGACCTCAGATCCCCGGGGGACGTGTTGAAGGCTGCAGACTACAAGTGCAAGAAGTGCGGTACGAGACTTTCACCGACGAAGTTCGAGGTTGACATCGAGAAGATCGACGGGTCGTTTTCGTGAGATAGACTAAAGTTCTCGTGGGCGTGCCGGGTTTTCCGAGGGTTTCCAGGATGAACGGCGGATACACTTTGGTGATTTGTGAGAAGCCTGATGCGGCCGAGAGGGTCTCCGACGCCCTCTCAGGGGGCAGGTCCCGTAGCGAGCAGGTGGAGGGTACGACGGTGTTCAGATTCAACCGGAAGGGAGAGGAGTTCGTCGTCTGCGCCGCCCAAGGACACTTGTACGGCGTGTCTGACCCCGCCGGGGAAAGGACTGTCTATCCTGTCTTCGATGTCGAGTGGTACTCGTCCGACCTTGTCGACGAAGACGGCGCGGATGCGGCGAGACGGACTTCGGCGATCAGGAAGCTCGCGTCGGGGGCGTCGAAGTTCGTCAACGCCTGCGACTTCGACGTGGAAGGGGAGACCATCGGGTACAACCTGCTGAGGTATGCGTGCGGGGGGAAGGAGAAAAGCGCGCTGAGGGCCACATTCTCCACGCTAACCGAAGAAGATTTGGTGAAGGCTTTCGACGACCTGAAGTCTCAGGCGGGGCTGGGGCTCGCCCGAGCCGGGAGGGCCAGGCACGCCATAGACTTCGTCTGGGGAGTGAACCTTTCTCGGGCGCTCTCGCAGTCGGCCCTCGGCTCTGGGCACAGGTATAGGACGGTCAGCGTCGGGAGGGTTCAGGGACCCACCCTAGGGTTCTTGGTGGAGAGGGAGCGGGAGATTAGGACGTTCGTTCCTGTCCCCTACTGGAAGGCCTCGGGAACATTCGAGAAGGACGGCGAGAAGCTTACGGCAGTGTACGCCAGAGACAGAATCGAGACCAGGCAGTCAGCTGATAAAATCAGAGAGGAGTGCATGGGGAGGGAGGCGGTGGCGGCCGCCGTGCGCAGGAGCACCGTCCAGGTCGGGCCGCCGGTGGCGTTCAACATCGGCGACCTCCAGAAAGAAGCCTACCGGACGTTCGGGTACACCCCTAGCCGGACCCTCCAGATCGCTGAGAAACTCTACCTCAGGGCCCTCGTTTCATACCCTCGGACAGGGAGCCAGAGACTCCCTCCATCGATTAATTACAGAAGTATCATTCAAGGCCTGAGCAGAATCCCCGGGTACTCCGCCTCTGCTACCGAGCTTCTGAAGGGGAATCTGAAGCCCGTCCAGGGCGCGAAATTCGATGCCGCGCACCCTGCCGTCCATCCCACCGGAGAGAGGCCGAAACGCCCCCTCGAGGCTTCGGAGTCGGCTGTCTTCGACCTAGTCGTCAGGAGGTTCCTCGCCGCCTTCGGCCCTTCGGCTCGGAGGGAACTGGCTGAAGTCACCCTTGCCGTGGGCGAGCACGAGTTCAGGCTGGCAGGAGGGAGGACAGTCTTCCCCGGTTGGATGAGGTACTATGGGAGGTACGCCGGATACAGGGACGTCGAAGTCTCTCCGGTCTCCGAGGGAGATAGGTTCAAGGTGGTCAGCGTGACGGTGGAAGAGAAGTTCGAACAGAAACCTCCTAGGTACAACCAGAGCAGCCTCCTCGAAAAGATGGAGAGAGAAGGGATAGGGACCAAGGCCACTCGTGCCGACATAATCGCGACTCTCGTGGAGAGGAGGTATGTCTCCGGGGAGAGAATGGAGGTGACAGACCTCGGGCTGTCCGTCGTGGAGACGATGACAGAGTACGTCCCGTCAATCATCAGCACGGAGCTCACCCGCGAAATCGAGGGCAAGCTAGAAAGCGTCGAGGAAGGGAGCGGGGGCGAGGCTGAGCTACTGCGTGGGACCGTGAGGTCCGTCGTCAGGCAGCTCACGGCGTTGAGCGCCAACGAGGAGACGGTCGGACGAGAAATCGACTCCGCGCTGACCGCGAGTGTGGCCAAGTCATTTGTACTGGGGAAGTGCCCTGTCTGCAAGACAGGGAATCTCAGAATCATTAGGTCGAAGGCAACGAAGAAGAGGTTCGTGGGGTGCTCAAACTATCCGGGTGGATGCCGCGCGTCGGCACCGCTCCCTCAGAAAGGAACTCTCAGGACCGCTTCGAAACCCTGCGAGTGCTGCTCCTGGCCCGTCGTGTACGTGATGGGGGGACGGCGCCCCTGGAGGCTCTGCGTCAACCCCAACTGCCCGGAAAAGAGGAAGCCATGAAGTGCCTTGTTTGCGGGAGAGAGGCTGTCAAAGACCTCTGCCGCTATCACACCGAAGCGAAGGAGAGGATACGGGAGGCCTATCCCCTCTGGGTGAAGGCCTATGGGAACATGGATTGGAAAGACTTTTTGGATAATGTTAAACGCAACCCCCAAACGGGCCAGTGGACAAAGGAGATAGCCGAGCTTCTGAGAGGATGATTAAATGCTAAGAACAGCACTCGAGTCTGTTTACAGGAGGACGATAGGGGCACTCAAGGACTCCTTGGCGCGCCTCGTTTCATCATTGACTAGAGGGAGCGGCCTTATCGAGGCCCTGTACATCATCATCCTGGTTGCTCTGATGGCGGGCTTCGTGAACGCCGTGTTCTTCCCTGTTGCCAACCAGAGCTACATCCCGTACCCGGGGAGCGGCGCTATGACAATCCCCGAGGCCATAGTCGATGCTTTTGTAATCGTAGTTGGGGGCGCAGGGGTCTACCTTGTCTACCAGAGTGGGAGGCAGACTGTGCGTTCCAGGACTGTCAACCTGTACCTGGGTCTGGCGCTCCTGCTCCTTGTGGTGGCCGTGTTCGTTGGCATCGACATGGCTATCCTGAAGGGATTCGGGTAGAGAAGACACCGCCTTCCCAGCCGGGACCTCGCTCGGCCCTGATGAACAACTCCTGCTTTCTAGTGTCTACTGACGCGGTGATGTCAGAAAGGCCGGAGATGGGCCGCCCAGTCCCCCCGCGGGCGAAGCCTTCGCGCCTGTACATGGAGAGGAGTACTGCCTTCGCATTCGTCCTTGCGAAGTAAGTCAGCGCCGCGATTGCGAAGTACAGCTTCCTGCTGCGCGAGCTTCCATCCTCTTGCGAAATCAGGTGGTAGAAGCTGTTGAGGCTGTCTACAATCACGACTCCCTGATTGCCTTCGAACATTGCAGCCAACTCTTCCTCGATGTCTGCTCCAGGCTCGGGGATCCTGAGGGTCACCGTGGCCGGCGAACCGAGCAATCTGAAGATGTGGTCTGCGTTCGATGCATAGAGAGCATCCAAATCGAGAATCTCCGCTGCGTCCGGTGTTTGTGACAGCAGGCTGATGACAGAGCGCGCGAAGTCGAGATTGGCCAGCCTGTCCTCCAGCAGAAACGTCGCCGTCCTCCCCCTCAGAGGGGCGAAGAACAACTGGGCCTCGCGCGCGCCAAGGCTCATGTGGGCTCTGGTGTCGTTTGCGTTCGTGTTAAAAATGCTAGTCCAAGGATGGTCGCCTCTAGACTTGGTTTCTTCTCATTGCTAGATGGAGGGCGTTATAAGGGAAGGCCGAGTTGTTGTGGCGCAGAAGGACCGACTTGGGGATCAATGCCAAAGCAAAGAATGGCAAATCGCGTTTGATGTCGTATCTCTACTGGAGCTGGGTTCGTCGAGTTGCGAGTGAGGAAGGCGTAACTCTTCCCCAAAGCGGTTCCACAACTGATTCGCTTACTGATGCCGAAGCGAGAAGGCTAGCCTCGGCACTCCGAGCCAGAGCGCAGAAAATCAGGAAGGGGATTGTTCGCCGGGACGCCAGCTCGTACGTACAACAGGTTGACAAAGAGTGGTTCCCGCCTGCGCTTGAAAGGGAGGACGTCGGAACTGTGAGCGCTGATTTTGATGATCCTGACTCCATGGATGACACAGCCAAATTCTTCGAATCTTCCGGTGGAGTCACGCTAAGGTACTGATGCAAGGTGTGGTAACAGTGTCTCCTTCGCTGATACCCATCTGATGTCGATGAGGCCGATGTTACTGCGCCGCATGGCGGCTCTGAATGCATCGCGCAAATTCATGGGCTTGATAATTCCCATTGTACCAAGCCACCTCTCGGCACCATTCCTTTGGCACGCAATCAAGTAACCATCTAGCTGACTAATGTCTGCCTGCGAACCGAACCTTCCTCCTGCCAACGACGACTTCACTTCGACGAAAAGCGACCTAAGCCGACAACGCGCAAAAATGTCTAGCTCCCTCCCAACGACAATGTCGTAGCCTGCTTTGGTCAGTATTCGAGCAAAGAACCTTTGAACCATCAGCCCTCTGATTTCAGGGCTGGCAGCTTTCGCTGACTCCAGCCAAGGCATGACTTCGTTGCTCGTAGGGTCGAACAGAAGCCAAATCGTCCTCACCTTTGGCCCGATTGCCAAAGCGGCTCTGAGCCCTGCACCGGCCTCGTCAATTGATTCGGCCCTTACCGCTATCCGAGATGAGCAGAACAAAGGCCACAGGTTCATTCGTCGAGCGTCTTGGGGAAGATACTATGCAAAGTATTTATGAATTACATAAGAAAGTTAGAATTCTCCTAGTACCGTAGACGGAGGGCACGAACGCACCCCCGGTATTTATCGTATAATACATAATTGATTACATATGTATTTATGTATACTCCGAGAGGGGTGCCGGTGTCCAAAAGTGGCGAAATCGGTTGTTTTGGCCTTGGGAATTGATTCATCTGTAATAATAGACAGTTCTATACTGCAGGCGGGCGAGAGGGATTGGTCTTAGAGCCCAACGCTAGAACTGTTCAGCCAAAACTCAATGATACAAATTCCAAGATAGCCGCCATGGTAAAGCTGCTCACTGAGTATGGTCCGCAAATCAACCGAATAGCGAGAGAGCTCGGCTTGCACAAGGAAACAACAAGATACTGGTACAAGCGGTTGTTGGAAAGGGGGTATACTCTACAGGCAATCCCTAATCACGAAGTGCTGGGCTTGAAGAGAATGGTTGCCTTCGCCGAATTCTCGGAGAGGTTTAGGCCCTACGCAGATGCTATTCTGATGGCCATGAGTGAATTGTGCTACTTAGGCAGCTTCATGAAGACCCTGCCAGATGATTACTATTCAATTCAAGCTAGTGTACCAAGGGAGTGTGCAAGTGATTGGGTTAGGTTTATGCAAGCGTTGAAGGAGAGAGGGTTGTTCACATCTATTCAGATTGTTCCATTTCAGTGGGTCAGGGTGGTTCCTTTTCAATCCGAGATGTACGATTTCGGGACTGATACGTGGCAATACGACTGGACGTCTAAACCCAGGATTGAACAAACATCATTCGATTTTGTTCCTTCGCCAAGAGGAAAATTCGATTGTGTCGACCTCAACCTAGTTAAGCAACTCCAGATAGATCCTAATGTTTCTCTAATGCAAGTCCAAAAGAAAATCGGGGTGAACTACAAAACTCTTGACTGGCACTATCGTGTGCATTTGATAGGCAACAATTTGTTGAAGGGGTACTTGGTAAATTGGGCAGGAACCCGATACGACCCCAGAATAGAGAAGGCTCTCCATAGGAGGCACAAGTACATGTGGGTTGAATTGCTTGTCAGTAACGTAACGGAAAGTGAAAGGATGGAATTGATGGGAAGCATCAATCGTTTGCCCTTTATCTGGCTTGAGGCAGGCGGGCAGAACTATTTCGCTCAGATTGCTTTTCCAATGGAAACAATGACAGAAGCGCTCGAGTTCATCAAAGAAGCAATCACACCCGTCCGTGGTAAATCATCTTGGTACTTCATGGATCAGGCCAATGCTCTCAGATTCTCGTTGGCACCTAGTCTTTATGACCAGGAAGCTAGGAGGTGGAAATTCGATTATGAAGAATTGCTGGATAAGTTCGATAGACTCGTGCTAGAGATAAAGGGGGCGACAAGCTGAGTCTGGGGATTCCAGCTCTAGCTTGTCTAAGTTCCGCCAGCCCCGCCAATGATGTCCAGTGGGTTGATGTGCACACCGAGTGTCGCGAAGACGATGCTCGCTCCACCAAGGGCGACCATCCCTAGCCGGATTTTCTCATCCAGAGTCATGTTGACCAAGGCATAGAATGGCCGGCAGATAAGGTTAAGCAACTGCCAAACCAGATTGTACCCTTTCCATGCGGATTCTAACAAAGATGAGATGGGAATCCCATTAGTTGATCCGGCGCATAGCGTTGTGAGCACATCAAACTTGACAAGCAACGCAATGTGGAGGACTCGGCCTCAGTGAGTGTTGTTCTATTCCGGCAGAATTCGGTTTTCACTAAAAGAACCAGTGTGGCCAAAGCTCATTAGGCTAGCCGAGGTGTTCACCTTCGATTTCACAAGTGAACCGGATCTGTGTAGTCACGGCGAAGGCCAGGGCCTATTACACTCTTGTCTCAAGGCTGAGGAGGGCGGGGCTCCCTTTCTCGAGCGCCCTCCCCGATTCCGACTTCGGGGACTGCGAACTCATCCTCACCACGGCCGACGAGGCTGAGCAGTTCGGTTCCAAGGCCATGGCCCTCGAAGAGCTTGACGAGAACCCAGGGATCTTCAAGGGGCAGGTCGTGTCCCGGCTTTCGGGGGATGGAGACGTGATTCTTGTAGGAGTCGACCCTGGGAAGAGGACCGGCCTCGCGGTCTTCTACGGACAGACGAAACTTGCCTTCAACACATTCGACTCTGCTACGGCCGTCTGTTCTAGGGTCGGTGCCTTCGCGAGAGGAGTTCCGTACAATCGCTTGCTCGTAAGGGTGGGGAACGGAAACAAGTCCCTGGCATCCAAGCTTGTAGATGGGCTTCGGAAGGAAGTGCCAGCCGCGATAATCGAAGTGGTAGATGAGTCGGGGACTTCTGCCGGAAGCTCGAAAATGAAAGGGGTGCAGCGGGACCAGGTTGCTGCCGCCAAAATCGCCTTCCGGAAGGGTGAAGTGGTCAGTCCTGGGACGACCAGAACTCGCGGCTGAACTCCTCGATGAGCCCGGGTGTCATGTCGCCCACGGTGAGGTTGCTCTTGAGCCACGAAGGCATCAGCTCTCTCGCCGCCTGTGAGCCGAATCTTTCGTCAAGGAAGAACACAGTCCCTTTCTTCCCTGGGCGCCTGACGTGCCTTCCTGCCGCTTGGAACGCCCGGCGGAGCGCAGGGAGACGCGAGAGCATCAAGTACGAGTCCTGCTCGCCCGCCCTCTTGAGGCATGCGTACTCGGCGTACAACATGGGGGATGGAGGAGGGAGGGCCAGCCCCACCACCGCCACCGACCCCATTGCCCCTCCGTCGAAGTCCTCGCCTTCGGAGAAGCGCCCTCCTTGGACAGCGAATAGAATCGAGTCGCCTGTTGACCTGAACGAATCGAAGATTGCCTCGGCCTGGTCGCTCGAAAGGCCCGGTTCCTCTGATACCATGTGTCTGTCGCTAACTTGCTTTGAGACCATCCCGTAAAGTGCCCCCAACACGGAGTACGAGGGAGCGAAGACTCCGACGCCAGCGCTGGTGGAGTTGATTACCGCTGCTATCCTTTCTGCGATTTTGGCGTACATCTGTGGAGTCCTCATCTTGTATCGGGTTGAGGTCCCCGTGTCCACCGCCGTTCTGACCACGACGAACGGCTCTGCTGCTGCTTCGTAGGTCCTGACCGTCTCCGGCGTCAGGCCCAGCGATCTGGCAAAGATGGCCGATGGATTGACAGTGGCGGAAAGTAACACCGAGCTCCTAAACTGGCTGAGGTATTCCGCCAGTCCTCTGACCGGGTCGGGGTCTACGAGGCCAAATGTGTTCTCCCATCTGACGAGGACGGACCTCCTTGACGACGACAGTCTAACAAGGAACTCGCCAACCCTCAGTATCAGGGACGGAAGCTTCCGCTCGTACACCACGGACCCCCAGGCGGCGCCTGAGCTGGCGCTGAGTTCGAATGCGAGGTTCTGGAGCCAAGTGGTGCCGTGGTCGTCACGGATCCTGTCAATGACCGATGCCCTGTTGAGCAGCCATCCTTTGTGCTTCGCCATCAAGTCCTCCAAGGTCCCGAGGAGAGCGGCAAGAGATGAGGCCGCCTCGTCCATCAGCATTGCTTTTGCCTCCCGGACTGCCCCTTTCACTTGGTCCAGTGTGATGGTCGCTGAGTTGAGCCCCCTGAAGAAGTCTCTCAAGTTGTGGGCCTCGTCGGCGATGAGTATCGTGTTCCTCCTTTCTACCGAGTTGCGATCGAATAGTACGGGCGCCGCCCTTGGGTCGAAGGCGTATTGGTAGGGGACAATCGCCACGGCCGCCTGCACCATGGCAAGCCTGGCCACCTCATAGGGGCACACGTACGCGGTTTCGGATTTCCTGATGAGCTCAGCATGGTGGGGAGTCTTGATGAGCACGTCCCTGACGAGGTGGTCGAACTCCTCCGTCAGGGAAACGTTGAGAAAATACGAGCAGAGGTTGTTGCTCACATTGAAGGTACAATACCACCCGAACGACTCCTGTGGGACCGCCCTCTGGCGCCTCAGGAGGCAGTAGTCGAACTTTGAAAGCATTGAAGCGGCCTTGAAGGAGTGCTTCTTCTGGAGCCTTGATACCTCCTCCACGACCCTCGCAATCTGACGTTTCGTCCTGCAGGTATAGACCACTTTACAGCTCGTGTCCTCTGCAGCGGAAAGCGCACCCGCCAAGACGGCCGCAGTTTTCCCGAATCCACTCATTGCCTCGGTAATCAGGGTTCCACCGTCGAGACACGCCTCGCGGACCCGCTGGGCCAGTTCCCTCTGCCCAGGGCGAAAAACATCGTAGGCGAACCTCTCGTCTATGGCCATGAATCTGGATGTGCGAATAGTATTTTACGACCCGGTTCGTTCGGCCGCTGTCGCCTGTCAGACCGATATCTTTGTCATGTAACCGCCGTCGGAAAAGAGGTGAGCGGTCGCCCTTTCAACTGCCGTCCTGTACTCTGCCGTCGTATAGATTCTCAGGATATCCATGAAGCCTGCAATCGAACC
>Ga0187771_10001669_pt1 | contig 15036 bp, 9 predicted proteins | sample 0116_SJ02_MP15_1_FD_133139 | JGI IMG/M metagenome (GOLD analysis project Ga0187771, IMG submission 133139) | Tropical peat soil microbial communities from peatlands in Department of Meta, Colombia - 0116_SJ02_MP15_10_MG | ecosystem: Environmental > Terrestrial > Soil > Wetlands > Peat | place...
ACCGATCACACATGGAATTCCGAATGCCCTCGCCGTGTTGTAGACCTCGAGGGCTGTCGTAAGCCCACCCGTCTTTGTAATCTTGATGTTAATGATGTCGGCCGCATCAGACTCTGCAACTCTTACGACGTCGTGAGGGTCCCAGACACTTTCGTCCACCATGACCTGCATTCCGGTTCTCTTTCTGATCATGGCAAGTCCTTCGAGGTCCCAACGTGGGAGGGGTTGCTCGAGATAGCTTACATCGTATCTGGCCATGAATGGGGCTGCCTCGAGAGTCTCCTTGCGCGACCATCCCGCGTTTGGATCTACTCTGAGTTCCACTTCCGAACCGAGGGCACCCCTTATGCCCTTTAAGCCTCTCATCTCTTCTTTCATGTCTTTTCCTGCCTTCAGTTTGATGACTCCGAACCCCAAATCGACCAGTCGCCGCGCCTCCTTCACCATTTCCTCGGCTGAGGTTATGCCAATTTCGGATGCTGCTCTGATCCTGTTCCTCCTTCGACCCCCGAGAAGCGTGCTTGCTGGAATCCTGAGGGCCTTACCTACGAGGTCGTAAAGCGCAAGGTTGAGACCGGTCTTCGCGATGAACGAGTATCCTTGAGCCAGGTTCATCCTTGAAACAAGCTCGCCGATGTTCGTCGGGTCTTCACCAATCAACGTGGGAGCGAGGGATTTCTTGATTGAAGTCATCACCGTCTCAAGGGTTTCTCCGTAGAATCCGACAATCACGGTACTCGGTGACTCGCCAAAGCCTGTTATTGCTTCGTCAGTCTCGATCGTAACCAAGCCAAATTCTCCGCTCGAATAGCTAGCGTACGCGTCGGTAAATGTTCGCATTGGAATCCGCACCGGCTTAACATCGATCCTAGTTATCTTCAAGAAATGAAATGCCTCCTAGCAAGAGGTTCTGCCATCCTTCTTCGAATGAAATGGCATTCGCGATTTATTTAAGGATGCTATCGTTACGACGAGAGGCGCTAGCCAGAGAGGAGATCGACTCGACATACGTAGATGTGCATGCGCATCTGGAAATGATGAAGGACCCGCAGCGAATTCTGAGCGAAGCGTACAGGAGTGGTGTGAAGAAAGTCATTGCCGTGAGTATAAACATGGATTCCTATGAACGAACGCGCAAGATTCGTTCGGACGAGGTGCGTGTCTATCCCTCGGTTGGTATCCACCCCTGGGAGGCTCTCGGACATTCGCATGAAATAGACTCGGCCCTAGAGGAGGTGAGAACATCGAAATTCGTGGGCGAAATCGGTCTCGATCATTACTTCACAGGGGTCAGAGCGTACGAAGCTCAGTTCAAGGTCTTCGACGCCTTTCTTCAGGCGTGTGACGGAACACAGAAGATCCTTAACATCCATTCGGTAGGTGCGGAGAAACAGATCCTAAAGCTACTTCAGAAGTATGATCTAAGTCATGTGAATATGCACTGGTACGATCCTATCGATAGGATGAAGCCACTGGAACTTGTTTCTGACTTCATTGAACTTGGCTGCTTCATGTCGATACCGCCAGCAGTCCTTACAGGAAGGAGTCTCCGCAAACTCGTAAGACTTGTTCCTATGGAGAACCTCCTGACCGAGACTGACACCCACCCCAACGTGAAATATGGCGAGGTTCAATCGGCTCCTAAGATGGTGGCCACGGTTGTCAGCGAGATAGGAAAGATTAAAGGCGTGAGGAAGGAAGAAGTAGAGAAGGCCATCTCACAGAATTTCGATAGGCTAGTCGGCTGAATTACCATAGGCTGTTTCGATGGACCGCATAAGACTGATTGGAGAGGGGTTTGCGGTCTTGGTTTCGCGCTGAACTCGTTGCTTGCTTCCAATCTCCGAAGTTGTTGGAGGCGTGCGAAGAATTTTGCTCGATCCTACCCATGATGTGTTGGAGATTGCGGCCAGTTCAACACTTTTAATGCCCCAATAGCACTACATATCATGACGCCTTCTCAACCAAAAGGGAACCTGATGGGATTCAAGCCATTGCAGGAGAGGTTCAACTATTACGCACTGGACGACGGGACTATTCTCGGGGTGAAACTGGCGGTAGTAAAAGTGTACAGGCTCCAGAACCCCGACAAAAGTCTGGCCTACACGCCCGAGGGAGAACCTGCTTACTACTACACAACCCAGAACGTCACTCAAGTCCTAACCCCAGAAGAGTACAAGTCGTTCAGGACGACGGCTTGACCTCTTCGCCGGGACACTTGTTGCATGGCAGTGGATGATTAGCGACTCCGTTTCAGTGTGAACTTAACCGGAGGGCTTTCAGAGCAGCGAGACGGACCGACATCGGCACAATCCCCTTGGGGCAAGCCCAGTCCTACGTTATCGAGATTCTCTCTTATTCGCCAGGCGATGAACAGACAAGCTAGGTCGATTCTGGGAAATTGTGATTCTAACCGCGTACTCCGACTTCAAGGCCCATCTTCTCTAGTTTCTCCTTGATCTGCTGCAATCTTTCTTCTGATGGGGCGGTACGCGTCGTCATCTTGTAGGCCAGCCCCAGTCTTCTGTACTTCTCGGAGACGTCGTGATAGGGCAAGAGGTCGACCCTCTTGATGCGCTTCAGGCCACGAACGAAGCTCAGGAACTCCTCAACATTCTTTTCCGTATCGTTTATTCCTGTGATTACCGGGAACCTCAAGACTAGATCCTCCTCCCTCCTCCTTGCTACGAGTGTCATGAGGTTCCTTTTGATTATGCGGTTGGAGACTCCGGTATACTTCCTGTGCTCTTCATCGTCGAGCAACTTCAAGTCGAAGAGGAAAAGGTCCACATTGTCTATGATCGATTCGAACACCTTTGGCGAAGTATAGCCAGACGTTTCCAAAGCGGTGCTTATTCCTCTAAGCTTGCACTGGGCTAGTGATTCTCTCAGAAAGGCTGGCTGGAACAGCGGCTCTCCCCCCGAGAAGGTCACGCCGCCCCCCGAATTGTCGAAGAGCAAGATATCCTTCTCAATCTCCGCAACGAGTTCTTCGGCGTCCATTTCTCGACCAGCCATCGACAGAGCTCCTGACGGACAGACTTCGACGCACATAGCGCATTCATTGCAGGCGGCGCGATTGATGTGAAGACCGTCCCCATCAAACGAAAGAGCGTGCGTCGGGCACGTCGGAATACACCTCTTTGACTGGATGCACCTGTATTCGAAGTATCCTAGACTCTTCGAGGTAGACAGCCCTTCTGGGTTCTGGCACCACCAACACCTCAGGGGACAACCCTTCATGAACACCAGAGTTCTTATCCCAGGTCCATCGTGTATTGCGAATCTCTGGATATCAAAGATCACCCCCCTGGTTCTCTGCCGTGCGGTTTCCTTTGGTTCGGAATCCAGGGCCACTTTCAGGAGTGATTTAGAAATCCTTGTGCTCTGTCCTGGCAATTATCTCATCCTGGAGTCCCTTGGGCAGATTCACAAAGTAATCACTGTAACCAGCGACCCTGACCATCAGGTCTTGGAAGTCCTGGGGCCTCGCCTGAGCTTCGCGGAGGAGTTCGGCGCTCACCACGTTAAATTGGACGTGATGCCCGCCCATTATGAAGAATGTTCTGATCATGTGAGCCATCTTCCTGAGGTCCTCATCCCCAATTAGAAGATCTGGAGAGAGTTTCTGGTTGAGTAGGGCCCCTCCCGTCTGGTCCCAGTCGATCCTTGCAACCGAGCTGAACGCGGCCGCTATCCCTTTTCTATCCGCCCCCTGAACTGGAGACACGCCCTCAGAAACTGGTATGCCCGACCTCCGACCATCGGGCGTTGCTCCTGTGACCTTTCCGAAGTAGACGTGGGCGGTAGTAGGAAGGAAATACGCACGCCTTGAGGCCCTTCTTACAGGCGTAGGGGGATGTGATTCGATGATATCGTTGGCCGTGTTGACAATCCACCTCGCGATTCCGTCGGCGTAGGGATCATCGTTTCCATACTTGGGAGTCTTGTTCAAGAAGGTCTGTCTCATTGCTTCATGTCTTTCATAGTTTCCGCTCAGTGCCGCGAGAACGTCCCCCATCTTGAAGAACTTCTTCTCGAAGACGTTGTATCTCAGAGACGCCAATGAGTCCGCGACGGTTCCCAGTCCCACAACCTGGATGTAGCTGTTGTTGTATCTGGCTCCACCCGAGTTGTAGTCAGTGGCCTTCTCGACGCAATCTCCTAGCCACAGTGACAGAAAGGGGACGGGGAGATGCTTGGCAAAGAGAGACTCTATGATGTCATTGCCCGCGGTCTTGACAGAAACGAAGAACTTCAGCTGCTCAGCAAACGCGTTGAAGAGTTCCTCGGAATCGTAGTTCCTCGGATCCCCGGTCGAGATTCCTATCTTCTTTCCCGTCCGCGGGTCGACGCCATTGTTTAGGGTTATTTCCAGAATCTTCGGTGTATTCAGGTAGCCAGTCAAAACATACGCTTCCTTGCCTAGTGCACCTGTCTCGATACATCCACTGACCCCACACTCTCGGGCGTCCTTCAACGACTTCCCCTGCCTCAGCATCTTGACCACAACTCCGTCGAAGTTGAAGAATGGAGGTTCCCCGAAGCCTGGGTTTACGACCTTCAGGGCGTTGACCACGAACCGTTCCGGACTCTTACTGCTGACCAGAATTGCCGTATTGGGCTGAAGTGTCCTCATATCGTCCAAGACCTCGAGTATCAAGTATGAGAGTTCGTTGATGGCGTCGGAACCATCGGCTTTCAGCCCGCCGAGATTTATTTTTGCGAAATCGTTGTATGTGAAGCTCTCTTCCAGAGTCACTCCCACCTTCGGGACTGCCGGCTGGTTGTTGAACTTGAGCCAGAAAGCCTCGAGCAACTCCTTTGCCTCTAGTCGGGTCAACTTCCCATCTTCTACGTCCCGTCTGTAGAATGGGAAGAGGTGCTGATCCAAGCGGCCCGGAGTGAACGAATCCCAAGGGTTTGTTTCATAGGTCACTCCGACATGAATGAACCAGTAGTGTTGAAGGGCCTCCCAGAAGTTCCGCGGTGCGTGAGCAGGGACTTGGCGGCACATTTCAGACATTTTGAGTAGTTCTCCCTTCCTCTGCGAGGCTTGTTCCACCCTCGCTAGCTCCTCAAGTTTCGTCGCGTACCTGTTTGCGTACGCCACAATCGCATCGGCAGCGATTTCCATCGCTTTCAGCTCCTCCACTTTCCTGTCGTACCCTGGACTCGAGGGACTAAGATCAGCTAACGCTCTATGGATCTCCTTCTTGATGTCCAGGACGCCCACCTCGAAGATCCTCCCTCCTCCCGCTGTGTGCCCCGGAGCTCTCTGCTCCATGAACTCGGTGAAGATGCCGGCTTCGTAGGCATCTTTCCAATCATCGGAGAGGTTGGAAAACATCAGATCCCTCATCGAATGGCCTTTCCAGAAGGGTATGACCTCCTTGTCGTACACCTCCTTTGTCTTCTCTTCCACTTTGTAGGGCATGTTGATTCTCGAGTCGAGAGTCTCCAAATCCGTCATGGTGTGGGTGGAAATCTCTGGGTATGTTGGGACCTCATTGGCGCCAGTCCCTCGCAGGCCAACTATCAGTTGTCCATCCTCTATCGGAATGCTCACTCTCTTCAGGATGTACTTGAAAGCGAGGGCACGCTTGACAGGAACAGACCGCCCCTTCGCCTGCTTGGTCTTGTAAAACTGCGTGATCAGTGTTGCTCTCTCCCCGGAGACTCTGACGGCTGTACCCACGCTTTCTTGTCTTAGTCTTGCAATTCTTCCATTGAGGGGTCTAACCGCGTCCCTTCTTCGGGCCATCTCTTTGTGAGTCTGTTCCGTTGCTTCCGCTTGGCGGGACTCTAGCAAGTTCTCACTTACCGGTCACATGATTATCACAGCGTTCTTCTGAAAATCCTTTTGCCTAACACCTTAGGGTTCGTTGTTCTTTCCGCCCAGAAACCGGTGCAGCGCTGAGGCAATCGATGACCTGACGTTACCCAAGTATGGGGGTCTGCATGGTATCAGGAGATTCTGCTCTGAACTGGACTCCGTGGGCAGAAATTGAGAATGATTGGAACCTGAGTATCACGAAAAGCATTAAAGAAGTAAATCGGACAAATCAAGACGGTTGCCTGCTCAATACGACATAATCGTAATCGGGGCTCGACGAGAGATATGACCGAGTCGCAACTTCTGCCGTCGGGGAGCAAACGCGCACTGGAGATTCGAAACCTGAGAGTCGTGTTCCGGACCTACGCCGGAGTTGTGAAAGCAATTGACGGCATAGACCTGACCGTGTACAAGCACGAGATGTTGGGTCTCGTGGGTGAAAGCGGGTGCGGCAAGTCTGTTACCGCACTTTCAATAGCTGGCCTCCTGCCCGAAAACGCGCAGGTCCAGAGCGGAGAGATTCTTCTCGACGGAGATGATCTTCTAAGCCGAAGCAAGCAAGAGCTTCGAATAGCGAGACTGACGGACATAGCTCTTGTCTTCCAAGACCCGATGACCTACCTCAACCCGGTGATTTCTGTCGGAGATCAGTTGACAGACGCATTCAACGAGAACTTGAAGGTATACAGGAATGAACTGATTGAATATAGGCTGTCCCAAATAGAAGCCGAACTCAAGAGGAACTCAGGTGATGGGACCAAGCTTCGGAAAGAAAGAGAGAGGCTTACTTCTCTGAAGGAGAATCCGAAGCTGAATCTTGGTAAGGGAGAGGGGAAACGCCTCTCGAGACTTCGCGCCATCGAATACCTCAAGCTCGTCCAGTTGCCAGAGCCCGAGCGAATAATGAAGAGCTATCCCTTCGAGCTGTCGGGCGGAATGCGCCAAAGGGCAATGATTGCCATGGCCCTCATCAGGAGGCCCAAGGTCCTTCTGGCCGACGAAATAACGACCGCATTGGACGTCACAGTCCAAGCCCAGATACTGAAACTCGTGCAAGAGCTACGAGACAAGATCGATTCGGCGATCATTATCATCACGCACGATCTTGGGGTTGTGGCGCAAGTGTGTGATCGGGTCGCCGTAATGTACGCTGGGAATATCGTCGAGCTCGCCACCGTCGACGAAATGTTCAGTCACTCGATGCACCCTTACACGAAGGGACTGTTCGGAGCGATCCCGAAACTACACGGTGATTCCAAGGGATACTTGGAGTCAATAAAGGGATCTGTTCCCGACCTTATTTATCCCCCCAGTGGTTGCCGATTCCATCCGAGGTGCCCCATGGCCTTCGAACGATGCCGGAATGAGAAACCCCCTCCTATTGAAGTGAGCCCTGGCCACCTAGTGTGGTGTCTCTTGTATGCCCACTAGCGGAGAAGGTAAAGCGTCAGTGCAATCCGAGGGCAACCCAGGCGAGCCTGGGCCTCAGAGGACGCTGGTAGAAACCAGGAACCTCTACAAGTGGTTTCCGATAAAGGGCGGTCTTCTTGGTCGTACCGTGGGAAATGTCAGGGCTGTAGACGGCGTAACCCTGTCCGTAACTAGAGGGGAGACCTTTGGTCTCGTTGGCGAGTCAGGTTCAGGCAAGACGACGGTCGCCCGGGTCATCATGAAGCTGACTCCGGCCACGAAGGGTCAGGTCTTCTTTGACGGCACAGACATAACTAGAGAGAAGGGCCAAAGCCTTAGACATCACAGGAGGAAGATGCAGATGGTGTTCCAGGATCCATATGCGTCTCTGGATCCCCGCCAGTCAGTCGGGTCTGCCCTTACGGAAACTATGAGAATCAATCGTGTTGTGGAAAACAGCCGCGAGGCAAACCGATTGGCTGCAAGGCTGATCGAAATAGTTGGACTTAACCCAGATCATTTGGCCAGATACCCGCATGAGTTCAGCGGAGGGCAAAGACAGAGGATTGCGGTCGCACGAGCTTTGGCAGTGAACCCTGAGTTCGTTCTCTTGGACGAGCCAACCTCGTCCCTGGATGTTTCAGTGCAAGCGCAGATTCTAAACCTGTTCAAGCAACTCCAGTCTGACCTGCAACTTACGTACATGTTCATTTCACACAATCTCTCAGTAATCAAGCACATGAGCGATCGCGTCGCAGTCATGTACCTAGGTCGTATCGTAGAAGTCGCTTCTACCGAGAGACTCTTCACGCACCCAAAGCATCCCTACACTCTTGCTCTGCTCTCTGCCATACCCGATCCTGACCCTTCTAAACGTAATGTGAACAAGACAATCATTCAAGGAGACGTTCCCAGTCCGATTAACATTCCACCAGGGTGCCGGTTCAGAGGCCGCTGCCCGTTCGCCACGCAGAAGTGCACAGATGATTTCCCACCATACGTCGAGGTTGAACCATCACACTGGATTGAATGCCACTATGACCTCGACCTCAACCCGGGGGAGCTGGCACAAGAGGAAGTCCTTCAGACGCGCTAGTCCGACGAAACGAGTTTTCACAGATTTGTGCATGAACGGAAGCTCAGAGGAATTTGAACGCCAGCACAAGAATTGTGAAGACGACGACTACCGCCACCGTGGGCAACAAGACTGTCTCAAGAGATGCGATCGTCAGCGCTATCCAATCGCGCCATTGTAGATGGACGACGCCGTCGTCATTCTTCTTTCGTTTGGCCTTGTCGTCGATTCTTTCGGTTTCTTGGGAAGATTCTGCAGGTTCTGGCTTTGGATTGCCTTCGTCGTCCTTCAAGCGATTTCAGTCCCTCCAAAGTCGTTGCGCGCTATTATCCTTTCGGTGTGTACGCCGAAATGAAACGGGGGCATAGATTGTTCGACACTGGGCGACTGGTGCCCTGTTCTGTCCAGCCCGGAAGCGCACAGGAACTGTTATCTCAAGCTGACTTGGCACCAGCCCCATGATTCCCGAAGATCTGTTGGCACAAAGAAATCTTAGCGACGCCCAGATATCCCCCAGTGGTTCGCGCATCGCCTTCGTGGTGTCGGACAACTTCAAAGAAGAGAATACCGCGAGACCGAAGTCGAACGTTTGGATTGCTGACGCGAGGAATGATTCCGTTTTCCAGTTTTCACGAGGATCCTCGGCGGACTTCCTTCCAAGGTGGTCTCCGGATGAGGAGAAGCTTGCGTTTCTCTCTGACAGAGAGGGCAATGGATACGTGCAGCTCTATGTGCTCCCCTTTGATGGGGGGGAAGCCCGGCGACTCACGAATGTCAAGAGTGAGATATCCCAGATTCAATGGTCAAAGGATGGGATGAGGCTGGCTTGCCTGATTTATGATCAAGAGTCTGACGAGACCAAGTCAAGATTTGAAAAGTCTGGAGGCGCAACCGAGTTTGAGAAACATCATAGATTTGCGAGAATACACCTAATCAACGCCAAGACAGGTTCAGACGAAGTTGTAACCACCGGGAATTATCACATCTGGGAATTCGATTGGTCACACGATGAGAAGTCTTTTGCAGCGATAGTTGCAGACGAGCCATACGAGTGGTCGTGGCACATCTCGAAGCTCGCAGTGATTCCAGTAGGCGATTCCAGACCCCGAATCGTATATGACCCAAGACCAAGGCAGTTGGGGCGCGTGCTTTGGTCCCCTGATGGGGATTTCATCTATTTCATTTCGGCGACCTGGAGCGATCGTGGTCTGATCGCGGGGGATCTTTTCAGGGTTCGAAGCTCAGGGAGTGAACTCAAGGCTGCCAATGTCTCCGAAGACCGGCTTGGTTCAGTCCACTATTTTGACTGGCTGCCAAGCAATGAGCTGATGGTCCTGAGCGTTGACCACACAAAGACCAAGTTCACGAGGTTCGAGCCTTCGAAGGAGACCTGGTCTGTGTTATACGAGGGAGACGTCGCCCTGGGCGACCTTTGGCAACCCAGGTTCTCCCTTACGAGAGGTGCCTCTGGCGCAATTGCGGTGGTCAGAGAAGATCTCCAATCTCCGCTAGAACTCTACCGCGGAGACCTCGGATCAGATGGACAAATCGTATGGAAAAAGATGACCAGTCTAAACGGTGGCCTCGCTGGATACCCGACAAGGACAGAGTTAGTCCAGTGGGAGTCCTTCGATGGGCTGAAGATCCAAGGTTTCCTGTATCTTCCAGATAAGAAGAGGGACGGGGGCTTTCCTCTCATCGTTCGTGGACACGGAGGGCCGTCATTAGCCTATGGCCACAAGTACGAGATGGAGGCACGTTATTTTGCGTCCCATGGATATGCAACTCTTCTTCCCAATCCCAGAGGAAGCGCTGGGAGGGGCGTTCGCTTCCTCGAAATGAACAGAGGCAACATCGAAGGCGATGATTTCAAGGACATAATGACTGGAGTGGAGTATTGCCTGTCGAGAGGCATCGCGGATCCGAAGAATCTGTTCGTATATGGCGGCAGTTATGGTGGCTACCTCGTCGCTTGGACCGTCACCCACTCGGACAGGTTCAACGCAGCGGTGATGGATTTTGGAATCTCGAATCTACTGAGCTGCCACGGAGGCGAATGGAACACCTACTGGGAGGTCTTTCAATTCGATATCGACCCTTACAGAACTCGGGACCTTTACGAGAAGAAGTCGCCACTGTATTTCGTTGAGAAGGCGAGGACCCCCACTCTGATAATTCACGGGAAGGAAGACCCGTGTGTACCGGTGGCTCAAAGCTATGAATTCTTCAGGGCGTTGAAGGAGCTCGGAATCGAAACGGAACTTGTCGTCTATCCGCGGGAAGGTCACGGATGGATGGAGAAGAAGCACAAGATAGACGCGTGGCAGAGGCATCTCGCTTGGTTTGATGGCCACATGAAGAACGGACTTGCCGGAACAGGTGAGGCGAAATCGAAAGCCACTCCCTAGCCGGCAGCAACGAGCTCAAGCCCGATTTCCTTTCGAAGAAGTTGAAACTTGTTCGGGGGACGATGCGCGAAAAGGGCGTCGACGTATGGATAACTTTCACTCGGGAGGGGAACCCCGATCCGGTGGCGGCAGACCTGGGTCTGGGCGGAGTTGTTTGGAGGTCGGCCGGCATCCTCGAAGCCGATGGCCAAAGCACCGCGATTGTCGGCAACTTGGATGCAGAGGGTGTCCGCCAGAAAGGAATCTACGACGACGTCATCGATTATGGAAAGGAGGGTGCCTCCAGGAGCCTGTATGAGTACGTTAAGAGAAGGAAACCGAAGACTATTGCAGTCAATTCCAGCTACGACTTCGGGTTGGCCGACGGGCTCTCGTCCGGGATGAGGCGTTACCTGAGAGCGTCTCTCAAGGAGTTCGCGCGGAACTTCGTCACGGCAGAAGACCTCGTGATTGCGCTTCGGTCCAAGCTCATTCCGGAAGAGTTGGAGTTGATGAGAAAGTCGGTTCAGATGTGTGAAAAGATCCTTCGAGTCGCGGAGGAAGATTTCATACGAATAGGCAGGACCGACAGGCAAATCCGCAACATGATTCAGGACCAAGTCAGATCAATGGGTCTTGGTTTCTCATGGGAGGAGGATTTCTGCCCGGTGGTTGTTGTCGGCAACAGCGAGTTCGGGCACAGGGGGTTTGCAAACAGGACCCTAAGGAAGAATGAACTTTTGCATTTTGATTTCGGGGTGAAGTATCAGGGCTACTGCAGTGATATTCAGAGAGTTTACTTCGTAGGTGGGCGACCGCCGGATTCTGTACGCAGACTGTTCAAGGCGACAAAGAAGGCCACCGACGCAGGAGTTGAAGCACTGAAACCCGGGGTCAAGGGATACGTTGTCGATAAGGCGTGCCGTCAGTCGGTCATATCTTCGGGCTACCCCGAATACCTGCATGGAACGGGGCACGTGGTTGGGAGGGCAACCCACGAGATTGGACCCATGTTGTCTCCTAGGTGGAGGGAGAGGTATGGCAGGACGATGGAGAAGGAGCTGGCCGCCGGGATGATATTTACGGTCGAGCCATCGGTCAAGGGAGAAGATGGCGTCTGCAACATCGAGCGGGAGCTGCTTCTGACCAACAAAGGGGCCGAGCCCTTTTCCATCCCGGAGGACGAACTTTACGAGCTGACCGGGTGAAACGTAGGCAAGCTCACGAAATGTGCGATACTGGGAAGTCTTTCTCTATAACTCGATGAGTTCTCTCGTAGCTGAGGTGAGAACCCTTGGTTTTCCTTTTGTAATCAAGATGTCGTCTTCTATCCGCACACCGCCCAAATCGGACAAGTATACCGCAGGCTCCACGGTAATCACCATTCCAGGCTTCAGGTAGTCGGGGTTGTTGTCAAGCCCATGGTCATCATGAACAGCGAGTCCAAGAGAATGACCGTACCCGTGGAGAATCCGATACCCCCTTGATTTCAGGAACGACCCGATCTTCGAATTGATTTCCTCCCCCCGGTTCGAGACTATGCAATTCTCTATCCCCATTTCGTTCGCTTCACGGACCACGCTGTACATGTCACGCTGTGTTTTCGTCGACCTTCCGAAGACCAATGTTCTCGTGACGTCGGAGCAGTACCTGTCGCACTTTGCGCCATAATCTAACAATACAAGGTCGCCTCTCTGTAGTTTGTCGGGTCCGGCGAAGTGATGGGGCACAGCGCCATTCTTTCCAAAAGCGACTATAGTGTCGAAGGGAACGCTCCCACTTCCCATTTTTTGCGCCTCGAATCCCATCCTCGCGGCGACCTCGCTCTCCGTGATGCCCGGCCTGTCAACGATGGAGGGAATCTGTTCGTAGACGCGCGATGAGATATCGCAGGCCCTTTGGATGAGCTGGACTTCGTATTCGTCCTTGATTAGCCTAGCTCTCCTGAGTGGTTCACTGACGTCGATGAACTTTGACGTTTTGAAGACAGACTTGATAACCTGAAGGGCCTGGACTGTCAGTTCTGAATAGTTAAGCCCAATCTTCTTCGCGGACGAGCCGACCAGCTTCTGCAGGTCGTTCGTGAGAGCGTTCTTCGGCGATTGGGTGCTTATTGAGATTCCCCTTGCTTCGGGTTCGGCTATCAGCTTCTCCATCTCGGACGTAAGAAGCGACAAGGATCCATTGCTCCCTACTGCCAAGTAAGAATGCTCGAACAGTCCCTCGGCGAAGCCTGTGAGATAGAAGAAGGAATTGTCGCAGTGAGGAGTAGTAGAATTGGCTAGCAGCACGACTTCGGGTTTTATCCGAATTCTTCCATCGTTTTGAATCTCTTCGAAGACCTTGGAAGCTCGTCTTGATGGAACGAAATCTGTTGTCTTCAAGACTAGCTATCTTTCAATGCGAGAGGAAAAAGACAGGGAGCCTGGGCATCCCTTTGCATTGCCCAAAAGCATGTCCAGGCATTCATGCGAACTCAGCTCAGGTAAGCGAAGTAGTAACCGAATAGAAGGACTGGATTGAAGTAGACGCCTTTCACGTTCGAAGTGAAAACTTCGAAGGCCGTTGGATAGACTGTCCACAGGTACATGACATCCTGGTTTGCCAGAGCATTCATCTTGTTACTTAGGGCGACATTCGCAGCGGCGTTACCCGTTGCGTCTGCGGCGAGAAGCTGGTTGTAGAGCGTACCGAACTCCATAATGTTCCAACCATTGGCGGCGGGATATACGGCAGGATAATGATATGCGATTGTAAGCATGTCTGTAGACCATGGGTAGTCATTGATGTATCCTCCCCAGTAGGAGTAGTAGTAGCTTGAATAACAGAGTGTCCAATACTCACTGCTGGGTATTGGCAGAAGCGTCACAGATAATCCCATGTTGTATGTTGCACTGACGTTGTTGATCGTCGATGCTATTTGGTCGTAGATATCTTCGTCAAATGTGTCGCCTGTCATGTACACGACTGGAATCGTCTGTCTTACAGGGTTGCTGCACACTCCCCCGTTTGCTTGGAGATTGGCAGCGGAGCACCCAAACGCGTTGTTGAACACACCCGAAGGCGCCGCCGTTCCGTTAGTGTAGGTGAAGTGTGTGATGGGGTTCTCCATGGCGCTCAGGAGCAAACTCTGAACTGCATCGGGGTTGTAGCTGTACTTCACAGGCAGAGATGAGTTATAGGACCCTATTGGTGGGAATCCCGGAGGAACGACCCCATTGGCTACGATCCCAAGATTGTTGTTGATATCCAAATTTACCGTAGGAACGTCGACGGAGTCCGCGAAGGCTGTCCTAAATCGAAGGTCAGCGAACGGCTGGAATTGATAGTATGTTCCAGTTGCTTGGTTGGTCACATTCATGTCGAAATCAATCCAGTTCGTTTCGAACTGTGAGTAAGGCCCGTAGATTGATACGCTAGGGACTGTAGATTCTAGAGTATTGTTGTTCAACCAAGCATTTCTGTTCACAACATCATACATGTTGAGTGGTTCGAGGTCTATCGTCATAGCCTGTCCCGACGCTGCCGCGCTCCTGAGGTCCAATTCTCTTGTAGGCGTCGAATAGACCACTTTCACATTAACCGTCTGGAAGTAGGGTACTATCTTCTGCCCTCCCATGAATTGATATGGTCCGCCCCAGTAGTTCGGGTTTGCCTTGAAAACGATGTCTCCACTTTGGTCAACGCTTGTAATGATGTACGGACCCGTGCCCGCCAACGACGGATTCGGCTGATTAAGACCTGGATCCAAGAACGTCTCGCCACATCCCTTCGGCGTTATGCCTGCGTTGCAAGTGGCAACTTCGTCGTCGAAGTACTCCGTTATCTTGTTGGACATGCTGCCCGTGAGCGTTGGGTATGGTAGACTGTATCCCGTGCTAGACTTGTTCCAGAGCGCTACATCGTGTTGCATGACAAACATCGGTGCCACGATGTCGCCGTCGTTGTACGATATCATTTCTATGATGGGATACAGATGCACCAAGTTTAGTTTGAACGTCATGGGGCCTGTTATCTGGACGAAGTTCTCGCCAAGCACCTCGTTGACGTAGTGCCCGTTGTAGGTTTGTGGGCCGGTGAGACTCGAGCTAAGGCTAGTGTTGAGCGCTTCCTGTAACAACCACCCGTATTGAGTGCCGTGTGTGGTTGGAGTGCTACCATCCTCGATTAGGAATCTGTTTAACGAGAAGTAGACTGCGCTTGAGTTTAGTGGTTCCCCATCATCGAACGTTATTCCGGATCTTAAGGTAAAGCTGACTGATAACTGATTCGATGATACCGAGTAGCTCTGGGCTAACCAAGGAATGATTTGGGCCGTTGTCTTGTTG
>Ga0187771_10001670_pt1 | contig 15035 bp, 11 predicted proteins | sample 0116_SJ02_MP15_1_FD_133139 | JGI IMG/M metagenome (GOLD analysis project Ga0187771, IMG submission 133139) | Tropical peat soil microbial communities from peatlands in Department of Meta, Colombia - 0116_SJ02_MP15_10_MG | ecosystem: Environmental > Terrestrial > Soil > Wetlands > Peat | place...
AATTCGACTCGGTAAACGAGTATTGGAGGTGGGTGCAGGTTGTGGTTACATGAGTTGTGTATACGCGGAGGTTGTAGCGCCAAATGAACAACCTAAGACGCTTTGGGGTCACGTTTGGGCCGCTGAAATTGTGGAGGAGTTGGCCGAGTTTGGTAGAGGAAACGTGGAACGTTTAGGTTACGCGGACCGCGTAAGTTTCGTTACCGAAGATGCTTCTGAGGGAGTGAAGCGTTGGAGTCCGTACGACTTGATAATCGTGACGAGCGCCGCGCCTGAAATCCCTCCTGAAATGATAAAACAACTGGCACCCGATGGCATACTCTTGATCCCAGTGGGCGGAGCCCACTTCTACCAAGAGCTCATACGAATCACAAGGCGAAGCGAGGGCACCGTCTCGCGTGAAAACCTCGGAGGAGTAGCCTTTGTTCCTATGAGGGGAAAGCGAGGATGGAAAGGCTAATTCATTCTTTGGGGAGCGTTAAGATGGTGTCATCCGAAATAGGAATCGAGAGTGTTCTTTGTAGTCGGTTGATTTTTGGGCGCCATCATTTTCGACAGGGCTTTTCTAACGCGATCCTCTGAGAAGGCGCGTTCGCCACATAGGAACGATACAACCTTTTCCACGTTGGGCTCTGACCATTTGAGCGAGTAACTGTTCGTTACGTCTGGTTTCTGGAAGATTTTTCTGATCTCAGTGACGCCGGGAACCGCGACTTCCGGATTGCTTGCCATAATGTTCTCCAGGTTACCATGTTCGCGAAGCAATTTCACAGCTGTCTTTGGGCCAATGCCCTTCACTCCGTCGGGATTGAAGTCGGTTCCAATCAGAATGCCGGCGTCAATTAGTTGCTCTCTCGTTAATGACAGCTCTTGCAGTACCGTTGCTAGTTCTACAAGTTTCGGCTCGACTTCAATGTACGTGCTCCTTCTGGGCAATTTCCTTCGGCCGGTGATTGCCAAGTTCTTAACCATCCGTGGGGCGCCGAAGAGTAATGAGTCATGATCCTGTGACGCGACAGCCCAAACCTCTCCCTTTGAGGCCATGAATGCGGCTTGGGCCTCTCCCTCGGAAGGAGCTTGGATCCAAGCGATTCCTAGAGCGTCGAGAAGCGTCTTCGAATCACTTATCATCATGTCTTTGAGCGATGAAGTTGCTTGCGCATATGTGCGTGCTTCCTCAAGCTTGCCCTCCCTCAACGCCTCATCATAGCGTACTGTCGCTTCTTCCTTTATCCTACGACGCCTTCGAATCTCCATTTCTTTCATTTCAGGCGGTTTTCCGTCAAACACGAATGCGAGTTTGATTCCTTTTTCCACGAGATTAGATGTCCTATAGAGAAGCCCGCTCAGATGACTGGTGATTCTACCGCTTTTGTCTTTTAGTGGTGTTCCGTCAGGTTGGCGAATTATTGCTAGGAATTGGTATAGTGTGTTGTAGGCGTCCACTGCCAATGTCTTGTTCGACAGGTTGTCAAGCGTGATCGTGTTTTCTGGTATGATGTCGGCTAAGTCGACTCCCATGGCTTGGTCATGGCTCCGATTTGCTGGATGAAGTGTTTATCGTAACTACAAAACTTGTCCGCTGAATTCGCAATGATCGTTCAGGAACAGTATTCTTCTCTACGAGTTACTACGATTTCCTTAAGCTCTCCCTTTACGTAGATTTTGGTAATTCTCCATTTGCCGTGCACATACCGCTGCTCCAGAATTGTGGCTCTGCGAGCTTCATATTCAAGTCGCAATTACCGTCTACGCCATTCGAGAACCTCCCCCTAGTTCTAGATTAGAAATCTGAACTCTGGCGACGCAAACCCGAGGGGGCGACAGTAGGTGACGCAGCAGTGATGTGCTACTACTATTACGTGTCTGCGAAAGCTTCGTGAATCGTGCTCGCTGGTTCTTTTTCCTCTCGAGGTTGAGGTTCGGGTTCGCGATCGGCAATGGCGTAGGATTCAGGTAGGGCCTGTGAGGTGAACAAGTTGACAAGAGTGTTGGGGCTCGCCTCGCCGCTCAGTCTGCCAATTCTGCCCTTTAGGTGGCGCCATTTCAGTTGCGTCCGCCCGCTCTTGGAGTTGTAGATTATTCCAAGAACATTCGAAACTCGCGTGAATCTGATCTCACGGGCCTGTTGCAACGTAACCTTGTCCTCGGCCTCCACGTACATCGTTCCCTTGTCAGAGGAACGCTCTGGATAGACGGTTTCATCCTCATCTAGATCGAGTGGGATGTATGATTGGCACGTACTCATTATCATGAACCTCCTGAACCTGTCGAGCTCGCAAACAGAATCTATTTTGACCAATGCCATCCCCCACGGTGGACTACCGTGCGCTAACTGATGGAGTAGTAGTCGGCTGTTTGAATCTGTCGGTCGCCTGGGATTTTTTGAATGGGAGGAGGATTTGCAGCAATCAATTTATAACTTGCACTGGCCTGCGTGTGACAACCCTTAGGGGAATCGGAAATGAGCGCAACTATTACTGCTACTGGGGAGAAAGTCATTCGTATGCCAACGTGCACTTGGTGTGCACGCACTATATTGCCCGGAGAGGGTGCAGTGAAGTTCCCCTGCCCGAGTTGCGGTGAGGTTACGATTTGGCGTTGCGAGAAATGTCGAATGTTCGGCCGCCCCTATCGATGCCTCAAGTGCGGCTACACGGGGCCTTGAGAAGCGGGCGCGGCTGAAGAAGATTGGCTAAAGTACTCGCGTCGATCAAAATATTCCCGAACGACGCGAACATCGACCTAAATGCCCTGAAATCGAAGATACAGTCTGCACTTCCTGCTGGGTATACTGTGCAGAAATTTGATGAAGAGCCTGTGGCTTTCGGCCTAGTTGCTCTGATCGCTTACGTCGTGCTGCCTGAAGATGCTGGGGGCACGATGGATAAGGCTGAAGAAGCCATCAAAAGCGTGGACCAAGTTAGCCAGATTGAGGTTCTGAGGGTCGGAAGGTTCTAGTAAGTTACCAGAGGTAACACTTATATCGCCAGTTCGTTACTGGTAGTAACTGGAAGCATGTAAAGAAACATGCATAATCGTTTCCCAGCCGTTATGGAAACAGTGGATGGAGAGTCAAGGCGGCTAATGCACAAAAGGAACTTTAATAGCAGCAAAGACGGTCAGATCGCCAGTACGATTCGCATGCTATTCGGTGGAACCTGATTATGAGCAGCAGAGAATCATCTTTGAGAGTTGCAGATGCAAGGCAACGCGATGTTGGACACGGAAAAGTCCGGATAGATAACGACACAATGCAGAAGCTAGGAATCACAGCGGGGGACTTTGTCGAGATCCACGGCAAGAAGATGACCGTAGCTGTGGCGTGGCCAGCTTACGCGGAAGATCAGGGACAAGAGATCATCAGGATGGATGGCCTGATCCGAAGAAATGCCGGTGTCGCCCTGAACGAATACGTAAGCGTAAGGAAGGCAGATGTTAAGGACGCACAAGCAATAGTCTTTGCGCCAACCGACGTCCGGCTAAGTGTAGATGAGGAATTCGTAAGTTTCGTCAAACGCCGGTTCATGGACATGCCTTTCATCGAAGGCGATATGACACTTCTCTCGATCTTCGGAAGCGCTGTTCCGTTAATCGTTACAAGAACACGACCGCACGGCCCCGTCAAAATCACTGAAACGGCCCACGTGCAAGTTCTAAGTGAACCCACACCCGAGAAGAAGGGCATCCCGATAGTCACCTATGAGGACATTGGCGGCCTCCACGAGGAAATTCAGCGAATTCGAGAAATGGTTGAGCTCCCGCTAAGGCATCCGGAACTCTTCCAAAGGCTCGGCATAGAGCCACCCAGAGGCGTATTCTTGTATGGGCCTCCTGGATGCGGCAAGACCCTCCTAGCTAAAGCCGTGGCTAATGAATCGGACGCCAACTTCTACGTCATATCTGGGCCAGAAATAATGTCGAAGTTCTACGGCGAATCCGAAGCCAGATTACGTGAAATATTTCAGAAGGCCCAGGAAACTTCCCCAAGTATCATTTTCATCGACGAAATGGATGCGATCGCGCCGAAACGTGAGGAAGTCACAGGCGAAGTTGAACGGCGCGTAGTTGCTCAACTACTCTCACTCATGGACGGAATGGGCTCCCGAGGAAACATCATAGTCATCGGGGCCACGAATAGGCCTAATGCCATAGACCCCGCACTGAGACGCCCAGGAAGGTTTGACAGGGAAATTGAGATCGGCGTTCCAGACAAGGCAGGGCGATATGAAGTGCTACAAATTCACACAAGGAACATGCCAATGGCAGAAGACCTAGACCTCAAACGCTTGTCCGACGTCACCCACGGCTACACAGGAGCAGACGTGGCTTCCCTCTGCCGGGAAGCAGCTATGAAGGCATTGAGGCGCTACATACCTGAGATTAACCTTGAGGAAGAACGTATCCCACCAGAGACCCTTGAGAAGATGGTTGTCAAGATGGACGACTTCATGTCAGCCTACCGGGAAATTACACCAACAGCAATGCGCGAAGTCTACGTTGAGGTTCCACAAGTCCACTGGAACGAAGTCGGCGGCCTGAAGATCGTTAAACAGGAGCTCATGGAATCGGTCGAATGGCCCCTGAAGAAACCAGAAGTCTTCCAGAAAATGGGCATCAAACCACCAAGGGGAATACTCGTCTATGGGCCACCGGGATGCGGCAAGACGCTACTCGCAAGGGCAGTAGCCACTGAGAGTGAAGCAAACTTCATCTCAATAAAAGGGCCAGAAATCTTCTCCAAATGGGTCGGCGAATCCGAAAAAGCAATTCGTGAAGTATTCAGAAAAGGTAGAACAGCGGCCCCCGCCATAATATTCTTCGACGAACTTGACGCGATCGTACCCAAACGCGGCTTGGGATATGCGGATTCCGGAGCAAGCGAACGCGTGATCAGCCAACTCCTGACGGAGATCGATGGCATCGAAAGCCTCCAGAACGTCCTAGTGATCGCCGCAACGAACCGCCCTGACATCCTAGACCCGGCTGTACTAAGACCGGGCAGATTTGACAGGATGATTTACGTTCCTGCACCAGACTTCGACTCGCTAAAGGAGATCTTCAAGATCCACTCGCATGACATGCCACTCTCAAGGGACGTCGTAATTGATGAGTTGGCTCGAAAGGCTCAGGGATACTCAGGCGCTGATATCGAAGCGATCTGTCGAGAAGCAGCAATCACTGCCCTACGTGAAAACATTGACGCCACCGAAGTGTCCAGACGAGACTTCGACATAGCCATGGAAAGAGTTGGGCCGAGCATCACTGCAGAAGACGATTCATGGTACCAGAAATTCTCGAAACGACTCAGGAGAGAGCGAGCGGCCGCTCCAACACCGGTGGCATAGCCGAATCAAACTTGCGGTGCCAAACTAATTGGAGAAAGTCTGGGGGCCACGCCCCTTGCAACTCTTTGTACTCGACGTTATAGGACGTAAGGGCCCCTTGACAGACGACGAATTACTGCGCGAACTCAAGAACGGCAAAGAGGACCTCAGCTTCCGAGAATTGAACCGAATCCTAATGAAACTCGAAGTAAACGGACTCGTCAGAGTCTCACGCCAAATGAAAGGCAAGCGTAGAGTGGAACTCGCAGAACAACGCACAATCAGATAGAAGTCCTCAACCCGCTTCCGAAATCCCGGCGCCTCTGAGGCTAGAGAAAGAAGATGGGCCTTGCCCTCAAAGTCCGTAGACATCGCCGTCGTAGGATGCGGAGTCAGTGGAGCAACAGCCGCACTCGCCGCCGCCCAGAACAATGCTACAGTATCAATCTTCGAAGAACACCCGAAGGTTGGCATTCCATCACACTGCTCAGGCCATGTCGGAATTCTTGCCTTCAAGCAATTCAGCCCTCCAATTCCACCCAGTATAATTGAGAACAAAATCAAAGGCGCAATACTCCACCCGCCCAACTCCAAAGCACTGACATTGTACAGATCATCCCCGGTGACCTGGGTTTTGAACCGCGCGAGACTTGACGACCATTTAGCACGCTTAGCAAAAAAGAACGGCGCTGATCTGCAAGTCAACACTCGAATTGAAAGCTTCAGACGCATCGAAGACGGGAGCATACAGCTTAGGGTTGCAGGAAAGCGCCCACATGAAGTCAATTGCCGAGTTCTAATCGACGCTAGCGGATGTGCAGCATCCGTTTCCAAATACGCAGGGCTTACGAAACACGGCAGGGGGCTACTAGTTAACTCCGCACAATTCAATGTCGAAAATGTAGAAGATGTGAACGAGGACTTCGTTGAAGTCTACTTCGGTCAAAGGTTTGCCCCAGGCTTCTTTGGCTGGATAATTCCAAGGCGAGACGGGACTGCCAAGGTCGGAATCGCAGCCGGCGCCAGAGCCAATGTTAAACATTGCCTGGACCGGTTCATTGGAAAGCATCCCACAGTATCTACGAAACTGAGACACGCGAAGCAGATCTCCCCCTTGAACTTTCACCCAATACCCGTAGGCGGCGCCGTAAACCGAACATACGCCGACAACATACTCACGGTGGGCGACGCTGCTTCACAGGTGAAGGCGACCACTGGGGGAGGCATCGTGTTTAGTCTGTTGTGTGGAAGGCTCGCGGGTGAAACAGCTGCTAAGGCGACACACGAAGGCAACGTATCTGCTGGCCAGCTGAGAAGCTATGAAAGCTCTTGGCGTCGAATGATAGGCTTTGACTTGCAAGCAATGTCTTGGCTACGGCGACTCCTTTACAGCCTACCCGACAGGAACCTCGACCGAATCTTCAGCATAGCAGACGAGCTGAATATTGACCAAGTTCTGAACAGAACAGCGGACATCGATTTTCAAGGCCGAACGATGCTTTCCATGGCACGTGACCCCCGCCTGATCCTCACCCTACTTTCAACTTCTGTCCTCTCAGTTCCTTCACTGATCCGCACATAGGCACGCCCACACCGTTCGCGCAAAACAAGGATTTCAAACCCTTCCAAGCCCGACTACGTGGTGGAGAGTGCCTGACACCTCCCCTTGCAGGTGTCTTACGTTTACCGATCCCTTATGCAAGCCCGACAATGCGCGTAACAGACTCGAACTTCGACGGAGCCATTGGTTCCACGCCCGAATATGTACATGTCCCCGAGGCAACATGAACATGTCGCTACGGAGTCGTTGCTTCCCCCCGCACAGCCAAAGCAACTAACACTCATACCTAAACTGACCTAAATGGTGGACAGGTAAGTGGTGGTTATGTCCATAAGAGCATTGGAAAGCGACCGTGATTCGCCGAGTACTTCCTCAAGACTTGCCTAACTGCTTTAGTGCATCTATGAAGGCTGGAATCATTTCATACAGGTCGGCTACGATGTTGTAATCGCTGAACTCGAATATTGGTGCTTTAGGGTCATTGTTGACCGCTACAATTACTCGGCTGCCCCTTATTCCTGTCAGGTGCTGAATTTGCCCGGAGATCCCGAGGGCGAAGTAAAGCTTCGGGTTCACCTTCTGTCCTGAGAGGCCGATGTATTGATCCTCAGGCAGCCACCTCAAATCTTCTGCAATGGGCCTCGAGCAACCAACCACGCCTCCCATGGCTTGGGCGAATTGCTCGATCAAAGCCATATCCTCCTTCTTTCTAACCCCGCGGCCAAATGAGACGATTACCGAGGCATCGCTTAGCTTTACGCCCTTTGCCGGTTTCGGTTTCGTCTCTACGAGCTTCGTACTGGGAGGTTTGAACTTCGGCTCTAGTGTGATAACTTCCCCTCTTCGAGACGTGTCTGGTTGTAAGGATGAGAACAGACCTTTAGGCACTGTTACGATCTGTGGTTTCGTTTTTGATAGCTGAGTCTCAGTAAGGTTCCCGCCCATTGTCACACGATAGGCAAGGAGATACTTCTTGTCTGCATCTAGTTCGAGTCGCGTTGTTTCAGTTACGCAGCCGGTCTTAAGTCGCTCGGCTAGGCGGGGTGCGAACTCCAACCCGGTGCGTGTGGCCCCGATTAGAATTATTTCGGGTTTGCGCTCTCCTGCGAGGTTCGCGAAGGCGTCTGTGTATACGTCTACTTGAAAGGGCTGAAAGGCTTGGTTGGAAATTGTAAGCGCTTTGTCTGCTCCGTAGTGGATTAGTTTTTGTCCATCTTCGCTTGCAGTTGTAGAAACGGCGACCAATTCTGCTCCGAGACCGTCTGCCAAACCTCGACCCTTCGCGAGCAGCTCAAAAAGCAGCTGCTGCGATTCGGAGAACACCCAAACTTCCTTGTGCTCTTCCGTCACTTTTCAGCTCGCCTTCAGGACTCCCTGCTGGATCAGTTCTTTGGCCAGTTTTGGCGCAATATCTTTGACTGGACCTTGAATCATCACTCGCTTTCTCTCTCCAACAGACACAGCACTTTGAAGCACTTCAACTAGAGAACCGTTGAACCCGACCTCTTCCGCGCCCAGACCCAAGTCCGTAGCCTTCCAAACATTCATGGGCTTCTTCGATGCAGCCATGATCGCCATCAAGGTCGGAAGGCGAGGCTCGTTGATCTCTCTAGTAACCGTCACCAAGCATGGAAGCCTGCCCTCTATCGTCTGACGCTCGTCCTCAAGATCCCTTTCCACGATCAGCTTGTCTCCCTCAAGGCCAAGTTTGGCGGCGTAGGTTATCTGGGGGAGGTTGCAGATTTCCGCTATTCGCGGCCCAACCTGAAATGCGAAGGCGTCTTCGGAATATGCGCCGCAAAGAATCAGATCGTAATCAAGTATTTTGGTGACGGCGGCGGCGAGCACATTAGCGGTTGCATGCGCATCTGAGCCCTCAAATTGAGGGTCGGTAAGTAGGCATGCTTCGTCTGCTCCCATCGCCAGTGCTTCTCTGAGAGCCTCCTTTGCTTCCGGAGGTCCCAGAGTTATTGCAGTAATCTTTCCGCCATGTTTCTCCTTGATTCTTATTGCTTCTTCAATCGCGTTCTTGTCAGTCTCGCTAATGACCCTCGGGACACCTTGGGTTATGATGGTCTTGGTGTTACGGTCCACTTTGAGGTCTGCTGTCTGAAGAACTTGCTTTACGAAAACAATTACTTTTACCATCATTCATCCCCAACGGTGCTTCCGGCCTAGCACGTTGAGCGATTAATAATGTGTTATGAAGGGGTGATCTGTTCTGCTACGAGTTCGGAGATGTCTCGTACTGATATGGAGTCTTTTATGCCGGCTGAGACGCTTGCATCTTCCAGCATTGATGTGCAGAATGGGCATGCGGTTGCTATGGTGCTTGCGCCGGTTTGTTGAGCCTCTTCTAAGCGAATCGCGTCTACTCTCTTTTTGTTTTCAACTTTGTACCAAAAGTTTGAGCCTCCGGCTCCGCAGCAGAAGCTGTTTTCCTTAGCCCGCGGCATTTCCCTCACGCCTGATTGGCGTAAGGATGAGATTATGTTTCTTGGGGTACCAATTATGCCGTTATATCGGGCCAAGTAGCAGGGATCATGAAATGTGACGACTCCGACGGTTTGAGGTTTAAGTTTCAGCTCCCCACTATTGATTAATTGCTCTATGAACTGCGAGTGATGTATCACTTTGAAATCAGCGCCGAACTCTGGGTATTCGTTTTTGAACGTGTTGTAACAATGTGGGCACTGTGTCAGAACAGTCTTCACGTTATACTTCTTGAAGAGCTCGATTAGCTCAAGAGCGGTTTGCTGAAAGCGCCCTTCTTCACCCAACCGCCTGGCTACTTCGCAGTTGCATTTCTCCTCTGTTCCTAAGACTGCGAAGCGAACGTTTGCAGCTCTAAGAATCTTCACCATCGCCCTGGATACGTTTTGGTTTCGGGGGTCATATGAGCCGGAGCAGCCCACCCAGTAGAGAACGTCGAAATCGCCTTGTTCCCGAGCGGTTTTAAGATCCAACCCTTCTGCCCATTTCATTCGGTCGGCTTGTGGTAGTCCGTATGGGTTTGAAACGTTATTCAAATTGTTCAACAGATCCCTCTTGCCCCTGTCCAATTTTCCTTCGCTGACCAAGTGCCTTCTCATGTCCACTATTGAGTCAATGTGATCGATTAGGACGGGGCACTCGTGAACACATGCTCTACACGTTGTGCAGGCCCATAATTCCTCGGGGTTAACAATGTCTCGTAGTACGAGGCTCCCTCCGTCAGCGCGGCTTTGAGCGAGCATGACATCCCTCAGTTTCAGGATCAAGTGCATTGGGGAAAGGAGCGTTCCAGCAGCTGTTGCGGGGCAAGCGTTTGTGCATCTCCCGCATTGTGTACATGAATCGAAGGATAGCCGCTGTTGCCAGGAAAAATCGCCAATGGCTGAGACTCCAACTTTAACGTCGAAACTTCCAGACGCCAAGAGTTGCCTAAGATCGAAGGGTGTGCTCAGTTGGCCTTTGGGCCTGCGGTGCGCGAAGAGGGCGTTTAATGGTGACGTGAAGAGATGGAAGAGTTTCGTGTACGGTATGCTGGCCACTGCGGTGAAGGCGAGCAGGGCATGAAACCACCATAAGCCCTGGTAAAACGTAACCGTTCCAGGTCCTACGAGTCCTTGACCATTCAAGAAAAGGGCAATTTGGTAACCCACGAAAGACCACGGTGCCCACGCGGGCTTATCGATAGCTAACCTGATGCCTTCCAGCAAGTACCCTGTGGGCAAAATGATGAGAAGGATTGAGAAGATGAAAACGTCGTCCCGGGTGGTTGGAAGATTCTTGGGGCGAGATACAACCCGCCTGATTAAGGCTATAATAAGGCCGGCAATAGCCACCAATCCAAACGCATCCAGGAAGGATTCGAAGGAGAGGTAGAAGTAGCCAACCAAGAACTGCTCGTGAAAGAGTGGTTGCCAGAAGTCGTTGTCCGCCATCACTAGCGTCGTTCCAATGAATAGAACAATTATGCCGCTGTAGATCAGCAGGTGCATTACGCCTGGATAGGGCTTCTTTACGACTTTGCGTTGTGCAAAAGCGTTAACGACCGCCCTTGCTACACGGTCCTGAATGTGATCAAATTTCGGTGGTACAGAACCCCGAAAATAGATTCTCAATCGCCTATAGAAACCATAGACGAATGCTGCCGCGAAACCGGAGAGGATTGCATACATTATGAGGTAAGTTAACGGAGGCATGAGGTCGTAGGTTATGCGGTGAGCTAAAGCCAACTCACGGACCCGATATGGTCGCTTCTCATTTGGCTAAAAGAGGCTTTCGCGTTTACTGTATACATTCGAATTAAATCTCTTTTACACGAGTTTCTAATTACTTCCCGTGGGAGGGCGTTGGTGATCGGGCGTGAAAACTATCAAAGTAGTTCAATATGGGCTTGGACAAGTTGGCTTGGGAATCGTTGAAGTTCTCTTATCGAGGCCCTGGGCTCAACTAGTTGGTGCGGTGGATGTTGACCGAGATAAGGTTGGAAGAGACGTAGGTGAGTTGCTGGCTACCCCTCGAAAGACAGGCGTAGTCATTAAAGACAAGCTGTCAGCCGTCCTAAGTCGAGAGAAGATTGACATCGTCACTCACGCAACCTCATCTTACATGAAAAGCATTCACCCACAGCTTGTCGAAATTCTTGGGCACGGCGTAAGCGTAATCTCCACTGCTGAGGAATTATCCTATCCATTCGTGAAATACCCTGACGTTGCCACGAAGTTAGATAGGCTCGGACGCGAGAAGAATGCAGCCATTCTGGGTACTGGAGTGAACCCAGGGTTTCTCTTAGACACATTAACGGTTGCATTGAGCGGGGTTTGTCAGAATGTGAATTCCATTCGCGCCGAACGAGTGGTCAATGCCTCGCAGCGGAGACCGGCATTGCAAAAGAAGATTGGTGCTGGATTGTCGCCGGTTGAGTTCGACAAGAAAGTCGCGGACGGGACAGTGAAGCACGTTGGCCTTCCAGAGTCCGTGGGACTTATCGCGTTGGCTATGGGCTGGAAGGTCGGAGAGATTCAAGAAAGAATCACCCCGGTCATAGCTGAAAAAGAAGTACAAGCTCAGTACCTGAGAGTTCAGTCTGGAGAAGTGGCTGGTGTTCGTCAGGTTGCGAAGGGGATTCTGGCAGGTCAGGAATTAGTTGTTCTGGACCTGCGGATTTACCTGGACGCCCCGAACCCTCACGATTCGATCCTCATCGATGGGACGCCTCCCGTGGACATGATAATACGAGGTGGTGTTCAGGGTGACCAGGCTACGCCGGCGATTGTTGTAAATTCGATACCAAAAATTAAGGCCCTAGAGCCTGGTTTGAGAACTGTGCTTGACTTGCCTCCTATTCCACCGTGCCAGAGCGTAAACGGCGAAGACAGATCCGTCATGCTAAAGACATTCTAGCCTAACCAGAAGATCTTGCGGAAGGATGATGCTTGACGAATTTTTCTACGCTCGAGGTTAAGTGGTCAATGTCATCGTCGACATGTGCGAAGCTTACGCATCCATGCAACATTTCTGGAACAATCATCAAGATTCCAGCCTCAAGGAAGTTCTCGAAAAGCTCTCTTGATTTTTCGTGATCGCTCTCGGCGTACGACCTGACATCACGAATAAGTTTTTTGGCGGTTGTGTGGATGCCGAAGAGTGATCCGATTCCGGTCGCCTGACCTGAGAACGAGTTTTCAATGAAGACCTTGTTCAATTTCTCTCGCGCCTTTTCGCCCAGTCTGTTCACATGCTCGTACACGGGGGTCTTTTCCAATACGTTAATTGTCGCTAGTCCAGCGGCCAAAGTTATTGCGTTGCCCGCGAATGTCCCGCCGTGATACGCATACTCCACGCCAGTATACTTTGTATGATCCATCCTCTCCATTACTTCGCGTTGCCCAGAGACGAGGCCAATGGGAAGCCCCCCACCAACGACCTTACCCATGACTGTTAGATCAGGCTCCACGCCGAAATACCCCTGCGCCCCTCCCAGCCCCAACCTGAAACCAGTAATGACCTCGTCGAAGATTAGCAGGGCGCCTGTCTGATTGCAATAATCTCTCAGTCCATTAAGGAAATCTTTCTCAGCAGGGATCATGCCCCCGGCTCCAAGGACTGGTTCCAAGATCACGCAAGCTAATTTCTCATGCTTTACTCGGTCTAAGAACCCGTTCAGGTTGTTGTATGGCACAACTATCGTGTCTACCTGAGAGGTTTTCGTTATACCTCCCGAGAGGGGCTTGTCGAATGGAGGCCTAATCGCAAGATGAACCGCATCGAAGGCGCCGTGCCAACAACCTTCGAACTTCGCAATTTTGTCCCGTTTGGTAAATGTCCTCGCTAAACGAATAGCGAAGAAGTTGGCCTCACTTCCAGAGCTGGTATAACGAATCAACTCTGCGCTGGGCACATGTTTTCTTATCGCCTCGGAAAGTTCTATCTCCAACTCGTGTACAAGCCCAAAGTGCCAGCCGTTCTCTGCCTGGGTTTTGATCGCTTGCATGACGATTGGGTGGGCATGGCCCAATATCAACGCAAAGTGAGTGCACCAATAGTCAGTATACCCATTCCCGTCTACGTCTATGAGTTTCGCGCCGCGCGCCTCTTTAACGAAGAAAGGGTATGGCTCAAAGTACCTGTTCTTGTAGGAGACGCCTGCCGGCTCGACTTGCTTTGCGCGTTCGAACATGACCTTGGACAGTTGAGTTCGTTTCGTGTAATCCGTATCTCTGAACCCTGCTCCCAACGTTACACACGACCGCCCAGTTCACGAAAAGGCGATTTCAGGTTATCCGAAGGAGTCATTAAACTTGCTTGGACCTTGTAATTATGTTCGGCGAGTTCATCTGCAATTAGGCAGGTATAACAACTAAATATCAAAATGAAAAACATGGTTACATCGGTTCGACGACAGTTGACATTCGCCTCTACTTACATCAGATGCGGCTATTGTTCTCAGACAATACCCCGTGAAAGCCCATACTGCCCCTACTGCCAAAAGAAATTCCTATTCAGAGGCCTGGGCCTCTAATATTTCGAGAGAATCATTCACCCTGGTTTTGACAGCGTGTAACCGTCTGTAGCTGCAGAGTAGCGGAATTCCCCTCTTTCAGTCAAACGAAGTAGCGCTTGTTCAATCTCTTGAGTCTTGAAACCTTCTTTGAGGCCCAATGATAGAAGGTCTCGCTTTTCGTAAGTTAATTGCTGTACCTGAACGACTTTCCGAAGAGTATCCTCACAAAGCGCAACTCTTTCTTGATCAAGTTTCGTAGGAGGCTTCGCCGTACGAATCTCGCTGGCTAATTCTCGCCCAACAATGCCGTATTTCTTTGCGACCAACTCTCCTAGGAGTTTACCGCCTCCTCGGAAAGTGAAAACAGTCTTTGGATGGGCCTCTTGCACGAAGTGCAGCAGCTGGTCTAAATCAGCTTGGTCGGAAAGAGCAAAAACTTGGCCGACTGATCTCTGAGCTAGACTTGGCCAACCAGTCACGTATGCGACCCTGAAATCTCCGTACCTTGAAGCGTCAAACCGCCTTGGAACTATAACGACGCACTCATTGTGCCCTACCAACTGTTCAGCGTCCGTCGTTGAGGCGTCGACGTATCTAAGCCCAACTCCGTTGCCTTCGTATATTTTGTTAATCCGGGCTATTTGTGGATGAACTACGACCGCTAACTTCGTCCACACGTTGAAGATCTTAGTGAGTTCTTGTGCGTTTCCGAGTGGCTCTACCGCGAATGCGGGAACACGTTTCTCCCGAATACATTCAAGAGTCCACTTTACCATTTCCGCGACGACCTGTTCCCGTGGTGGAAGAGTTAGGCTTCGGGCTGGAAATGTTGCTTCGATGACCAGCGTGTCGCACGGTGCGACTTCAGCGGCTCGCGAGACCAGTGTGTCAGTGAAATTGATGTGACTTACGTAGACGACGTTCCCCTCTGGAGTGATGATTTCGTATTGAACTGATCCTAATATGTGGCCTGCGTCATGTGCTTCAAGTTCCACCTCACCGAGCTTCAGGCGCCGGCCAACTCGTATTGCTTCCCAATTTCCTACCACACGGCCCGAATCAGCCTCATAAATTTCCTTGGTTTCCTTGGTTGAGTACTTCTTTTGCGTCGGGAACTGGAAGCCTTTTGAATGATCGTAGTGGGCGTGAGTAATGA
>Ga0187771_10001671_pt1 | contig 15035 bp, 26 predicted proteins | sample 0116_SJ02_MP15_1_FD_133139 | JGI IMG/M metagenome (GOLD analysis project Ga0187771, IMG submission 133139) | Tropical peat soil microbial communities from peatlands in Department of Meta, Colombia - 0116_SJ02_MP15_10_MG | ecosystem: Environmental > Terrestrial > Soil > Wetlands > Peat | place...
CTCAGAGGTGCAAAATCGGGTCAAATAGTGCAATATGCCAGCGGATCAGCGCCCAAAATGAACGCTATCGCCACTTTCGACCCAAAAAATTTGCCAGTTTTGAATTGCGACACAGCCTCTTCCGCCGGGGTGACGAAAATCCTAATCCTGCCGTCAGTAAATTCAATAACTTACGCGCTTATTTGAGCGCTTATGGGGTTCATCCCCGCCCAATCTTGAATGCAACTCGGTATAAGGCGAATTAGCTACTTTCAGGTTGTGGAGCTTTCTTCCGCCGCCGGAGCAGGGCTTTGTGCCGCCTTACGCGATTTCCTGCTCTTTTTCCCGGCCTTTTCACCACCTTCTGTTATCAGTTCCAGCATGCACATGGGGGATGCATCGCCCCGTCTAAATCCCACTTTGACAATGCGCGTATAGCCGCCGTGCCGGTTTTGGTATCTCTGGGCGAGCTCATCGAAGAGTTTATAGACGACTTTTTTTTCGCGAACTATGGAAAGCGCCCGCCTGCGGGAATGCAGGTCGCCATGCTTGCCAAGGGTTATCATCCACTCGGCCCACCGGCGCATTTCCTTGGCCTTGGTCACCGTTGTGTAAATGCGTTCGTGATTGAGAAGGGAAGTGACCATGTTGCGGAACATGGCCAGCCGGTGGCTGGTGGTCCGGTTGAGTTTTCTGCCCGAGACTCCGTGGCGCATGGATTATTCCTGTTCCTTTCTTCTTTCGATATCATCGCGGGCGGGAAAATTATCGATCTTCATCCCCAGAGAGAGTCCCATTTCAGTGAGGATCTCCTTTATTTCATTGAGGGACTTGCGGCCGAAATTCTTTGTCTTGAGCATCTCCTGCTCGGTTCTTTGAACAAGCTCGCCTATGAAGCGGATATCGGCATTTTTGAGGCAGTTTGCAGAGCGAACCGAGAGTTCCAGTTCGTCAACGCTGCGGAAAAGGTTCTCATTCAAAGTGGGTTCGATCCGGACTTCTTCCTCCTGGGTCTCGGCTTCCTCTTCAAAATTGATAAAAATAGTAAGCTGGTCCTTAAGAATCTTGGCTGAGTAAGCCAGCGCATCCTCGGGCTTGACGCTTCCGTCCGACCAGATCTCCAGGGTCAGTTTGTCATAGTCGGTAATTTGGCCCACACGGGCCTGGGTCACCGTATAGCTGACTTTGCGCACAGGCGAAAAGACGGCGTCGATTGGTATCGTCCCTATGGGCTGGTTTTCTTCGGCATTTTTTTCAGCCGGAACGTATCCCTTTCCCTGCCTCAGGGTGAGCTCCATTTTAAGCCTGGCGTCTTTTGCAAGGGTGCAGATATGCAGATCGGGATTGAGCACCTCGACCATGGCCCCGGTCTGTATGTCGCCGGCTGTAACCCGGCCTTCGCCCTGCTTTTCGATCACCAGACGCCGGAGGTTTCCGTCCCCGCTCACTCTGAAGCGTACTTCCTTAAGATTGAGTATCACATCGGTGACGTCTTCGAGAACGCCCGGAATAGTGGAAAATTCATGCAGGACGCCGTCTATTTTAACGTTGGTTATGGCCGAACCCTGAAGAGATGAAAGCAACACCCGCCTCAACGCATTTCCCAAAGTGATTCCGAAACCCCTCTCCAAAGGCTCGCACTCGAACTTTCCATAGGTGTTCGGTTCTGCTGTCTCAATTTCCAAGCGCTTCGGTTTTATAAGTTCGCGCCAGTTCTTTTGCATTATCTTGTCCTCATCAAAGAGACATCACTACAGGTCCCCTCCACGCGGAAACTCAAACGGGGCCGCTTGGATGCACAAGATTTTTCTGTCCCCCGCAAAGGTGACACAGAATAGCTCCAAGGGCTCTTCAGCGTCCACAATCCTGTAACTTTGCCGCTCTTTCTTACTTCGAATAGAATTCAACCACCAGTTGTTCCTGGACGGGCAGATTCATCTCCTCTCTAGCAGGCAGCGCCTTGAAAGCGCCCTCGTACTTGGATGTATCGAGATCAAGCCATGCAGGAAGCCCTCTGCGCGGCAGAGCTCCCATGGATTCGTTTATCACCTGCAGGTTGCGGCTCCCCTGCGCCACGGCAATCGTATCGCCCGGCCTGAGCAGATATGAGGGTATGTTGACTTTTCTGCCATTTACCAGAAAATGACCATGCCTCACAAGCTGCCGTGCCTGGGAGCGGGAATTTGCAAAGCCGAGCCGGTAAATCGTATTGTCGAGCCTGCGTTCGAGCAAAACCAGGAAGTTTGTGCCGGTAACGCCTTTCTGGCGGTCGGCTTCTTTGAAATAGCTTTCGAACTGCTTTTCAACCAGTCCGTATATTCTTTTGATTTTCTGCTTTTCGCGAAGCTGTACCCCGTAGTCGGAGAGCTTGCCCCTGTTTTGGCCATGCTGCCCCGGAGGGTAGTTACGGCGCTCGATTGCGCATTTATCCGAAAAGCAGCGGTCGCCCTTAAGGTAGAGTTTCATCGTTTCGCGGCGGCAAAGCCTGCATTGGGATTCGGTGTAACGAGCCAAGATATTCCTCCTGGGCTTGGGAACCGTGACCGCAGGCCGCTATGCCCACTCAAACCTGCGGCGGCGGGCGGCGGGACCGCCTGCCACTATTCCCGCTCGAACCTGAGACGGCGAGCGGGCAGAGAGTCATCGTCCTATACCCGCCGCCTTTTCGGCGGTCTGCACCCGTTATGCGGAATCGGGGTAACGTCCTTAATGAAGGTAATGTTGAACCCCGCCGCCTGGAGCGCCCGCAGAGCGGCTTCGCGTCCGGAGCCGGGACCTTTGACAAATACTTCTATATTCTGAACTCCATGCTCCTGGGCCTTTTTAGAGGCTATCTCAGCGGCCACCTGCGCCGCGAACGGGGTGCTTTTTCTTGACCCTTTGAACCCCTGGCTTCCGGCGCTCGACCATGAGATGGCGTTTCCGCTGAGATCGGTGATCGTGATGATTGTGTTGTTGAAGGTTGAGCGGATATGGGCTACGCCGTTCAAAATATTCTTACGTTCTTTTTTCTTCGTTCTGGGTGCGGATTTTTCTTTTGCCATTTTTGTGTGCCTACGCTTTCTTGCGCTTGCCCATTACGGAGCGGCGCGGGCCTTTGCGAGTGCGGGCATTGGTGTGAGTGCGCTGGCCGCGAACCGGAAGCCCCTTGCGGTGCCTCAATCCACGATAGCAGCCAAGGTCCATGAGGCGTTTGATATTCATCGAGACTTCGGACCTGAGATCGCCCTCTACCTTCAGGTGGGAGTCTATAATCTGCCTGATCGCATTCACCTGGGCATCGCTCAGATCGTCGCTTTTGACATCCAGGCCGATCCTGGCCATCTCGAGGACCTTGCGTGCGGTGGGTCTTCCGATACCGTAAATATAGGTGAGAGCTACTTCTATACGCTTGTTCTTCGGTAAGTCGATGCCTGCAATACGAGCCAATGCATACTCCTTTTAGCCCTGGCGCTGTTTGTGCCTGGGGTTTTCGCAAATCACGCGCAAGTTGCCGTGACGGCGGATGATTTTGCATTTTCTGCAAATGCGCTTAACCGATGCTCGCACTTTCATTTCGGGACTTCCTTTCCACGGAGCGGCAAACCGGAGGTATCCTCAGGCCCGCGCGCAGGAAGAGGGGCGCGCGCAGTTTCATCTCACGACTTGGACCTGTAAGTGATGCGGCCCCGGTTCAGATCGTAGGGAGACAGTTCCACCGTCACCTTGTCACCGGGCAGGATGCGAATGAAATGCATGCGCATTTTCCCGGAGATGTGGGCGAGAATCCGATGGCCGTTTTGCAGTTCTACACGAAACATGGCGTTAGGGAGGGTCTCGACGACCGTTCCTTCGACTTCTATAGAATCCTCTTTAGCCATGTCCGTCAGGTCTCCCAAGTAAATTCCGAACTTTTCATTTTAAATCATTCAGGTTCCACTGTAAATCTCTTTTCACGCTGCGTCAGGATTTGGGGACCGTCACCGGTTATGGCTATGGTATGTTCGAAATGTGCCGACAGCTCCCTGTCACGCGTAACCGCCGTCCACCGATCTTCCAGTATCTCAACGTCAGGTCCTCCGGCATTTATCATCGGCTCCAGGGCCAGAACCATTCCAGGTTTGAGCCTGATACCCCTGCCGGGCGGCCCGTAGTTGGGAATCTGCGGGCTTTCGTGTAACTGCTGCCCGATCCCGTGACCCACAAATTCCCTCACCACCGAATAGCCCCGCTTTTCAACGTAGTCCTGTATTGCATGAGAGACATCCGAGAGGCGGTTTCCGGAAATCGCCTTTGAAATCCCCTCATAAAGACTCTGCTCAGTCACTTGGCACAACCGCGCCGCTTCCTCGTTGATTTTGCCAACCGGCGCCGTAAGGGCCCCATCCCCGTAGTAACCATCGTATAGAACGCCGAAGTCCAGGCTTACAATGTCCCCCTCTTTCAGACGGCGATGTTTGTAGGGCATTCCATGTACAACTTCTTCATTCACCGAGGTGCAAAGAGCAAATGGATACCCATGATAGCCCTTGAACGCCGGTTGCGCATGTTTCTTGGCTGCCAGTTCCTCGCTTATCGCATTGAGTTCCCAGGTCGTGATCCCAGGCTTGGTATACTCGACCAGGCGGTCCAGAACCTCGGCTACAATCAGACATGAAGTTTTGATCTTCTCAATTTCAGCTCGGGACCTGAGGATTATCAACCAAGCACCTTTTGGATGCGCTTCAGGATGTCGTCCATTTTGCCCACCCCATCTATACGGCGGAGCTTGCCCTGTTTCTCGTAGTAATCTATCAGGGGCTTCGTCTGCGCTTCGTAAGTCTCGAGCCTCGACATCACAGTGGCCTCGTTGTCGTCCGACCTCTGGTAGAGTTCGCCGCCACATTTGTCACAGAGGCCCTCTTTTTTGGGAGGATCGAACATCACATGGAATCCAGCCCCGCAGCTGCGACAAGTCCGCCGTCCTGTAAGGCGTCCGAGAAGCTCGGAGTTTGGGACCTCGACGCTTACCACGTGATCGATCTTCTGAACCTTCTTGCCGAGGATATTATCCAGTTCCTGCGCCTGCGCAACAGTGCGAGGAAATCCATCCAGCATGTAGCCGCCCTTGGCGTCGGGTTTTTCAATGCGTTCCTCAACAAGCCCGATCACCACGCTGTCGGGAACCAGGCCGCCGGCATCCATGAATTTTTTCGCTTCGATCCCCAGGGGAGTTCCTGCTTTGAGGGCCTCGCGGAGCATATCTCCGGTTGAGATCTGCGGAATACGATACATTTCAACAAGACGTTTGGCCTGAGTACCTTTGCCGGCGCCCGGCGGTCCGAGCAAAATAATGTTCATCATCTTCTCCTTTCTGCCTTTTTTACCGTCGGCCCTTTATGCGACCGCTTTTGAGAAACCCCTCGTAATGCCGCGACAGCATATGGGCCTCGATCTGGGCCAGGGTGTCCATGGCAACGCCGATTACGATCAACAGAGCGGTCCCGCCGAAGTAGAAGGGAACGCCGAACCTTTGGATAAGAACGGTGGGGAGAACGCAGACAGCTGAAACATAGAGTGCTCCACCCAGAGTAATGCGGCTCAAAACCTTGTCGAGATACTCAGCGGTGGGCCTTCCGGGGCGTATGCCGGGGATGAAGCCGCCGTATTTTTTCATGTTGTCCGCCACATCCAGAGGGTTGAAGACGATAGCCGTATAAAAGAAGCAGAAAAAGATGATCAAGCCGACATAAAGTATGACATAAACCCAATGGCCCGGACTAAGGGCGTGGGAAACCGACTGAACCCAGGAAATTTTTATGAAATTAGCCACCGTAGCCGGAAACATCATCAAAGACGAAGCAAAAATGGGTGGAATGACCCCCGATGCATTTATTTTTAAGGGTATATGAGTATTTTGCCCGCCGTAAACACGTCTTCCGACCACCCGCTTGGCATATTGGACCGGGATCCGCCTCTGACCCCGCTCCATGAAGATAATGAAAGCCACAACCGCCAGCATCATCGCCGTCAGCCCGGTCAGGATGAAGATGCTCATTTCACCGGCCTGAACGAGCCTGGTTGTGCTGATAAGGGCGTTGGGAATGCCGGCTACGATGCCGGCAAAGATGATGAGAGATATGCCGTTTCCGATGCCGCGTTCGGTTATCTGCTCGCCGAGCCACATGATGAATGCGGTGCCGGCTGTAAGGGTCAGCACTGTTATGATGCGAAAGCCCCACCCGGACATAAGGACAAGGGGTACATCACCGGGAGCGTGCTGGCTTTCGAGCCCGACGGCAATTCCGAAACCCTGAATGGTGCTCAGGATCACGGTCCCGTAGCGCGTGTACTGAGTAATCTTTTTACGCCCGGCCTCTCCTTCCTTACTGAGCTTTTCCAGCGTGGGGATGACGACCGTAAGGAGCTGGAGGATGATCGACGCGCTTATGTAGGGCATAATTCCGAGTGCAAAGACTGAAAAGTGGCTCAAAGCGCCCCCGGAAAACATATCGAAGAGGCCCAGGAGTGTACCCTTGGCTGCGTTGAAATAGGCCTCCAGGGCATGGGTATTGATATAAGGGGTTGGAATATGGACGCCGACGCGGTAGACCGCCAGAAGCGCCAAAGACGCCAGGATACGGCGTTTGAGCTCGGGTATTCTCCCTATGTTCGCAAAGCCTCCAAGCACTTGTTATTTTCCTCCTACGAATTCAACCTTGCCGCCGGCCGCCTCGATTTTCGCAATAGCCGAAGCGCTTGCCTTATGCACGCGGACAGTAAGGGGCTGAGCAATTTCGCCTCCGGCCAGCAGCTTGACTCCATAGCGGACTTTCCTGAGCAGCCCGGCCCCGATCAAATCGAGCGGTCCTACTTCAGCCCCGGCAGGGAATTTGTTCAAATCCCCAAGGTTGATGACTGAAAATTGCTTCTTGAATATATTGGTGAAACCGCGTTTGGGAACTCTTCGCTGAAGCGGCATCTGGCCGCCTTCGAACCATGGAGGCGTTCCTCCGCCGGAGCGGGATTTTTGTCCCTTTGTGCCCCGCCCGGCGGTCATTCCCTGGCCGGAACCCGAGCCCCGCCCGAGGCGCTTTGTATTCTTCTTTGCTCCGGGAGGCGGAGCCAGTTGTCCGAGTTTCATCTTAAAATCCCCCTGCCCCCCTCTATTAAAGGGGGGAGATTATCTTTCTTCGATCTTAACCAGGTGGATCACCTTCCTGAGAGCACCCAGCACCTGGGGAGAACTGTAGAGGTTGACGGGCCTGTGCATCCGCGTAAGCCCAAGCGCCTTTAAGACCCTGCGGTGCTTTTCGGGACGCCCTATCGGGCTACGAACCAGTCTGACCTGAATGGGCTTTACCATATCTTGTCTACACCTCTTCCAGAATATTTTTCCCTCTTATTTTGGAAACCTGATGGATGCTGCGCAGCTTCTTCAAACCCTCGACCGTCGCTTTGACGACGTTATGGGGATTTCTCGATCCGACGCACTTTGTCAGGATATCATGGATGCCTGCCGCTTCCATGATGGCCCGCACCGCCCCTCCCGCTATGACTCCGGTGCCGGGGGAGGCCGGTTTCAGGATAACCGAAGAGGCCCCGAACTGGCCGAGCACCTCATGCGGGATCGTAGTCTCCTTCAGGGGCACGTCGATCATATTTCGTTTTGCAGATTCCATTCCTTTTCTTATCGCTTCCGGAACTTCGTTCGCCTTGCCAAGGCTGTAACCCACCTTGCCGCTGCCGTCGCCAACCACCACAATGGCGCTGAAAGAGAAACGGCGGCCGCCCTTAACCACTTTGGCCACCCGGCTAATATGGACTACTTTGTCAATCATTTGGAGCTGGCTGGATTCAACCGGAATCAATTTGACCGCCTCCGATCCTCAAATGGAGTTAAAAATCGAGACCCTTCTGCCTGGCTGCGTCCGCAAGGGCTTGAATACGTCCGTGATAGATAAAGCCGTTTCTATCGAATACGACCTTGCCAATACCTTTGTCGATGGCTTTGCGGGCAACCAGTTCCCCAACGCGTTTAGCGGCGCTGATTTTCCCCTTGACCGACTCCATTTCCTTGTATTCCGGGGAAAGCGTGGAGGCGGACACCAGGGTAGCTCCTGTCTTGTCGTTGATTATCTGAGCATATATGTGCTTATCGCTGCGGAAGACCGTAAGCCTCGGACGTGCTTCAGCCCCTTTGACTTTTCTTCTGATGCGTTTTTTGCGTTTCAACCGGGCAACGTAGCGTGGATTTGTGTTGGCTGATGACATTTGATCCTCCGAGTCCCAGTGAGGGGCACTCACGCGAAGCGCGGGACTACTTTTTGGAACCGGTCTTGCCGACCTTGCGGCGAACGTGCTCGCCGGAATACCGAATACCTTTGCCTTTATATGGTTCCACGGGTCTGAGGGCGCGAATCCGGGCGGCGGTTTCACCCAGGGCTTCAATGTCTATCCCTTCCAGGCGGACAACGTTAGCCCTGTCCACGCCAGCTTTTATCCCCTCGGGCAGCGTGAATTGAACGGGGTGCGAGTATCCCAGGCTCAGGTTCAGATTGTTTCCCTGCACTTCGGCCCTGTAGCCGGTTCCCTGGATTTCGAGTCCCTTAGTGAAGCCTTCGCTCACGCCCTTGACCATGTTATGGGCCAGCGCGCGGACCAATCCGTGCGTGGAACGGGCCTCCTTGGAATTGTCCCCGCGTTTGAACTCGATCTCTTCTTTGCCTACAAGGACTTCGATTCCTGCCGGCACAGCCCTCTGGAGCGTCCCTTTTGGGCCTTTGACGGTGAGCACAGAGTCCGTGAAAGTGACTTCGACCCCTTTGGGCAAGGGTATGGGCAACTTCCCCACCCGCGACATGCTGTTACTCCTTCGAAAAGCAGCGACCAATGAACACCGGTCGCCATCCATTATCTACCATCTACCATACGGCACACAGCACTTCGCCGCCTATGCCTTCCTTTCGAGCCTGTTTGTCCGTCATCACGCCCCTGGAAGTGGACAGGATGGAAATCCCCATTCCACTCATTATCCTGGGTATGTATTCGTGACCGACATAAATGCGACGGCCGGACCTGCTGATTCGCCTGGCCCCGACCAGAGCGCCTTGCCGGCCTTCACCGTACTTGATATGAACGCGGAGCATCCCCTGTTTGTCGTCCCTGATGAATTTATAGTTCTTGATATATCCTTCTTCCTTCAAGATTCGACACAGGTTCGCCTTCATGCGGGAAGCCGGAATATCCACCTTGTCAAACCGCGCTTTCTGCGCATTGCGAATACGATTGAGTAAATCGCCTATGGGATCCGATACCATCATTTTTCGATCTCTCCTGATTGGAAGAGTTTGCGGCGGGCTGACGCCGGCCCGTGCCGCCCGGTTACCAGCTTGCCTTAACCACGCCGGGGAGTTCGCCCTTGAGCGCCATATTGCGGAAGCAGATACGGCAGATTCCGAACTTACGGATGTAAGCCCGAGGCCGCCCGCACACCGGACACCTGTTGTATGTCCGCGCTTTGAACCTGGGGGTTGCTTTTGCTTTTGCTATCAGAGACTTTTTAGCCAAAGGCGGCCTCCTTCTCAGCGCTTGAACGGCATGCCCATGAGGGCGAGAAGCGTCCTCGCCTCATCGTCCGTCCCGGCAGTCGTAACTATGGTGATATTCATCCCCTTGATCTTATCGATCTTGTCGTAGTCTATTTCGGGAAAAATGATATGTTCCTTTATTCCAAGAGTGTAGTTGCCTCTACCGTCCAGGGCTTTCGAAGAGACGCCGCGAAAGTCGCGAACGCGGGGCAGGGCAACGTTTACGAGCTTATCGAAGAACTCATACATCCGATTGCCTCTCAGAGTCACCATGCACCCGATGGGCATGCCCTTTCTGAGCTTGAAGGCGGCGATACTGCGGCGCGCTCTGGTGATGACAGGCTTTTGCCCGCTGATTTGGGCAAGTTCCGCCGAGGCGGAGTCCAGGACCTTTATGTTCTGAATAGCTTCCCCAAGCCCCATATTGATTATTATTTTAGAAACCTTGGGAATTTGCATGAAGCTTTTGTAACCGTACTGCTCCCGGAGCTGGGGAACAATTTCCCGGTAAAACCTGTCGCGAAGCACTGCCATTTTACCTCTTGCCTCCTACCGCCCGTGCTGCGGGCGCGATAAGGCCGCCGCCCTTCGCCCGGCCACCCTGCATCCAGTGGAGGTCCCTAGTCGATGACCTCCCGGCACTTCTTGCAATAGCGGACTTTGCGCTCGTCATCGAGCACCCGATAGCCCACCCTGGTCGGGTCCGTACACTTCGAACAAATCAACATGAGGTTGGAAATCCGAATCGGGGCTTCCTTTTCCAGGATGCCTCCCTGCCTGGTCTGCTGACTGGGTTTCATATGGCGCTTGACCACGTTGATTTTTTCCACGATTGCCCGCTCTTTTTTGGGAATTACCCGCAGGACCTTGCCGTTCTTTCCCTTGTCCTTACCGGCGATCACCTTCACCGTATCGTTTTTCTTTATATGACAAGTCTGATGTTTCATTACAGGAGACCTTTCCGCTAAAGAACTTCCGGAGCGAGCGATATGATCTTCATGAACTGCTTGGCCCGCAGTTCCCTGGCCACCGGACCGAAAATGCGGGTGCCGATCGGTTCTTTGGCCTGGTTGATCAGCACTGCCGAGTTATCGTCGAACTTGATATAGGAACCATCCGGGCGGCGCACTTCCTTTTTTGTGCGAACGACAACGGCCTTCAGTATGTCGCCCTTTTTGACTTTCGCGTTGGGGATAGCCTCCTGGACGGACACTACGATTATGTCGCCCACCGAAGCGTATCGCCTGCGGGTGCCTCCGAGCACCTTGATGCAGTAAAGCCGCTTAGCCCCGGAATTGTCAGCGGCGTTCAATTGAGTTTCCGCCTGGATCATTTTTTACTCCAATCGCGGGCAAGGCCCATTTCCCTGGACTCAGAAGGCCGCCTTCTCAAGCACCTTTACAACCAGCCAGCGCTTTTGCTTGCTGATCGGCCTGCTTTCCTCGATAAGCACCTGGTCTCCAACGGCGCATGCATTCTGCGGATCGTGGGCCTTGAAGGTGTTTCTGCGGCGAACGAACTTACGGTATTTAGCGTCCTGGATCAACCGTTCGACCATTACCACCACGGTTTTTTCCATCTTGTTGCTCATGACCGTGCCGACTCGAGTTTTCCTGCCGGATCTTTCTTTTTCTTCCATAATGCTGCCCCTATGCTCCGGCTTTTCTGTCCATCTCGGACAAAAGCGTGAGAATGCGCGCCACGTCCTTCCTGTTCTTAGTGAGCTGGGCGGTATTGTCCAGTTGCCCGGTCGCGTGCTGGAACTTTAAATTGAACTGGGCTTCCAGGATCTCGTCGAGCTTTTGAATCAACTCATCTTTGGTCATTTCCCGCAAAGCGCTCGGTTTCATAGCATATCCTGCCTCGAGACGAAGCGTGTGGGCACCGGGAGCTTACGGGAGGCGAGATTAAGGGCCTCTCGAGCAACGGTTTCACTTACGCCCTTCAATTCATATAGAATTCGGCCCGGCCTGACGACAGCCATCCAGCCCTCAGGGGCTCCCTTGCCTTTTCCCATTCGAGTTTCGGCAGGCTTTTTGGTGAAGGGTTTGTCGGGAAAGATTCGAATCCAAACTTTACCTCCACGCCTGACGTGGCGTGTGATGGCGACGCGGGCTGCCTCGATCTGCCTGGCCGTCACATAGCCCGGCCCAAGGGCCTTGATCCCGAAATCGCCAAAGCTGACCACATTTCCCCGGTAGGCAGCCCCCCTCATGCGGCTCTTTTGAACTTTTCTGAATTTGACTCTTTTTGGAGCTAACATTTCATAATCTCCGTTACGGCAGCACCTCGCCCTTGAATATCCAGACCTTCACGCCGATGATGCCGTACGTGGTCCTGGCAAGGGCCGTCCCGTAATCTATGTCGGCCCGAAGAGTATGAAGGGGGACCCTTCCCTCGCGGTACCATTCCCGCCTGGCCATTTCGGCGCCGCCCAACCGTCCTGCCGAGGCTACCCTTACACCCTTGGCCCCAAACTTGAGGGCCGAGCTGACGGCTCGCTTCATTGCGCGGCGGAATGCCACGCGCCTTACCAGCTGAAGGGCTATGTTTTCGGCAACCAGAGTGGCGTCGAGTTCGGGGCGACGCACCTCCTGAATGTCTATCAGCACTTCCCGCTTGAACCTGCGTTCCAGATCGCGCCTGAGCACCTCGATTTCAGCGCCCTTCTTGCCGATAACTATACCAGGCCGCGCGGTGTGTATCCTGATCTTTACCTTGTTGGCGGCGCGCTCGATTTCCACCTTGGCGATTCCTGCGTGGAACAGCCGCTCCTTTATGTAATCACGGATCTGACGGTCTTCGAACACAAGCCTGCAATAGCCTTTGGTTGCAAACCATTTCGAATCCCAAGTCTTGAGGATGCCGAGCCGGAACCCTGTAGGATGAACTTTTTGTCCCAAACCTCACCTCCTTTATGAGGAATTGCGGAATTGAGGAATTAAGGGATTGAGTGATTTTGCCTTTAATTGCTAAATTCCAAAATCCCTAAATTTACAAACTTATTTCTTCTCATCCAAAACGACCGTTATGTGACTCGAGGGCTTGATTATCCTGGTCGCCCTGCCCATTGCCCTGGGACGAAATCTCTTGAGCCTCGGTCCCTGGTCGATCTTTATTATTTTAATGTAAAGGCGTTCCAGGTCACCCGCCTTGGTGTTTTCCGCGTTTGCCATCGCCGAGCGGAGCACCTTGGTTATAAGCCGGCCGCTTTTCTTGGGCGTGAATCTGAGCAGAGTCAGCGCCTCATCGACTTTTTTCCCCCGCACCATATCGGCGACCAGGCGAGTCTTCTGCGGCGAAACACGCAGGTATTTGCCAACGGCTCGCACTTCCATTATTTTTTCCCTTTTACTTTGCTCTTCTTATCTCCCGCATGACCATAGAAGGTCCTCGTCGGAGAAAACTCGCCCAGCTTGTGCCCAACCATGTTCTCGCTGACAAAAACCGGAATGAACTTCTTGCCGTTGTGAACGGCAAGGGTTATTCCAACAAATTCGGGCAAGATTGTGGACCTGCGCGACCAGGTCTTGATAACTTTGCGGTCGCCCGTATCTTTGGCTTTGGTGATCTTTTCGATCAGATGGCCGTCAACGAACGGCCCTTTTTTTAAAGACCGAGGCACTTTATCCTCCTCTCAGGACCAACAACCAATCCCGCCAAGAGCGGCATTAAAAACCAAAAACGAAAAAACCAAAAACTAAAAACTCAAAGCTCTCTCACTTGCGGCGATGAATTATGAACTTATCGCTCCCTTTGGCCGAACGAGTACGATATCCCTTCGTGGGAAGACCCCACGGTGTACATGGATGACGCCCCCCCGAGCTTCTTCCTTCGCCTCCGCCCATGGGGTGGTCCACAGGATTCATGGCTACGCCGCGCACGTGAGGTCTTTTACCCGTCCAGCGCGCCCGCCCCGCTTTTCCAATCGAGATGTTCTCGTGATCGATATTGCCAACCTGGCCTACGGTGGCCTTGCACTCGACTGAGATCATGCGCATCTCGCCGGAAGGCATGCGCAGGGTGGCGTGGCTTCCTTCACGGGCAATGAGCTGAGCGCTCGATCCTGCCGAACGGGCCAACTGCCCGCCCTTGCCGGGCCGCATCTCTATATTGTGCACCACGGTGCCCATGGGCAGGTTTGCGAGTTTGAGGCAATTGCCGGGTTTTATGTCGGATTCCGGGCCGGTCATGACCTTGTCTCCGGCCTTGAGTCCGACAGGGGCAAGGATGTAGCGCTTTTCCCCATCGGCATAATGCAGCAGGGCGATGTGCGCGGAGCGGTTGGGATCGTATTCGACGGTTGCCACCTTGGCCGGAATGCCTTCTTTATCGCGCTTGAAGTCGATCACGCGGTAACGCCGTTTGTGGCCGCCTCCTCGCTGCCAGGCCGTAACACGGCCGGCATTGTTGCGCCCGCCGGATTTGTGCAAAGGCTTGATCAAGCCTTTTTGCGGCCTGTCGGTCGTTATTTCGTCGAAGGTGGCGTATGTTTGAAACCGGCGGCCGGCTGATGTCGGCTTTACTTTCCTGATTCCCATTCTAACTCCTCGTAGGGGGGAGCGGGAAGCGGGGAGCGAGGAGCGGGAGAACACTTTTTTCCAACTTCCCGCTTCTCGTTTACCGCTCCATTGTCTGCCTAAACGCCCTCAAAAAACTCGACCCGCTGGCCGGCTTTAATGGTTACGACGGCCTTTTTCCAGTCAGGCGACTTCGTAAAATGCCGGCCAACACGTTTTAGCTTTCCCTTCATGTTCAAGGTGGCCACATCGAGCACGTTGACCTTGAAAATTTTTTCAACGGCTTGCTTGATTTCGATCTTGTTGGCCCTGCGATCCACTTCGAAGGAAAGCTTGTTTCTCTGGTCCTTTTCGGTGGTGCTTTTCTCGGTTATCAGGGGGCGTTTGAGTATGCTGTATGTCCCGGGGTTCATGCCAGCGCCTCCTCGATCCTGCTAACGCAATCCCTGCTCAGAATCACCGTATGATGGTTAAGCAGATCGTAGACGTTTAGTCCCTCCGAGCGCAGGATCTTAACGTTGGGAATATTGCGAGCGGATTTCTCTATGATTTCGTCAGGCTCGGGCAGCACTACGAGAGTCTTGCCGAGTTCGAACCGATCCAGCAGGTCAACGAAATCTTTGGTCCGAATCCTTTCCAGCTTGAACGGATCGATAACCTTGAAGCCCTCATCGAGCACCTTCTGGCTGAGGGCCATCTTAAGCGCCAACCGTTTGACTTTCTTTGGTATTCGCATTTCATAGTCCCTGGGCTGGGGGCCGTGAATCGTGCCGCCCCCACGCCAAATGGGGGAACGGCCGGTCCCCGCTCGAGCGCGCCCGGAGCCCTTTTGCCGCCAAGGCTTTTTGCCTCCCCCCGAGACTTCGCTGCGGCCTTTGGTTTTCGCGGTCCCGGCCCGGCGTTTGGCCAGTTGATATACCACGACCTCATGGAGCACATGGGTCTTCACAGGCACGCCGAATATAGCGTCACTGAGTTCGAGTTGGCC
>Ga0187771_10001672_pt1 | contig 15026 bp, 12 predicted proteins | sample 0116_SJ02_MP15_1_FD_133139 | JGI IMG/M metagenome (GOLD analysis project Ga0187771, IMG submission 133139) | Tropical peat soil microbial communities from peatlands in Department of Meta, Colombia - 0116_SJ02_MP15_10_MG | ecosystem: Environmental > Terrestrial > Soil > Wetlands > Peat | place...
ATGTTAATCTCATCCATCGGAGTCCTCCTCATCAAAATATTGGATGCTGTATACAATCTCTCTTATATACTCATCCATTAAAAAGATTTTGCCCTTTTTCTCAATTTTTCAACGAGGTCAAAGAAATTTTCATATTCGATTTTGCTTAGATGTTTAGTCGCCTCGGGGAGAAGTGATCCTTTTTTATAAATGATGGTTACCTCTCTTCCCATGCCCAGGGCAACCCCGAGTTCAATGAGGACATCACTCTTTTCGGGGGAGGATAGATCATAAATGCCGAACTTTGCCTCCCTGATCTGATCGATCCGATGACGAAAGGGTTCCCCTTTTTGAGTAGCTTCAAAACCGCAAACAGGATTCAAACCGCTTCCATCAAAAGCAGATTCAATGGCTTTTACCATCTCGACATCGGAGATACCTGACGAGATAAAATATTTTCCTTGGAGGGAGACCTCCACCTTTTTTGGCGTCGTCTGGAGTTTCTTAAAGAGCGTCCGATCCAATGTTAATTCCTTGATCGCTCCCTGAAGGATGTTTTTCACATTCTCCAGATCCTTTTTATAACGGGCCACATTCATCTTATCGATCTCAGCTGAGGCAAATGCCCTTACACTCATTTCCTGGAATCGAAGGGCCAGAAAATTTTGAGTATGGACCGATTTCGGGCTGAAGGCCTTCTCCAAAATCGTTTTCGTCTCCATATGCCATTGCTTAAAGGCTTCATGGTCAGCATGAAGGCCTGCCAATCCCTCCACCCTATTGAGCTGTTCTCTGATCAGATCGATCGGATCCTTTTCAGGCATTTTCCACCGTCTCTGCCATTGTTTAAAGAAAATACCAATGAAGACTTGGAATGTCAACCCTTCGACTATCGATATTTTCTTTTCCTCCCTTGACCAGTTCTTCCCCTGTGAGATTTAACGCTTTCTCGGTAAAGATGTCCAGTGCTATACTTAAGTTATTTAAATATCTTTATAAGGTTTAGTACTATTACTCTCTGGATCCCGAGCTTGAAGGAAAGTCTTGAAAAAAGGTCTGAGAACCAGGATAATGGGGTTTGTGAAAGATCAGGCAAAGATCACCGTGGGTATCATGGATCAGCAGGCCGAAATATCCGGTCGTCTGAATGGGAATTTCTTGGGGGATGGATTTGGCCCTTTATCAGGTCGGTTTTCAGCAATTGCAGAGTCGGGGATGATCGTGCTCTTCGATCACGCGCACGATGAAATCATCCGTTCTCCATGGATTAGGCTCATAGCCCACGAGGGTTCAATCCCTCAACTGCAACAGGCGCGCTCAGGGCAAACTTTTACACTCTTTAATGTAACTATCGGGGACCAGTATCACTGGGAGAGGAGAGAAGATCAGGACTTTCAGGGAGACCTGATTCTCCGTTCACGCGAGGACGGTACAATCGCCGCCATCAATGAAATCCCTTTGGAGGATTATCTGAAAAGTGTGATCTCTTCGGAGATGAGTGCTGAAGCTCCGATGGAATTTCTGAAGGTCCACGCCATCCTATCCAGAAGCTGGGTTCTGTCTGGCCTCGGTCGAAGAAAGAAAAGAGAAGAAACATCTATCCGGCCCGAGAAGATTAACGAAGGAGAGGTGGTACGTTGGTATGACCGGGAGGATCACGACCTCTTCGATGTCTGCAGCGATGACCACTGCCAGCGCTACCAAGGCATCACGAAAATCGTATCCAAACAGGTCGAAGAAGCTGTCCGAGAAACCTGTGGGATGGTGATCACCTACCTTGATGAAATCTGCGATGCTCGATATTCCAAAGCTTGCGGGGGGCTCACAGAAGTTTTCGACACAGCCTGGGATAATAAACGGGTCCCTTATCTGACGAGCATTTCAGACGCATCAGTCCTTCACCAACCGATCAAAACCGAGAAAGAAGCTTCAGACTGGATCCTCTCGGCCCCCGTGGCCTACTGTAACACAAGAGACGAAGGCCTTCCCGAAAAAATCCTTCTCGTTTTTGATCGCGAGACAAAAGACTTTTTCCGCTGGAGGGTCGAATATTCCCGGACAGAACTTGAAGAGATCCTGCGAGAAAAATCGGAATTTGATTTCGGGGCTCTTAAGGAAATCGTACCCCTTCGTCGTGGTCCCTCGGGCAGGATCTCCCGATTGAAAATTGTCGGTTCGAAGAAAAGCATTGTGGTGGGAAAGGAGCTCGAGATACGGCGCTGGCTTTCCCGAAGTCACCTTTACAGTAGTGCATTTGTTGTGATGAACGAAGGCAAGCGATTTATTTTTCATGGTGCTGGCTGGGGACATGGTGTTGGACTCTGCCAGATCGGTGCTGCTGTCATGGCAACTCAGGGTTTTTCAACAGAGGAAATTTTGAAACATTATTTTCTTGGAGTAGAAATAAAGAAGGTCTACACTGATGTTTAGATGGTTTTTTTCGTTACTAACGTTAGTAACGTTCTTAACGATCTTAACGGTCAAAACGTTCTAAAGGCATGTCCAAACAGAAACCGACATCACGAAATCCATGGGCCTGGGTTCCCTCTTTGTATGTTGCCGAAGGGATCCCTTATATCATGGCGATGACGGTTTCGGTGGTTCTTTACAAGCGTCTTGGTATCTCAAATACCGACATCGCCCTTTACACGAGCTGGCTCTATCTGCCCTGGGTCATCAAGCCGTTCTGGAGTCCCTTGATCGACCTACTCAGGACGAAGCGCTACTGGATCCTTTTGATGGAGCTCCTTATCGGCGGGTCGTTGGCCTGCATTGCGTTCACAATCCCAGCTGCCCGTTTCTTCCAATATACCCTTGCCTTCTTCTGGCTGATGGCCTTCAGCTCGGCAACCCATGATATCGCTGCGGACGGCTTTTACATGCTGGGACTCTCAGAGCCTCTCCAGGCTGCCTTTGTCGGTGTGCGAACGACCTTCTATCGGATCGCCACGATCGCAACTAAGGGCGGGCTCGTCATCTTTGCAGGGTTTCTCGAAGGAAGTGGTCATGATATCCCCACAGCCTGGTCCATCGCCCTCTTTGTAACGGCGGCTGTTTTTGCAGCTTTGTTTCTTTATCATTCTTTTATTCTTCCCCACCCGACAGTGGACCGCCCAGCTGGCCGCAACCCTTCGGGCTCTCTCTTTTCGGAAAGCCTCCACATTTTTGGCCTCTTCTTCAAGAAAAAAGGCATCCTTACCATCCTTGCCTTCTTTCTCTTCTATCGGTTCGCAGAAACACAGCTTGTTAAGATCATCGCACCCTTTCTGCTCGACCCACGCTCAAAGGGTGGGCTGGGACTTACGACATCAGAGGTGGGAATCGTCTACGGTACGGTGGGTGTCACTTCACTCATGCTGGGAGGGCTTCTCGGCGGGTATGCCATTTATAGAAAAGGGCTGAAGTTCTGGATCTGGATCATGGTCTGCGCGATGCATCTGCCGAACCTCGTCTTTGTCTATGTCTCACAGGCTTTACCTGACAATTTCCATTTGATCAACCTCTGCGTTGCCGTGGAGCAATTCGGTTATGGCTTTGGGTTTACAGCCTATACGATGTTCATGATCATGGTTTCGGAGGGAGAATACAAAACAGTCCATTACGCGATTTCCACCGGGATTATGGCCCTGGGTATGATGATACCTGCTATGGCGAGCGGTTGGCTCCAGGAGCAGCTTGGCTATCAGAATTACTTCCTTTGGGTCATGGCCACAGCGATCCCGGGGTTCATCGTGACGGCACTGGTGAAAATTGATCCGGAGTTTGGAAAGAAGAAAGACGGGCCCCTCCGGTGAGAGTCCTGTTTTGAGCAAAGAAGTGAGGAGCCATTGAAAAGACGACGATTCAAGACAGCCTTCATCCTATCAGCCGGGTTAGGGACGCGGCTTTCGCCTCTGACGGAGCGATGTCCGAAGCCGCTTCTCGAGATTGGAGGACGTCCGATTATCACTTACGTAATGGATCATCTCCTGGAGGTCGGTGTGGATCGCTTTATCGTCAACACTCATTATTTACCGGAAGTCTACTCGGAAAAATTTCGTGACAGGCTATGGCGCGGTGTACCCATCACCTTTCGCCATGAGCCGATCCTTTTAGACACAGCAGGAGGACTGAAAAATATTGAAGATCTTCTAAAAGATGACGAGGCCATCGTCTGCTACAACGGAGATGTGATGACCGATCTTCCATTGCAGAGACTCCTGGAAGTCCATGAGCAGAAGCGACCTGAGGTAACGCTTGTTTTGCGAAGCAGTGGCCCTCTTTTGAATGTAAATATCGATGAGGCTGGTGAGGTCTGTGATCTTCGGCACATCATAGGCAACCCTGGAGTTCAAAGCTGTCAATTTGCGGGCATCTATGCTGTGGAGACATCGATCCTTCAGTTTCTCGATGCCGGAAAAATCGAATCCATTATTCCCATCTTTATTAGAAGAATTGTGAAAAGACCGGGTTCAGTCCGGGGGGTTGTCATAGACGAAGGTGAGTGGCACGATATTGGCTCCATCGAAGCTTATGAAGAGAGGAGAGCGCATAGCGTAAAAAAATTAAGGGTTTTTTCATGATCCGCTGGTGCTTATGAAATTACATGATGAGATGATCAGTTTTGCGAGAGAGGCCTTGGGGCTTTCAGAATCGCTCCCCCTAGAACTTATTCCCTTAGAGGGGAGAGGGTCAGAGCGCACTTTCTTCAGGCTGAAATGGAACCGCAAGAATTCAGCCATCCTGATCCATTACGACCCGAAGCGTGTGGAGAATACTTACTATGCCGATATTGCGACATTTCTCCGCGAAATCGATATCCCAGTGCCACGGCTGATCCGCCACGATTCAGTCCGCTGTCTCATTGCCACTGAAGACCTCGGGGATACGGATCTCTGGTCTCTCAGAGAAACCGCCTGGGAAACTCGAGAAGCCCTTTACCGAAAGACCCTTGCCATCATCCACAGACTTCATTCCTTTCCCGAAAAAAAATTCCCCTCGGGCCGCGTGAGGCTTGTGGAGTCCTTTAATCCTAATCTCTACCGTTGGGAGCAGGATTATTTCATGGATCATTTCGTTAGAGATGGCTGCGGGATCGAACTTGGGCCTTCCTTTCAGGGAGAACTCGAGGTAGAGCTTTCCAGTCTGGCGGAGCGGCTTGGAGGAACAGGACGCTGCCTCATACACCGGGATCTTCAATCCCAGAACGTGATGATCCGTGATGGAGAATCCTTTCTCATCGACTTCCAGGGGATGCGCTTCGGGAGCCGCTTCTACGATCTTGGCTCTCTCCTATGCGATCCGTACGTGAACCTCTCTAATAGTGAACGTGAGGAACTCCTGTCCTATTATTACGGGCTGTCAAAATGGGATCTTGACTGGGAAACCTTCCAGAACACTTTCTGGGAGGCTTCGACACAGCGACTCATGCAGGCTCTTGGGGCCTATGGATTTTTGGGCTTAAAGAAAGAACTTAAAGCTTATCTCGGTCATATCCCTGCTGGGCTCCATAATCTTTACCTTGCGACCGTCCAAGTGGCTTCTCTCCCCCGGCTCCAAGAGCTCTCTTTGAGATGCCAAAACAGCATAGGGGCTGCCCACGGGCAGACAGGCAAAGCGCATGGCGCATAGGGTAAAGCGTAGGAAAATATCTCCTTCCTCCCTCGTTGGGAGTTTGGTATTAGCTCGCCTCCAATGAGCAGAGGGGCTACGATAAACTTCCAAAAAGTTTGAGCATAGTGTACAATACAACGAAAGACACGGAAATTTCTAACCTTTGGCGAAACCATGACGTCAACATAAAACAGAACGTTGTTTCCTCTATCAATCAAAATGAGGCCTCTCACTGCAATTACTCCTCACAGTCCAGGACCTTTCTTTGAGAAGACTCTGTTTTCTCTGACGAAGTCAGATCTGGTAGAACAAGTTGTGATCATAAGCCAGGAACCAGTTCATTTGAAAATTCCCAGGTGTCGAGTTCTTGTTACTAGCCCCTTCCCAGCGCACGAAACACTCAGCCTAATTCTGGCTGGGATCCGAACGAAATACCTTCTTCTCCTACTGGAACGCAAACAAATTTCGATTGAACCTAAAGCTCTCGAAAGAATCTTCGAAACGGCTGAGTCCACCAAAGCAGGTCTGGTCTATTCGGACTTCTATGAGGAAAGCAAACATGGGAGGACCCTTTATCTACTGAATGATTATCAGTTGGGGAGCGTCCGAGATGACTTTGATTTCGGCGCTATGATCCTCTTTTCGGTCCCCGCTGTCCGAAAAGCCCTGAAAAAATATGGGGTCATACCGGTAGTAAAATTTGCTGGCCTTTACGATCTTCGACTGAAGGTTTCCATCGACCATTCTATCTATCATTTGCAGGGACCATTCTATACTGTGATTAAAAATGAAGAGCCCCCTGGCAATGAAAAAATATTTGCATACGTCGATCCTCGAAATTTAGCTGTCCAGGAGGAAATGGAAATCGTCTTCACGGACTACCTGAAGAAGATCGGAGCTTATCTGCCATCCAACTTCAAGAAAGTCAAGCAAACATCGAAATCCTATCCAGTGGAAGCTTCTGTCGTCATTCCAGTGCACGACCGGAAAGAAACGATTGGCGAAGCTGTGAAGAGCGCCTTAGCTCAAGAAACGAATTTTCCATTCAACGTCATTGTTGTGGACAACCACTCGACGGACGGAACAACAGCCATTCTCTCGGACCTCGCCAAAAATTATTTTAGCCTGAAGCATATCATCCCAAAGAAGAATGATCTTGGGATCGGCGGCTGCTGGAATGAAGCCCTTCGCACCGAAGCTTGCGGTCGCTTTGTTGTTCAGTTGGATTCAGACGATCTTTACAGCAGCAACCAAACACTGCAGAAGATGGTTAACATGCTCCGTCAGGGAAACTTCGGAATGGTGATCGGCTCCTACACCCTGGTCAATTTCAATCTGGAGGAGATTTCGCCAGGCCTTATTGACCACCGCGAATGGACCGACGAGAACGGTCATAACAACGCACTTCGCATCAATGGTCTGGGCGCCCCACGCGCTTTCAGGAGCGCTCTTATGCGCAAAATTGGATTTCTCAATGTGAGCTACGGTGAAGATTACGCGGCCGCACTGCGAATCTGCCGGGAATATAGGATTGGACGGATCTATGAAAGCCTCTACCTCTGTAGACGCTGGTCGGGCAACAGTGACACAGGGCTCAGCATCGAAGAGGCAAATCGAAACGATGCCTTCAAGGACAATATCCGCACCAGTGAAATTCTTGCCCGGCAGAAAATGAACCGCCATCGGCTGATATCGACGGCTTAAGGATTCAAGGGTTCGGGGGACCGAGGGTTCAAGGAAATCTTCTTGTTGTTGCTTCTTGAACCCTGGAATCCTTGTCCCCTGAGACCGTTATAGAATAAATTAAGGAGGATGATCGACCAGCCATGGGAATCATCATCCGACCCTGGCGCAAAAACGATCTCGAGTCCTTTCTAAAAATCACCTGGCAGTCGTGGATTTCTATATACTCGAGCTTCATTCCCGAGAACGATCTCAGGTCTTATTTCGAGATTCACTACACAGAAGCGGCTTTCCTCAGTATGTTCAATGACCCGCTCATACAGGGTTTCGTTGCAGAGATGGATGATCACATCGCCGGTTACGCACGGCTTTTCTCAAACCGGGATGAAAATCGTCTCTATATCTCTTCCCTTTACCTTCTACCGGAGTTTCAGGGGCAGGAAATCGGCGGACGGCTCCTCGAAGCAGTAGAAGAATATGCCGCCGAAAAGGGTCTCGGTGAACTCTGGATCGGTGTGATGGTGAAAAACAGACAGGCCCTCCTCTTTTACAGAAAGGTGGGGTTTCTGTTTATCCGGGAAGAACCTTTCACTATGGGAAAAACTACGGTGAGCCATCTCATCGGTTACAAAAAATTAGGTAGGAGCACATTTCTCATTCACAAGACTTATACCACCTTCAACGGAGAGGGAAGCCTTTCCAGCTTTTGTCTCGATCTCTTGTCGGAGCAGAAAAAGACCTGGCATGATCTTCGGGAAGGTTACGAATTGCTGAAAGAAGTCAGGGAGCGGGATGCCCCCTGCAACGGATTTTCTGTCCGCCTCCAGTACAATCCCAGAAGGATCAAGAGTAGTACGGCCATTTTGGACGGGGAAAATAAAAAGGAGCCGGGATGCTTCCTGTGCTGGGATCATCTACCCGAGGGTCAGAAGGGAATTCTTTATCGAGGTGATTACCTCATTCTCTGCAATCCCATGCCTGTCCTCTCTCCTCACTTCACCGTCTCCCATTTAGACCATCGCCTCCAAGCCATTGATGAGAATATCGGCACCTTTCTTCAACTCATGGCTGATTTTGGTCGGGGCTGGACGGTTCTCTATAATGGGCCGAAATGTGGCGCTTCTGCGCCAGGTCACCTTCATTTTCAGGCAATCCCTTCTGGACAGATGCCGATCGAGAAAGAAATCCATGAACGAAAAAGACTCACTCTGATTGGACAGGTTGACGACGTCCTTATCTATCGTGCGATGGGCCTTGGCCGTGAAGTCACCGTCCTGGAGGGAGATGACCGGATGGCAATGGAGAGTGGTTTGAGAAATTATCTAAACGCACTGAAAAGGGTTCTTGTCATTGACGAGGAGCCCATGATGAATATCGCCGGTTTCTATGAGGAGATGAAATGGCGTTTTGTGATCTTCCCGCGCCGCAAACACCGTCCCGATGCCTTTTTTAAGGATGGGGATTCCTGCATTGTGATCAGCCCAGGAGTTATCGATATGGGAGGCCTCCTGATTACTCTTGTGGAAAAAGATTTCGAGCATCTGGATGCAATTGCTGTAAAGGATATCTACAAGGAAGTATCCTTGGAAGAAGAGATTGTGGAAAAAGGGATCGACGCTCTTCTGCAAAGGGCAAAGTGCATATCGCATAGCGTCAAGAAAAATGTATGAACCAGCGAAACATAGTCCCTTGTGTTATCAATGTCACCACCAAAGATGGGGCTTATGTTTGTTTCAGCTCAGTTACGCTATGCCCTCTGCTCTATGCGCTTTGCGTTATAGTAGCCTTGCCGCCATGATCCCGGAGCGGGCCCTGCTTTGCATGAGATATCGGTGGAGTGTTTTTTTTGATAGGGCAACCTTGCCCTCGATGCTCGAGGCATGAAGCAAGTGAATTCGATTTTTCACCCTTGCTGCAAGCCCCACATGTTGAACATCGAGGTCCTCTTGATTCGTTGTGACGGCGATGAGATCGCCATCACGAATCCGATTCTCAAAGCGCCTCAGGCTCTTCTTCGGAACGAAACAAAGGGATCTTCTGCTGATCGTCCTTTCAACAGACTTCATTCTCCAAAGATTCGCCCCATTTTTTATCGGACGATAGAGATCGGGATGTTTTTTCATGAAGGTTACAGCTTTCTTAAAAGACCTGCCCCCGATTTCTACTGTGACATTCCTTAGGATGCCCTTCTTCTGGTTATCATGAATCCATTCTGAAAAATAGTGAAGCCGGGAACAGTAGCCCTGCAGCCGCCCATGTCTATAGCGGATCTTCTGCAGTAAACCCCGGAAAGCTTCAAAAGATTTTTCCCTGGATTTTAAGAGGCGTACCAGAGCGGCTACGTTTTCTACGAAAGTAACACAGTCGAACCCTCTCAGATTGACAACAAGGTGCTCGCGCCCCTTCATTTCGAGTGTACCAGCCGCATAGGGTGCCCCCAGAAAGAATTTGCCAATCTCAAGGACGGGCCGACCAGCGAATTGTGCCAAAGGTTTTTTCTTATCAAGAAACGCGATCAGTTCTTTAAAAATCCTTCGATCCTCTCCCTGGCGGTTCAAAGTCCCTCCTTTGTAGCTTCGCTGCAAGAACGAACTTTAAAGGGATAAAAAAAATAATTTTATCATAAATACCCATTTTAATAAAAATCAAATATCAAATTTTAAGAGTCTCATGGAAACTGAGGTACTCATAAGAGAAAAGGAGGGATAGTTTTAAGAGGTTGAGATGGGCAGCTGGACAAAGACTGTAAGTTGGTAACTATCTGTAATTTAAAGCTAATTACTTGTGAAAAAAATTACTTTGACCTCTGGGAATTGAAATATTATATTTAGGTGAGACCTAATGTTGAATAAAAAATGGCTTTGGCATTTTTAAAGATATAGCTTTCCCTCCTTTGTCAAGTCCACGCTAAATTTATTTACGCAACATTAGGATTGAGTTGATCGGAGGCTGAAGAACATGGATGAGATCAGCTATCAAAAATTTTTGACGACCAAGATTTGCGATCTGGAACTGGATGTCAATGAAAGCATGGAGCCTTGTTTTAAGAGGCTGAAGAAGGAATTGAGGGACCATCGAATCTCCCTATGGCCTGATTTCTATTTCGGCAACGAATGGGGCTGTATGAATAAAAGGATTTCGATCAGCATTCCTTTCTATTTGGCTGCTCCTGAATTGAAAGAACTTGAAGGGGAGGTTCCGACGAACGAAGAGACGATAAAGATCCTCCGGCATGAAACAGGCCATGCCGTCAACTATGCCCATAAACTTTGGCAGCAGAAAGATTGGAAAGAGACCTTTGGAGATTTTAATAAGAAGTATCGGGATGGATATCTCTACAGGGTCAATCCCTGGTCGAAGAGTTATGTCAGGCACCTCCACTACTTAGGTGATCCTCACTATGCCCAGAAGCACCCCGATGAAGATTGGGCAGAGACCTTTGCCATCTGGCTCGATCCCAGGTCCCATTGGACGGATAAATATCGGAACTGGCCCAATGCATTAGAAAAATTGTCCTATGTGGATCGTCTCATGGAGGAGATCGCCGGTAAGAACCCTTTAAATACAGAAAAGAAGCGGGATGGAGAGTATTCGACGATTGAAGAGACGGTAACGGAGTGGTGGGGGTTAGATGGGGAGATACTGGATCAGGAGCTTCAAGAATATCTTACGGACATGAATGAGCTCTTCATCAAACCTACAAATGGTCTGAGAAAGCTTCTTCCTGCATGGAAATTGATTCGAAAATATGCAAGGCTCCTGACAGAGCGGGTCAGCCTCTGGATCTCAGGGTCGAATAAGCACACGGTCCGAAGGCGTCTTCGTCAATGGGAAGCGATCTGCAGAAACGAATCATTGGGATACCCTCCAGAAGAAGAGGAGCGTATGTTAGTCGAATTGACCACTCTTCTCACCTACTATGTGGTGGATGGGATCCACCATATCCGCACTTGATCTCCCTCGATTCAGCAATCAAAGTGTTCAAATTGGATGCAGCTTATATTCTGCAATCTGCATTCCGAAAGGGGATCAGAGAATGATAGTTTTTTTAATCGCCTTGATAATTTCCTCTGGATCATCGATCAACTGAAGAATCTCCAAATCGGTAGTCGAGATCTTTCCCTCCTTCAAAACCACCCCTTTCATCCATTCCCAAAATCCTTTCCAATAATTTGATCCAACCAAAATCACAGGGAAAGGTCTGATCTTATGGGTCTGAATGAGCGTCACCGATTCGAGCAATTCGTCCATCGTCCCAAAACCCCCGGGAAGGATGATATAGGCCACGGCATATTTGACAAACATCACCTTTCGGACAAAGAAGTATCGAAAGCTCAAACGAATATTGGCATAAGGGTTAGGCTTCTGTTCCAGAGGAAGTTCGATGTTGAGGCCGATCGAATGACCTCCGGCAGTTGCAGCGCCTTTGTTAGCGGCTTCCATGACCCCGGGCCCTCCGCCTGTGATGACACCAAAACCATTCTCCGCAAGGAGTTGACCAATTCGCTCGGCTTTCTGATAGACCTCATCCTCAGGTTTCACCCGTGTCGAGCCAAAGATACTCACCGAAGGATGATATCTGGAGAGGGTGTCGAACCCTTCCACAAATTCTCCTATGATGCGGAACATCCTCCAGGAATCCTGGATAGTGATTTCGTCGATGACATACTGTTTATCAGGCATGGATCCTCCTTATTTCGCCCCCATCCCTGCCTGCGGCAGGCAGGCTCGCCCTCCCCATTCTATGGGGAAAAGGTGGGAGAGGGCACTCCCTTTTTTTTGTTGATAATTTAGAAATTTTATATTAGGAAAAAGAGAGTCCAAAGTCAATCATTTGCTAAAGAAAATGCTAAGCGCTTAGCGCTATGCGCATAGCGTATAATGGATTCTATCAAATGAGGATTGAATTTTTAGGAGGGGTCAGAACGGTTACGGGCTCAGCAACCCTACTCGAAAAGGGCTCATCCAAGTGGCTGGTCGATTGTGGAATGTTCCAAGGCGGTAAGGAACTTGAGGAAAGAAATTGGGACATTCAACCCTACCATGCAAAAGAGCTCTCTCTTATCTTACTCACCCATGCCCATATTGACCACAGCGGTTTGATCCCAAAGCTGGTCAAAGAAGGATTTCGAGGAAAGGTGATCTGTACAAAAGCCACCCTTGATCTTTGTGAAGTGATGCTGCAAGACAGTGGGCATATTCAAGAGATGGAGGCAGGGTGGCAGAACCGGAAAAGTAAGAGGTCTGGAGGGAAGGAAGCAGCCCCTCTCTATACGTCAGAGGAAGCTAAGAGAAGTCTTCAATATTTTCAGCCTGTGCGTTATGATGAGATGCTGTCGCTTACTGATGGGATAAAGGTAAGATTTCAAGATGCAGGACACATATTAGGGTCTGCCATTATTGAACTCTGGGTCGAAGAAGAAGGCCAGGAGAAAAAGTTGGTCTTCTCAGGAGATCTGGGGGGTCCGGATCAGCCGATTGTAAGAGATCCCTCTTGGGTTGAAGAAGGGGATGTCCTATGGTTGGAATCGACCTATGGAAATCGGCTTCATAAGTCAAGAGAAGAGACGGTAGGGGAATTATTAGAGATCATCCAGGATGCGATCTGCGATCAGGCCAAGGTGGTCATTCCTGCCTTTGCTGTGGAGCGGACTCAAGATATCATCTACACTATCGGCCAGTTGATCCGCAAGGGCTCCATCCCTACGATCCCAGTCTATATCGACAGTCCATTGGCCATCTCAGCCACGGAGATCTTTAAAAGGAATTCAGATTGTTTTGACCAGGATACCAAAAACATTCTGCTCCGAGGTGAGAATCCCTTTGAAATTCCCGGGATCATCTACACCCAGACTACCGAGGAATCGAAGGCCATCAATGAGGACTCGAGACCAGGGATCATTATTTCTTCAAGCGGGATGTGCGACACTGGAAGGATCAAACACCATTTGAAACATCACCTGTGGCGAGAAACCTCCCATATTGTCTTCGTTGGGTATCAGGGAGAAGGCACCATTGGGAGGAGAATTGTCGATGGGGCGAAGAGTGTGAGGCTTTTTGGAGAGGAAATTGTCATAAAGGCTCATATCCATACCCTTGGAGGATTCTCCGCCCATGCTGACCAGAAGGGACTCCTGGGATGGCTCTCCCATTTGAAAAATCCAGAACTTGAGGTGTTTGTCAACCATGGAGAAGAAAAGATTTCAATGGAACTGGGTCAACTCATCCGTGAACATTTCCATTTGAAGACGACCATCCCTCAATGGAGGGAGAAAAGAGGTCTCTTTAGCTCTAAGGAAATTGTCATGCCTGAAAGGGCCGTGTTAGAAGAGGGAAGAAAGGAGATTTCAACTTCCTCAGAAACATTATCTCGTCTCTTCATGAATCTGGATAAAAATTATAAGAGGCTTCGCCGAAAATTGAGAAATCTGAGACCAAGAAGGGAAGAGGTTGAAGATCCCCGTTTGTTGGGACCATTGGAAGAGATTAACAAGAAGTTGGAGGAATTGGAGTCGAAACTCTAAAAGCATAGCGCATGGTAAATAATGCGGAGGAAACGATGAAAAAGATGATTTTAATCATTTGGGGATTAACGATCTATCTCTTTGTGATTTCTATGTTTCAAGAATGCATGGCGGGTGTGGTTATCGAGGAGGTCCATAAAGATAGGGAAGGAAGGGCTTCCACCGTGCTTCGTTACTTTTCGGAGAATAAGTTTCGTACAGACCATCCTGATTCAGGTCTGGCGACGGTCATCGATTTTAAGGAAGACCGGATGCTGATGATCGATCACAGCTCCAAGAGTTTTGTTGAAATTAAATTCTCTCAATGGGAAAAAGAGGTTGCAAAACGGCTTAAGAAGGAGCTCCCGGCTATTACGCCAAGGGCGAGAAAGATCATCGTCAAGAAGGCTGGGGAGAAAGCGAGCATCAATGGTTTTCAGACGAAGAAGATCGAGATCTGGGCGGATGGGGAGTTGATTGAGGAGAATTGGGTCACACGGGATGTTGAGATGAGGGATGTGGAGAAGGTGATGGATAAGGTGGCCCAGGGGTTTTCAAAGCAGTTTCGGATCGAGATGAAAGAAGGCCGAGAGATTTATGAGCAACTGAAACCCTATGGATTTCCCATTTTGGTTAGAGATCCTACATTAACCTATGGATTGAGACCGATTGACGTTTTGGAAGTTAAAAGATTGGAAAAGAGAGAATTGAAAGATGATCTCTTCCTTCCTCCAAGTGGCTATCAGCGGATCATCCCAAAGGCCCCTAACAAATAATACGTTATCAATGAGGGCCTATGGGTATAAAAAACATTTAAGAACCCTTTGTCTGGTTTGACGATCAACAAAAGTCCGCAATTCCTATTTACCGGCAGGCGTATTACGCATTTGGTATACTCCAGGACAGTTGAAAAGGAACTAAATTGGGGATACATACCATTTTCCTAAATGTGCTCAAGAAAAGCCAATGGAAAGGGTGGGTGTCGCGTCCGCACTATTCACAGGTGTCCAGCATAAAAAAGGTGGCCCATTTTCAATGCGGAATGCGAAATCAACCAAGTTATTCGGCAATTAAGTAATTGGGTCATGGGTATGCTCAATGCTTCCATGCTCTCTGACTGAATTTTTCAGTCAAGTTTTATGTCTCTTGAGTGTAGCGATGATTTATGTCAGGAGATGAGGGAACGAAATGAAGAAAGAAACGCCAGAGGGTTCCCTTGAAGTGAAAGGAGAAAATTTATGAAAAGGATGGGATGGTTTTTCACTGCCG
>Ga0187771_10001673_pt1 | contig 15026 bp, 14 predicted proteins | sample 0116_SJ02_MP15_1_FD_133139 | JGI IMG/M metagenome (GOLD analysis project Ga0187771, IMG submission 133139) | Tropical peat soil microbial communities from peatlands in Department of Meta, Colombia - 0116_SJ02_MP15_10_MG | ecosystem: Environmental > Terrestrial > Soil > Wetlands > Peat | place...
ACCCCGCCTTCAAGGGCTGGACCGGCCGCACCAGCGCATGCCAACAACCACTCGCGGTTCCCCAGCACGATCTCGGCATTTGTTCCGACGTCTATGAGCATTTGGATCCCCGTCGATCTGTTCAGACCCGCTGCGATCACCCCTGAGATGATATCGCCCCCAACGTATGAGCCGACATTGGGGAAAAGATAGAGCAGCGCGTTGGGCAAAAAATCGAGCCCAAGGTCTGCCGCGCGGACCACGGGGAAGGTATTGGCCGCAGGGATGTACGGTTCACGGCAGATGTTGGACGGATCAAGGCCCCAGAAGAAATGGCTCATGGCCGTATTTCCCGCGCAGCATACAGCGTAGACGAAACGGGCAGAAACCCCTGAATCTTCGAGCATTTTACGCATGGCATCCGAACATGCCCGGAGCAGCGAGTCTTTAAGGACCGCCAGGCTTTTCCGGTCCCGGGCAAAAATAATTCGACTGAGGATATCTTCCCCCCAGGCGACCTGCGGATTTTTTACCATGACCTCCCGGATGATTTTTCTGTGCGCAATATCGATGAGCCGAAAAACCAAACTGGTAGTGCCCAAGTCCAGGGCAAAGCCGAAAAGGTCGGCATCGGGCGACCGGGCAGCCACATCGAGCACCTCCCAATGTGTGCCGGCGCAGCCCGTGACTACGCGGAAGGAAACCTCCCCCCTGGGCTCTTTTACAGAGGAGGCGAATACGCATCCTCGCATCTTGCGGACTAACTCGTCCATTTTTCCGGGTTGGATTCGAACAGGCGACATCCCCAGTTGCCCAAGAGTTCGAGTAAGCCTGTCGAGGTCTGCGGTATTGTCTTCGAGACTCGGCGCAGGCATATCAACGGCGATTGAGTCGATCAGGGGTTTGTTTTGAAACCTTACCGGGACATCAAGACTGACCTGATTTGCTTTTATTTTCGCCCCTTTCTTTCCTTCCCCGAATAGGTTATCTGCGATTGGCGAAGGCGATGACAGGGAGATGAGGCCGTGATGGATTTCATCATCTCAGAGCCTGATTTACCTTTGAGACTAAGCAGAAAATCAGTTGACAGCATAACCGATTTTTCATTATTAGACAAACACTTGAAGACTGTTAGCTGTCAGGTTGTGCTCCGGCGATCAAGCACCCCGCTCCTTGATGCACCATTTCCCGCCTGACTGGCGCACGGATTGATTTCGTTGGAATCCTGCGGAAGAGTGATTTTTCGGCAGACGGCCACAAAGAGGGAGCCTTCGTTTATGGAAGACATTCAAATCAGAGAGTTGGTAGAATACATTGCGCGTTGTCTTGCTGAACATCCCGAACAGGTTATAGTTAAAGAGGTTGTCGGACAACAGATATCCGTGATAGAACTGCGGGCAGCAAAAGAGGACCTTGGGAAAATAATCGGCAAGGAAGGGCGAAACGCTCACGCCATGCGAACGATCGTGAACGCGGCCGCAACCAAATTGAAGAAACGCGCCGTGCTCGAGATTCTCGAATAAGGACGCTGCGTCGGAGAGTGTGTATGAGGGAAACGCTTACAAATTGTTCCCGACCGGCGGTCGCGGGTGCTCCCGAGTGTTTCGGCGACGGAGACAAAGTGTGCCCGGTCGATGAAGAAGGGATAATGCAGCCTCAGAGAGGATGCCTCCCATGTTCATATCTGAGGGCTTGTCTTCAGAGTGTGATGATCCGGCGAGGAAGGCTAAGAGTGGTTGAGGAACGCCCAGGCTCAAGAGTGACCGGTTTTTTGAAAAGATGGTCCAATCGGAAATTGAACAAGGAAGAGTAGTATCTCCATATTCGTGTTTTTCTTGTTTTTCGCTGTGAGCGATTATTTCACCGGTTATGGCCAGGTCGGGCACTGTAAGCGCTGATGGCTTGCCTGGCCCTGGATAGATTCTGAATTTTGGCGGCCACCCGGTTATTTTTTCTTTCGAGAATATCGAGGCAGGCCTGGGTGCGGGCATAAAGGTCCCGCATTTTTTCCAGCACTTCGTTTGCGGAAGCGGTAGAGCGTTTCAAGTCCTGAGGCACGAGCCGTTTTAACTCATCCAGACGCTTGGCGCATGCGTCGGAAAGAGCTTTTGCATCCACTTCCGGATCGTTTTCGAATTGCGCGAGCTGCGCAGTAAATTTGAGAAGCTGATCCAAAATTGATGCGGCCTGATCCACCCAGCTCAATCCATTGCTTTCCATTAGTGAATCCTATGCAGAAGCCCGCCAATTCCGAGGGAGAAGTCCTGATTTCACGGAAGTCTGGCTCGAGCCAAGTTTGATCCCTTCCCAGCCTTCCCTGAGTACGGAAAGAATCCTGACCAGATTATCATAGATAGAGGCATTCTCGCGGCTGTTTATGACGATCAATTTCCTGAGCGTGAAATTATAGAGCCGATTGAGGTTCACGGCGATATCCCGGCCCCTTTCATAGTCGAGACCCAGCATGAGCTCTGTGACTATGTCCTGGGCGTGCCTGATTTTTCGATAAGCCCCATTCATGTCGCGGGTCTCGTGAAGCTCTTTGGCTTGCTTGAGATCCTGAATCGCAGCGTCATAACATAGAATTATCAGTTGTAGCGGATCGGCAGTTTCAATCGCAGTTCTTTGGTAGACGTTGGAGGCTTTCGTCTGTAACTGTAACATCTAAACTCTCCTGAAGGAATGTTTTGTCCGACCACTTATAATATCGTCGAAATGGCGGGAAATCTTCAGGGTTTTTTGGAGTTGACCTCATCTGCCTTGATTGGATAGATTATCCCATATGAAAAAGACTCTTTACGGTTATGTCCTGCGCGAACAGTGCCCCCCGGTGCTCATGTGCCTCGCAGGCGCCATTTTCGTGCTCGTCACGGGACAGCTGCTCCAGCTAATGCGTATTCTTTTCGCATCTTCGGCCAGCCTCAAAGACGTAGGCGAGTTGATCCTTTTCGCCATGCCGAGGCTCATTTTGTACGCTGCGCCGATGGCTGCCCTGCTGGGAGCCATGCTGGCTTTCGTGCGCCTCAACAGCGATAACGAACTGGTAGCCTTTCGGGCCGTGGGCACCGGGTTTGCTGGGTTTTTGCCCCCGGTGCTTGGAGTGCTTATTGTTTTAAGCACGCTTTCGTTTCTAAATGCGGTTTTCATTCTTCCGCTTGCAAACCACTCGTTCGAGATGAAGCTCAGGTCTCTTGGCCGCGCCTCCGTTCCCTCTTTTTTGGAGGAAGGCGTCTTTATTTCCGCCATTCCTAAACTGGTGCTGTTTTTCAGGTCAGTTGACCGTTCGGACTATACTATCAAGGGCATCTTCATTCAGGACCGAAGAGAACCCAACGAACAAGTCACCATCGCGGCCGAAGACGCTCAGATCGATATCCCCCCGGACTCGCGCGCTATCACGTTCAGGCTCTTAAACGGCATGATGACCCGAACGGGCAAGGACTTGAAAGACGCCCAGGCCGTCTCCTTCAAGAGCTACGACTTTATCCTCTCTATGGACGAAATAATGGGGGCGGCGGAAAGAACAGCCAGGAAAAGAAGCGAGATGAACCTGGCCGAGATCTACCGAAAGGTCAAGAGCGCTATAGATAAAGCCACTTATATATGGTGGTGTCTCGAACTGCACCAGAGGCTGGCCTTTCCTTCAGCATGCCTGCTTCTCGGGCTGCTTGGACCCCCGCTCGGCTCCCTTTTCCGCCAAAAAGGCCGCATGACGGGAATTACGATCGGGGTGGGAATTTTCTTAGTCTATTACGTTTTGCTCTCCGCAGGCAGGACATTTGGCGAAAGTCAACTGGTGTCGCCTTTCTTTGCGGTCTGGACCCCTAACCTGCTAAGTCTTTCCCTGGCCGTTTACTTGTGGACAAAAATGCACAGGGAAACACCATTTTACGTGGCGTTGCTGATGCGGCAGCTTGCCCGCCTTTGGCCGGCCGGCGCCGGCGCCCGCAAACATCAAGGGGCGGTTGCGAATTGAAGATAATCCCCAAATATGTCCTGAGACACTTTGTGCCAATCTTTGCGCTGGCCAGCGTGAGCTTTGTGGGGATATATCTGGTGGTCGATTTTTTCGAGCGCGTGGACCGTATGCTCGATAATCACCTCACTATCCGGGAGATATACGGCTACTTTTTGTGCAAAATCCCTTTGATCCTGACACAGGGCATTCCGATGGCGGCAATCCTGGCGGCTATCATAGCGCTTGGAATCCTTAAGCGAAACCGGGAACTGATTGCAATGGAGACCGCCGGGATCGATCCTCGCTATTACGTAGCACCGATAGCAGTAGCGGCGCTTCTGCTTTCGGCGGCCCACTTTTGCACGGCCGAGTACATCGCCCGTCCCCTCAATAAGAAGCTGGACGATACGTGGGCGGTCAGAATAGAGCACAGCAAGCCGGCGCTCCATATGAACCCGGAAAACATGTGGTTCCGCGATGAGAATACCATCTACCAGATCAGGCTTTATGACCGGGGCAAAAATATCATGCACATAGCGTCGATATTTTTCCTGGATTCAAATTTTCGCCTCGCCAAAAGGATAGACGCGCGAAGCATAACCTGGACCAATCCGGGATGGCTTGCCGAGGACGGTCTCGTGGTGATTTACCACGATGGTGACACGGACCAGCAATGGTTCGATCGGAGAGCTTTGGATTTGAAAGCTAAACCGTCCGATTTCAAGGCGGGCGAAACCCTTCCCCACGACCTTAGCTGGGCGGAACTGCACCGTTACGTACAAAAAATCGAGGCGGAGGGATTCAGCGCAACCCCATACAGGGTTGACCTGCAGATGCGGGTCGCCTCCCCTTTTGCCACGCTTATCCTGGCCATGCTCGGCGTCCTTGTGGCCCTGAGGCAGGGGATCCACGAAGGCATCGCAGCCGGGGTTGGAATGTCGCTCGTGGTGGCATTTGCTTTCATTGCCGTATCGAACGTTGGAAGCTCGCTTGCATCCGCCGGTTCTCTGCCGCCCTTACTGGGAGTATGGGCAGGGAACATAATTTTTGCAGCGCTGAGTTGTTATTTCTGGATCAAAACGCACCACGCATGAGATCCAGGCTCCAAATCAAAACGCAGAGAGCAGCGGCTGATCTTATTGTTGTCCTTTTCCCGCCCCCGCCAGGATGGTGGTTCCAGGCGGCGGAGTGAACACTCTTTGCGCCAGTTCCTGATCCAGCAAATAGAGGCCCCCTCCCTCGCCTCCGATCAGCTTCAGTTTCTGCACGATGCTGTCCGCGCCGGCTTCCTCCTCCACCTGTTCGGTTACGAACCATTGAAGGAAATTGACGGTCGCATGGTCCTTTTCCTTCGTTGCGATATTTACCAGGTCGTAAATCATGCCGCTAACCCTGACCTCATGACTGTAGACCGCTTCAAAAGCTGAAAGCGGGGAATCCCAAGAAACGGGAGGGCCTTCGATTGCCGTCAGGTCAACTTTGCCGCCACGCTCGCATACGAAGTTGAAAAACTTCATGGCGTGCGTCAATTCCTCTATCGCCTGCACTTGCATCCACCTTGCCGCGCCGTCGAAAGTGAGCCGTTTAAAATAGGAGGCCATTGAAAGATAGAGGTAAGAGGAATAAAGCTCCGCATTTATCTGCCCGTTTAGCGCTTTCCTTATTTTCTCATTCATGTTGACTCCTTGGATTGTTTTTTTCCGTTCACTGTTCACCGTTCACTGTTGGCTTCATCAATATCGCCTCAAGACCTGGATCGTTGCAGCAGCCCCAAGCATAAGGAAGAACACATCCCTTGCCAGATACCACATGGTTTGCGGCGACCCGGCAGTTTTTGTGCTGAAGCAACCGCAGTGCAAATCGATTCCACGCGCAACGGCCTGAGCCAGCGCCATTAAAAATACCAGCAAAAGCAAATCGGCGAGACCGACTGCGCCCGCCGGCCACCAACCGCACAGGATGAATAGTCCGAGGATCGCTTCGAGCCAGGGGAGCACAATGGCGATGGTATTTACCATATGGCCGGGAAGAATGCGATAATTAGAGACTATCCCGGCAAATTCCGCCGGATGCGCTATCTTGTCGATGCTTGCGGCAATGAAAACAGCCCCGAGAAGCAAGCGGGCGGACAAAAAGAAGTATGTGGCGAGCCGCGAATTCATTGCTTCTTATCTACACAAACTCCGCATTTCCTGCAATTCAATTCGGGTTTGCATCCGGAGGTCTCTACCTCCTGTAGAGCACGCTGGTATTCCTCCCACAGAAAATTGCGCTCGATCCCGTGATCCAACACTTCCCAGGCAAATTTTTCGTCGCGTTCCCGCTCCCTGCGGACCCAAAAATCGGGGTTTAAGGGTGAACTGCGTATTGCCTGAGTCCAGCCGAGCCCATCCAGTGAGACTTTCTCGATAAATGAAGAGACCCTGCGGTCGCCCCTGGACAGGAGGGCCTGAATGTATGCCCATTTAGGCAGGTCGAAATGGACCCGGATGTTAGGCACTTTTCTCAGGGCTTTTTGAAGCCACACGGCTTTTTTCTTAAGCTCCCCGACCCCTGCGAAAGCAGTCCACTGAAAGGGCGTAAAAGGCTTGGGAACAAAGGAATTTACGCTTAGCGTAACAGCGCCGAGGTGTTTTTTGCCGTGGCTTGCGCTCAATACGTGATGACGAATCCCCTTGGCAAGCTCAACGACTGCCTGAAGGTCTTCGGCCGTCTCGGTCGGAAGACCGATCATAAAGTAGAGCTTGATATTGAGGATGCCTTTGCGGGCGAGGATTTCCGCTGCCCTGTATATCGAATCCTGCGACAAATTTTTGTTGATGACCCGCCTTAGCCTCTCCGAGCCGGCCTCGGGCGCGATCGCAACCGCCTGATGCCCGCTCGATTCGAGCGCTGAAAGGATTTCAGCGTCAAGGGCATCGGCCCGCAGCGAAGAAAATGAAAGGGAGCCGCCCCTGTCCAGCAGTGAAGAGCACAGGTCAACGACTTCCGGATGATCGGACACCGCAGCGCTGACCAGCCCGATCCTCTTCGTCCCGGAGAATTCCCCCTCTTTTGCAGGAGTGGGACCTGTTTGCCCTCCCTTTCCAAAGGGAAGCGGGGGGGAGTTTGAGTCCGGCAGAGCGGCGGCCTCAAGCAGCTTATCCAGGCCGTGATAGCGCACAGGCCTGTAGACGAACCCAGCGGCGCAAAATCTGCATCCCCGCCCGCAACCCCTCCCAATCTCCAGCAGCAGCACGTTTCTGAATTCCGTATCGGCCGTAAATACCGCAGTCTTGCATGGAGGGTTTTTTTCAAGGTCGGCCCGCACGCATGCCACCCTTTCCGGCAGGCCGCTGCCGGCCAGAGGGTAAATGGAATCCAGAGTCCCGTCCGCATTGAACACAGGCTTATAAAACGAAGGAACATAAATCCCCTGAACCGATTTGCCCATCTCCATCAAAATTTCCGATCTGGCGGCGGAACTGTTTTCGAATTGTTTCCAGAACTCGACGAAGCCGGGCAGGATCGATTCGGCCTCTCCCGCGAATACGAAATCGAGGTAGGGAGCGAGCGGTTCGGGGTTGAGAAAAAGAGCCACTCCACCTGCCGCCACCAGGGGGTGGGACGCCGTCCGATGCTTCGCCCGGGCGGGAATTCCGGCAAGCTGAAGCATTTCTACGAGATTTGTGTAATCGTTTTCATAAGGAACGGAGAAAGCCACGAGGTGAAAATCCGGGAGCGGTCTTTGAGATTCGACTGAAAGAAGACCTCCGGGACATTGCCTGACCGTGGAGACATCCTCCGGCTCCGGGTAAAACACACGTTCGCAGACTACTGTTTCAAAGCTGTTAAGGGCCTCGTATACGAACTGAAAGCCGAGATTGGACATCCCCAGGGCATAGCGGTTCGGAAAGGCCAGGGCGATACGCGTCTTGCCTCCCCAGTCCTTAAAGACGGTCCCCCTTTCGCCTTCCAGCCACTTTCGCTGCCGTTGTTTGAGCTTCCAGAGCATGCCATTTCTCAAGAAGGTTGCGGGAAGCGAGGAGCAAGAAGCAAAAAGGCCCGGCTTCGGGTCTTATTCTCTCTGCGCGCTCCCTGCTCCCGCTCCTCAATCCCTCGATGCCATAAATCCCCGAGCCGTTCAAGTATATCAAAAAGCGGAGACGGAGGACAGAAGGCGGTAGGGGGTAGGCGGAATGAAAATCGTCGATCCTGTCACCTTTATCAGAGAGGTGCGGGAATGATGACGGACACCGAGTGAAACTCCGGTCTCTGCACCTGGAGCCGCACTCGCTGCTATAACGGACGACGGAACTCGGGTGTCTGAAAACAGAGAAAAACATCCCAGGGGTCGTAAGATCGTGTCAACTTTATTTTAACGCTTGCTAAAGGCCGCAACTTTTCTCTGCGCTTCCTAAAAAACTCCCTTTTTCGATTTTCCAAACTATAACTAATGTATCCTTGTTTCCATAAGCGGACGGAATGTTGTATCTTTAACGCGCCTACCGGACGAATTAGAAAGACCGGCCCCTGAAAGGGGCGGTTTGGTAGGGATTCGGGTCAGGGAATAGCCTGCCATGGGACAAACACTGACAACAGGGCAAGCGACTAAAGCCAAGCATCCGCCCCTGCGCCAATTGCGGACAGGGGAAGGCGGCAGTCGAATCGTGAATCGTGAATTTGGGGAGGCGTTAAAAAGATATCTTAACTTAACTACGAATCAACCCCTGCTTCTGCAAGGGGATGCGGCAGCCGTGTTGAGAGAGTTGCCTGATGAGTGGTTTGACTTTGCCATGACTTCCCCGCCTTATTGGGGAAAGCGTGAGTACGAGAACGGCGGAATTGGACTGGAGCCCGATTACCGAGACTATGTAAAACACCTGGCCGCAGTCTTTGCCGAGCTAAAGCGGGTGCTAAAGCCCGAGGGATCATTCTGGCTGAACATCGGCGACAGCTATGACGGTAAAAGCCTCGTTGGGATACCCTGGCGAGTCGCTTTTGAGTTGAAGGACAATCAAGGGTGGATACTGCGGAACAGCGTGATATGGAACAAGATCAAGGGAGGAATGGATAACACGAAAGACCGCCTTGGCAATGTCCATGAGAACGTCTTCCACTTCGTAAAGCAGGCCAGGGGGTATTTCTACAACGCAGACGCCATTCGCTCCAAGCCGCGCACTGCCAAAGTCGTCAACGGCGCGGTTGTATCCGCCACCGGTGTTTCCGGTGTCCGTTACAGGCGTCAGATCGAACTCTCAACCTCTTTGTCGGAGTCGGAGAAAAATGCGGCCTTTGTCGCGCTCGAACAGATGCTGGCTGAGATCAGTTTGGGGAAGATCTCGGATTTCAGGATGATCATTCGGGGCCAGCAGCGCGCCACCCATTCGGACAGTGAGAAAGTATCGGGACGTGCAAAGGAATTGCGCGACAAGGGCTTTTGCTTTCTGAGGTATCATCCGAAAGGGAGCAAGCCGGGCGATGTATGGGACATCATTCCCGAAGACACACAGCGCAGGGAAGCGCACTTTGCGCCGTATCCCGTGGATCTGTGCAGAATCCCCCTTCTTGCAACCTGTCCGGAAAGGGGCATCGCGATCGATCCATTCTGCGGAACGGGCACTACGCTTCTGGCAGCCCGAAAACTTGGCCGGAAGTCGATAGGTATCGATATTTCACGCCGCTACCTGGAGCTGGCTAAGGAGAGGTGCGAATCTCTATTATGAGTAGGGTGCTGGAGTTGTTCGGGCAGTCGGCGTTCAAGGGCGGCCTAAACTGGAAAACGATTGCCCAAGGTCAGAGGTGCGTCTATCTAAACAAGAAATGTTACAAGGTCCGCAAGAGTGACCCCGGCACCTCCATTGGTTCGTGCGCTGTACTCTATGGGCGTGAATCCACGCCCATTATTATCTGCCCCGCAAGGCTCCTTGAACGCCATCAAATTTTCACAGATTGCTTCCACTTGCTTACGATGCATGAACCGGGCAACGAACTGCATATCGTTTCCGAGGTTTCAATCCCAGGCGGCAGCGTTGATTACTTTCTCGTATCTGCCAAGGACAGAAGGGTGAGGGACTTCGTAGGCATCGAGCTTCAAACACTCGATACCACGGGCACCGTATGGCCGGAACGTCAACGGCTCCTAAAAGAGTTGGGTCTCCCACGGTCCGACAGTGCCGAGAAATCCGGCAAATCCTTCGGTATGAACTGGAAGATGACTGCCAAGACTATCCTGGTTCAGATGCATCATAAAGCCCAAACCTTCGAGCAGGTTCATAAAAAAACTGGTTCTTGTCATTCAGGATAAACTCCTTGTCTATATGAGGCGCAAGTTTAAGTTCGATCACCTGCGGACCTCTCCGAGTGTCGGCGATTCAGTTCATTTGCATGCTTATAAGATGGAGCCTCAGCCCGACCAATCCTACAGGTTGGCGATGCAATCGCGCTGGAGCACGGATGCAGACGGCATCGCACTTTGTTTAGGTCTTCAAGCTGAGGCAAGGGTTGAATTGGATCAGATCATTTCTGCGCTAGAGGCCAAGATTTCGACTTCCACCCTGTTTGTGCCGGTTTAGCGACCAATAAAAAAAGAGAAGACCAAGCGGAAAGAGGGGGTTCAATTTGAAGAGGTCCCCGTTGACTTTATTCGATTTCGTTTCCCTGGTGCGGAGGACTTGAACGACGGCCTGTGTGCTCCTTGGGAATAAAGGACGCACTGAGCAACTCCTTAACTCCGACTAACTCCGACGCTTCCCGGTTATCCGAACCGGACACCGGTTCTTCGGCAATGTGAGAAAGAAGCCAAATTCGTTGGCCCCGGAAACGGGTGGAGGAGCGGATCCGGCGGATCGACAGGGAGAGGATCTCGCTGCATTTGCTGTTAATACAGGGAAATTCGCTCCTCCAACCTCCCAACAAGTTGATTTCATTAGTCTTTTTGGCATTTATTTTCCAAAATAACAGAGGATAACAGCGATCGGGTGTCGGGTGTCAGTTGTCGGAGGTGGAATGAGCTTGCGCTCCACGGAAATCCGACATCCGATATCCGACCTCCGTCAGCGGCTGTTTTACAGGTTGCCGAGCGCATTTCCTGTAAATTCAGGCGAAATACAGGCCCACGGTCAGCGGTCAGGCGCCGGACTGTTCTGTCGTATTCAGTTTTCAAAGAAACGCAACGTATATGGTTGCTTTTCGACCGAGCAGCGATCCCGCGCAAAGCGCGGGGATAGAAAATCCACTCAAAGTCGGCAAACATTATACCTCGAAAACAGAAGTATTGTCAAGAACAAAATGAAGTGATTTTTAACGGGTATTCGAATTTTTGCGCCATCGAAGCAGGGCTGAGGAAAATGGCGCGATTATTGGTCGTTACGGGGTAAGGAAGAAAGCAGTAACTCCGCTTAACGCCGGTGTAACTCCGGCGTCTTTCCAGTTAAATGGCGGCGGCCGGCAGCGCGATCCCTAGGGGATGCTCTGCCGTGGACGCCATGGGCGAAACATCCCCGTACCTGTCGAATCGCCCAGCCCGAAATTTTTTTGCAAACCCCTCTTTCATGACCTTCCCAATTTCCATAAGGCCACCTTCTTCTTCGCGATGGAACCATTTAATCCCGATCCGGCGAAAAGTGGTCCGGCTGATTCTTAAAGCCCGGCCCAATTCCGAGGTTCACGAGCCGAACGTTTTGTGTTTCCTGGATCGGCGACTTCCGGTAAAATCTTTCTCCCCAAACTGGACACTTTGTTGTACTGTCCAGTTATGGCTCGAGGAATGCATAATAAGAAGGTCACTGCGAAAGGGGGAGTTATGCCCGAGGCCTACACGATTCATATCTTGGTTGTTGATGGTGATCCTGACGGCGTTAAGATTGTACACCGCCCGGGTTGGACAGGATGGGGGATTGCTTTCCCCAAGTTAGCATGGCCAAGGATCAAGAGGCGTTTGGAGTTCGGAGACGCCGGTATCTACATTCTTAGTGGAGTTGAGGAGGGCGTACAAGACGAACTTCCCACCGTATACATCGGCCAAGGTGATGAGATACGAACTCGCATCGAATCTCACTACATAAGCAGGGCCTTCTGGGATTGGGGTTATGCCTTTGTCTCGAAAGGGGAAGCAGGACTGAACAAGGCTCACGCAGCTTGGCTCGAATGCAGGCTAATCGATCTTGCCCACGTGGTCGGGCGGTGTCGCCCAGACAATGCAACACGTCCCAGAGAGCCTAAGCTATTTGAGACGGATCGTGCCTATATGCAGGAATTCCTCAGGGAGATGTTGCGAATACTTTCCTTGTTAAACGTGCGCATCTTCGAGAAAAAGAAGCCCATTATCGTCGGTCCGAAACCAATTGCCGGCTCACGAGACACGATCGTCGTTCCTGCTCAAGAGGACGGATTCCAAGAGGCTTTCATTAGGGAAAACTGCTGGTATCCGGTTAGGATCAGCAGACAAATGCTGTCTGCAATCAAGTACATTGCAGCGTATCGTATCGCACCGATTCAAGCCGTCACCCACTATGCTCCGGTCAAGCGCATTGAAGCATACGGCGACGGCAGAAAATACCGTCTCATTTTTGCTGAACCCGCTAAAAAGATATCCCGCATCCCGTTAGGGGATTTGCCTCTATTTATGAAAAGCCCGCGATATACGAGTCTTGCAGAGCTATTGAAGACGAAGTCCCTCTGCGAGCTATTCGGCCAAAACTACAACACTTAAAGGTCCTTGCATATGACTAAATTCAATTTGAAGTTCGACGCGGCCCTGATTCTCGAATTAGCGGAGAGGTACTATTACCCGGAGGAGGATAAAATAATCAACGAAATTGCGCCAAGCGCCAAAAGCCAAGGGTACTTTACAAAGGAGCAATTCCAGCAGCTTTGTCTTTGGAAGACCTCTCGTAGCAAATCCAGGGTCTGCTTAAATCCGGCCCCATTCATTGAGGAAGCAACCCGTATCTCACTGGCTACGCCAATTGAAGAAATCAGGGTAGGCGTATTGACTCTCCTGCACGGAGTATTGTGGCCTACTGCGTCAACGATGCTGCACTTCGCACATAGAGATCCTTATCCGATTCTCGATGTTCGTGCTCTGTGGTCACTTGGAGTTGACCCACCGCCATCATTTTACACTTTCGGTTACTGGTGGGATTACACTCAATTCTGCCGAGCACTGGCCGAGAAAAATGCTGTGTCTATGCGGGTCTTAGACAGGGCGTTATGGCAATATTCGAAGGAGAACCAGTCGCCGGTATAGGCATGAGGCCATACTTGGACTCGCCCAGCCCCGAAATCGACCATGAAGAAATCAGAAGGTTTTACCTCCTGATTCTCCGTTGCACAGCTTGCCAAAGGTGAAAAGCCTGATCTGGCCCGTGTCCAGAACGGAAATGATCTGGATATAGATAGATTCTGGACGGCATGCCGCATAACGCCACAAGCAGAGAGATGGAAAGTCTCCACATTCCAGCGAACACCGCGCCGACCAATCAGCCGGATCGCAGCACCTTCCAGTTTGCCAGGCAGTCACCACCAACTTGACCCACCCCCATACCCCCTAAACCGGACGAAGGGAAAATTTTTGCAAACCCCTCTTTCATGACCTCCCCGATTTCCATAAGGCCCCCCCCTTCACGATGGAACCACTGAATCTCGATCCGGCGAAAAGTAGTCCGGCTGATTCTTAAAGTCCCGCCCAATTCCGAGGTTCACGAGCCTAACGTTTTACGTTTCGTGGACCGGCGACTTCTGGTACAATCTTTCTCCTGAAACTGGACAATTTGTAAATTGTCCAGTTATAAGCATGCACCAATATTAATTCTTATTTCCCCTTGTTTTGATTAATGACGGGAGCCTTGATATGACAGAAAATGCCTTCTGCGTAGCCTGCAAGTCGCAAATTATCTCCGGTGCGACCTTGTGCCCCGTGTGCAAAAGCTACCAGTCCACTTGGAAGCACAAACTGCAATACCTGGCAGGCGTTGCCGGACTAGTAACAGTGTTCATTGCCGTTTTAACTTACACTGTGGCAAGTTGGCCTGAAGTCAGGAAGGTTTTTTACTGGAGGGATCGTGTTGGGATCACCTCTTTCGATTCAGTTAACGGTTATATTGTTGTCTCAAATTCCGGAGATGGGGAAGTTTTCGTCTCTCATTTATCACTACATTCAGATACGCCACGATTCTCTAAGACCTGGTGTATCAACACAGTCGTGAAAGGCAATAGTTTCAGTACTAAGGAAATCCCACACCAAGGAGAATGGTATACAGGACCGTTAAGTGAAGAGGAATGGCAGCATGTGTTGACGGTTGCACCAGGTGAATGTTTCCAATGGAATTTTTTTGATGAGGCTAATCCAATATACCTGGACTTTCAGCAGTTCACAGGCGGGCAGTTGCGGAAGTTACAACTACTTGGTTCCATCAATTTCATTTCTGGCCATGATCAACGCCGTATGAGTCGAGACGTTCAAGTGTATGCAGTTCCAGTTTTTAATCGGGCCGAAGAATGCAAAGCGAAGTTGGGGTTTCTCCCGAGAGCGAGCGCCAGGTAATATGCGGCGGCGCTTTCATGGTCTTCAAAAAAACTGGACAAGAGGTTGTCAATTGTCCAGGATCGCAAACTGCATTTAAGCCTAGGCACGGGTTTGCGTGGCGCGGCGACGCCTGGAAATTAGACAAAACACGCCTCCCCAACTTTCTGCCAATTGGTCGGCCTCTCCCCGAAGGTGTTTCGCTTTGATTTTCACTTTTTTTAGGGACTACGGGAGCGGGGGACGCCGGACACACTGAGCACACTCAGGCACGATCCGGTGCGCTCGACCGTAATTTCCCCGGACGGGCTTCGCAAAAAGCGTGGTCCAGGTTCAAGACGCTCAGCTTAAGAAATGACCAGGAAATAAAGAAACAGCGGGTGAACGGCACGATCAGCTAATAGCAAACTTTCTAGTATAATCAATTTCATTGAGACTTTCAGAGAGTGCGGAAGTGAGGCCGCTAGCCTGGATTCCCACGTTAGTTTTTTGAATTAACACCACGGAGCTTTCAGAGGAACTGGATACGCAGGTGTTTGCCGCCGAGCCACGGGATCGGGACATCAGTGCGGCCGAAATGAGCGG
>Ga0187771_10001674_pt1 | contig 15024 bp, 18 predicted proteins | sample 0116_SJ02_MP15_1_FD_133139 | JGI IMG/M metagenome (GOLD analysis project Ga0187771, IMG submission 133139) | Tropical peat soil microbial communities from peatlands in Department of Meta, Colombia - 0116_SJ02_MP15_10_MG | ecosystem: Environmental > Terrestrial > Soil > Wetlands > Peat | place...
CATCGCGGCTCAGCACCAGGATGGTAATCCACCACGGCAGCACCTTCCGGACTGACAAGAGCACGAACGCCGTCGCCATCAGAAGCTTGTCGGCAATAGGATCGAGCGCGATCCCGATGGCAGATTCGTGATGAAGAACCCGCGCCAGGATGCCATCAGCGAAGTCCGATGCGATGGCCGCTGCCAGAACCGCGAGGGCCCAGCCGTAACTTTTCTCAATTTCCAGGATCGCGAATAACGGGATAAATGCGAGGCGAAGAAGCGTAATCTGGTTGGCGGGAGTCAGCAGGCGGGAGGTCATGATGTCAAAGCCACTATAGCGGGCAAAAAAAGGTTAAAGGTTGAAGGTTAAAGGGTGAAGGGCAAGGAGCAAGCATGGGAAGGGGCGCAGTATGTCTCTCAACGTTTGAGCTTTACCCTTTAACCTTCGTCCTTTAGCCTTTACCCTTTTGCATTTGCCGTTTACTGAACTTTACGGTCGGCTGGACGCTCCAGGCCAAGATATTCCTGAATCGTCACTCCAACTTTGTGCCGGAAGCGGTCGGCCATCGAAGGGATGGAGCCGCTCGGTTCGTCCATGGCAACTCGTTCCACGCGGTGCATAGGATAGAAAGCCACGGCGAGGCCCACGGTTGACTCTTCCTGGGCCAAAATTTGGCGGACAAAATCGTCAAACGAGCCGAGGTCCATGCCGCGAACTGTGACACCGGCGGCGTCGAGAGCAAGGAGTTGTCCCCAAATCTTTTCTTTTGGAGACGCGAGGCTGACAATCACGAAGGAATTGATCTCCATAGTGCTCTCCGGTTTCAACCGATGACCCACACGATCTTGAACGATTACCGCATCTCGCCCACTCTGTCAACCGTATGCTGGAGCCGAAGGCTCGAGAGTCTCAAGCCCGTCGCCTCGGGTGGGTGGCGGAAGTCTTGGGGCGCGCGGGCAGCGCGCAGACTGCGCCTTCCGAGAAGCCCGCCGACTCGACGCGATTTGCCCGATGCGAATTCAAATGCGCCATAACCCTGGGCGATCCGCGAATGATGGGCGACGAGGGTCAGCGGTTCCACGACTTTGCTAAAGCGACGACAGAGCCAGTAGGCCAACCGAGTGGCGAGGTCGGCCCTTTCCTTTGCGACGCCCTTTATTTGAGCCATGTTTCAGCTCGCATGATTCTAGTGACCGTACCGCAGCTCTCCGGCCTCGATGCGCACCGCGAGTTGGTTCTGCTTCGGTGGCAGCGGGCAGGTCGCGAAAGGCGTGAACGCGCACGGCGGGTTGTAGGCTTTATTGAAATCGAGCGTGACCTCTCCATCCTTCGGCATCGGAGTGTTCAGAAAACGGCCGGGAGGATACGTTTCCTTGCCCGACGTCAAATCTTTGAAAATGAAAAAAAGCGCGTCACCTTCCGTGACCGGATCGAGCCGGTACTCGTGGCCATTCAGCATAAATTCGACGTAACCGGGACTCGCTTGCTCTTCCGTTTCACCCAGGATGTTGGGTATCGGAATCATCTTGGGCGGATTGTAGGGCACGAATTTCGCCCGCACCCGATACCGCTCATCGGGCGGGAAGAATTTCAGGCCGGTGAAAGCCTTGCGCATGGGGCTGTTCTTATCCTTCAGCCGAATGGCGAAACGTTTGCCGCGCTGAATGACGAACATGGTGAGATCGTTCAACTGCACAACGTCGGGCGAGCCCGACGTGCCGGGCTTCAGCCTCGCCGAGGTTGCCTGCTTTCCATTCACCTGGACTTCAACGCCCGCTGCGGTATGGAACAGCGTCTCGCCTTCGTGAAACTCGAACGCGCCGACGGAAGCAGGCGCAGAACCCGCGGGCAACACAATGTCGTTCGACTTGTCGGTGCCCACCGAGTTCTTCCCCTCTTTCAACCAGAACAGGCCGGCCACGGTCAGCCAACCTGCATCGGCCTTCAGACGGGTTTCGCGCTCCTGTCGCCATCGCTCAATCTCGGCTTGGTAAGAAGGCGTGCTCATCTGAAGCAAAAGAAATGACAGGCTGAAAGTATACAAGCCAGAGTAAATCATGCGGCCATTCCATCCTTTCAACCCAGCGCTTTCCAGCGAGGGGAAACTAAATCTCCATGGTCTTGATGTCCGGGCTAAGTCGCAGCGCCGCGTCCGTAGCCTTGACCACGTCTTCGACGTTGGTGCCCGGAGCGACTTCCGTTAGACTCAATCCTTCCGGCGTCACTTCCATCACCGCCAACTCGGTGACGATCGTGTCCACCACGCCGGCGCCGGTCAGGGGCAACGAGCAGCGCTTGAGAATCTTGGATTTCCCTTCGCGCGTCGTATGCTCCATGGCGACGATCACGCGGTTGGCTCCCGCCACCAGGTCCATGCTGCCGCCCATACCCTTCACCACTTTGCCGGGAATCATCCAGCTCGCCAGGTTGCCAAGCTCATCCACTTCCATCGCGCCCAGGACGGTCAGGTCCACGTGGCCGCCGCGAATCATGGCAAAGGAATCGGCGCTCGAGAAGTAGGACGTGCCCGGCACCTCCGTCACCGTCTCTTTTCCGGCGTTGATGAGGTCGGGGTCTTCTTCGCCTTCAAATGGAAACGGGCCGATGCCGAGCATTCCATTTTCCGATTGCAGGACCACTTCCATGCCCGAGGGAATGAAGTTGGAAACCAGCGTCGGAATCCCGATGCCGAGATTGACGTAGTATCCGTCTCTCAGTTCCTTCGCGATCCGTCTCGCGATGAGTTCTCGTTTGTCCATGTCACCAGCAGGTGGTATGTGGCATGTCGCCTGTTGGGGCGTCCCGACCTGCCCCATGCTGCCTTCCACCTACTTTTTTCTCACCGTCCTCTTCTCAATTCGCTTTTCGTATCCAGTTCCCTCGAAAATTCGCTTCACATAGATTCCAGGCGTGACGATGCTATTGGGATCGAGGCTGCCGAGCTCAACCAGTTCTTCGACCTCCGCGATGGTGATTTTTGCTGCCGTGGCCATCACGGGATTGAAGTTTCGAGCCGTCTTGCGATAAATCAGGTTCCCCCAGCGGTCGCCCTTCCATGCTTTGACGAACGCGTAGTCAGCTTTCAGGGCACGCTCCAGAAGATAAGTCCGGCCATCGAACTCGCGGATTTCCTTCCCTTCGGCGACCACGGTCCCGGCGCCGGTAGGTGTATAAAAGCCGGCAATTCCCGCGCCGGCGGCGCGCATGCGTTCGGAAAAGGTGCCCTGAGGAGTGAGCTCCAATTCAATCTCGCCTTTGAGCGCCAGGTCTTCGAGCGTTTTGTTCTCGCCCACATAAGTCCCGATGACCTTCTTGATCTGTCTTGTCTCCAGCAGCAAGCCCAGGCCGAAGCCCACCACCCCCGCATTGTTGCTCATCACGGTGAGATTCTTGGTGCCTTTGCGCCGGAGGGCGTCAATCAGGTTTTCCGGAATGCCGCACAGGCCGAAGCCGCCTACCATGATGGAGGCGCCATCCGGCACATCGGCAATCGCCGCATCCGCGTTGGGAAAGACTTTGTTCATGCCATCAGGTCAGGCGATAAAACTTCCTCATATTGCCCATGCGCGGAAACAGCGCGTAGCGCTTGATTTCCAGGATTTGCTTCAAATGTCCAAGGTCGTGGAAGGCCCACTCGGTCACGAGCTCTGCCACGCTGATCTCCCCCACCTTTTCATGCACGCCTTTGCGCTTGAGATCCGCCGGGCGTAATTGGCGCAGCCAACGGACGTTTTCTTTTCTTTGGCGGGTGAAAGAAGCCAGGCTTCGCTGAGGATCCTTGCGCGCATAGCCCATTTCGGTCACTCGCGCCTCCTGGTCGAAGGCTTTCAGCACCGGCCGATCCTCCGTCACCATGGCCTCTACGCGCGATCGCATGCCCAGCTCTTCCACATCGGCGAGGTGGGCCAGGACAATCTGAACGGACCACTTGTCCGGCGCCGGGCGTGTTTTCATTTCGCGCCGCGACAGGGTGGCGATTTCTCGCCGAAGCTTTTCGGGTGTGGAGGCCAAGACGGCGAAGACATCTTTGAGCATCGAAGATATGGACTGTTTCACGCTGAAGGGCTCGATTCCGGCCATCCCTCACTGTGCCATTTTTCCATCACTTTTTCCAGACCTTGAATGGCGCCGACCCTCGCGCCGTCGGCTCGTTCGGGGGAATGAAAATGGCGCCAAGAGAAGCTGGGGGTCGCTCAACGTGTTTCGCGCAACCTCTCGCGCAACCTCGAAGCCTGTTTGAACTCGCGCTGCAACTCCCGGTCCGTGAGGTGCAGCTTCATGGTGTCGAGCTTCTCGATGAGCGACTCGAGGGCGGATTGAATATTCTCGATGTTCGTCAGACAAATGTCGCGCCACACTTCGTAGGGACTGTCGGCCAAACGTGTGACATCGCGAAAGCCGGACGCCGCCATTTCCGCCGGCAAGAAATCTTCGGCGCCCTGCTCGGCGATCAAACTGGCGAGGCCGGTGGAAACGAGCTGCGGCAGGTGGCTGAGAAAAGCCACAGCGCGGTCATGGCTTTGAGGGTCGGTTACGAAAGGGCGCGCGCCCATCGACTCCAGCAGCCGGGAAAACGCCTTCACGCGTTTGTCCTCCAGCTCGTCCGGGGTCACGGGGGTCAGAACGTAGCGCGCTTTCTGAAATAAGGCCGCTTCCGCGTTCTCGATTCCCGACCGTTCTTTACCGGCCAGAGGGTGCCCGCCCAGAAAGAGGGGCTCGTCCCCAAAAATCTCCCGAGCCTTGCGGCAAATCAACCGCTTGGTACTGCCGACGTCGGTGAGCAGGGCTCCGGGTGCGACGCTGGCCTTCAATTGGGTCAGCAGATCGAGAATCACACCCACGGGCGTGGCGAGGACGACGAGGTCAGCTCCCCGCACCGCCGCGGCGAGATCTTGAGCGCCTTCGTCCACAGCGCCGGCGGCCAGAGCGCGCGTCAAAACCTCCGGCCGGTCGAATCCCACACGGCGCCCGCGAAACTTGCTTTCCCGCAGTGCCAGCCCCCAAGAGCCGCCGATTAGACCCAGGCCGATAATCGAAATTTGGCGGAAGTTCGTGTCCACGTCGGAGTGAGCGTTACGGAGTAGTGGCTTTCCCCATCCAAAATCAAAAATCTAAAATCCTAAATCGTCCTTCCCACGGCCGGCGCGATCATGCGCAATTCAATCATGAGTTTTTCGAATTGATCTGGAAAAAGCGATTGTGCGCCGTCGCTCAAAGCGTGGTCCGGATCGTTGTGCACTTCAATCAGGAGGCCATCCGCTCCCGCCGCCAACGCGGCACGAGCCATGGGAGCCACTTTGTCGCGCCGGCCGGTCCCATGCGAGGGGTCCACGATAATCGGCAGGTGGGAGAGCTTTTGGATCACGGGAATGGCCGAGACATCCAGCGTGTTGCGCGTGTAGCTTTCAAAGGTGCGAATGCCCCGCTCGCAAAGCACCACATTATAGTTGCCCCCGGACATGATGTACTCGGCGGAGAGCAGCAGCTCTTCGATGGTGGCGGAAATCCCGCGCTTCAGCAGAACGGGTTTCGAAACCTTGCCCAGTTCCTTAAGCAAATTGTAATTCTGCATGTTGCGGGCGCCCACCTGGAGCACGTCCACGTACTCGTCCATCATCGGGATTTGAGTCTGGTCCATCACTTCGGAAACCACCCGCATGCCGTATTGGTCAGCGGCGCGCCGCATCAGTTCCAGTCCTTGCTGGCCTAGCCCTTGAAAGCTGTAAGGGGAAGTTCGCGGCTTGAACGCTCCGCCGCGCAGCACGCGCACGCCCTGCTTCGAGAGCCGGGCGGCGATGGTGTCAATTTGCTCCGCGCTCTCCACGCTGCACGGCCCGGCCATCATCACCACCTGCGTGCCGCCCACGGCCACGTCCGGACCGAACCGAATGATCGAGCCTTCCGGCCGGAAGGCTCGGCTGGCCAGCTTATACGGCGCGGTAATCCGCAGGACTTCCTCGACTCCATCCAGCAATTCGATGTCGCGCGTGTCAAAGTCCCGCACCGCGCCCACCGCTCCCAGCACCGTGTGGGCCGCGCCGGTGGAGCGATGGATGTCAAAGCCCATCTCCATCAGTTTGTTAATGGCGAACTGGATTTGTTCTTCCGTCGCGCCTTCTTGCATCACCACAACCATGATCGATCACTCCTTCGTTTGCGGACCCTCGTCCTGCATCGAGTGGCGCTCCAGCGAGCGCGCTTCATCAATAATGCGCTCGAACAAGCGCCGGACAGCGGCGTCGTCCAATGGGCCTTGATTCGATTTCACCACGTTGCGCAGGATTTCCGCCTCGCGCTCCGGCTGCCACGCCGCCATCCTCAGCTTCTTCTTGATGTGCCCCAGTTCCACCGCGCATTGCGAGCGATCGTTGAGCAGCTTGACCAGTTGCTGATCAATCTCGTCGATGCGCTTCCGCCAGCCATCAAGATCGTTCATCGAATCCTCGAAAACCGGTAGGTAGTATGTGGCATGTGGGGAACGCTTGCCAGAGGCGTCTGCTTTTTCCCACATTCTACCTACTACATCCGACCTGCTTCTGGGCGGATCATCCCTTGAGCCACCGGACAAACTGCTCGATGGAGTCGGCGCCACCGGTGGCGTATTTTTCCTCGATGGCATGCACCAACGCGCTGCCCACCACCGCCGCGTCGGCCACCAACTGGACTTCGCGCACTTGGGCGGGATTGGAAACGCCGAACCCGACCGCCAGCGGCAACGCGGCGAACCTTCGCGCGCGTTCAACCAAGGGCCGCAAACTGGAAGAGATTTCGCTGCGCTCGCCGGTCGTGCCGGTCCGCGAAATCAGGTAGAGGAATCCTGTCGAGAGTCCGGCTACCAGCTCCAGGCGGCGGTCGGTCGAGGTCGGCGAGGCCAGAAACACCGTGTCGAGGTTTTGTTCGCGCATGGCCTGGATGTACGGCTTGGCCTCCTCGGGGGTCAGGTCCACGATGAGCGCGCCGTCCGCGCCTGCCCGCGCCGCATCTCGGGCGAATGCTTCCAGGCCGTATTGCAGAATCGGATTGTAATAGCTGAACAAGATCATGGGCGCGCTAACGGATTCGCGCCAGCGGGGAAATCTCTCGATGATCTTCTTGAGCGTCGTGCCCGCTGTCAGCGCTCGTTCCGAGGCGCGTTGAATCACAGGCCCGTCGGCTAAGGGATCGGAAAACGGCACGCCCAATTCGATCACGTCGGCCCCGCCGCGCTCGAGCGCCACCAACAGTTTCCCCGTGTCGTCGTGAGAGGGGTCGCCCGCGGTCAGGTACGCAACCAGGCCCTTCGCGCCTCGCTCACGCAGGCCGCGAAAACGATCTTGAATCCGAGATGTAGAAACTGTGGGCATGCACGAAAGAAGGTTAAAGGGCAAGGGTTCAAGGATAAAGGATGAACACACCCTTTCCGCAGATCTGAATTCACCCCTTTGAACTCTAACCTTTAACCTTGACTAGAGAATTCCCGCCGACTGGAAGATCCCCAAGTCCTTGTCGCCCCGGCCGGACAGGTTGATTACGATCACGGTGTCGGGACCCATCTTCGGCGCGCGCTTAATGACTTCGGCGATGGCGTGCGCGGACTCGAGGGCCGAAATAATCCCTTCCCGGCGCGCCAACACGCGCGTGGCATCGAGCGCCTCGTCATCGCTGACGTGAGTGTATTCCACCCGCCCCTGCCGGTAGAGGGCCGCGTGTTCGGGGCCGACCGCCGGGTAATCGAGCCCGGCTGAAATCGAATGGGTGGTTGAAATCAATCCGTCATCGCTTTGCAGCACGTAACTATAGGTTCCGTGCAGCACTCCCGGCTTCCCACCCCCGCCATCGGCGAAGCGCGCGGCGTGCTCGCCCAAACGCAAGGCGCGGCCGCCCGCCTCCACACCCACCATCTTTACTTTGGCGTCGGGAATAAAGTCATAGAAAAGGCCGATGGAATTACTCCCGCCGCCGACGCAAGCGAAAAGGTAATCGGGCAGCCGCCCGATTTCCGCCAAGATTTGCTGGCGCGCTTCCTGCCCGATGATTCGATGAAAATCGCGCACCATCAGGGGATAGGGATGCGGGCCCAGCACCGAACCGAGGAGGTAATGTGTGTTTCCGACATTCGTCACCCAGTCGCGCATGGCCTCATTGATGGCATCCTTGAGTGTGCGCGACCCGGAGGCCACGCCCACCACTTCCGTGCCCAGCAGGCGCATGCGAAAAACGTTGGGCGCCTGGCGAGCCATGTCCTCTTCGCCCATGTAAACACGGCACTCGAGTCCGAGGAGCGCGGCCACGGTCGCCGTGGCCACACCATGCTGCCCCGCGCCGGTTTCGGCGATCAGCCGCGTTTTGCCCATTCGCTTGGCCAGCAAGCCCTGGCCCAGACAGTTGTTGATTTTGTGCGCGCCGGTGTGCAGCAGGTCTTCGCGCTTCAGGTAAATCTGCGCTCCGCCCAGGTGCTCGGTCAGCCGCCGGGCATGGAAGAGCGGCGTGGGGCGTCCGGCAAAATTCTTGAGCAGATGCCGGAGTTGGCGTTGAAAGCTCTCATCGTCGCGCGCCTCGAAGTAGGCGCGCTCCAACTCCTCCACCGGGTGCATCAACGTCTCGGGCACAAAGCGGCCGCCGAATTCGCCGAAGCGGCCCTGCGCATCGGGCCAGTTCATTTGAGTTGGGATGGCTGACATATTTTGACTCTGATGGGATGGAGCGATGAACCAAACTGAGCGATTGAGTCATCGGGCCAGTCCATACTCATCTTAACACTCAATCGCGGATCTCAAAGCGCCTTGTCTGCTTTTAGCACAGCGGCAAAGAAGGCTCGCAGCTTGGCCGGGTCTTTCTTTCCCGGCGCGGACTCCACGCCGCTGGCCACATCGACGGCGAAGGGCCGCGCCACACGAATTGCCTTGCCGACGTTCTTCGGTGTCAGCCCGCCCGCCAGAATGATGGGGCCGTATTTCTTGGCCTCGCCCGCTATTTTCCAATCAAACTTCTTTCCGGTCCCGCCGAATAATTCAGGGTGATAGGCATCCAGGAGGTAGGCGCTCGCTTTAAAACGTCCCAAATCCTCCAGAGCCGAACCATCCCGGACCGCGATGGCACGGATCACTTGGAAATGTGAGAACTCCACGTTCGTATCGGGAAATTGCGGCCCGTGCAATTGCACCGCATCCGCGCCCGCCTCGCGCGCGACGGCGGCCACCCGCTTGCCGTCCGTTTCGTTGGCAAAAACCGCAACCGCCATCACAAACGGCGGCAACTGCGCAATGATCCGGCGCGCCTCATCGAGGGCGATGTAACGCGGCGAGGGCGGAAAGAAATTAAAACCCAGCGCTGACGCTCCCAACTCGACGGCAAGCTGGGCGTCTTCCAGCCGGGTAATGCCGCAGATCTTGACTCGAGTCGGCATGGCTACCTGCGCGCCGACGTGAGCGCCCCGGCGCTCCGAAGCAGATTTGCCAGTTCGCGGCCCGGATCGTCGGCGACCAGTAAACTCTCGCCGATCAGCGCGGCGTGGAAGCCGGCTTCGGTCAAACGCCGCAAGTCTCCCGCCGTTTTGATGCCGCTTTCGCTGACGGCGAGGCACGATTGCGGAATTCTTTCTCGCAGACGAAAAGAGGTCTCGAGATTCACTTCCAGCGTTTTCAGGTTGCGATTGTTGACCCCGATGATCCGCGCGCCGGCATGAACCGCGGTCTTCAGTTCCTTCTCAGTATGAACTTCCACCAGGACGGGCATCTGCAGCCGCCCGCAAAGTCCCATGAGCGAGCGCAATTCCTTCTCCGCCAGAGCCGCAACGATCAGAAGCAGCGCGTCTGCTCCCGCCGCCGCCGACTCGTACACCTGGTACTCATCCAGAATGAAGTCTTTTCGCAGCACCGGCAGTCCGGTGGCATCGCGGGCGTCGATGAGATCGGTGAGCGAACCGCGAAAATATTGCTCCTCGGTCAGAACGGAGAGCGCCGCCGCCCCGCCCGCTTCGTAGCCCTGGGCGAGCTCCCGGCAACGGTAATCATTACGCAGCAGCCCTTGAGAGGGCGAAGCCTGTTTCATCTCGGCGATGACTTGCAGTCCGCGAGTCGACAGCGCGGCCCCAAAGTCGCGCCATTCGTGACGAAGCTCGGCGGCCCGCGCCACTTGTTCCAGCGGCTTGCGCGCCTTGGCCTCGTTCACAGCGAGCTTTCGTTTCGCGACAATCTCGCCCAGAATTGTTCCCTTAAGATCGGTCATACTCGCCAACTATAGGGACGACCCTCGTGGTCGCCCTGGGCGGGCACAAGGCCCGCCCCTACGAATTCAACAGTAATCTCCGCCGGAAAGCAAAGTCAAGGTTGCATCCTGGCGTGCAAGGGGTGAGAATAGGCTCACGCGGGACATCTCTATGCTTGCATTTCTGTGTGGCGGGATGGAATTCGCCTCCGAGGGCGGCCGGCAGTGGCGGGAGCGGATTCGGCTCTGGGTCCAGGAAAATCTCAACCATCGCGTTTATGATCCGGCGGCTGAAGCCCGGCGTGTCCTCAACGAAGAAGAATTGAGCAGCCTTCCCAGTTGGAAACTCACCGATCTCGAACGCTATCGCAAAGCCATGCGGATTGTGATCAATCACGACATGGATGTGATCGCCCGCCAGGCGGACTACGTGGTGTGCCTGTGGGACGAAGCGGCGGCGGCCGGCGGCAGTACTCAGGCCGGCCTCACGGCGGCTTATCGCAAGGGCATCCCGGTATATATGGTCACCGAAATGCCGGTGGAGGAGCTCAGCGGTTGGGTGGTGGCGTGCACCAGCAAACTTTTTCCCGGCTTCGACGATTTGAAATCCTTTCTGTTGTCAACTTACGCCAAAGAGGGGCAGCAGCGCGCGCTGTGGGGGACGCGATGAAAGCAGTAGGTTGCAGCCGGCATGGGGCGGGTGGGAGGCGAGCCATTGCCGAATGCGGATTGCCGATTGAAGAATGAGGAGATCATCCTTCGATGTCATTCGGCAATCGTCAATCGAAAATCGGCAATGAGTATGATCGAGCACCTACACGCAGGAGGTTCACATGAAAGCCATCGGAGGAATTCTCGCTCTGGTCGTCGCACTGGGCATCGGGCTGTTCATCTACAAGACGGAGTTCACGCAAGGCCCGATGCGCGGCGCGCCGCCCAAAGAAGTGATTGACGTAGCGGGAGTGAAAAACGATTTGATCGCGATCGGTCAGGCGGAGCGGCTTTACATGGCGAGCCACGGGTCCTACGCGGGGCTCGACCAGCTTCAGCAAGATGGGGCCACCGTCTCCGACGGCTCCCGGCGCGGCTACACTTATGCCGTCAGTTTTGACGACGGCCAGCATTTCACCGTCACGGCCACGCCGACGGATCCCGCGAAGCGGGGCTGGCCGACGCTGACGATCGACGACACGATGCAGGTATCCCAGCAGTGACGAGTGACAAGTGACGAGTGACAAGCAAAAGAAAGAAACAGGGACCTGCCGTCACACGCGCTCGCCACTTGTCACTCGTCACTCTTCACTGTTCTTATGAAAGTTGAATCGCGCGCACCCGCAAGAGTAGACCTCGCTGGCGGCACTGTGGATATCTGGCCGCTCTATTTGTTTCATCCCGGCGCGCAGACCGTCAACATCGCCATCCGCAGTTACGCTTCGTGCGTCATCGAAACGCGGTCTGACCGTCGCATCGAGCTCATCTCTCGCGATCAAAGAGTTCACGAAATATTCGAATCTTTGTCCGACCTGGGGCGCGGCCAATCGACGCTGCCGCTGCTTCGAGAACTGGTACTTTTCTTCGAGCCGCGGCGGGGCGTCACGGTCGAAACGGCCTCGGAAGTGCCGGCGGGGGCGGGCCTGGGCGGCTCGTCGGCGTTGAATATCGCGCTGTGCGGAGCGTTGGCGCGTGTGACGGGGAAACATTACCCCCGCGCTCAGTTGCTCGAAATTGCCAAAAACGTCGAAGCGGTTGTGATTAAGGTGCCCACCGGCTGGCAGGACTATTTCCCCGCTCTGTATGGCGGCGCCAGCGCCGTCCACCTGGATTGCGACGGCGTGAAGCGGGAAAAGCTGCCGGTCCCTTTCGCCGATTTGGAAGAGCGTTTTGTCCTTTGTTATACCGGCATGCCGAGAGATTCGGCCATCAATAATTGGGAGGTGATGAAAGCGCACATCGACGGCGACCGAAAAGTGCGCAGAAACTTCAGCCGGATTACGGCCATTGCCATCCGCATGCGCGAGGCGCTTCTCGCTTACGACTGGAACGACGTGGCCAAGTTGCTGGCGCTCGAGTGGCAAAACCGCAAGCGCAACTTTGCGGGCATTTCCACGCCGAAGATCGATCGCATGATCGAGCAGACGCGCCAGCACGGCACGCTGGCCGCCAAAGTCTGCGGCGCGGGAGGCGGAGGGTGCGTGGTTTTTCTGGTTGAGGCTGGAACAAAATCTCGAGTGGAAACTGAACTCGTCAAGCTGGGAGGGCAGATTATCAACTTTGCCGTCTCCAGGACCGGACTGGAGGTCCGCTCGGACGATTCCGCAACCGCGTGGGAAGGAGAGAACATCGAACGGCGGTGAATTGGGACGAGCTCTTTGTCGCGAACGGCCGGCTGCGCTCGGGTTGGCGTTTTATCGTCGCCGTGGCCATGGTCGTCTTTGCCCAAGTGGCCGTCGGGGTTTTCTTGGGCGTCGTTTTCGGCATTGCCGGCCGGGAACCGGCGCACGTCATCTTTTGGGCGAGTTGTTTCACGCTTCCCGCGCTCCTAGCTGTTTTCAAGATCTTGACCGGCTCTTTCGAAAAGAAACCTCTCAGTTCGGTTGGACTCGCTTTAAGCGGCCGCTGGAAGATCGAGCTCGGAATGGGTCTGGCACTGGGCGCCATGATGGCGCTGGGGGTGGCGGCGCTGGATTGGAGCACGGGAGTTGTTCACTTCGCCTGGAACTCGATGGCCGCCGAGCGCGCGCTGGCGGGTGGCGCCTATTATGGCGTGCTGTTCGCGGTCGCCGCGACAAACGAGGAGCTGATGTTTCGCGGCTATCCTTTTCAACGCCTGGTTGAATCCGTCGGCCCGGCGGCGGCGGTGGCGGTTTCGAGCGTGTCGTTCGGCGTCGCGCATCTCGGAAACCCTTCCCACACCTGGCTCTCGACTCTCAACACCATGCTGGTCGGGATGCCCTTGGCCGTGGGGTACCTTCGCACCCGAGCGCTCTGGCTGCCCATCGGAATGCACTTCGCCTGGAATTTCGTTCAGGCCTATGCGCTCGGCTTCGAGGTGAGCGGCCTCCGGTTTTCGAGAACGCTTCTCAAAGTCGATGTGCACGGCCTGCAGTGGTTGTCGGGCGGGAACTACGGTCCGGAGGGTAGCGGGTTGGCGACAATCGTTATCACGGTCGCAACCTTATACTTGTTGTTTTCGCGCCGCATCTATACTACCGAGGTGTGAGGTGCCAGGTGTTAGGTGCTAGGGGTCAGGCGTCGGGGGTCAGCGGCCAAGGGTCAGGGCCGAGAGGCCCGTGTGCCCAGGCGGCCTGGTGGACGGTGATGCTGGCGTTGCTGGCTGCGGCTCATGCGGTTCAGGGCAAAAACCAGCAGCGCATCACCGAGCAGAGCCGGATCGAACTGATCCGCGGCCTGTCGAGCGAAATCGTCGTTGCCAAGATCGCCATGCCGCGCGGCAAACGCGGGATCGTCGTCAACGACAAGGGGAAAATCAATCAAGCCCAGGCCGACGCTGAAATGCGAAACAACGGCGAGGCGATACGCGCCGGCATGCCAGTGGAGATCACCAAGATCACTTTCAAATCCGACAGCATCGTTTTCGACCTCAATGGAGGCGGGAGGACCTCGAAGAAGTGGTACCAGCACATCCAGATTGGAGTGGGAGGGACCACGCAGCCGGTTTCCCCATCGCCCGGCCAGCCCGGGCAACAACCCGAGCAGCAACCTGGCCAGGCGCCTGACCAGCAATCGGGCCAGTCGCCTCCGGTACTCGCCTACGGCTCGTATATCAAGCTGACGTTTCCCGGCAAAGTCCCGGACCTCACTCCACCACAGGTGAAACAAATGCTGGGCTCGGTGCTCGACTTTGAGCGGCACGCGCCGACAGCCCTCTACTCGCCTTCCCTCCCGCCCAAATTCAAAGAGGCCATCAAGAACCATCAGGTGCTGGTCGGAATGGACCGCGACAGCGTGCTTTCCGCCAAAGGCCCGCCGGATCGCAAGGTGCGCGAAGTGCGCGATGGGGTTGAGAAGGAAGATTGGATCTACGGTCTCCCGCCTCACGTGCTCTTCGTCACTTTCGACAGCGACACTGTGGTCTCGGTTCGGCAATATTGAAACGGCGCGGCAGGTATTTATCAAGCGCAGGGCTCCCCCTCTAGCCTTGCGGGTTTTCGATTGTCTTTACCGCAAGCTTGAACCGCCGCAGTGCGGCAACACCGAGCGCTGCGCTACGCACCGGTTCGAAATTCACACCTTCAGTTCGACAATCGTCGCGCCTGTCCCGCCCTCGGTCTGGGGGGCGGAGTAAAACTTCTGGACGTGCGGGTGCGTGGCGAACATTTCGTGCAGGGTCCGCATCAGGATCCCCTTGCCGTGGCCGTGGACCACGCGCAGGCGAAACCGGCCGGCGATGAAACTGGAGTCGAGGAACTTATCCACCAACTCGCGGGCCTCCTCGGCGGTGGTGCCGATCACGTTGATCTCCGCCGGAGCCTCGGGTTCCGATTCCGTCCTGCTTCGACTGACGGGCGGGGCGCCCGCCCCGATCCGCGGCCCGGCCGGGGCGGGCCGATCGGGGCCCCTGCCACTTGGCGGGGTCGTTGGCGCCAGCACTTGTACTTCGTCTCGCCGCACGCGCATCCTCAGCCGGCCCACCTCGACTTCGAGTTGGTCGCCGCCCACCAAAGCGGTGACGGTGCCCGGGGAGGCGACATTCGGCACACGCACGCGGACGCCGACGGTCGGCGGCGCATCCACCACAGGTTCTGAGGCTTCCGCGGGCGCTCCCAGGGTTTCGAGCACCTGCGCGTTCCACTCCTCGCGCGCCTCGCTGCGCAACGCTGCCGCTTTTCGCTCCG
>Ga0187771_10001675_pt1 | contig 15021 bp, 14 predicted proteins | sample 0116_SJ02_MP15_1_FD_133139 | JGI IMG/M metagenome (GOLD analysis project Ga0187771, IMG submission 133139) | Tropical peat soil microbial communities from peatlands in Department of Meta, Colombia - 0116_SJ02_MP15_10_MG | ecosystem: Environmental > Terrestrial > Soil > Wetlands > Peat | place...
GCTCGAGCAGTTTGCCCGCGCCTTCACGGTAGACGTCGCTGTTCTTGCCGATCGCCCATTCCATCAGAGCGTAGTCGTTGCCGCCGCGGCCATTGGGAAGATCGGCCACGAACAGATCGGCGCGGACGTGGTGCAGAATGGCGCGCGTTTCAACAGAGCTCGGGCGGATCTCGACGGCGCGGACCCAGCTGGGTTCCGTGATCGGCAGAACCGACATCGGCTTGTACCATTCGTCCTGGCCGACGGCGGGCATCGTGTAATCGGGAGCCTTCACGACGAAGGTCGGCGGTCCGAGAAGCTTTTCGGTATCCCAGTGCACGCTGTCGTCCCACACCTTCGGCTTCGGCAGATCTTTCACGTCGCCCAGCTGCGAACCCTGATCGACCCACGCCATGATCGTCGCAATCTGCGCATCGCTCAAAGAGCGATCGTTGGCAAAGTGCTTGATGCCGACACTCTTGTCGATGCTCCATGGCGGCATGTTGCGGTTGGCCACCTGCGTCCGGATGGAGCGGGCCCACGGACGGGCTTCTTCATATGTAGATACGGAGAACGGCGCGGCAGTGCCTTTGTGATGGCACTCTTCGCACTTCTCCTGAAACATGGGTGCGACGTCTTTCGCGAATGTCACCGGCTTCTGACCGTTCGGGCCGATGGATTCAGCGGCAAAGGAAGTGGAAGTGAGGGCAAGAAAGGCGCCGGCAGCAAGAGCGATTCGGTTGAGACTGCGGGTCATGGAAAACTCCTTCATCGGACAGCAGGAAGTCGGGCCCCTTTTTCGGCCCCTGGCGGACTTCGAGGAACAGTTTATCTACGCATGTAGCGGGAGTCAAGCACCCCGAAATCAGCACCCCGAAATCAGCGGGTTGTAAAAAACAAAAAGCGGCCGACGTGTCGCAGGGCGCGGTTTTGTCTTCGTTTTCCGGCCGCGGAATGGGGCGCGGATCGCGCTTTTCGCGCAATACTAAGCCATGAAGACCGGCCAGATTGCGCTTTGCCTCTGGTTCGGTTGCGCCGCGGCAATCGCGGCCAGCCCGGAAGTGACGCGCTGGGAGAAAGAGGCGCGCAGCGTCACGATTGTGCGGGATGACTGGGGCATCGCGCACGTCTATGCGAAGACCGATCGCGGAGCGGTTTTCGGCATGATCTATGCGCAGGCCGAAGATGACTTCGATCGCGTGGAAACCAACTACATCAATGCCATGGGCCGGCTCGCGGAGGCAGAAGGCGAGTCGAAGATCTGGCAGGATCTGCGCATGAAGCTGTTCATCGATCCGGCCGAACTCGAAAAACAATACGCCGCGAGCCCCGCATGGCTGCAGTAGCTGATGGATGCCTTCGCCGACAGCCTGAACTACTACCTCTACCGGCATCCGCGGGTGAAGCCGCGCGTGATCCGGCGATTTGAGCCGTGGATGGCGCTGAGTTTCACGGAGGGAAGCATCGGCGGAGATATCGAGCGCGTCAATCTGGCCGAACTCGAGAAGTTCTACGGGAGCGGCTCCGGGCACGGCGCCGCGGTCGCGCAGGTGGCGGATCGCGAGCCCGCGGGTTCGAACGGCATGGCGATCGCGCCGGCGAACACCGCAGGCCATCACGCGCTGCTGCTGATCAATCCGCACACGTCTTTCTTCTTCCGCTCGGAACTCGGGATGACGAGTGAAGAGGGGATGGATGCCTACGGCGCGGTCACGTGGGGACAGTTCTTCATTTACCAGGGATTCAACGATCGCGTGGGCTGGATGCATACGTCGAGCGGCGTGGATGCGGTGGATGAGTATCTGGAGACGGTTTCGAAGAAAGGCTCGGGATTCGTTTACCGCTGCGGCGGCGAAGAAAGGCCGGTTGTCGCGAAAGAGATCACTGTTCCATATAAGGCTGCGAACGGGATGGCGGAGCGGAAGTTCACGGTTTACTACACGCATCACGGACCGGTGACGCGCGAAGCGAGCGGCAGGTGGGTGACGATCCGGCTGATGCAGAAGCCGATCGAGGCGCTGGGCCAGTCGTGGCTGCGCACGAAGGCGCGCAGTTACAAGGAATACCGGCAGACGATGGAGCTGAAGGCGAACTCCTCGAACAACACGGTGTTCGCCGATGCCGATGGAGATATCGCCTACTTCCACGGCAATTTCATTCCGCGGCGCGATGCGCGGTTCGATTTCACGAAGCCGGTCGACGGGAGCGATCCGGATACGGACTGGAAGGGCCTGCTCGAAGTGGACGAAGCGCCGAATCTGTTCAATCCCGCAAGCGGCTGGCTTTATAACTCGAACAACTGGCCGTGGTCGGCGGCGGGGCCGAGCAGCCGGAAGAAAGAGGATTTCCCGGCGTATGTCGAAACGGGCGGCGAATCGGCGCGCGGGCTGCATGCCATCCGGGTGCTCCAGAACAAAAAGGACTTCACGCTCGATTCCCTGACCGCGGCGGCGTTCGACAGCTATCTCACGTGGTTCGATCAGCCGCTGCCCGCGCTGATCCGGGCGTGGGACAGCCTCGCGGCTGCGAATCCGCTGAAGGCGAAACTGGCCGATCAGATCGGAGTGCTGCGGAAGTGGGACCGGCGGTGGGGTGTGGATTCGATTCCGACTTCGCTTGCGGTGTTCTGGGGTGAAGACCTGCGGCAGCGCGCGGGAGGCGATGCGATGAAGGCGAGCGGCGAGGAGATGCTCCAATCGCTGGCGGCGGCTTCGGGCAAACTGACGGCGGATTTCGGGACGTGGAAAACGCCATGGGGTGAAATCAATCGTTTCCAGCGCCTGACCGGCGATCTGGTGCAGCCGTTCAGCGATGCGAAGCGGAGCATTCCGGTCGGCTTTACTGCCGCGATCTGGGGGTCGCTCGCCTCGTTCGGCGCGCGAGCTTATCCGGGCACGAAGAAGTGGTATGGAACGAGCGGGAACAGCTTTGTCGCGGTGGTGGAATTCGGCGAGAGGGTACACGCGAGAGCGGTTACCGCGGGCGGGCTGAGCGGCAACCCGGCGTCAAAGCACTTCAACGATCAGGCGAGGCGCTATGCCGCCGGGAATCTGCGCGAGGTGTATTTCTACCGGGATCAGCTGCGCGGGCACACCGAACGCGAATATCATCCCTGAGATCTCAGATGCCGGTACAGCAGCCGCGCCAGCGCGAGCACCGGAACGCTGAGGAACACTCCGGCAATGCCGCCGATTTCGCCGCCGGCGAAGACGCCGAAGATCACCATGAGCGGGTGCAGCGCCACGCCGCGGCTCATGAGCACCGGCGAGAGCGCGTAGTCCTGCAACATGCGGAACACGGCGAGGAAGACGCCGAGCCAGAGGAGATGCGGATAGCCGCTCGCCGCGCTCACGGCAAGAACGATCAGCGCGGCGGCGAGGGGGCCGACCAGCGGCACAAACTCGAGCAGAAACGCGATGGCGGCAAGCAGGATCGCATAGGAGACGCCGAGCAGGCTCAGCACCAGCGTGAAGACCGTGAAGGTGCTGCAGGAGAGCAGCAGCAGGGCCCGCATGTATTGCAGAAGCAGAAGGTGGATATCGTCGAGCATCGCTTCGGCCGCCGCGCGGCGCGCGGGAAACAGATCGAGCAATGCGCCGCGGATGCCGCGCCCGTCGCGCAGCATGAAGAAACTCAGGATGGGGATGATGATCAGGTAGATGAGATTGCGTGAAGCCGAGAGAACCTGCAGGCTGATGCGCGGGACGAGCGACGCGATGTCGCTGTAATGGGCGCGGAACTGGTTTTCGAGCAGCCTGGCCGCCTGCTGGCCGAGCGACTCGACGGCTCCCTCAGCGGGCGGCGGCGCCTGCTGCATGCGGTCGATGAAAGCCGGCGCGGCTTTGGCGAGATTGGCGGCCTGCCGGACCACCACGGTCCCGATCAGACCCAGCAGGGCGCCGACCAGCGCGAGGACGAGCAGAAACGTCACGGCCAGCGCCGGCGTGCGGGTTCGCGAAGGAAAGCGCCGCGAGATGAGGTCCATCAAAGGCTGGAGGAGATGCGCGAACAGAAGAGCGATGACGAAGACCAGCAGCGTCTGGCGCACGCGATAAAGAGTCAGCAGGCCGAGAACGATCAGGATCGCGGTCCACGCGGCGCGCGCGGCGCGGGAATCAAGCCCCGGCATCGGCCGGCTCCGGATCCGAAGGCTCGATCTTCTCCACATGGACGCGCGCGATGCGGTTGTGCTCCATCGCGGTCACGGTATAGCGGCGGCCTTCGAAATCGACCGATTCGCCCGCTTTGGGAATGTAGCCGAGACGCGAAAGAATATAGCCCGCGACCGTTTCGAACCCGGCGTCCACGGGCAGCTCGATGCCGTAGAGGGACGCGAAGTCGCGGATGCTCAGAGAGCCATCGAGATCGAGACTGGCGGTGGCGGGAGGGGCGGGCGCCGGCTGTTCGTCGAATTCATCTTCGATTTCGCCGACGATCTGCTCGAGCACATCCTCCACGGTGACCAGCCCGGTCACGGTGCCGAACTCATCGACCACCAGCGCCAGGTGGGCGTGGCGCTGGCGGAAATCCTCCAGCATCCGGGTCAGCGGCTTGGTCTCGGGGACGATCGGCGGTTTGCGCATCGTTCTCTGCATGGAGAATGCGGGAGCGCTGCGGCCGGCGCGAATGGCGAGACGGCGTTCATACCAGAGATGCAGCATGTCCTTGAAGAACACGATGCCGATCAGGCGGTCCGGTTTCTCGTGCCAGACGGGCAGACGCGAGTGGCCGGATTCGATCATCGCCTGGAGCACCTCGTCGAGCGTGGCGGTGAAGGGAATCGAAACGATGTCGCGGCGCGGCTGCATGATTTCGCGAACCGACAGATCTTCCAGATCGAGCACGCGCAGAATCATGGTTTCCTGCGCCTTGGGCAGATACCCCGCGAAACGGCTGGAGCTGACCACATGCCGGAGCTCTTCGGCCGAATGGCCGCCTCCGCGATGCGTTGCTTTCCCGCCCAGCGCGCGCGTGATGGCTTTCGACGAGCCTTCCACCACCGCGACGAACACCGTGGTCACACGATAGAAGAGCATCAGCGCGGGGGCGACGATCACGGCCAGACGATCGGCTTTGTCGATGGCGAGATTCTTGGGCACCACTTCGCCGATCACGACATGGCAATAGGTCATGACGACGAACGCGAGGACGAAGGAAACGGCGCGCAGCCAGACGCCCGTGGCCGGCGAGATCACCGGGTGGAAGAGAGAAATCACAATGGCGTAAAGCGTATCTTCTCCGGCCCAGCCGAGCCCGAGACTTGCCAGCGTGACCCCGATCTGCGTGACGGACAGCAGCTTTTCCGGATTGGCCAGCAGCGCCAGAGCCGTCTTCGCGCCGGCGATGCCTTCTTCCTCCAGGCGGCGCAGACGCGACTCGCGCACCGACAGCAGCGCCACTTCGGAGGCGGCGAAGAAGCCGTTCACCGCGAGGATGAAGGCCAGCAGGATCAGCCGGATTGTGTAGTTGGGAGCGGGCACCGAGCCTCGAATCCAGTGTGTGTTCCTTACAGTGTAGAGGCTTACAATCACAGGTGGTGCGCCGCCTCCTCGTTGCCGTCAACATATTGATCGCGATTCTGGTTGTGACGGCCGCAGCCGTCTTCTACGAAGTGTTCTGGCGCGCCCTGCCCGAGACTTCGGGAACGGTTGCAACTTTCGTCTCGCAGCCGGTTGAAGTGGATCGCGACCGGCTCGGCGTGCCGCACATCAAAGCGCGCACGCTCGATGACGCCTGGTTTGTGCTCGGTTATGTCACGGCCGAGGACCGCATGTTCCAGATGGACGGGCTGAGGCGCGTGGCGGGCGGCGATCTGGCGGAAATCGTGGGTCCTGGGGCGCTCGAATCGGATCTCGAATCGCGCAAGCTGCGCATGCGGCGTATGGCCGAACAGAGCTACACGCAGATGTCTCCGGAAGACAAAGCGGTGATGGAGGCTTACGCGCGCGGCGTCAATGCCTACCTCGAGACGCACCGCGGACGCTACGGATTCGAGTTCGCGGTGCTCGGCTACGACCCGAGGCCCTGGAGCGTGGTGGATTCTCTGCTGGCCGGCCTGCAGATGTTCCGCACCCTCACCAACGACTGGAAATACAAGATGGTGAAGCACCGCATGCTGGCCGGCGGCGAGCCCGACAAGATCGCCTTCCTGTTCCCGAATCGCGCCGGCACGGAGTTCATGCCGGGCGGCGATGTGCATCCGGGATCGAATGCGTGGGCCATCGCGGGCTCCCGTTCGGCCAGCGGAAAGCCGCTCGTCTCAAACGATATGCACCTCGAGTTCGCCGTTCCCGGCGTCTGGTACCTCGCCCATATCGAGGCGCCCGGGATGAACGTGACGGGAGTGTCGCTGCCCGGCGTGCCGGGCATCGTTTCCGGGCACAACGACCGGATTGCGTGGGGCATGACGAACCTCGGTTTCGACGTGCAGGATCTTTATATGGAGAAGATCGACCTGCGCACCGGCCAGTACCTCTACCAGGGAAAGATGGAGCAGGCGAGGCAGGAGCGCGAAGTCATCGCGGTGCGAGGCCAGGCGCCGGAAGAACTGATGCTGTGGGTCACGCGCCACGGGCCGGTGTTCGATGTGGAGCAGGGGATGCCGCTCGCGATCAAGTGGACTGCGGGGCAGCCGGGCGTGCTGCAAAACGTCTTTCCTGAAGTGAACCGCGCGCGCAACTGGGAAGAATTCCGCCGCGCCATTTCCCGCTTCGGCGGGCCGGGCCAGAACTTTGTTTACGGCGATGTGGACGGCAACATCGGTTATCTTGCAGCGGGGAAACTGCCGATCCGGCGCAACTATTACGGAGATGTGCCGGTGGACGGCAGTTCCGGGCAGTATGAATGGGATGGCTACATTCCGTTCGATGAGCTGCCGCACGCATTCAATCCCGCCAATGGACTCGTGGTCACGGCGAATCAGAGCCCCTTCCCGCCGGATTATCGCTATCACGTGAGCGGGTTCTTCGATTCGCCCTATCGCTCGCAGCAGATCTTCGACCTGCTGGCGGCGGGCGGCACGAAGCTCCGGCCGGAAGACAGTCTGCGCGTCCAGAAAGATGTTTACAGCGCGCAGCACGAGTTTCTCGCCCAACGGATTGTGGCGGCCTATGACAAGCACGGCTCTTCGGGAGCGGCTTTTGCCGACGCGGCGGCGATTCTGCGGAAGTGGGACGGGCAGATGGACCGGGACAGCCCGGCGCCGCTGATCGTCACGCTGGCCTATCAGCATCTGCGCACGGCGATTGCCGACCGGGCCTCGCCGGGCAACGGCAAGACATACGACCTGCGCATTTCCGCCGCGGTGGTGGAACGCCTGATCCGGCAGCGGCCGGCCGGATGGTTCGGCGATTACGACGAGCTGCTGCTGCGCTCCTTCGCCGACGGCATCGAAGAAGGCCAGCGCATGCAGGGCAAAGACGTGAAGCGCTGGAAGTGGGGCAAATACATGTACCGCGAAGTGGATCATCCCGTCGGCAGCCGGCTGCCGCTGGTGGCGGGGTACTTCGATATCGGTCCCGAGCCGATGAGCGGCGGGCCGACGACGGTGAAGCAGACCTCGCTGCGGATTGGCCCGTCGGAGCGGATGGACGCGTCGCTGGGGGATCTCGACGCGTCGCTCATGGAGATTCCGATCGGCGAATCCGGCCATGTCGCGTCGGCGCACTACAGGGACCAGTGGGATGCGTATTACAACGGCCGCAGTTTCCCGATGCAGTTCCACCACGTGGATGCGAAGAGTACGGTGACGTTTGTTCCGCAGCACTAGACTCATTGCCGCGCTGCTGTGCGCGGCCCTTGCCGCCGCCGCGCAGGATTCGTTTCACTTCGTGATCGTGGGAGACCGGACGGGTGAAGCCACTCCGGGCGTTTACGAGCGAGTGCTCGAGGAAGCCGCGGCGACCAATCCGGCTCTGATCCTGACCCTCGGCGACACGATTGAGGGTGAGCACAACGCGACGGCCGAAGCCGAGTGGCTGGACGTGGAGCGGATGCTCGCGCCGTATAAACGGATTCCGGTCTATCTGACTCCCGGCAATCACGATGTGTGGAACGCCTTCTCGGCGGACTTGTTCCGCAAACATTCCGGGCACGAACTGCATTACAGCTTCGATTACGGCCGGGCTCATTTCACCGTGCTCGATAACAGCCGGGTGGAAACGTTCACGCCGGAAGAGCTGGCGTTTCTCACGTCCGATCTGAAGGCTCACGCGGCGCAGCCGCTGAAGTTCGTCATTTCGCACAAGCCTTCCTGGGCCGTTTCCGTCATGATGAACAATCCGGACTTCGAGCTGCACCGCATCGCGAAGCAGTTTGGCGTCGAGTACGTGATTGCGGGCCATGTGCACGGGCTGTTCGAGTCCGTGCTGGATGGCGTCACTTACATCTCCGCTCCCAGCGCGGGCGGCAATCTGCGTTCCACCAGGCAGTATGAAGACGGCTGGTTTTACGGATACATGCAGGTCGACGTCAGCCCGGGGTCGGCATCGATCAGCGTGAAGGAAATCGGCCCGCCGTTCGGCAGAAGCCGCACCACCGCGCTCTCCGATTGGGGAAAAACCGGGCTCGTTCAGCGCCGGTAGTTTTCAAGCGCGTTGCGCATCATGTGCAGGCCGGTGTCGCCGGCGGCCGTGAGAATCGATTCCGGATGGAACTGCACAGCTTCGATCGGCAGTTCGCGGTGCCGGATGCCCATGATGACGCCATCGTCCGATTCCGCGGTCACTTCGAGCACCGCGGGCAGGCTTTCGGGAATCGCGTAGAGCGAATGATACCGGCCCACTTCGATTTCTTCCGGCAATCCTCTGAAAACGCCGATGCCGCGGCTGCGCACTTTCGAGGGCTTGCCATGCATCGGGTAAGGCAGGACGCCGAGTTCGCCGCCGAAGGCTTCGACGATTCCCTGCAAGCCGAGACAGACACCGAAGATCGGAATGCGTTTTTCCGCAGCGTGCAGCACCAGCCTGGGCACGCCGAAATCCTCCGGCCGGCCGGGTCCCGGTGAGATGAGAATCATGTCCGGGTGGACCGCGTCGAGGACTTCGAACGGGACGCCGGCGCGGTACGTGACCACTTCCGCGCCCGCCTGCCGCGCGTAATTGGCGAGCGTGTGGATGAAGCAATCGTCGTTATCGACGAGAAGCAGCTTCATCTTCACTTTGGGCAGCGCCGCCGGAGCGCCGGGCTTTTCAGGCTGCGGGCCCAGCAGCCGGAAAAAGCCATTGGCCTTCAGCCGCGTCTCGCGTTCTTCAGCGGCCGGATTCGAATCGTAAAGCAGCGTCGCGCCCGCCGGATAGGTGGCATAGCCGTCGCGCAGGTAGGTGGTGCGGATCAGAATGCCGGTGTTGATGTTGCCGTTCAGCGACAGCATCCCCACCGCGCCGCCGTACCAGCCGCGCGCACTCTTTTCGAGGCTTTCGATCGCGATGGCCGCGGCCTTCTTGGGCGCGCCGATCAGCGTGACCGCCCACATGTGGCTGAGAAAGGCATCGATCGAATCGAAGCCGGGCTGCAGATAGCCTTCCACGTGATCCACGGTATGGAAGAGCCCCGCATACGCTTCGATGATGCGCCGCCCGATCACCTTCACCGAACCCGGTTTGCACACGCGGCTCTTGTCGTTGCGATCCACGTCGGTGCACATCGTCAGCTCCGATTCTTCCTTGAGCGAATCGAGCAGTGCGCGGACGTTCCTTTCATCCTGCATGGCGTCGCCGGTGCGTTTGGCCGTGCCCGCGATCGGACACGTTTCGACGCGATCGCCTTCCACCCTCACGAACATCTCCGGCGATGCGCCCACCAGTTGTTCGTCGGCGAACTGGATCAGGAATTCGTACGGGCTCGGGCTCGCCTTCTGCATGGCGCGGAACAGTTCCGACGCCTTGCCGGAGTAAGTGGTCTTGAACGTCTGCGCGAGCACGACTTCGTAGTACTCGCCCTGGCGCATGCCTTCGCGCACGGTTTCGACGCCGGCCATGTACTCTTCAGGCGTGTGATCCGACGTGATGGGACTCGGGCCGCGCACCGGCGCGGGAGGCACGCGTTCGCCGGTGCGTTCGAGCCCGCGCGTCGTGAGTCCGCAGCCTGCGAACTCATATGTATACCGCTCGATCACTTCGCGCTTGCGGTCGACGTAGATGATGTCGTCGCAGAGGAAGAGCTGCAGATCCTTGCGGCTGTTGCGCGCGAGGCGCAGCGGGATGGGCTCGAACTGAAAGAGCAGGTCGTAGCCGAAGGCTCCAGCAAACGCCAGTTTGTCGTCGAGCGGGGTGCGGAATTCCTCGGTCAGCGCGCGCAGAATCGAAAAGACCGACGGCTGTTTGCTGCGGTCCTCTTCCGCAAACAGCTTCGGCATGGGCTTCAGCCGCCCGCGCAGAGTGCCCTGATCTTCATGAAAATCCTCCCAGTGCGGATGCTTCTCAAGCACGGGCGCCAGCATGCGATTGATGGCAACGCCGCGGTCATTGAGAGGCCGGAAGGCGACCTCGCGCTGAAATCCGACCAGTTCGAGCGGAGGCCGCACCGAAACGATGTCCCATCGTGAATAACGCCCCGGGTATTCGTAACCGGACGAGAGATAGAGGCCCCGGTACTCATCCAGTTCACGCAGGTAACGGCCGCAGCCGTCCGCGAAGGGCAACGAAGAGGTAGCCCTTGAGACAGTGATGCCGTGAGGCGTTTGGTACTGAACTTCAGGCATGGACGGGTGTGATTTACCAGTATCGCCCAGGGCAGGCGCCGGAACGCCGCGGAAGATATGGCGGAGGAAGAGGGATTCGAAAGGCATCAGCGTATTGAAAACAAGGAACTTGTTGAATTTTCATTTCGCCACGTGCGCTCAAATCGCACCTTTCGCAGATCGGTCGCACGTATTTCACACGCGGCTTCTCACAACACCTGCCTGCCAAGGATCATGATACATTCTCGGATTATGCCCATTCCGCTGATCCCAGTCATCGCCGGAGCGCTGCTCGGCAAGGCTTCATCGAAGCCCGAGAAAAAGATCGCTGTCAACGGTCGCGTCAAGAAGGACGGAACGCGCGCGAAGGCGCACATGCGGAAGGCATCGAAAAAGAAGTAGTCACCACATCTCGCGAATGCCGGGCCGCTTTGCGCCCTTCTTGAGATTTTTGGTTTTCTCGATCACCCGGAGATTGTCCGAGGTGTTGCTACCTCCACGAGAGTGCGGCCACACATGGTCAATGTGGTGTTTCGAGGAATCGTACTTCTCGCCCTTCAGATCACGAGCGATCACCGCCCGTTTAGTCTTCGCTGAAATGTAGCGGGATCGCTTTTGCGACTGCCATCTCACCCAGGCAACGAACGCGATAAATAGCGACCAGAATTGTGATTGCTTTGGGTCGACGTGCAAGATCGCCGGAATGAGTAGCGCGCAGGCGACGAAAACGAGAATCGCCTTCGCCACGTTCCGCAGAAAGAGCCGAGCGCCTTCACGTGCGAGACGAAGCGCCCGAAGCCAATAGAGCGCCGCGACGCACCCGACAACAAAGATGATCCAGTTGACACTCGGGTCGGACGAAATGTGAATCGGCGGCTGCACGAAAACGTGCCGATTTTAACACGGTACAGTGGGGGCATGGGATGGACTGATCCTCGCAAGCTCGCTGACAAGAACGAATGGTTTGACGCCAATCTCGATCACGAAGGACCGGCGTGCTACGAACTTGGTACTGGAGGGCCGAGGGGCGGCGGTATTCAATGGCACTACGTTGGCGAAACGAAGAACGAAAAACAGCGCATGACCAAATACGGGCGCGACGGATCGCACCTGTCAAAGATCATCAACCGGCACCTCCGCGACGGGTGGTGTATATGGTACCGAGCGACGGCGTGCGCAACGAAAGAAGACGCGAAGCGGATGCAGGATAACCTGCTGTCACGCAACAAATACGACTGGAACATAATTCTGAACCAGCAAGACTAAGCGGCACGATTTAGGTCCACGTAGAACTCCTCGTTTAACTCGAATTGGTTGTACGCGTCGGGATTCACAATAGTCATGCTCAAATTCCCATTTGGCGTGTACTTCCCGAATATCTTGTTCTCTTCCGTCGCGTTCCCTTCTTTGCCTGCTACCGAAGTAAATACAGGGTACAGCGTGATAGACTTCGCCGGTTGGCCGTCGTAGGTGCCATCGCTGATATTCCTCACAACGAATTTTGCTCTTACCATCTTGGTAATGATCGCCGGTAGATTTTTATCTTGACGTTCTGACCGACGAGATCGGCCCTCGCCCGAATCAGGTTCCTGAAGTGTGGGAGGAACCCCTTCGTAAATCGGAGTGTGTAGACCTTTTGTTTCGGATCGAGGTAGATCGGTATCTCGACCTTTCGGTTTCCTGCTGCCATGCCCTAATCAAAGCAAACTGGCAGGATTTCGCAAGGGGACGGGCTGTGCACAGTGCAAGTCGCCTCTAATCAGCGACTTGCACACGTATTTCGCACACGTATTTTGTTATCTGATTGATAACAAATAATTTAATCTGGCGGAGGAAGAGGGATTCGAACCCCCGAGAGCCTTTCGACTCTAACGGTTTTCAAGACCGCCGGTTTCAACCGCTCACCCATTCCTCCGGCTCTCTTTATTCTAGCCGCACCAGGACGATCCCGGCCCGGATCAGAGGCAACGCGGATCAACGCAGTCAATCCCGTCGTAGCGGGCAAAGTCGCCCACGTTGAACGTCAGAATCTGACTGATCCCGTGCGTCTTCATCCCCGCCACCAGCCAGGCATCGTGAACCTTCGCGCCCAGGACACCGTGGACGGTCACCAGTGTCAGCCACGTGCTGAATGTGAGGGCCGAGTCCGGCAGGATCCTGAAATGCCGCTCGAGAAAGCGCACATGACGTCCCGCGCCGGCGGCGCTCATTCCGAGACCATTGTGATCGGTGGAACGCGTGCAGACATTCCAGAACTTCCTGACATTCTGGGGCGTGAGGCACAGCTCACGATTCCGCCGGTGCAGATTCTTCAGAGCCTTCTTCGCGACAGAGCAAAGCGGGTTGTTCTGCTGGATTGCCCGGAGCAGAATGTTTGTATCGACCAGGATCGCGCTTCTCTCCGGCGCTACCACCGGTCGGCGTACCAGTTTTCCCGTTTGAGTGCTTCCTCACTCAGAAGCGGGTGCTGAGGGAAACTGTCGGCCCATTCGTCGAACTCCTTTTCCCATTGATTCGACTCGGAAGCGGTTTGCGCCGGCGAGCCCGGTGCTATGGCTTCCAGTTGCCGGGTCAGGAATTCGGCCAGCGAGAGGCCCGCGGCCTGCGCTCGCGCGAGGAGTTCAGCCTCGACTTCGGGCTTGAGTTCCAGAGTGACGGTCACGGTTTCCTCGACTCCTTTTATTCTAGCCGCTCATTTACAATCACTCCGTGGCCACAGGCATGTTCGACCGCATTCTCGCGACCGTGCGGCGCATTCCGAAGGGCAAAGTCGCCACCTACGGCGGAGTCGCGGAAGCGGCCGGCTATCCCGGCGCGGCGCGTCAGGTCGTCTGGGCTCTGCGCACCGCGAAAGGCGTTCCCTGGCATCGCGTGATCGGCGCCGGCGGACGCATCCGCCTTCCCGGAGAGGCCGGTCTCGAACAGCGTCTGCGCCTGCGCACCGAAGGCGTCGCCATCGAGCGGGACCGCGTCGACCTCTTCCTTCACGGGCACCGCTTTCGCCAGCAACGTGAAACTGAAGGCTCGTTAAACTGAAAGCTTGGAAAATCGTGATTTTGCGCGCGTTCTCTCGGAAACCGCGGATCTGATGGAGATCGCGGGCGAAGACGGATTCCGCATCCGCAGCTACCGCAACGGCGCCTCCACCATCGAAGGCTATCCCGAACGCATTTCCGATATCCTCGCCAATCCGGACCGCAAGGTCACCGACGTGCCCGGCATCGGCAAGGGCCTCGCCGAAGTGCTGCACCAGATCGAAGAGCGCGGCAGTTGCGACCGGCGCGATGAACTGCTGAAACGCTTTCCGCCCGCCGCGCTCGATTTCCTCAAAATCCAGGGACTCGGTCCCAAAAGCATCGCGCTGCTCTTCGAGCACTTCAGAATCGCCTCGATCGACGAACTCGAGCAGCTCTGCCGCGACCAGAAGCTCCGCCAGCTGCCGCGCATGGGAGCGAAGCTCGAAGAGAAAGTCCTGCGCAGCATCGCCCAGCTCAGGGAAAGCAGCGGGCGCTTCCTGCTCAGCTTCGCCGACACAGCGGCGCGCGAGCTCACCGCGTATCTCGGGGATCTCGACGGCATTACCGCCATCACGCCCGCCGGCAGCCTGCGCCGCGGCAGGGAAACCATCGGCGACCTCGATCTTCTCGTGACCGGGCCCAACGCCGCCGCCGCACTCGATCGCGTGGCGACCCATCCGCGGGTCTACGAAGTGCTCGGCCGCGGCGCCAACAAGACCAGCGTGAAGCTGGGGCGCGAAGGTCTGCAGGTGGACGTGCGCGCGCTCGAAGATTCCTCCTTCGGAGCGGCCATGCAGTACTTCACCGGCAGCAGGGAGCACAATGTCGCGCTGCGCCAGCGCGCCCTCCGCATGGGCTTCAAACTCAGCGAATACGGCCTCTTCCGCGCCGATGACGACTCACGCGTCGCGGGCGAAACCGAAGAGGGCGTCTACCAGGCGCTCGGCCTCGACTGGATTCCTCCGGAACTGCGTGAAAACCAGGGCGAGATCGAGCTTGCCGAAGCGCATGCCCTGCCGAAGCTGATCACCCGGGACGATATCCGCGGCGATCTGCACATGCACACCACCGCGACCGACGGCCGCGCCTCGCTCGAGGAGATGGCCGAAGCCGCGCGCAAAATGGGCTACGAATACATCGCCATCACGGATCACTCGAAAGCCATCGCGATGGCTTTCGGGCTCGACGAGGACCGCGTCGTCGATTTCGCCCGCACGGTGCGCAGGATCAATGAAACCGGCGACCCCGGCATCCGCATCTTCTCCGGGCTCGAATGCGACATCATGAAAGACGGCTCGATGGACATCGCATGGGACGCTCTTGCCGGACTCGACTTCGTGATCGGCA
>Ga0187771_10001676_pt1 | contig 15021 bp, 16 predicted proteins | sample 0116_SJ02_MP15_1_FD_133139 | JGI IMG/M metagenome (GOLD analysis project Ga0187771, IMG submission 133139) | Tropical peat soil microbial communities from peatlands in Department of Meta, Colombia - 0116_SJ02_MP15_10_MG | ecosystem: Environmental > Terrestrial > Soil > Wetlands > Peat | place...
CCGAACGGACGATCCAGAAATATTCCTCGGTAACCGCTGCTTTGATCATCGAGCCCCTGGTACAGGGTGCGGCTGGCATGCTTATACAGCCGGCAGGCTATCTGAAAAAAATCCGAGAACTCTGTACGAAATACAATATACTCATGATTGCCGATGAGGTCGCGACGGGTTTCGGGCGCACGGGGAAAATGTTCGCTTGTGAACATGAACGGGTCACGCCGGACATCCTGTGCATTGCAAAAGGGATCACCGGCGGATACCTTCCGCTTGCCGCTACGCTCACAACCGACGATATCTATGCGGGCTTCCTGGGCGACTACTCGGAGTTCAAGACCTTCTTCCATGGCCACACGTATACCGGTAACCCGCTCGCCTGCGCTGCAGCGATTGCCAACATAGACTTATATCAAAAAGAGAATACACTGGCAAAGATTCAACCGAAGATAACTGAACTCGCAAAAGGCCTAAAGCAATTCAAAGCACTGGAACATGTAGGCGAGATCAGGCAGAAAGGTCTCATGGTCGGGATCGAGCTGGTGAAAAACAGGCACACGAAGCAACCCTATCCCGTAGAAAGCAAAATCGGTATCGAAGTTATTGTTGAATGCAGGAAGCGGGGCCTCATCATCCGACCGCTTGGCAATGTGATTGTAATCATGCCGCCGCTTTCCATATCACTCAGGGAACTGAATCGCATGCTGCAAATTATTTATGCTTCCATCCAAAAGGTTACGAAGAACAGTCGATTTAGCGTATAAAGGCTGCTCTTTTCCCGATTGCACTGCCTTTGGAAGAGCAGATGAGGAAGCCTCGCCGGCCCGTCCCTCAAACGCGCTCATGGCTTTTACTGCTTTAGCGGCGTTCTTTCCTTTTTCCCAAGCCTGATTCCTCACCTCATCGATTGCACTGCCGACAGTTCGAATCATACGAATGGCATCCGCTGCAGGTGCCATGAGAAGATTGCGCTTCCACCGAGAAGGCGATGCAAACCTTTGCAGCCACTTTTTTGATCAGGCTCAATAAGCCGCAGAATTATGAAAGCGAAGAAAGCACGAACAACGACAAGTACGGCAAGAAGTATGCTATTATTGAAAAAATTATCTTCATCCCGAACATGGATTTCCTTATCTTATGTTGGTCTAGTGCCTGGATATGCCCCGGATTTCCTTTCGGCTGGCCTGGTGACCGGTTGTTTTGAACAGATGGGTAGTTCTCCTCATCTGTATCGTCACTTGCGGCATGTGCGCTCGCTTGGTACTGTGCAGGAATTGATTGAAGATTGTTTGTAAAGCTGAGCAAAACGGCCCTGTCTAAATATACGTAGAGATTGCTGTAGTACCGTGTCGTAGTGACAAAAAAAGAGGCAAACAATGCCGAGCAGAGGCAGGAGTTTTGCTTTCATTGAGTGACTCCTGATTTTTTAACGAGATTTAATTTTTGCTAACCGCCCAAGGAAGTCATCAAAGCAACGCGATATTTTCAGGGGATACGTGCATGCACGGTAACTGACCTTCCCCATGGCTGAAACCGGAAGCTTGTTCGCGCTGAATCGGCAGGAACCGAGTGAACATATCGTTACATCCAGCATTCTGTGAAAGCCGGGATGAACGTCTAAGGATCATGAACACCACACGAAACCCGATGCAAAAGCAATGCGGTTGTGATGTTTTGAGACAAACAACGGTATTTTTTCTTGACAAAACATGGTTGTCTCTATATAATTCCAATCTTACAGCCCCGGTAAAAAAAGAAATGGCTATCAAAATCAATGACATACCGCCAGAGGGGCTTACCCTGGAACTTTCGCAAAAACTCGATTTGTTTGAAAAGGGTACTGACTTGGCGGAGTTTAAGGCCATTTTGCGTGTCAAACCGGAAGGCAGAGGCATCCTCCATTTTTCAGGGCGAATACAGGCAATTGCCATTCTTGAATGCAGCCGTTGTCTGACAAGCTTTCCCTATAACATGGACATCGACTTAAACGTTGATCTCGTCCCTGTCAAATCGCTCGCCGCGGGACCGGAGCATGAACTTGTTTCGGGAGAACTTGATATAGAGTTCTATCCAGGCGATGAAATCGACCCTGTCGAGTTTATAAAGGAGCAAATGCTCATCGCGGTCCCCTTTGTCCCGCTTCACAACACTGCATGCAAGGGGCTTTGCAGTGTCTGTGGAACTGATCTGAACAAAGCACAATGCGCTCACCAGCGGAATGGGCCCGAAGATTTCGGCTCCTTTGCTGCTTTAAAAGATTTACTAAAAAAATAGAAGGAGCATTACTAACCATGGCAAATCCAAAACACAGACATTCCAAGTCCCGCAGGGACAAAAGACGCACTCACAAACACCTCAAGGCCCCCAACCTTGCAGTCTGCCCGCAGTGCCAGGAGGTCAAACAACCGCACCATGCTTGTTTGTCCTGCGGCACCTATAATGGCCGTGAGATCGTGACAGTCCAGCAGATATAAGCAGAGGCATGCTCAAAGGCAAAGGGATGATACTATGTTTCCGTATGACCCTTTGCCTTTTATATTGTAGGGAGTCTGTATGAAGATTGCCGTTGATGCAATGGGGGGGGACAACGCGCCGCATGCAGTCATCGCAGGTGCCGTAGAGGCTGCAAGGGTGTACGGAGTCGGCGTAATCCTGGTCGGCATCGAGCAGATTGTCAGAGCTGAGTTAGCTAAGCACCCTCACGCAAAAACGCTCCCCATTGAGATTCAAAATGCCACCGAAGTCGTGGACATGCTCGATTCCCCCGCTACGGTATTTCGCAGAAAAAGAAATTCGTCCATCCGCGTGGCCAACGATCTCGTCAAAAGTGGAGAGGCATCGGCCGTAATCAGTGCGGGACATACGGGAGCCGCCATGGCAACGTCGCTCTTTGTCTTGGGGCCGCTTGAGGGCGTAGAACGGCCTGCCATTGCAACCTTCATGCCGACCATCAAAGGCACGTCCATCATCCTCGATATGGGAGCGAACGTGGACTGTAAGCCGAATCACCTCTTGCAATTCGCCGTTATGGGCGATGTCTACGCGAAGTATTTGTTAAGAATTCCTAATCCCCGTGTTGGGCTCCTTTCCATCGGGGAGGAGGAAACCAAAGGGAATGAATTGACCAAGGAAGCCTTTAAGCTTCTGACCGAAACCTCGCTTAATTTCATCGGGAATGTAGAGGGACGTGATGTCACGTCCGGCAACGCCGATGTAATCGTCTGCGACGGCTTTGTCGGGAACGTCGTGCTTAAGGTTTCCGAATCTGTTGCAGAAGCCATCGGTCTCTTTATACGAGAGGGTATCGGCAAGAGCCTGATGCGCAAGCTCGGTTATCTGCTCATGCGACCTGCGTTCGATTCGCTCAAACGCCGGGTCGACTACGCCGAATACGGCGGAGCGCCCCTCGTCGGTATCAACGGCATCAGCATCATCAGCCACGGCCGCTCGTCAGACCGGGCGATCAAGAATGCGATCCGTGTCGCAGCCGAGCTTGCAAAGAGCGAGGTGAACAAACACATCCATGAAGACATTGAAAAGAATATGGAGCTGACGAGGACTAAATGATTCAAGCACGAATAACCGGAACCGGGTCCTTTGCACCCAAGAAAATCATTACGAACCAGGATCTGGAAAAGTTCATTGATACCACCGACGAATGGATCATCGAACGAACAGGCATTAAAGAGCGCAGGGTCGCAGAAAAGGGGCAGACCACATCGGACCTTGCCTATGAGGCAAGCAAAAGGGCCATCAAAGCCGCAGGGATCGGCGTTGAAGACATCGATCTCATCTTGGTGGCGACTTTGACGCCGGACACAATCCTGCCGTGCTTGGGGTGCGTGCTCCAGGAAAAACTCGGAGCAAAAAAAGCTGCGGCCTTCGACATCTCTGCCGCCTGTTCAGGTTTTATCTTCGGGATGTCTCTTGCCAGCGCATACATCAAATCTGAAATGTATAAAAACATCCTGCTCGTCGGGGCCGAAGTCCTATCGCGCTATACGGATTGGGACGACCGTTCGACCTGCATTCTCTTCGGAGATGGCGCAGGAGCGGCAGTTATCCAACGGCATACCGGCAAGCGGGGTATTCTTTCCACGCACATCCATTCCGACGGCTCACAGGGCACCTTGATCCATGTTCCCGGCGGTGGAGCCCAGCACCCGACGTCTCACGAGACAATCCATAAACGAATGCATTTTATAAAAATGAAAGGCAATGAAACCTTTAAGGCTGCGGTGAGGGCACTGGAGAGTGTCGCACAGGAAGCATTGGAGCATAACAAGGTAAAAGCGGAAGAGATCGATTTCCTCGTTCCTCACCAGGCGAATCTGCGGATCATCCAGGCCATGGCACAACGCCTCAATATGCCCATGGAAAAAGTTGTGCTGACGCTTCCCATGTATGGCAATACCTCTGCCGCATCCATCCCCATGGCTCTCGACGAAGCGGTCCGGAGCGGCAAAATTAAAGAAAATCACCTCCTCCTCTTTGAAGCTTTCGGTGGAGGCCTGACGTGGGCTTCATCGCTTGTGCGTTGGTAGTACAAAAGTTCCAATCAGTGGGATTATTTAACGTTGATACCCTGCGGAGGATTTAATGGACTATTTGCTGACAGAAGAACAGATCATGATTCGCGACCTTGCCCGGCAGATAGCCGTAGAAAAGATCGTTCCCATTCGCGCCGAGCTCGATGAACAGAACAAATTCCCGACAGACATCATGCAAGCTTTGGCTCAGGCAGACCTCTTCGGCATTTTCATTCCCGAGGAGTACGGGGGGCTGGGCAAACAATCGCTTGAACTGTGTATCGCCGTAGAAGAGCTGTCTAAGGCCTGCGTGGGCGTTTCGACGAGCTATGCCGCCAACGCGCTCGGGACGTATCCTATCCTGCTTCACGGCTCCGACGCCCAGAAGAAAAAATATCTGCCCCACATCGCGACTGGCAAAAAGCTCGTAGCGTTCGGTCTCACGGAGGCCAACGCCGGAAGCGACGCCAGTGGCGTACAGACCACGGCAAAACTCGATGGAAGCGAGTACGTGCTGAACGGGACCAAGCAGTGGATCACGAATGGTGGCGAAGCCGAACTTTACACCATCATCGCGATCACCGACAAGGCAAAAGGTCCGCGTGGCGCATCAGCATTCATCGTGGAGAAAGGCACACCGGGATTCACGTTCGGGAAGAAGGAAAACAAAATGGGCATTCGTGCTTCGTCTACCACAGAACTTATTTTCAACAATTGCCGCATCCCGAAGGAAAACATTATTGCCAAGGAAGGCATGGGGTTCATCATTGCCATGAAAACGCTCGATAGCTCCCGCACCGGCGTGGGAGCCCAAGGCGTAGGCGTTGCGCAGGGAGCCATTGACGAAGCGATCAGATTTGCAAGGCAGCGCATCCAGTTCGGCCACCCGATCACATCGTTCCAGGCCATCCAGCACATGCTTGCCGACATGCAAACCCAAACCGAAGCGGCGCGCGCGCTCGTGTATTCCGTTGCACGCTTTATCGACAGCGGTGCAAAAGACGTTTCTCGCGCCTCCGCGATGGCCAAACTATTTGCCACCGATGTAGCAATGAAAGTAACTACCGATGCGGTCCAGGTCATGGGCGGATCGGGATACATGAAGGAATATCCAGTCGAAAAAATGATGCGCGATGCTAAAATCCTTCAGATTTACGAGGGCACGAACCAGATCCAGCGCAATGTCGTCGCACTGGACATGATCAAGGATGCATCCAGAGCAAAGTAATCATTCATCGCGGAGTCGCCAAGGCAGAAAAAACTCATGCGAATATGAGGGCCTTCGTCTTAACTAAGGATCGGACCTATGAACATAATCGTCCTGGTGAAACAAGTTCCGGACACAGCGGAAGTCAAAATCAATCGAGAAACCAACACTCTTATCCGTGATGGGGTTCCGAGCATAATCAACCCCTTTGACATGTATGCCATCGAAGAGGCTCTGCGTCTTCGTGAAAAACATGGTGGTAAAGTTACAGCCGTCACCATGGGACCACCACAGGCCGCTGAGGCGCTAAAAGAAGCCGTTTCGCTCGGTGTTGACGAGGTCGTCCTGCTGTCTGATCGTGCATTTGCCGGTGCGGATACATGGGCCACTTCATACGTCATTTCGCAAGGGATAAAGAAAATCGCTGAATATGAATTGATCATTGCCGGCAAACAAGCAATCGACGGAGACACTGCGCAGGTGGGCCCTGAGACCGCTGATATGCTCGGCATCCCCTTTGTCGCTTATATAAAGAAAATCGAACAGATCGACGGGAACAAGATGTTGGCTGAACGGCTTATGGACGAGGGATATGACGTCGTCGAAACATCCCTTCCCGCGCTCATTACGGTCGTGAAAGAAATCAATCAACCCCGCGTCCCTTCGCTCAAGGGTAAGATGAAAGTCAAGAGCCTGAAGGTAACAAGCTGGAACGCCAAGGATATCGGCGCCGATGACAGTAAATGCGGGCTCAAGGGTTCTCCCACGAAGGTCGTGAAAATATTCCCGCCCGCGGCCCGCGGCCAGCGAGAGGTCCTGACCGGGAGCATGGAAGACCAAATCACCGCAGTCGTTTCAAAGTTGAGAGAACAATCGTTCATTTAAACAGATGCCGTTTCAGATTGCAGAAACCAGGCAAAACAGAGATCGTCGCATAATCATCAGCCTGATATCTGTTCTGGCTTGAGGAGTTCCCATGAGCGTTCGAGTCGTATCCGATAAGTGTACAAGCTGCGAAAGCTGTGTGACCGCGTGCCCCTTTGGTGCAATTGAAATGCGCGACGGCAAGGCATTCATTACCGAGGCCTGTACCATGTGCGGGGCCTGCGTTGAAGTTTGCGAATTCAAAGCAATCGAAAAAATCGACGAATCAACAGCGGCCGCCGCTGATCTTTCGGCCTATAAGGGAGTGTGGGTTTTTGCAGAGCAACACAAAGGGGGCATCGCCAGCGTGGTCCTGGAGCTTCTCGGTGAGGGCAGGAAGCTTGCCGACAAAAAGAGAACAAAGCTCTCCGCGGTGTTCATCGGCCATAGCATTAAGGACAAGGCGCAGGACCTCATCGCCCACGGCGCAGACATCGTCTATGTCGCCGACGACCCAGCACTGAAGGACTTCAACGACGATTCCTATGCTGCGATCCTGACGACGCTTGCGAGACAACATAAGCCAGAGGTCATCCTGGCCGGTGCAACGGCCATTGGCCGCTCTTTCTTTCCCAAAGTTGCTTCATCACTGTACACCGGATTGACTGCCGATTGCACAGCCCTCGATATTGAAGCAGAAAACGGTCACCTGCACCAGACCCGTCCTGCCTTCGGCGGTAACATTATGGCCACCATTGTCACCCCGAACCACCGTCCGCAAATGGCAACAGTCAGGCACAAGGTCATGAAACCTGCGCCACGCGACGATTCCAGGACCGGAGACGTCATCGACGTGCGATATACTCAATCCGGCAATCCCCGCACCAAAGTGATCAAGACCGTGGAAGAGATCGGCGAAACGGTGAACATATGCGAGGCCGATATCATCGTAGCCGGAGGCCGAGGTCTGGGGAGCGCCAAAAACTTCGCGCTTATTGCAGAACTCGCCAAGGTGCTCGGCGGCGCCGTCGCTGCAACAAGAGGCGCCGTTGATGAAGGATGGGTCCCCTACCCACATCAAGTAGGACAGACCGGCAAAACCGTTTGCCCCAAACTCTACATTGCCTGCGGAATATCCGGTGCCATCCAGCACGTTGCCGGCATGCAATCTTCCGAGGTGATTGTGGCCATCAACAAGGATCCCGACGCGCCCATCTTTAACGTCGCAACGTATGGCATCGTCGGTGATGTGCACGAAGTTGTCCCGATCATGATCAAAAAGATCAAGGAAATGCGCGGCTAACTGAACACAAGTGCTCACGGGCGCTGATTAACGTCGACAGAGCGATAATACTTCGATCACCCTTTATCGCTCCATCTTAAAAAAGGTGCGTTGACGATTTATCGAGGTCATGCTTCATGAAAATCGCATTCATCTTTCCCGGCCAAGGCTCCCAGTATGTCGGGATGGCAAAAGAATTTATAGAGAATTTTCCAGAATCGAAAGAAGTTTTCGACCGAGCAAGTACCGTACTCGGATATGACCTTGCGAGCCTGTGCATCAACGGCCCCGTCGAAAAACTGAACCTCACCGAAAACACGCAGCCGGCCATCCTGGCAGCGAGTATGGCCATCCTTCAGCCTCTTGTGCGTAGAGGGTTGACAGCATCTGCAGCCGCCGGCCACAGTCTTGGCGAATATACGGCAATCACCGCGACAAATGGCTTCGAGCTCACAGATGCCATCGCGCTGGTTCAAAAAAGGGGACAATTCATGCAAGAAGCAGTGCCAGCTGGATCGGGACTCATGGCTGCGATTCTCGGCATGGACCGTAAGGACGTAGAAAAAACTTGCCTTGAAGCGGCTAAAAATGGTATAGTTGCCCCTGCCAATTACAACTCTCCGGGCCAAATTGTAATTGCCGGCGCAAAAGCCGCTGTTGAAAAAGCAATGGAACTTGCAAAGTCCCGGGGCGCAAAAAAGGTCATCCCGCTCGCGGTAAGCGTTCCGTCGCACTGTGCACTGATGAAACAAGCCGGCATTTCTCTTGCGCGAGAACTGGAGAAAATAACCATACGCGACCTCTCTTTTCCGATCGTGAGTAACGCCGATGCGAAATACCTGCGCACAGCATCGGAACTGGGACCATCGCTCATCAAGCAGATCAGCGCTCCACTATACTGGGAAGACTCAATCAGGACGATGGCTGATGATGGGTGTGATACCTTTATTGAAATCGGCCCCGGCAAGGTCCTCTCGGGTCTGGTCAGGCGGATCACCAAGGAATCAAAGGTCCTGAACGTCGAGGACCTGAAGAGCATGAACGAGACACTTACCACACTGGGACTTTAGCGGAAAAGTTCTCGCAGTGGCGCAGTAGCGTCGAAGAAATCGATTCAGACCTGCGCCTTTCTTTCTGTCTCTGCGATACTACGAACAGCATGAGTAGTTTTTTAAAGCGTCTTTGGAGGAGTTCATGAGTGTATCTGGTAAAATCGCTCTCGTCACCGGAGCTGCCCAGGGTATCGGAAGGAACATCGCCCTTGCTCTCGCGAACGATGGTGCCAATGTTGCCATCTGTGACGTGAACCTCGACGCTGCACAGACTACCGCCGTCGATATCGAGACCACAGGCAGAAAATCGCTGGCACTCAAGGCGAACGTGGCCTCGTCTGCCGACGTCACGGCCATGATCGATACGGTAGTTGAAAAGTTCGGCAAAATTGATATCCTGGTGAATAATGCAGGTATCACCCGCGACGGCCTCATCCTTCGTATGAAGGACGACGATTGGGACCTGGTGCTCAGCATCAACCTGAAAGGTGCCTTCCTCTGCACAAGAGCCTCGCTTAAGTACATGACCAAGCAGCGGTCAGGGACCATCATCAATATTGCCTCGATCGTGGGTGCGATGGGGAATGCGGGCCAAGCTAACTATGTAGCTTCAAAAGCTGGCCTCATCGGATTGACGAAGACTACAGCACGTGAATACGCAAACCGTGGCATTACGGCAAATGCCGTCGCCCCGGGATTCATCGATACAGCCATGACGAAGGCCCTCCCCGAGAACATCAGGCAGGATCTGGCGAAACAGATCCCTCTGGGTAAGCTCGGCACGCCTGAGGACGTGGCAAACGCCGTCAGGTTTCTCGCCTCGCCGTGGGCATCGTATATCACCGGCCAGGTCATCCACGTGAATGGCGGAATGTACATGTAAACGAGTGATTGAGTGTCACGACACACATATACGATCTATCAAGACTTTAAAAAGAAACATACCAGAGGAGGACGACAATGGCTGATGTAGACGCAAAAGTAAAAAAGATCATATCTGAGCAGCTCGGCGTGCCCGAAGGGGACGTAAAACCCGAAGCCTCATTCGTCAACGATCTCGGCGCGGATTCACTGGACACTGTTGAACTTGTGATGGCCCTCGAAGAGGAGTTCGGCGTAGAGATTCCTGATGAGGACGCTGAAAAGATCGCCACGGTACAGAACGCTATCGACTATATCAAAGCAAAGGCAAAATAGCGGCGTTCCCGTTACAACCGTAGCTAGCAGTTCACAGAAACCATAATTCCAAAAGCCAGAAGACCTCTTCCGCCCGAGCGGGGGCTGGTTTTTTGGCTTTTCGGATTTTTGTCCCGGAGGGATCCTCCTTTGAGAAGAAGAGTTGTCGTCACCGGCGTCGGTATGATTACACCGGTCGGGCTTGATACGGAAGCGAGTTGGGAAAGTTTGATCCGTGGCAAGTCTGGCATCGGCCCTATTACACAATTTGATGACAAGACCATTCCAACGCAAATCGCAGGCGAGATCCACGGCTTCGAGCCGGAGAAGTATATCGAGCAGAAAGAGATCAAAAAGATGGACCGCTTTATTCATCTGGCGATTGCTGCAAGCCAGATGGCCATGGACTCGTCGGGTCTCAAGATCACCGAGGAAAATGCCGAGCGCATCGGTGTCATGGTCAGCGCGGGCATGGGGGGACTCCCTGCCATTGAAAAATACCACAAAGTATATCTCGAGCGTGGTTTTCGAAAGATAACACCCTTCTTCATCCCCATGCTCATCATCAATGAAGCGGCGGGGATGCTCTCGATCCGGTACGGCGCCAAAGGTCCTAATATCTGTGTAGTGACGGCATGTGCAACGGGAACCCACTCTATCGGCGAGGCATTTAGGACCATCGAGCGCGGAGACGCTGATGCAATGATCGCCGGCGGCACCGAAGCATGCATATGCCCGCTTGGCGTTGGCGGATTTAATGCCATGAAGGCCCTGTCAACGCGCAATCATGAGCCCCAGCGTGCAAGCCGTCCTTTCGACAACGACCGTGACGGATTCATCATGGGAGAAGGCTCCGGTGTCGTGGTCCTCGAATCGATGGAATCGGCACTGGCGCGCGGTGCTCGCGTCTTTGCTGAAGTGATCGGCTATGGCGCTTCGGGAGATGCGTACCACATAACCGCCCCGGCGCCTAACGGCGAAGGGGCCGCGCGGTGCATGAAACTAGCCATCAAGGATGCAGGAATCGCTCCTACGGATATGGGATATATCAATGCGCATGGTACCTCGACCAAGTACGGCGACGAACTCGAAAGCACTGCCATTAAGACCGTCTTCGGTGACTATGCGTATAAGATACCGGTCAGCTCCACGAAATCCATGACAGGCCACTTGCTCGGCGCTGCTGGGGGTGTCGAGGCCGTTATTTCCATCCTGGCCTTGGACCGCGGTATCCTGCCACCGACCATCAACCTCGACAACCCCGATCCGGAGTGCGATCTGGATTATATCCCCAACACAGCACGGCACGTGCGGGTGAATGTGGCTATGTCAAATTCCTTCGGTTTCGGCGGCACCAATGCCTGCATGATCTTTAAACGCTTCTCAAAATAAAATGCCTCCCCTTTCGGACATGCAAGACCGGATCTCTCACCGGTTTAAAGACCCAGGACTTCTTGAGCGGGCGCTTACGCATAAGTCCTTTGCAAACGAAAACCGCGTCCCTGCCCACAACGAACGGCTCGAATTCCTCGGAGACGCCGTTCTCGGTCTCGTGATCAGTGAATACCTGATCAAAAACTGCCCGGATTCAAACGAGGGAGATCTTTCCCGAATTCGTGCTGCAATCGTGAGCGAGCCCGCCCTTGCAGCCATTGCCCGCGAAATTGGCCTTGGCAGCTATCTGCTGCTCGGTAAAGGAGAAGAACAGACCGGGGGGAGGGATAAGGACTCCCTGCTCGCGAACTGCCTTGAGGCGCTCATTGCCTCAATCTATCTCGATGCAGGCAATAAAGCAGTAGAGAAGTTCGTCATCCGGTTCTTCGAAGAGATAATAAAAAATACCTGTGCCTACCGTGGAACGCTCGACTATAAGACGGAACTCCAGGAACTTTGCCAGGAGCGGGAGAAGCAGCTTCCCGAATACCGTATTGTGTCTGAGACGGGTCCAGACCATCAGAAACAGTTTGAGGTGGAGCTTTCCGTGAAAGGTGAAGTATGCGGACACGGCATCGGTAAAAGCAAAAAAGAAGCCGAACAGAGAGCGGCGAAAGAAGCGCTGCACAAACTACGTGACGGCAAACAGCGGTAGGAAGCATAAGCAAAGGCGGGAACATCCCGCTCCTCTGCTATCTCCTCTCTACTCCGCATCTCCTATGCCTATGATCATCCCTTTTTTCATCCCCCATTCTGGGTGCCTTCATCAGTGCGTATTTTGCAACCAGAAAAAGATTACAGGCCAAATCCGTCCCGATGACGTGTCAGCCATCTCAGACAAGATCAACCGCTATTTAAACACTCACCATGCCCATGAAGCTGCAGAAATTGCATTCTATGGAGGGAGCTTTACTGCACTGCCACTCGCAGTACAGCAAACCTATCTCGAGATCGTCCGGCCTTTTATTCAGGCAGGAAGAGTACGCAACATCAGGCTTTCCACGCGCCCTGACTGCATCAACAATGAAATACTAACACTCCTCAGTGAGCATCACGTCACGGTCATTGAACTCGGCGCCCAATCCATGGATGACCGTGTATTGATCAAGTCAGGTCGCGGTCATACGGCTGACGATACCATAAACGCGGTAAAACTTCTTAAAGAGCATGAATTTGAGGTTGGGCTTCAACTCATGCCGGGCCTCCCTGGCGATACGGGAAGCGATTTTATAACAAAAACCATCGACAGTGTCATCTCCCTCAAACCCGACTTCGTCCGGCTCTATCCTGCGCTCGTAATCAAAGGCACACCACTCGAACTGCTTTTCAGAACCGGATGCTATCTTCCGCTCCTCCTCGATGAGGCCATATCCTTATGCTCCGATGCAATCATCAAACTCGGACACGCGGGTATCGCTGTAATCCGAATAGGGCTGCAACCAACGGAAGAGCTGGGGAGGCCGGGCACTGTCCTTGCCGGCCCTTACCACCCGGCATTTGGACAGCTCGTTGCTTCATTGATTTTTTTGGATAGGATGCGATCTGCGCTCAGGAAGAGAACGGGAGCTTACAATACTGCAGAGTTTTCAGTGAACCCCAAGGATATATCTTCCGCCATAGGTCAGCAACGATGCAACATAAAAGCACTCACAAAAGAGTTCAAGCTGGAAAAAGTCCGTATCGTCGGGGATAACACTCTTCACGGTAAGGGCGGTATGAAGCTTTCCACACTTCGCTAGTGATTCATGATTAGTGAGAACATTGCTACAGAGAAGCACATCGCGTTGATGATCAAGTCTGCTCTACCACGAGACGGTTTTTAGCGAGCGAGACTTCTCGAACCACTCCGCGGACTTTTTTTTCTTCACCGAAAAGGTTTCTGACGGTCACCTCGCCCTGCTCCGCTCGAATGAGATTGACTGACTCAAGCAACAACTCTTCTTTGTCACCTTTTGTTACATACGCCTTTAAATCACACATGTTTTACTCCTCTTCCTGGTTGCGGAAACAGCATAAAAAAACCCGCCGTCTTATGAAGTAGCGGGGTATTTGCGAACGATATTGCTATTTCCCGGCGGAGCTGTCCACCGTGAGACCTCGGCCTTTTTCGTCAGGCCCCTACATTCAGCGAGGTAGGACAGAGTACCGCACACAGGCCTGACCTTTGCCCCCGCCTGACGCTGCTTCTTTGGTTTACCGGTTTCCATCATCATCGTTCACGATTGCTTCTTATCGTCCAATCAGGTGAATTGTCTATCTAGTTCGTTATATATCACAACTCGACGTTAAAGGCAAGATGAATAATCTTGTGTGAAACGTCGCGATAAGAACCTCATCTCCTGCTTCGGTCGGCTTCGAATCTCAGTTTTCCTGAAGCTAAGCTGCATGGTGAAGGACAAGGCCGTACGTATTCAGGAAGGCATCGGGGAGATCGATTTAATGGGAGTACAATTCTTAAGCAGTTTGTCGCAATGGGGCCCTATGGGTTCGTGAGTATCGTCGGACAAACAACGCTCATGAGGGTGTCCGTGCAGATCGGTTCTCATGATCAGTGCAGTTGATTTTCGTTTCTGCAGTGACTGTCGGGAAGTTTTCCAGGAAGATCACAAAGAACGGTGCGTGTTATGGTCCACAGGAGAGTTCGCCTCACACGTTAACGAAGCACCACATAGTCCGTGTCTCGGACTGTAACGCTATCCGGCTCCACCTGGCCAGGGATTATTGGCAAAATGACGGTGGAGGGATAGTTGGTCAACCGGTCGACCTGTTCCGGAATCCCACGCCGCCATGCATGCCCTACCCCGGCAAGGACAACCATCTTTTTGCCGGGATTCGCTTTCAGATACTGGACGATGTGCCAGGCCATGCTCTTGTCCCAAATCATCTGCGCTTCGCAAAAGTTAAGGAACTTTTTACCTACCGATGGAGCATGGTCTGCATAGGCTCTTCTGATGAAGTTCATGTATGTCGGATCGACATCGCAGCTGATCTCCGGCGGCAGCTGTTTTTTCTCAGACGCATTAAGCGAAGTGAAACCCTTTTGTGCGACAGTTTTGGCGATCCTGTCGGGGATGTTTAACCCGATCAGAGGTATGCCATGTTCGCGGGCGTACGATATGATATTCTCGTACAGCGTCCAGTCTTCGCGCCAGTTATCATAATAAACAGGCAGAAATTTATTCAGAGGCAGATTGCCGCTCACCCAGTTATCCAGGGATCTCTGGCTGTCAGCCCTGAACATTTCGAGACCGATAACCACGGGTGTACCGGATTCATGAAGCGCTCTGATTACATTGAGTTCCAGCTGATGATGTTCGGAAAAGTCATGAAGTTCTCCGATGAAAACGATCTCGGATTTCTTCGCATCCGCGACCATTTCATCAAATGTCTTGATTGAGCCGTCGCGCACACGCAAAGCTTCGCCTCCGCTGCCCATCCCGACGATAAATGCGAAGCCGAAACCGATAATGAATAAAACGGAGA
>Ga0187771_10001677_pt1 | contig 15015 bp, 12 predicted proteins | sample 0116_SJ02_MP15_1_FD_133139 | JGI IMG/M metagenome (GOLD analysis project Ga0187771, IMG submission 133139) | Tropical peat soil microbial communities from peatlands in Department of Meta, Colombia - 0116_SJ02_MP15_10_MG | ecosystem: Environmental > Terrestrial > Soil > Wetlands > Peat | place...
AGACGGAATACCAACAGCCTTATGCCACGGCCACCGATCTTGACTGTCGGATGAAGAATTACTACGTGGCGCTGGGGGGCGGCTGCGGAGGCCACGTTTACGGCTCGGGCTTCCTCGCCGAGGCGTGGGACTATGACAGTTATAGATACAATGGCGGTCGCGTACAGGCGGTTCATTTCAGAAATCTCTTTGCAGGCCGGGATTGGACAACGCTGGCGCCGGACTACGATCACACGTTTATTACCTCCGGATATGGAACGCTATCGCAGACGACCCGGGATTACGTGGGGGCTGCCATCAATAGGGGCTCGCTGGGGATAGCCTACTGTCCGAAGTCAGTGACCATCACGGCGGACATGTCGAAGTTTTCCGGGCCCGTGACGGCGCGATGGTACGACCCTACGAACGGGACGTATGACCGGGGAGCGATGACGGAGGCCGGTCGCAAGATCGCCGGCTCTCCCTTTCTGAATTCCGGTTCGCGTCAGTTTTCGACACCCGGAATCAATAGCGCCGACAGTGGCGACTGGGTACTGGTGCTGGAGACACAGCCAAGCACTTAGGCTGGCAAGAGCGGCAACAGCGACCGCCGCGGTTTGCTGCTGCCACGCAATTCGAGCACTTCGTTGCCTATTGATGAATTGTCAATTCCCAAAATCATCGCCGAGGTGAATCCATGCGTCGATATCATCCGTTCTCCGGGTTTGCGATTTGGGTGGCAACAATACTCTTGTTGTCCAGCCCGCTGCTAGGGGATGTAACCGGAACGATCCGCGGTACGGTGAGTGATCCCTCCGGCGCGGTCATTCCGGGCGCTACAGTCAGATTACATAATCCCCTCACGGGTTTCAAACGTTTAGCATCTTCCGACTCGGCGGGTTATTACCAGTTTCTTGCCGTCCCGGTCGGCGACGGCTATGAAGTCAGTGTAGATGCAAAGGGCTTTAAGGTAGCGGTTTTGGCCGGCATCAAGCTGCTGGTCAATCAAGTGTATCAAGCTGACTTTCGTCTAGAGGTTGGAACTGTGGCCGAAAGGGTGCAAGTCACAGCAGCGTCAGTACAGGTCGAAACAACCAGCACGCAGTTGGGAGACGTCATTAGCGACAACAAGATGACCGCCCTGCCACTCAATGGGCGCAGCTATACTGACCTCCTGGGACTTCAGGCGGGGGTAGTGGCCCTTCAATCGAACATCGCCACCCACGGACAACAAGACCCTTCGGGCGATTTATTTGCCGGAAACCTCTCAGTTAATGGGTCGCGGGAAATGGGAGAGCAGTTTCTGGTCAATGGAACTGATGTGGAAGAGCCAAAAAACAACGGAGCTGCTGTTATCCCGACGCTGGATTCAATTCAGGAATTCCGTATTCTTACGAACACGTTCGATGCCGAATACGGACACTTCGGTGGAGCCGTGGTCAATGTGATCACCAAGTCTGGCACGAATGACCTTCACGGGGCAGTCTATGAGTTTCTCCGCAACAACGCGCTGGATTCTCGAAATTTCTTCGCTCTTAACCAGCACAACGTTCAAACCGGCCAAGAGTTGCCGGGCACGGCGATAGGGTCACTGAAGCAGAATATGTTTGGGGGGGCAATGGGTGGCCCGATCCGCAAGAATCGCCTCTTTTTCTTTGCCGACTACCAAGGAACCAGGAATGTTACAGGCGTGAGCACTGGAGTAATTAATGTTCCTTCCGCTCAGGAGCGAACGGGGGACTTCTCCGACGTAGGAGTCACTGGTTACGCGGCCCTTACAGGGACGGTGCGCGGATCCAACACACCCGGTCTTCACACCATGCCCGAGACACTCACTCAAAGACTCGGTTATACGGTTCTAGGCGGGGAGCCCTATTGGGTTCCCGGGTGCAATACCTTGGCAGACGCGCAAGCTGGAATGTGCGTTTTCCCAGGACAGGTCATCCCGCAAGCGGCTTGGTCGCCAGTTCCCAAAGCCACGTTGAAGTTTATCCCACTCCCTACGGGGACCTTAGGGGCGGGGACGCCTTACTTCTCAACTACCTCCAACAAGGCTACTCTCCGAGACGACAAGTTCGGATTAAGGTTTGACCTGAACAGCCAGAGGGCCGGTAGCTGGGCGTTTTACTACCATTTTGACGATGCGACCAGCTTCGATCCCTATGCCGGCGGCAACGTCGGTGGCTTTGGGGCTACGACGCCGGTCCGATCCCAGAACGTCAGCGTAAGCAACACCCGGAACTTCGGTGCAAACTCTGTGAACGTAGCACGCCTGAGCTTCACAAGAATGGCAACGGACGGCGCAACGGCAACCCAGGGGCTCGGCCCAATAAATAGTTTCGGTTTCGTTCAAGGTGGGCTCGGAATTATTCCTGGCGCAGGAGTGCAGGGCCTTCCCCCCATAGGTTTGAATCAGTTGGGGGTTAACTTGGGCATTCCCTATTTGGATGTCGCCTCATACGACAACAGCTTTCAAGCCCAGGATAGCTATTCCAGGGTTGTGGGCAGGCACACCATCAAGCTGGGCGGCGAGTTCAGGAACTACCAGATCCCGGATCGTTACCTGGCCATACAAAATGGCGATTTCACCTTTTATGGGAATGAAACAGGAAACGATTTCGCGGATTTCCTCCTCGGCGCCCCGGACGGATTTCAGCAATCGAGTTATGCAGCAATAGTTGGGAAGAGCAAGTATTATGGTGTTTACGCAGAGGATAGCTTCAAGGCTCGCCGCAACTTGACGTTGAATTACGGCCTGAGGTGGGAGGTCGCCCAACCTTGGTACGATACGCAGAATCGCCTGCAGGCCTTCAGCGCGGGAGAGCAGTCAAAGCTCTATCCCGACGCGCCTAAAGGGTGGATAGTAGCAGGTGATCCCGGGATTCCCAGAGGCATGGAGCCGACGCGGTACCACGATTTTGCTCCTCGGCTAGGGATTGCGTTTTCCCCGGACACGGCGCAAGGTCTTCTGGGGAAATTATTCGGCGGACCGGGCCGGACAAGCATCCGGGCTGGGTTTGGCGTTTTCTTCCAGGCGACCGAGCAGCTAAGCAATTACTACCAATTGGGAAATGCTCCCTTTTCGAACTTTTGGGTAACTAACACTCCGATTTACTTTGAGGAGCCCTATAAGGACCGCATTCAAGGGGCCGACCCGGGACAAAGATTCCCCTTTGTTGTTCCGTCTCCTGGTGCCACTGGCTTCTGGGCTCAGTTTCTCCCCATATCTTATTCGGGCGGGACGAGCGCTGAGGACACCAACCCATACATGGAACAATACAATTTTAACATCCAACGCCAGATCGGTCAGTCTGCCATTTTTAGCATCGGATATGTAGGCTCACAGGGGCACCATTTGCTGTCACAAACTGAAGCCAACCTTGCCAGTCCCGCAAAGTGCTTGCAAATCGCAGCGCAATTGATCGCCTTGGGGCGGAGCGGAGAGGCCTGTGGTCCGTTCGGAGAGGACACCATTTACAATATATCTCCGGGCGTAACTTACTACGGAACTCGACCCTATTCCGTGACTTCCGGCCGCTCTCTAAACCAAGGGCTCATGGATTTCGGAACGCTGGAGACTTATTTGACCGTGACCAATTCAGCTTACAATGCACTGCAAGCAAGCTTGGAGAAGAGAGTAGGGGCAGTTCGCTTCCTGGGCGCGTACACTTGGTCCAAGTCACTCGATAACGGATCGGGGTTCGTCGACGGCCCCGACCAAGGAATGAATCCCTTCAACCGCAATCTGTCTAGGGCGCCCTCGGCGTTCAATATGGCCCACAACTTTGTCCTGAGCTACAGTTATGACCTCCCATTCCAGCGAGCGCTTCAATCCCGCCAGGGTTCGTTTTATAAGTTTCTGAGTGGTTGGCAACTGTCAGGGATCAATCGCTTCACCACCGGCCTGCCCGTTAATATGCGCGAATCAGACGATAGGACACTGTGCAATTGTTTTGGGGTAGGTACGCCGGATTGGAATGGCCAATTACCTCAGATCTTTGACCCGCGCAAGTCTGCCAGCCATCAGTATTTCTCGACTGGCCAATTCTCCGAGGTGAAGCTAGGACAATTGGGCACGTCTGATACGCGCATTTTTTCTGGCCCAGGTTTGAACAATTGGGATCTCGCTTTGCACAAATTGACTCAGGCGACCGAGCGGATATCGGTGGAGTTTCGTGCGGAATTGTTTAACGCCTTTAACCACGCGCAGTTCAATAGTCCAAACGGTGCCACAGACTCGAGCTCCTTCGGTACCGTCAAATCTGCCCGTGACCCTCGGATCGGCCAGGTGGCACTGAAGTTTACGTTTTGAAGATTAAGGTAGCTTTCGTACTGCCTTAGTTGGAAATGGGGTGACCGCTCGTCAGAATACTGTAATAGGTGCCACAGGGTCAGAACGCTTCGAAACTGCAGCGCGGCAGGAAACGCGGCGCTCCAACTGGCACCGATCCCGGAGGTTTCAGCCCTACCACTTAGGTCTGGCCGCGGGGTTGGTGCATGATTGCCGGCCTCAAGTAATCCCATCGGGAATCTCTAACAGAATTGTCCCGACTAAGGAGGATGTGCCATGAAGCGAATAGGATTCTGGGTGTCCGCCGCGCTACTCGTTGCGGGGTTTTATGCAGCGGTGCCTTGTGCTCTGGGTCAAACGAAGGACGAAAAACAAATTCGCGCGCTCGAAGACCGCTACGTCACCGCCGTCAAGGCCAGGGACCTGGACGGTATCATGAAGGCGTATGCCCCCGGAGCAGAACTGGTGGTATTCGACGTGATCCCTCCGCGGCAATACAATGGCTTTGATGCCTACAAAAAGGATTGGGGAGAAGATTTCACTGCCTATCCGGGTCCGGGTTGGCAATTCGAGCTAAGTGATCTCAGCATTACGACGGACGGCAAGCTGGGCTATGGACATAGCATTCAGCATTTCGTCGGGACCACAAAGGAAGGCACGAAAGTGGACCTCACCCTGCGGGTAACGGACTGCTATCGCAAAATCGGCGGCAAATGGCTCATCGCCCACGAGCACGTTTCAGTGCCCGTGGATTTAGAGACCGGCAAACCTGATATGACCTCCAAGCCCTGAGGGAGAGTAAAGCCTCGAAGCCGGAAGAGATGGTGACCATCAGCCTAGACAACGAAGGCGCGGGCGGGATCCTCATGATCCAGTGGGGCGACATGAAGCTCGCAGCGGATTTCAAGCCAAAACAGGAAGTGCTACTTCCATTCTTCCCCGTCCGCCTGGTTGCTACCTGTCGACCTCTCCAGAACAAATGGTTTTGTTACGTCTCGGTGTACTGGATTCGCTCCTTCTTCCCTTCCCCATCGTTCAAGTGCGATGCGGATTCTGGGGGGAATCTTCGCTCTTCTTCCCAGCAATGGCCACATAATGCATTTCTCGGCAGGGTACCCAAATCTAATTAATTTGCCTGCTGGCTGGCGGGCTCGTTTCTTGCCGAGTGTTGGAGCTACGCCGTCGAGGTCACACCGGTCCTTCAGGGCCGTGGGTTCCCACTCTTGGTTTAGGGAGAACCAGAGTACCGGAAGTTCCGGCGGCTTTGCCCCAAGGTATGTAGGAAGTAACTCGCCGCTGGCGACAATCGCCCTAAACTTTCGGCGGATCGTGTAATGCCATGCGATATTACGCATGAAATCTCTCTACTTGCATCCCTGGCGCTCCCACTTGTCCTTTGCCTTAGCATCCTCCACAGTCTGCCACTGCATGTTCGTGGGGTCATCAGCCCCACCACATGCTAGTGGCTTTATGTGGTCAATCACATAGCCAGGGCAAGCACCAGACTGCCTTCCCATAGATGGGCAGAAGTAAAGTGCAATCCTCGCATTCGACCTGCCTATGTAGGGTGCAATCGTGTGGAGGCTGCTATCCGGAAGTCGATCAGCGGAGTGCCAGCCCAATTTGAGTATTTCAATGTGAGGCCACATTTTAGGTGGAAAACCATTTATGAGACGGGCATTAGTGCGAGCACTTCTCCGACAAGAGTGCTCTGATTGCTGGCTCCTGCCTGACAACGTGGCTCCAACCGACCACCGCCAAAACTCGCTTGTGCTCACATACGGTGCTAGAAAGTAATGAGACCATAAATTGGTCGCGGTACTCGGTACTAGCACGCGAAATTTCGTTGAGCAGCGTCTCTGCGGATGCCGGATCCACCCAACGATCATGTGCGTTCTTATAAGACCCTAGACCCGGGAAATACTTGGCGAAAGTCGGTTCTAGCTCCGAGATTGTGTTAGGGGGAACATTCTTCAGTGCAGCCTCCGCACTCCATCTGGCTATCTCATCTTGCAGATACTGTTGTCGAGTTTGGTTGGGGAATTTCAGTCTGTCATACCCCGCCACATCCCGCATGATGTAAAAGATCTTGACCTGTTCGGGGCGATACTTCTTAAGGAGTTCAGCGATTTCCTCGCCGACTTTAGGTTCCATGCTGTTGACGGTGAGATGGGACCCCGCCAAATACCTGACTAAACCTCTTTCCCCGTCATTACGAATGGCATCACTTCTTGTGTTTTCTGCGGCGTACAGTTCGGGGCCTTCATAAAATGCAATATCGGGGTCGAATTGCTTCCAAAAGGTCTCTATTTCTTTCAACTGTTCATCACAAGGGTCATCCGTGTGTCCCACACCAAAATAGAGCAGTCCGCCATTAGGTACGTATATGTTTAGAATGTAAGGCCACCTATATGAGTTTCGTGAATACTCTTCCCACGACATCATGTGGTAAGTCTGAGCGGAGGCCGGTGGAAAAAACAGGATGCAACCTAGAGCCGGCCCAAGAAACCTCTTGTAGAGTTGTCGCTTGACCGTCGCTTGGTTCATAAACGGACTCCTTCTCCTTGTGAGCCGAACCTCGCAGGCAACGTTAGAGTCCGTGGTGCTGTGGCTTGCTCAGCCTACTTCGGCACACACACCCATCTGACTTGTCCACCGCTGCTGTCGAGAACGCACTCCTCGTCCGGTCCGCATGGAGGATTGCACCCAGGATCAGACATCAAGTTACGGTCCACACCAAAACGAATCGAGTGAACACTCACACCGTTGAGACCTGCGTCCTGAAGTACTTTGTGAACCGCATCGCTGATGTGCTTGTGTTTGCTGTGAATTGCTTTGGCCATCTCCGAGCGGCTGAGATTGGAGACCTGAGTTGCCTTTCGCGTCTGAACCTTCCGTTTGGTCATAAGTCATTTTCCTTTCTTTGTTGGTGTAGTGGGCTTTGGCGGCATTACGCTGAGAGTAGCGATAACGGGGTCGTTGCCTTCGGATAACAATTGAAGCCCGACGTCATCTCGTACCTTACTTGTGACCTCCGGCGACAGGCTTATCACAATCTCTTTGTCTTCCTGTTTGACGATACGCAATTCGACTTTGTCAAACAATACTTTCGTCACTTCGTCGAGATGTTTGCCAGTAAACTTCACGGGGTGCACGTCATTCTGTGCCACCGAAACCTTTTGATCCTTGTCCAGCGATGGTCCAGGTGGCGGAGGCTCTGGCTTCGGAATGTCTCCGATCAGCGGCTGTTTGTCGGATTTTACCAGCGAGAAATGGTGGTAGGCTTTGAGGTCCTTGGCTGGATAGTCGAAGGTAACTTCCCTTTTCTTTGGATCGACACAATTCAACGTTCCGTCTGTTGGAACATCTTTCTCAAGTTGTAGTGTCCATCCGTCGCAGAGGAAGACGGCGGGATCTGTCGCCGATATGAGAAGCCGCACCGATTTCGTGCCTCCTAATCTGGTGACTTTGAGGCTCGTCTGGTAATACGGCATGCTCTTTGACCAGTCGGGGCCCGCGAATGGAAACACAATAGCGAATGACGCCATTTTATTGACGAGGTCCGCTGGAACCATTGTGGTTGCACGGATATTGGGCGGTGTACCCGATAGAGTCGGACGCACGGAAAGAGGTGCGCCATTTACTACGGCGATGGGAGGGTTCAGTTTTGCATGCAGATCAGTGATTGTAATCTCATTTCCCGCGTTGTCTTTGGCGATCACAAGGTCGGCAACGACTTGGTACATGTCATTTCCCAAGAGGTAGAGGCGCAGTTCACCTATTTCGAATCCGGTCGAGGGAGTTGTCGTAGCCGGTGATTCGAGAGGAATGGCATCCCCATAGCGACCGCTCAGCACACCGCCCGCTGCTACGGCAGACAATGGGGCTGCGAGTTCCAGTTCCTTGTCAGACTTGATCGTCAGACCGTCAGTAGCATTGCTATATGTTTTGGTTCCGAGCCGGACCGTGGTGCCCGGAAAGAGATTACTACCGGCGACAATCGCTATGCCGTTGGTTGCATCGGTGGAGACCCACTCTACCTTCGAAATATGCGGAGCCAATCGAGATTGCGATGATTCTGTGGGCGGGACCTCAGTACTAGCGAAATCGGATTCCGCTTTGTCAGGCAGAGAATGCTCCCACCAGTGTCCCTTGTGAGAGGTGGTTTGCGTTTTCCAATCGTACCGCTCCCAACGCGTAACAATGTGCATTTTGATCTGGTGGATTTCTGAACCTGTATCCGAACATGGGAGACCGAGTACGACCATCATGTGCCGCATTCCGGGATCGACGGACTTGCGCCCAAGTACCGGGCGAAACTGCCATCCAAATTTGAGTGCCGTGCTCTCAGTAGCAGGATTTTCGAAGGAGACTGTGTCCATGTCGCGATAAAGATAAAAAACCTGACTGCGTTTTTGCCCCGCAACGCCGAAAGAAAAAACACTCGATGCAATAGCCCCACCGAACCCAATCGCCTTCTGGCTTAACGTGGCGGCATTATGAGACCCTTCCTCGGGCATCAGCGCGACCAACGAGATTTTTGAGTCGGCATCGCACGTAGTTTGAGCGGGAGTGGATGTGCCTCCAGCAGAGGGAGGTAAGACCATCTGAGCTGTGACCTCCACAATTGCAGCGGCGTCTTTGGCGTATTTGTTCGGTTCCAGATCGACATCAAAACCGACAACTGCCTGAAGTCGCGCCTCTCCGCCATGGAGACGGTCAGTCAGAGAACGGTCGAGCAGCATTCTTACGTTATAGAGTTGGTATGTAAGATTGACTTCGTCAGAAAGTAAATCAGATCCATTTGAACCGAATGTCGGTGTGTAGGTTGGAGGTGTCTGCAAGGTGGGCAACGCTGGCGGTTGAGGACCTAACGGTGCAGTAGAGGCCGTGCTTGCTGCGGTCGAGCCTGTGGTGCCCGTCCCGGCATTCAATGTCGGTGCCACATTGATCGTGACCGCAGGGGGAGTTGAAGTACCCGTCGAGCTTGGAGCGCTACTAGATCCTGCACCGAGACCGGCGAAGACAGAAGCTGCTTGAGACCCGACGCCTGCATTGCCAAAAGCGGCTAAGCTAAAATCACTACTCTGGTAGCCTTGAATGTTGCCAAGTGCCGCTGCCAATGCCTTGGCATCCACAAAGTTCTTGTTCTGAAGCTGTTGCGAGAGGTTATCCATCATCAGGATCAATTCCCGCGAGTCATAAACCTTGGGAGTACCGACGTGGATTCCGTTGTCCTTCTGCGCCAAGGCATTTGTTGTTAGACAGGCGAACGACAGCATGATCGTTAGAGTCAATCTGGGATTTTTCATCGGTTCACCCTCACCTTCTCAACTTCAGCAGCGACATTAATATCCCTTTTTCCAACAACAGATGGAGACCCATTGAGCAGGAGCACGGTGGGTTTACGTCATATTTTTGGCTGCTTTTAGTGCCTCCAGGGGAGTCCCCGCCCTGAATATGCCTGCTACGTCCTGATGTCCTTTCTTCGTTGCCACTAATGCTCCAGCCTCCTGTAGAGTGTCCTTTTCGTGTTCGCTTTTGAACCACTTGGCGCCACCGAAGCCTATTACGAGCGCGTTTGCAAAGTCTCCAGTGGTGAACGGGAGCGGTGTTGCATTGGGGCCTATCAGGTCTAACCCCCTCAACGTTGCCCACGATCCGACTGCCGCAACGCTGCCGACAATCACCACCCCAAGAAACCCCGGCTGCCACGTCTTAGTCTGGGGGTCCTTCCGCGGAAGGTGTAATCCGCTGTCACCGATAAACACATTCACGAAGCCTCCAACGGCACCAATTGACGCGATCAGCGCGATAATCCAATAATGCATACGAAGCTCCTTTCCTTGTCCCACGCGGAACCATAGCGCTCGGAAGCAGGTGTTGTTTCTTTCTTTAACTTGATTTTCCTTTTTGAACTGGGAAACGGAAGATACTCTCCCGACTCGCGCACCAAGAACAAACCATCGTCGGAAGCGACGAGAGAACCCTGGAAATCAACTTTCAAAGCGGGGTTGAGTGAGAGCTGATAGGCCTGATTCTGTGCTTCACCCACTTGGTCGAAGCCTCCGTGAGTTGGTTTTGCTCTCAAGACCGCATGAATACTGGCACCACCTTCATCATATGGTCACTTATTCCGGCCTCAAGAAACGCGCGTTGAAATCGCCCTTAAGAGTGGTACTCGGCCCAATTCGACAGTGCTTGGTATGGGGCGCGCTCGTTCAAATCCGCGTCCGATGTGCCCTCGGAGAGAGGAGGTGCTTGGACGAGGTTGTGGACGACTGTTGCGAGGCACTTCGTCGAGCTTGTAGGCTTTCGTGAGGAAGCCAGAGAGATAGGGCGAAAGGAGATGCAACCGAGAGTTTCCCCATGCGCCTCCTTTAGGGCCTTCGAGGCGAGGCACCCGGGAGCCTCAACCGTTAGAGAGTACTCTTCTATGGGATTACTGTCAATACCGTTATTCAGCAAGTGGTTCCTGAATGTACTTCGGGAATCTAAAGCATCCGAACACTTAGGTTCCAGTTTGAGAAATGCGGTTTTCTGTCCTGAACCAACCAACAAAAGAGCGTGGGAATTCGTGTCTAACTTGCGCGGAAGGAGTTTTGGTCAAGAAAGGTGGTCGAATGGAGCCTTAGTGTTCCCAAGAGGACGAACCTCGCCCTCAATGAATCGACCAAAAATGCGCGGGAGTCATCATTTTCTTGGAGCCATCGGTCTCTCAGTTAACAAGTGGTTTACAAGAACTCTGTAGATATCCTATACTTGTGATATGTTAATAAGATGATGGAGACCAGCTAAAATGCCTTCGCCAGAGATGACCGCCGGAATTTACGTCAGGGTATCCACTTCAGAGCAATCTACTGACGCCCAAGAGACAGAGCTCAAACGATATGCCCAGAAGCGGGGATGGACCGTATTCAAGGTCTACGTGGACAAAGGCCAATCCGGTGCCAAGCAGAACCGCCCTGCTTTGGACGAGTTAATGGCAGATTGTCGGCACGGTAAGGTTGACGTAGTGCTTGTCTGGAAGTTCGACCGCTTCGCCAGGTCGCTGAAGCACCTGATATCGGCCATGGAAGAGTTCAGGGAGCGCCGTATCGAGTTTGTGTCCTGCACGGAGCAGATTGATACCTCCACATCCTTGGGCAAGTGCTTCTTTCAGATTATCGGAGCCATCGGGGAATTTGAGCGTGACCTAATTCGGGAGAGGGTCAGAGCTGGGCTGCGTCACGCCCGAGAAAAGGGCAAGAGACTTGGCAGGCCCCCAGTCCGGGAACTGAGCCAGGAGCAGGTAGAGAAGATCAGGGAGGAACGGAGTCTCTCGAAAGGGAGGATGAGCTTTCAGGCACTTGCTGACAAGTATGGAGTAACCCTGTACCAAGCCTACATGGCATCTCGGAGTGTGGAGGCTCGGGCTTGAAATGAGCGCAATTTTGAGAAAGAGAACCAGACTCACAGTACTCGTTTCTGACAGGAGGAAAATCTATGGCTAAGTTGACCGACAGAGTTATTGCCAGAATTCAAGAACTGGCGAAGAAAGGCATCCCGGCGTCTAAGATTGCCGAGAGCCTGGATGTGTCGAAGAAGGCCGCCTATAAGTACGCCAAACTTCAGACTGCCGCACCGAAAAGTGAGCCCAAGGCAGCCCCAAAGGTCGAAGCTCCTACGGCTGATAGCCCCGAGGCCGTGAGGGAAGTCGAAGCGCCCAAGGAGCCCAAGCCTTCAAAGGTGTACGCCGTCCTATTCGGTTCACACGTTACCCGTGAGGCCATCGAAAGGGTCGCCGCGACTCTGGAACCCCGAAAGGTTCGCAAGTATGCGGTTGAGGTCGGGGGCAAGCTCTTCCCCGTCTGCCAGATTGTGGCGGCTGCTTCCCAAATCCCGGCTGATAAGGCGAAATTCTTCACATCTGCGGATGCCACCCGGGTCCTTACGCAGCTCCAGTTCGCGGTGGTGACCACGCCGACCGGCAGCTAGCGCACCCGCTGAATGAAGATTGCCAGGGCTGGAGGAACCCACAAGAGGGTGGCATGTTTCCGTAGCGCTTCGGGAGTTAAGCCATGCCGTCACAACGCAAAAGTATTATAGTCAAGGCAACGTCCTAATCCCGCACCGCATGGGGGAGGGCCGGTTGCTGTGGAAAAACGGATTTCAAGCGACTTCATACTTGAAAAGGCGATGGCGGTACGGGGTGGATTAGGTGGGAATCGCGCTTATCTGGGTCTGCTCCCCGCATCTGCATGTCGCAAAACCCTTCGAGACGAAAGCAAGTATCTAATTGGCAGGCATTTCCGCAAAAAGGGACGCCGCGGTCAAGAGGAGGAGCCCCAGACCAGCGAACTTCCTCAGTTTGGTACCAAGGAGCACCACGTAGCATTTGGCGTAATCACGATAATTGCCCGACAGGTTCAAAAGAAGGGGAACGGCTTTCGGGTCGAGGATTATCACTTGGTGGGCGGATGGCAGACGGTCCAGGAGTTGTTCAGCCAGCGTGACAAGCTGGATGCTTCCGTCACGGTTCCGACCTTACTCATTGCCATCAAGAACCAGCACTTGATGCGCACAATTATGCGAATGCGCAGTCGGCCCACGAGAGTGAAGGGCAACCCGACTCTGGATGGAGTCCGCTAGTGACAAGGGTTTTGAAAACATTACTTTTCAAATGCCTCAAGAACCGCAAGGTCGCTTTCTGTAAGCTATTGAAAAATCATGGGTCGGGATTATCTATTTTTCGGGGTTTTCAAACGCTGAGGCGAGACTAGCAATCGTTGAGGAGGTCTATTGCGAGAAGATTCAACCGCGCTTGTCGGGCGTAACGATCCCGGCCTTATCATCGCTTTGGGCCTCTCAGAGCCTTATGCGGCGGAGATTCGCGCGGGCAGGCAAAGGCCGCACCCACGGCATTGGAAGACAATGGCGCGAATCGTTGGCGCTTTATCAAACGGACGATCTGAAATTTGCACGTAAACTACTTGTCTTATATTTTGGAGTCTATAGCTGGGCCTGAGGAAACAACTGGAGGGCAGCTCCGAACTTTTTGCCTGGGAACCTATGCTCGGTGTCTCCTCGGCTCACGCGCGGCTCAGGATTGCTCCCGATCTCCTACTCCATTTCTCCCCTTCCGTCCTTGAAGTTTCCTCAGTCCAGGTGTATACAAACGTGTGCTGCGTTCCATGCTACTGGCTGGAGGGCTACCGGGCGTTGGAGAGAGCGCGAGTATCACGATGCAAAAGCGCCCCGGCCTGATCGGATAAGTCATGGGAGGCGTCGTGCGCTTGGGTGGTCTGACGATAGCGCTCCTGGTGGCGGTCTCCTCGGCTGCGCAAACCAGAGATAAACTGACTCCCGAAGTCATCTATGCAAAAGCCAAAGGATCAGTAGTTACAATATTGACATTTGACTCAGGTAAAGCCGCCCTTGCTCAGGGATCAGGATTCGTCGTTGCCAAGAATCAGGTCGTCACGAATTACCACGTCCTTGCGGGGAGCGCGTCGGCGTCAATCATCTTCAGTGATGGGTCGGTTACGCCGGCGGGGCCTGTCGTCGCGGCCAGCGTGCCCAAGGACTTGGCGATTGTGGAGGCCGACACTGGAGATCGGCAGTCGCTTCCACTGGGAAACGAATTGCAGCTCAAAGTCGGCGAGACTGTCTACACTATTGGCGCGCCAGTTGGCCTCTCTGCCAGCTTTTCCAGCGGCCTCATCAGCGCCTTTCGCGAAGATGCGGGGCAGTTCCTTATTCAGATCAGCGCCGCCATCGCACCCGGCTCCAGTGGCGGGCCTCTCCTCAATAGTCAAGGCCAGGTCGTGGGCGTTGCGACATATCGGCTGAAGGATGCAGAGTTCGGCTTCGCTGTCGGGATTGGCGACGTCCAACACCTACTGAAGGCACCCCTTGGAGTGAGAATTCAATTGTCGGACCTATTCCAGGAGGAAACAGTCGCACCGCAAGATGAACTCAAGCCGGTACAAGCTCTTTTCGACCAGAAAAAATACACCGGGGCCCTTACTTCCTTTCAAGCCTTGTCGGACGCCGCCAAGTCAGCTTTTGGGGGCCAACTTCTCCTTTGCCAAATTCAGGAGGAGCTTTCCAATTACCTGGGTGCCATCCAGGCGTGCGACTCTGCTATTCGGCTGGAACCAAAAAACGCCGCCGCTTATGCGGCCAAGGCCCTTGCCCTTATTATGTCGGGAGAAGCCGAGCAGGCTGAGGCACCTGCGGTCGAAGCTGTCCACCTCTCGGATTCCGCCGAGCTAAGGAATCTCCTGGCTGTCATCTACTATTCCAATGAGAAATACTCGCTGGCTGCGCGGGTGGTTCCGGCAGACTCCAAGGACCCGTTTATGTTGACCTTGCTGGCGGGCGCCGCGCTCCACACTGGTGGGACCGATTCCTTCAAGCAACTTGTTTCGGAGCTGGCGGCTCAAAAAGGCACCAACAACGGATGGCAGTTGTACATCGACGGCGCAACTGCCGAGAAAGATTTGAATTTCTCTGCAGCCCTTGAAGACTACCGTAAATGCAACGCGGACAGCGATTTCATCGACCCAGTATGCGATATAGCGGTTGCGAGTATAGAAACAAGACAGGGTAATTACGATTCCGCAAAGTCGGACATCGACTCTGCGCTCTTGCGCTACCCGAAGAACCACTCCATCCTCTCCGAGGCGATATTCGTCAACCTAATCCTCGGGAATGCTGCAGAAGCAACGCGGCTCCACCAAGCCTTGAAAACTGCGGGCTAC
>Ga0187771_10001678_pt1 | contig 15008 bp, 15 predicted proteins | sample 0116_SJ02_MP15_1_FD_133139 | JGI IMG/M metagenome (GOLD analysis project Ga0187771, IMG submission 133139) | Tropical peat soil microbial communities from peatlands in Department of Meta, Colombia - 0116_SJ02_MP15_10_MG | ecosystem: Environmental > Terrestrial > Soil > Wetlands > Peat | place...
GACCGGCGCGAAGCTGCTCAAGTGCTCCGATTTCGGCAAGGCGATCGTGGACAACATTTGACGATCCGAACCTTCGCCCACCACACGTCATTCTGAGCGGAGTCTGCGGAGCGAAGAATCTCAGACCACTGGCATCCGCTACAAAGAATTTGCGGGACACCACACTAGCGGCGGCCGAATCGTTCCAACGAATCTTCAACCCATCGGAAAGCGCATACCCGCCGCTTGTGATTACGTTCTGATTCGCCGCAAGTCCGGCGGTTATCTCGACATGAGTTTGATCGCGCAAACCGACCTTCACGGGCGTGCGATGAGCGAGATGATCCGCGCCGGCGACGAATACGTAATTCGAGTTGTCCTGCGCGTTGACGAAGAGCGCCGACGTGGGAATTAGAAGCGCATCGGGATGCGTCATCGTGACGACAGAGACGGTCACCGCAGCGCCGGACTCAATGATAGGAGACTCGGGCGCGACGAACGCGATCTTGATGCCGAAGGTTTGACTCGCCGACGAGCTGGGCAGAATCGCGACGACTTTCGCAGGCGCCGACTTCGCAAGCGCGGGCGACATCACGAGCGCGGAAGCGCCTGGACGAATGTCCGGCATCATGCGCAACGGAGCGGAGCCCTCGACATAGATGCTTCGCAAATCGACGAGTTCGGCGATCGGATCGAACTCGTTGACGAACTGGCCGCTGCTCGCGACGCGCTTCGCAACTGTCGCGCTGTCGGGGACAATCACGGCTATACCCGGGCTCGATGCGTACCGCTCGACGGCAGCCGCCATCTCCTTCTCGTCTCCGGAACCAAGCTGGCGCGCGATTTTAACTCCGTTTCGCGCGGCGACGTCTTCGCGAGTCACTACGCGCGCGATGGTTTGTCCGCGAGTCAGGCGATCTCCGGGTTGGACGTTCAGGTTTTCGACGATTCCCGAGGCAGGAGATCGAACGGTCAGCTGTTTGAGCGCCACAGTGACGCCGGGAAACACCGCCTCGGAACTAATCGTCCCGCGTTGAACGGGAGCGACCGTGACGAGCATGCCCGTCGCGGTCTGCGGCTGTTCGGGCGGAACCGCTTCGCGTCCGCATCCTGCGAGCGCTGTTACGAGCGCCAGCAGGGCGGAGATCTTTGCGACCGTACTCATTGAGATGTCGATGCGGAAAGGAGCGAGATCTCCGCCGCTGCCTGACTGGCGTCAAACTGTCGATCGATCAACGCCAGCCGGCGCGAGATCGATTGATTGTAGCTGTCGACGATTTCGAGAACGGTAATTGTGCCGCCGCCCAGGAACCGCGACCACGAAAGTTGAAACGAACTTTCCGCAATCGGTACGGCCTGTTCGAGCATCGCGATCGAGCTGCGCGCCCCGTCCAAACGCGATCGCGCCTCGGCCATACGCTCGCCGATATCGATTCGCGCCTGCGCCAGCGCCGCGTACGACTGGCGGACTTTCGCTTTAGCCTGATCGACTCGCGCGCGAATGGCGCCGCCCTGGAAGATCGGCACTGAGAGGACTCCGCCGTAGGAGGCGCCGCCATATCGCGTGACCGCCGTGGGCGGATCGGTGCCCAGAAATCCCGCAGTCAATTCGGTGCTCAGGGTCGGATAGTTTTCGTCGCGCGCAGCGTCCAGTTGCGCGAGTGCGCTGGCGCGATCACGTTCGAGCGCGCGCACGGCTGGGTTGGCGTCGACCTGCGCGTTCGCCGACACGTTGCTGATATCCGGAGGCGTCGCAACGTTTATATCGCCGTGGCCGTAATCACCGATAAGCGCTCCAAGTGCGAATGCGGCGCGGGTTCGATCATGCGAAAACGAATCAAGCTGCACGCGCGCATCGCGAAGCATCAGATCCATACGCAGGACATCATTGGCAGTCGCGCGACCCGACTGGCGCAGGCTTTCGAGCACGGAGAGATACCGCTGAAGGCGCTCGACGCTGGCGCGCATCTCCTGTTCGCTTCGCGATGCGTGAATCAAAGCAAAAAAGGCGACGGTGGTATCGAAGACAACCTCGTTGCGCGCGAGCGCAAGTCCGAAGCGGCTCGAATCGAGGGCATACTTCGCGGCGCGAAGCTGAGCCTGCCTGCGTCCGCCGTCATAGATCAGGTAATCGCCGATGAGCTGCGCGGCAGCGACGCCGCGATTGGTGATCGCCTCCCGATAGCCGGGTTCCTGGAGATATTGGAGATCGAAGCGCAAGGAGGGATTCAAACTGGCGGCGGTTTCGTCGCGCTGGGCCAGCACAAGCGAAACTTCGGCGAAGGATTGCGCAAGCCTGGGGATCGTGGCGAGAGCGCGGGCGATACATTGGTCGAGAGTCAGGGCATCCGAAGCGCGCGCGATCGGTGTAAATCCAAAAAGCGCGACCGCAATCGTAACAGCGTGAAAGAATCTCACGCTATTAGTTGTAGCCTCACGGACGCGAGGGCACTAATTAACGTTTGTTAATCATCCGTGGTTGGAATCGTCAACCAACACAAGTCGTACGCGGATTTCGCATCCGCCGCCGTCGCGCTCGAAAGCCTCGATCTTGCCGCCGTGCGCCTCGACGATTTCGCGGCAGAGTGTGAGTCCAAGTCCGCTGCCCGCGCCGCTCGCGCGTGGACCCCGATAAAACGGATCGAACATCCGCGATAATTCGCCGGCGCTTACGCCGGGACCGTTGTCTCGCACCGACAGCGATGCAAAGCCGTTATCACGATTGGCGACGACTTCGATAGCGCCGCGCTCATCGGCGAACTTGATCGCGTTGTCGAGCAGATTAATCGCAACGCGGCGCAGGTCGGCGCGATTCCCGCGAACGCGCAACGTCGCAGCGGCGTCGATCGACATAGTCTGATGACGCGCATCGGCAAGCGGCTTAATCGTGTCGCACGCGTCGCGCGCCAGCTCGCCAATATCGACCTGTTGATCGCCGACGTCATGCGCCCTCTCGACCCGCGTCAACGCGAGCAAGTCTTCCGCCATCGCGCACAACCTGCGCGCGTCCGCGCGTGCGTCTTCGAGCGCTCGAACATACTCGTGTGCGTCGCGAGGTTTTTGTAACGTCACCTCCAGCCCGCTCAACAGGATTGTAAGCGGGGTGCGAAGCTCGTGCGCGGCTTCGGAAACGAATCGATGTTGCGCGTTGGACGCTCGTTCGAGTCGGCTCAGCAGATCGTTGATCGACTCAATCAATCGCGCAGCTTCATCGTGAACTTCCGGCAGAGGCAGCCGCTTTCCGAGATCGCGCGGTTCAATAGCCGAGAGATGGCCGCCGATTGCGTTGAGCGGTTCGAGCGCTTTTCCGGCAAACCAATATCCGACGAGGACGCTGCCCAACAAAATAAGCGGGATAATCACGAGCAGACGACGACGTAGATCGTGAAGCGTTGCGCGCAAGCGACTTGAGTCGGCGCCGTCCTGAAGCCATCCGTGTTCGCCCTCGACGGTGAAGGACACAATCGCAAATCGATATCCGTGCGTTCCGTCAATCAGCGCCGCAGTGGACGGCATCGCTGCCGCATACGGAATCTGCCCGCGCGCGTCACCTTCCTCGAACACAATCCGATTTCCAACGATCAGGCGAATCCTCCGCCCGGCCGAGAGATCTTTCTCCTGGGCCAGGCGATGAAGAATCTCGTTCGCAATTCCGAGTCCCGACCGCGACAGCGCGGCCGCGCTGGTGTCGGCTTCTTCCATCAACGCGCCGTCGAAACCCGACCATAGTTCGCGCGCGAATGAAATCCAGATCGTCAGCCCCGCGGCTATGAGAATCGCGGCCGTGATTGCAGCCCAGTAGAGCGTCAGCCGGACCCTGATACTCATCGCAAGATGCTCCCGCCCCAATCGTCGGTACGCAACAGGTATCCTTTGCCGCGAACCGTTATGATCAAAGACGGATGATTTACAAGATCGATTTTTTGACGAAGCCGGTTTATGAAAACTTCGACGATATTCGATAATGAATTGTACTCAGTTCCCCAAACCGCTTCGCCGATCATGTCGCGCGAGACGGGGACGCCGGGGTGACGCCCCAGGAATTCGAGAATCATCATCTCCTTGGGCGAGAGATCGAGCTTGCGCCTGCCGCGCGATGCAACGCGTCTTTCGCGATCAATCGAAATCTCGCCGACGTTGATTTTCCCGCCCGTCGTTGCCGGTCGGCGCAGCAACGCCCGCACGCGCGCCAGCAACTCGCTCCACGCAAACGGCTTTACGAGATAATCGTCGGCGCCGCTGTCCAGCCCGCCAACGCGATCTTCCAGGGCATTGCGTGCAGTCAATATCAAAACCGGAATCGACGAGCCCGCGGCGCGAAGCTCACGCAAAAATTCGATCCCATCCAGACCGGGCAGACGAAGGTCAAGGATCATCAGATCGTAGGTCTGTTTGCCGATATCGCCACGCGCATCCTCGGCGCTGGGCGCTGTATCGACAACGTATCCGGCTTCGCTCAGTCCCCGACGCAGATTCTCAGCCAGCCGGGCTTCATCTTCCACTACCAGCAGGCGCGTCGGACGATTCATCGAGAGATCTCAGATCACGATCGTATGGGCGGCCAGTCGTCATTCCACGGACGCGCCCGTTCGAAGGCGTGAGCAGCCCGCATCACGAGGTCGTCGCGATGGCGTTCAGCGACGATCTGCAATCCGCACGGAAGGCCACTCGCGGTTTTTCCGGCGCGCACGGTCGCGGCGGGATGCCCGCTGAAATTGAACGGATAGGTGAACGGCAGCGCTTCCATCGGGTCCCTGAGCACGCGTCCGTCGATTTCGCGCGGCGGCGGTCCGGCAGCGTTGAAGGCCTCAGTCGGCATCGTCGGCGTGAGCAGCAGATCGAAGCGCTCGAAAATGCCGCGAATCCATTCATTGAACCGGGTGCGCACCCGGTACGCATCGCCGTAATCGCGAGCCGTTGTTTTCGAGGCGCTCTCGACGCCGCTGATGAAGGAGCGCCCATACTGCTCGCGATCCTTTTCAAAGAAAGCGCCGAGATTGCCGAGAGTCTGAAACGATCCGATCGTGCGCCACGCATCGCTGGTTTCAATCACCGGTTCTTCGAGAACGGCCACCGAGTGGCCAAGCTCTTTGAACGCTTCAACCGCCGCGGTGACCGCTTTGCGCACGTCGGATTGGACAGGATGGCCGAAATCAGGATGAAACGCGATTCGCAGGCGCTCCGGCAGTCTTTGCAGTGTCTCCCTGAATGAAAAACCGGGATGGCGAAGCGAACTAGCATCGGCAGGGTGATAGCCGACGACCGCATCTAAATAGATCGCGGCGTCGCGGACCGTTCGCGTGATCGGCCCGGCCATCGCGAAATCAACCCACTGCGTCATCCCGAGCCGCGGGTAGGCAGGAATCAGTCCCTGCGTTGGCTTGATGCCGAAGCATCCGGTGTAGCACGCCGGGACGCGAATCGATCCGCCCCAATCCGACGCGGTGGCGAGCGCAACCATACCCGACGCGATCGCTGCCGAACTTCCGCCCGACGATCCGCCCGGCGTGCGTTCGAGATTCCAAGGATTACGCGTGACCCCGTAAAGAAGATTGTGCGTGAAAGCCATGTAGCCGGAATTCGGGAGTGTTGGTCTTGCCCACGACGATGGCGCCCGCGGCCTTGAGCCTCGCAACCTGGATCGAATCTTCTTTCGCGATGTTGTTCTTGAACGGAACCGAGCCAAAAGTCGTCGCCATTCCCGCGACACCTTCGAGGTCCTTGACGCCGAAGGGAACCCCTGCGAGCGGTCCGACAGTCTCGCCGTGCGCGATCTTGTCGTCCAGTGCCCGCGCCTCCGCCATTGCCGCGTCAGCGCGCATCGCACAAAACGCGTTGATCGAAGGGTTCAATGCTTCAATTCGCTTGAGGGTCGCGGCCATCAACTCGCTCGGCGCAAGCTCTCTGCGCCGAATCATCGCAGCTAGGTCGAAAGCCGATTTCCAATGCAGGTCGGTCATCGTTGTGTTCCAGCGGCGTTTTCAGTGTCGAAGTATTTGGTGAATCGCTTGATCCTCGATCATCCTAAAAAAACTCTGGCAGCACGCGCTCGGTCAACGTGATAAATGTCTCGTGGCTCAGCGGCGCGCCGATCAGGTAATCAAGCCCGATCGTTTCGCGAAGCTCGTTGATTTTAGCGACCACCTTTTCCACCGTGCCGTGAATGACCACCGAATCGACATAGCGCTTCACTATCTCTTCGGGATTCCCGGCGCCCGTCGGATTCACATAGGTTCTCAGCAACCATTTCACGCCATCGCGCGCAACCTGCTCGGCCTGCGAATCGTTTGACGCAATCGCAATCAGCCTTGTGACCGGAAGAACGCGCCCACTCATCGAGTGCCCGTGCTTTGCAAGCGTCTCCGCATAGAACCGGCGCTGTTCTCCGATCTCGGCGTGCGTGTTGTGGGGAGTCATCAGGATCGAATGGCCCGCCGTCGCCGCCCATCTTACGGCTTCGTTGCTGGACGCCCCGATCCACATCGGAGGATGCGGCTTCTGGAGCGGCTTGGGCAGCACCTCGATATTGTCGAAGGAGAAGAACTCACCGCGATAGTTCAACTCTTCGTTCTTCCACGCACGCAAGACGATATCGACCGCTTCGTGAAGTCGCGCAGCGCTCTGCTCCGGAGTGACGCCGAAGGTCCGGAACTCGCGCTCATCGAAGCCGCGGCCGGCGCCCCAGTTGACGCGGCCGTTGGAAAGGACATCGAGGAGGGCGATCTCTTCAGCCAGCCGGACCGGATGGTAAAGCGCAGCAAGCGTAACGGCGGTTCCTATTCGGAGTCGCTTCGTTCGCGCGGCGGCGTATGCGCCCATCACCGGGATCGAGGGACATACACTGTAATCGCTGAAGTGATGCTCGGTAAGCCAGATGGCGTCGTAGCCCGCGCTCTCCATGATCTCGATACGCTGAAGGGCGCGCTTGTAAACGGTCGGGAGGGCGACGCGTCTATCCGGCCAGCTGAAGAAATGTAGAATGCCGAATTTCAAAGGTTCTTCCGGACTCGAAATGGCGGTGGCAGTTCCAAGTCTCAAAATCGCACGAGTTGATTCGCAATCGCGCCCGCTTGCCTGGCGTACATGCGATGCGAATTCTTCTGCCGCCAAGTGTCGCATGTAGCCGACGGAATTTCCAAATGGTACATGAGCCGTTGTAAACGTTTACGCAGGCGGTACAACGACTACGGAGGGCAAAATGGCTGGGATGCTCGATGGCAAGGTCGCGATTATCACCGGCGCTGCATCTGGAATCGGTAGAGCGACTGCGCTTCTTTTTGGACGGGAGGGAGCGCAGCTCGTCGTCGCGGATGTCGCTGAAGAAAGCGGTCGCGAACTTGCCGAAGCGATCCGCAAAGCGGGCGGCGACGCGACGTTCCATCGATGCGACGTGGCGCGCGCCGAGGACGCGGACTCCCTTGTCGCGACGGCGGTGCGTCTGCACGGTCGGTTGGATTGCGCGTTCAACAACGCCGGAATCGCGGGCGCGATGCGCAGGACGGCGGATTACACGGAGGAGGACTGGGATCGCGTCATGGCGGTCAATCTCAAGGGCGTGTGGCTATGCATGCGCGCCGAGATTCGGCAGTTTCTCGCGCAGCGCTCGCCGGGTTCGATCGTAAATACCGCTTCTGCCGCCGGATTGATCGCGTCGCCCTCGATGCCGGCGTACACTGCGGCGAAGCACGGTGTAGTTGGATTGACCAAGAATGCTGCTATCGAATACGCCCGCGCGGGCATCCGCATCAACGACGTATGTCCGGGAGTGATCGATACTCCGCTGGTCGCGGACATGATCGCGCAGGTGCCGCGGCTCGCCGATCGGATCGACGGATTCGAACCTGTGGGACGCAAGGGCAAGCCGGAGGAGATAGCCGAAGCTGCCGCATGGCTGTGCTCGGATCGTGCGTCGTTCGTGACCGGAGCTTCGATATCGGTGGACGGAGGGATGACGGCGCAGTGATCGCGTTTTTCCTGCTTGAGAGCGGCGCCGACCTATTGGAGGCTTCCGGTCAGGGTTGATGATCGATTGGAGCGCGATACTGCTCACGTTTCGGCTCGCGTTCGTCGTATGTGCCGTGCTGCTTATCGTCGGGATGCCGATCGCGACATGGATCGCGTTTACGCGATGGCGATGGAAATTTCTGGTCGAGTCGGTCGTTGCGATGCCGCTGGTGTTGCCGCCGACAGTGCTGGGATTTTACCTGCTGGTCGCGATGGGTTCACAGAGTCCGATCGGCGTTTGGTATCGCGATGCGACAGGACGAATGTTGCCTTTCACCTTTGCAGGGCTCGCCGTGGCCTCAGTGATTTACAGCCTTCCATTCGCGGTGCAGCCGATGGCGTCTGCTTTTGCGCAAGTCGATCGCGATCTGATTAACGCGTCATCACTTTTGGGCGCATCGCATCTTCGAACTTTCCTGCGCATCGTGCTGCCGCTTTCGATGGGCGGTATCGTTACTGGCATCGTACTGGCCTTCGCGCACACGCTCGGCGAGTTTGGCGTCGTTCTCATGGTCGGCGGGAACATCCCGGGCGTGACTCAAACCGTTTCCATCGCCATTTATGATGACGTGCAGGCGCTCGATTACGCATCGGCAAACCACATGGCCTTGATTCTCGTGGCATTTTCTTTTGTCACGCTCTCGATTACATACGCGATCAACCGGCGCGTGTGGGCGATCTGGCCGATGAACCGCTAGCCGCGCCGACTTGCCCTTGAAAGATTCCTTGCCCGAAAAGGTTTTGAAGAGTGACGCGCAGATGACGGCGAAAATCGTCCGCCGGATGTCGTCGAGCTTTGCTCTTGATGTCGAGTTCGATGCGCCCGCTGGCTTTACGATGCTGCTCGGACCGTCGGGCAGCGGAAAGACGACCATCCTCAACTGTTTGGCGGGGCTGTTGCGTCCGGATTCGGGCCTTATAACGCTAGGCAGCCGCGTTCTGTTCGATTCGACTTCCGGCGCGGATGTGCCAGTTTCGGATCGACGCGTCGGATATCTGTTTCAGACACTCGCGCTGTTTCCCCATATGACGATCGAGCAGAACGTTCATTACGGGATCGCCAAACTGCCCGCCGACACGCGGCGTAACCGCACGACTGCACTCCTTGAGTCGTTCAAGATTTCGCACCTTGCCAAGTGTAAGCCGCGCGACATATCAGGAGGCGAACGTCAGCGGGCTGCACTCGCTCGATCGCTGGTGACCGATCCGTCGATGCTTTTGCTTGACGAGCCGCTCGCCGCGCTGGATGTGCAGATCAAGGCGGATATATTCGATGACCTACGAAGCTGGAACGCGAGCCACCGTATCCCGATCATCTACGTGACCCATTCCGTGCACGAAGCGTTCGCGCTCGGCGAGCATGTCGTGGCCATTGACGCCGGCAAGGTCATCGATCGCGGCGCGGCGACCGAGGTGCTGCGAGCCCCGCGCCACGAGACGCTCGCGCAGATCGTCGGGTTCGAAAATGTGTTCGACGCGACCGTCCTGTCCTTCGATGAGCGGCAGGGGACGATGCTGTGTCGCGTGGGCGTCGATGGGCGCGAGCTCGAGGTGCCGCTTGCGCGAACCCAGATCGGCGCGCCGATACGGATAGCGATTCGCGCCGGCGACATCATGGTCAGCGTCGAGCGTCCGCGCGCGATCAGCGCTCGTAACTGCTTCGAGGGCCGAATCCTCGACGTGCGGCGCGAGGGCGTCGCCATTATCCTGACGGTCGATTCGGGAGTTTCGTTCGTGGTGCGCGTCACGCCCGGCGCGTTCGAGGAGCTGCGCCTGGAACCGGGCCGCCAGGTGTGGCTCATCGTCAAGACCTACTCGTGCAATATCGTCGAGCCGCGCAAGCCGTCGTAATTCACGGTCGAATCACATTCTTCGGGTCCGGCTGCTCATCCTTGGACCCCTGACTGTAGTCGCCGAAAAGGCGATCGCGCTCTGTTATCGCCGCGCGAACTCCTTCCTTCTCCGCAAGCTCGATAAAGCGCCTCGCATCGGGAGTGTTGCGCATCAGCCCGTCGAGAATCGGTCCGAGAACCTGCGTGGATGCGAGCCCCATATTCTCGAAAGCGTGATTCACGACGAGTTTCATCGCACTAAGTTGCGACACCGGAATCGAAGCGAGTTGCTCGGCGAGCGTTTGGACGGTCGCCTCGAGTTGATCGAACGCTACAGCGCGATTTATGAGTCCGACTTCCGCAGCCTCTTTACCCGAGAGCGGCTTTCCGGTGAGCGCGTATTCTTTGGCGCGCGTGAGACCCAGGCGATAGATCCACATCCCGCTCAGATACGCTCCCCACATCCGCGAGTAGGGCGTTCCGATACGTGCATCCTCGCTGGCGATGACCAGGTCGGCGCATAGCGCATAATCGCTGCCGCCACCGACGCACCATCCGTGGATCTGCGCAATCACCGGTTTCGGCGATCGCCAGATGCTCATGTACTTCTGCGTCGGCGCGAGCGACTGCGCAGTTGCGAAAACGAAATCCTTGCCCGGATCCCATTCGCCGTCGGTGTTGATGTACTTGTCCCACTGATGGAATCCCTTGCCGAAGTCGAACCCTCCGCAAAACGAGCGGCCCGCACCACGCAAGATGATGACCTTGACCGATTCATCGCTCACTGCAGCGTTGACCGCAGCTTCGATCTCCTCGGGCATCGGAGGAACGATTGTATTGAGCGCTTCGGGCCGATTCAGAGTGATCTTCGCGATCGCTCCCGCGGTCGAATAAAGGATGGTTTCAAAGTTCATGCTTGAACCTCTGAAAGTGAACTTTCCCCATCCTATACCCGCCGAGCTCGCGGACTAGTATCCGACGTTCTTGACCGGCGGTTCGACTGCGACCGCAAATCCCTCGACGAATACGATTTCGATATCGTCGCCGACTTGCAACCCCTGGACATCCTGGGGCTTCGCTTTAAGCGTGACGACTTTGCCCTCCGGGTCCTGTATGGAGACCGAAGGCGCGCCCCAATTTATCGCCACGATCTTGGATTGCATCCTCACCTGCTCGACTTCGGCGTCTGCGGGTAGATGTCCTTTGGCCGATCGCAAAGTTTCTTCGTCAACCTGGACGCCAGCTGGCCCGGACTTTGGGCCTTTCAGGCCAACGATCACAGCTTCGAAACCGCGCACTACGATGATGTCGCCGACCTTGAGCTGATCGAATCCGTTGACACTCTTGCGCACCTTGAACGTGCGTCTCGATCCGTCGTCGGTTTGGACCGTTACGGCTCGCTTGGCTTTATCGATCGCCACGATAGGCGCAGATGCTGTGAAGGTAACCTCTTCTCCGACTGCTGCGGGCGCACCTGACGAGGCAGTATCCGACAGAGCTGGGGCAGGAGCGGCTGCAGGCGCGGCGACTGCCACCGAATCGGCAGGATTGTTCGCGGCAGAAGAGGCATCATTGCTCGATGAGCTGGCGCATCCAACCGCCGCGACGGCATATCCTGCGGCGATAAGCATAAGAATCTTTTTCATTTTGGCTACCCTCCCGAATATACCCGATCACCGGTAGCAGCCCGGCTCGGTCAGGTCCCCGCCGGTGCTAGCAAACCGCCCAACGGCTCACAAGATGGCGTAGTGCTTTACGGCATCCTGCGCCCTGCTGATATACTGCGATGCGAAACGCCGCCGATCCCAAAGGAGCCAAATATGGCCATTGCGCTTATCTACGGAGATTCCGCTCCGCGGTCCGTAAATGCCAATCCGCAAGGCGACAACCTCTGGATCAATTCCGCCGACCTTCGCTCCGCCGCAGGATGGGAGCTTAAACCCGAGGGCGTATGCAAAGGCGACGTATGCGTTCCGATTCCGCCTGCGCGTTCCGGTGAATTCGTCCGCGACAGCGGCAAGTCGTTCAATCTCGCGGCGTTCGGGCGCCTGATGGGGCAACCAGTGCTTCACGATGACAAGAACGCGGTCTGGATGTTCGGCGAATCCTCAGAGTCGCGCGACAACACGCTCGCGTCGCTCGAGGCTCCCGATTTTGAGCTGCCCGATCTCGACGGCAGGATGCATCGACTGTCCGACTATCGCGGAAAGAAAGTCCTCCTGGCCGCATGGGCTTCGTGGTGAGGATGCCGCCATGACCTGCCAGTCTGGCAGGGCCTTTACGAAGAGCTGAAGGATCGCGGATTTGTCGTGATCGCAGTTGCCCTCGATACCGCCGGCGCTCCTGCTGTGCGCGATTTCATCCGCCCGGCATCGGTGGAGATGCCCGCGCTGCTCAAAGACATCATGGGATGGGACGACGCCGCGCTCGGTCGAGCAGGCGTTCCATCGTATCCATGTCTAATCGATCAGAAACACATCACGGGCGAGCTGTATCAGTTCATCAACGTTCCGATGGTCGTGTGGATCGACGAGAACGGAAGAATCGTCAGACCCACCGAGCCGGCCGGGGTGATGGACGGCGTGCGGTCGCTCGACCCGACAACGTTCACTTTGCCAAAGGATGTCGTCGAAGAGGGTAAACGTCAGCGTCGCGAGTATATCGACGCGATCCGGGACTGGGTGAACAAGGGCGACAAGAGCATCTATGTGCTCAGCGCCGATGAGGCTCGTCGACGCAGCCCGCGCTCGGACGCGCAGGACGCTCTGGCTTCCGCTAACTTCCGACTCGGCGAATATCTGTTCGAGATCGGAAAGCGTGACGATGCGCTCGTGTACTTCGCTGAAGCGCGCCGACTGCGTCCCGAGAGCTGGAGTTATAAGCGTCAGACTTGGGAGCTCGAGCAGGCCGGCAAGGCAGCAGGCCCGGAGTTTTTTGCAGAAGTCATGGCGCTCGGCGACAAGCACTACTACGAGCCGGTCGAATTGCGCCCACGCAGCAGTTGATCAAATTGTTCTCCGGCGAAGAACGGACGACTGAACAACTATTGCTTGGCTGACTGACCTCGGCCCGGAACGAGGCCATGCGCGACGAATCTGCGCGAGGCGAATTTCCATTTTTCGCCGATCTTCACATATTCGTCCTCGTAATAGCCCGAGCCGATCCACTCCATCCCCCGCTTCGCACTGCGAAGCTCGACGTAACAAATTCCCGTCGCGTGCTTTGAGCTTTTCAGATCGACGACGTGATTATGGATGTACGGACGAGGATCCATGTCGGCGAACGCCGATTCGTACATTTTCGTCAGTCCTGCATGTCCGCGCACGACTGCTTCTCGTTCCCGGCCTTTGGTTATGAAGGCCGCATCGTCCGTGAACAGGCTTACGATTCCGGCGATGTCCCCGCGCCAGACGAAATCGCAGTAGCGCGCCGGCAGATCGCGGATAGCTTCGCGATCGAGAAGCTCAGTGACGAGCTGCTCCACGTTTTTCATAATCACACCTCATGGGTATCGTCGGAGATTACGCGCTTGCGGCGGCGCGCGATGCTCCTTCGTTTTTCCATACGTCCGCGCTGACCGTCAAATCGGAGTTCTTAGAACGAACGGAATGTGGCATTGTGCCTGCGGGGCACGGCTCTTCGTCCGCTCACTCCCGCGTGAGATTTGCGAAACGTAGCCGCCGTCATCTATCTGTCTCTGCAAGGGGATTCAGGAATGGACACGAACCCACTCGGGGGGCACAGCACGCCGGTTCGCGAAGCTCATCGTTTCGACGAGGCGCGACTTGAGGAATATCTGACGCGGCATGTGCCGGATTTCAAAGGACCTCTCTCCATCCGGCAGTTTGTCAGCGGGCAATCGAATCCTACTTTTCTTCTCGAGACGCCCGGCCGCCGCTACGTGATGCGCAAGAAGCCTCCCGGCGAGCTCCTGCAATCCGCCCATCAGGTCGAACGCGAGTATCGCGTCATCACAGCTCTGGCGGACACCGGCGTTCCTGTGCCGCGGACCTATCTTTTGTGCGAGGACACGAGCGTAATCGGCACCGCGTTTTTCATCATGGATTTCGTCGAGGGGCGGATTTTTCTCGATACGCTGATGCCGCAATCGAACCCCGCCGAGCGGCGCGCGGTCTACGATTCGATGAACGAGACGATGGCGCGATTGCACGAGGTCGATTATCGCACGGTCGGACTGGAAGGCTTCGGACGACCCGAAGGGTACATCCCGCGCCAGGTTGCGCGATGGATCAAGCAGTATCGGGCCGCCGAGTTGCAGCCGATTCCAGAGATGGACCAGCTAATCGAATGGATGCCGCATCACATGCCGTCGGGGGATGAAACGGCAATCGCGCACGGAGATTTCCGCCTGGGAAATCTGATTTTTCATCCTACCGAGCCTCGCGTGGTCGCCGTTCTGGACTGGGAACTATGCACGTTGGGGCATCCGATCGCCGATCTCGCCTGGAATATGCTCGCCTACTACTATCCGCCCGGATTCGAAGGGACCGTGACCTTCGCGGACAGCGATCTCAAGGCGTTGGGCATCCCCGCCGAGGACGAGTACATCGAGGCGTACTGCAAGCGGACGGGCCGCGACGGTCTGCCGAATTTTGCGTTCTTTGTTGCGTTCGCGTTTTTCCGTTCCGCGTCGATTCTCCAAGGCATCGCGATGCGCGCGAAGATCGGCAATGCGAGCGGACCCGACGCCGCCAATATCGGCGCCGGCGTCCAGCGCAGCGCATAAATCGGATGGACGATGGCGCAGCGGGTCAAGGCGTAGCAAATCTTGCGGGAGTTTCTGATTCGGCGCGGCTGAAGGGCGGCGAGCTGCCGCCTTTCATTCCGAAAGCGCGCCCAGGCCAGCAATCTAGGGTTGCGGGTCGCGCGGCTTCATCCTACTTCGGCAGCCAGAACCGGCCTCTTTCTTCTGGGTGCGCCCAATTTTGGGTGGACCTCCTACCTGCCCTTTGGTGTCGGTCAGGTCCAGGATCTTCGTGCAAGTTTTCCCTTTGCTCGGCGGGTCTGGCGGTTTGTTCTCGCCCACTTTCATGCCTCTTCATCTGGCTTCGACTGACCGAATGCTAGGCTCGGCTTGTGATCGATACCGGATATTACGGACCTCTTCTCAGACTTGCGGTCGACGTTGCGAACTGCGAACGCGATCGCCTGCCACGAGTCGATTAATTCGTA
>Ga0187771_10001679_pt1 | contig 15003 bp, 17 predicted proteins | sample 0116_SJ02_MP15_1_FD_133139 | JGI IMG/M metagenome (GOLD analysis project Ga0187771, IMG submission 133139) | Tropical peat soil microbial communities from peatlands in Department of Meta, Colombia - 0116_SJ02_MP15_10_MG | ecosystem: Environmental > Terrestrial > Soil > Wetlands > Peat | place...
CCCCTGGTGTACATGTCCATCCGCTGGTGGCGCACGCAGCATCCGCAGCCGGTGGTATTCGGGGGGCGCGGCTCGGGATTGGAGCCGAGGATGCGGCTGGCGCTGTTCGTGTTCTGGGCGGCGTTGCTGGTTCTCATGACGTTCTTGATTTGGCTGCGCTACCGGCTGGAGGCGCTGCGGGCCAGCGCCTCCGCCGTGAGGCGCGAGGCGGAGTGGCAATGAAGAATCTTTCCAGCGTTTTCGTGGCCTATCTCGCGGGCTGGGCCATTTTCTTCGGCTACGCGCTGAGCCTCGGGATGCGGCTCAGGAGCTTGGGCAGCGACATCGAGCGTTTGAAGAAGCAGCTCAAGAGCAAGTGAGGCATGACAGGAAAGAGAAAAGCGGGCGTGGTCCTTTTCCAGCTTGGCGGGCCGGACAGCCGCGAGGCGGTCCAGCCGTTTCTCTACAATTTGTTCTGCGACCCGGCCATTATCCCGCTGGGTCCTCTAGGAGCGATTCTGCGGCACCCGCTGGCCTGGTGGATTTCCACGCGGCGAGCCAGGGTGGCCGCGGGGCACTACGATGCCATTGGCGGGAGTTCCCCGATCCGCAGGCTCACGGAGCAGCAGCGGGATGCACTGGCGGCGGCGCTCGCGCCTTCGCTGTATGCCGTGGTGGTCGTGGCGATGCGCTACTGGCACCCCTTGACGCACGAGGCGGTCGAGGAATTGCGGCGGCGAGGGCCGTTCGAGGAGATGGTCCTTCTGCCGCTTTATCCGCAATATTCCTATGCCACGACGCAAAGCAGCTTCAAGGAATGGGAGCGGGTGTACGGCGCGCCGAGGGAAGGCCCTGCGGTGCGGCGTGTGGAACAGTTCTACGACCACCCGCTGTATATCGAGGCCCTGGTGGAGCGCATCCGGGAGGCGTTGCGGGAGTTCGAGAATCCGGAGGAGGTTCACCTGGTCTTCAGCGCCCACGGCTTGCCGATGGGCCTGGTGGAGAACGGCGACCCGTATCCGCGCCAGATTGAAGAGACGGTGAGGCTGGTGTGCCGGAAAGGCGCGGAGAGCGGCGCGGGGGCAACGAAAGCGCCTGCATGGCCGCCTCGGCACACCTTGTGCTATCAGAGCCGCGTGGGGCGGCAGAAATGGCTCGAACCTTCGCTGACGGCCACGATTGAAAGACTCGGGCGGCAAGGTGTGCGCAAGATGCTTGTGGCACCCATCGCTTTTGTGACCGAGCACATTGAAACGCTTCACGAGATCAATATCGAGGCGCGCGAGGAGGCCGCAAGGCTCGGCGTGAGTGAGTTTCGGGTGATGCCAGCGCTCAACGATTCGCCGCTATTCATATCCGCGCTCGCGGATTTGGTTCTCCGGGCGATTGGCTCGGAGCGCACCGCGCATGCGGCGCGAGGTTGAAGCGGCTGGGGAAGGGAATTGCTCGACGCTCGGGAGGCGGAGACGAATGAACATCAAGACTGCTGTGATTCTCGGGGCGTTGGCCGTGCTGGCGGTTGGCGCGGCGAGTTGTGGAAAGAAAGCCGCGCCGGGGAATCCAGGCGAGCCTGCGGCGCAGCCTGTGAACCCGGCGACGGCCGGAGCCATCATTGGCACGGTTAAGCTGGAAGGGCCGGCCCCCAAGCGGCAGATCATCAACATGAGAGAAGACCCGGCATGTGCCGCCTCGCATCCGCAAGGCGTCTTGGATGACCAGATCATTGCGGATGCGAGCGGGGACCTGGCGAACGTGATCGTCTACGTGAAGGAGGGCCTGGGGAACCGCGTGTTTCCGGCACCGCAGAAGGCGCTCACGATTGACCAGCGCGGCTGCGTTTACGTCCCTCACGTGGCCGCACTGATGGTGGGGCAGACGCTGCAGGTGCTGAACAGCGATCCGACGGTGCACAACGTGCACGCAGAAGCGCAGAAGAATCCCGAGTCAAACACGGTGCAACTGGCCGGGGGCGCACCAATCGAGATGAAGTTTGACCATGCGGAGGTGGGCATCCAACTGCGCTGCGACGTGCACCCGTGGATGAAGTGCTACCTGGGCGTGTTCTGGAACCCCTATTTTCAGGTTACCGGACCGAACGGGAGCTTCGAGTTGAAGGACCTCCCACCGGGAACGTACACGATTGAAGCTTGGCACGAGAAGTATGGCACGGTTAGCCAGCAGGTGACTCTGGGCCGGAAGGAGACGAAGACGGTGGAATTCGCCTTTGGGACCGGGGGAGCCGGCAGTTAGCAGCGGGGCACCTTTAGATATAATATCGGGTTGCGACTAATTCTATGGCCGATTCGACGCAGAGGTTCAACCGCGCGTTGCATCGCTACGCGATTTTTGTGGCCTGCTGCACGCTGACATTGCTGATCGCCGGGGCGCTGGTTACTTCCAATCAAGCGGCGCTCTCTGTCCCGGATTGGCCGCTTTCCTACGGTTCGCTCACGCCGCCGATGGTGGGGGGCATCGTTTATGAGCACACGCATCGCATGATCGCGGCTGTGGTCGGGCTTTTGACCATTGTTTTGGCCGTGTGGCTATGGCGAAGCGACGAGCGGCGCTGGGTGCGCTGGCTTGGCCTTGCCGCCGTTGCCGCGGTCGTTGCACAAGGCGTGCTGGGCGGACTGACGGTTCTTCTCAACCTGCGCTACGGCATGCCGGTGGCCCATGCTTGTCTGGGGCAAATATTCTTCGGCACGGTGATCGGCCTGGCGTTGTTCACCAGCCGATGGTGGCGCAGCGAGTTGGCGCGGACCGAAGATCACGGGCGGCCTTCTATTCAGGCAATCGCCTTGCTGAACGCCGGCGTGGTGTTTCTCCAAGTCGTGTTCGGCGCGGCGTTTCGTCACAAAGACATCAGCATCGTGCCGCATTTGATCGGGGCTGTTGCGGTGCTGGCCACGACGGTTTGGACCGCTTTGGCGCTGCGGCGGCGTTTTGCCAGTGCCGGAGCGCTGGACACGGCGCGTGTAATGCTGCATTCTGTCGTGGGGGTTCAGTTCCTGCTGGGGATCGGGGCCTACTGGTCGCGCATTGCGACCGCAAGCGCCCCACAGCCAATGCCGGTCATGGTAACTCTTACGGTGACGCACACCGTCGTCGGCGCACTGACGTTTGCCTGCGCCATCGCCGTGGTGCTGTTGTGCTACCGGCTCGTGCCCAAGGGCCGGGAAGAGGCCCGCGAGCACAACCCAGCCCCGGCCGCCATTTCATGAGCACGACAAGCGCCGCCACGCCAAGCCGTCCTCCGCGAGCTGCCGCCTATCTGGCGCTCACAAAGCCGGATGTATCGTTTCTCGTGCTGATCACCGCGGCGGCAGGGTATTACCTGGGAGCGCATGGTCCTGTTGATTGGCTGAGGATGGGGCTTGCTGTCGCCGGCACCGGACTGGTCGCTGCGGGCACGGCGGCGCTGAATCACTATCTGGAGCGCGATTCCGACGCGCAGATGCGCCGCACGGCCTCCCGGCCGCTGCCCTCCGGGGCGCTGCTCCCGCGGGAGGCGCTGTGGTTCGGCTGCGCACTGCTTCTGGGAGGATATCTTGATTTGTATTTCGGCGCGGGAGGATTATCGAGCGCGCTGGGAATTGCCGCCAGCCTCGGTTATTTGCTGGCGTACACTCCGCTCAAGAGGAGAACCGTGTGGGCCACGGTGATCGGCGCGCTTCCCGGCGCGGCTCCGCCGATGATGGGCTGGGCGGCGGCCCGTGGATCGCTGGACCGGGAAGCTTGGCTGCTGTTTGCCATATTGTTTCTGTGGCAGTTCCCGCATTTCGACGCCATTGCCTGGATGTACCGTCGGGATTACGCGCGGGCCGGCATACGCATGCTCCCGGTGGTGGATGGGGAAGGGAACTGGACGTTCCGCAGAATCGTGCTGATTGGGGCGGTGCTGATCCCCGTGAGTCTCCTGCCGGCGGCGCTGGGTTTTGAGGGCATGCGCTATTTCTTCGGAGCGCTGCTGGCCAGCGCGCTGCTGTTCCGCGTTTGCGTTTGGGCGGCCACAGCGCGGACCGTCGTTCGAGCAAAATGGCTGATGCATGCTACCGTGGCGTATATTCCGCTTCTGTTCGGCCTGATGATGTACGACAAGCTGGTTCGTTAGGGCGGGGCCGTCGCCGGGCACACGTTATGTTCTCCCAGGCGGAACTCAATGCTTCCCTGAATGCTGCGAGCGCGGTGCTGCTGGCCACGGGGTATGCCTTCATCCGACAGAGGAAGGTGCTGTGGCACAAGGCCTGCATGCTCACGGCCGTGGGGACTTCAGCAGCGTTTCTCGTGTCCTATGTTCTCTATCACGCGCGAGTTGGCGCTGTGAGGTTTCAGGGGCATGGCTGGATCCGACCAGTCTATTTCTCGATATTGCTGACGCACACCATCTTGGCTATCGCGATCGTTCCTCTCGCCGGCGTAACGCTGTATCGCGCCTGGCACGCGCAGTTTGACCGTCACCGGAGGGTAGCGCGATGGACGTTGCCGGCGTGGCTCTATGTTTCGGTGACCGGCGTGGCGATCTACTTCTTGGTGTACCGCATTTACGCGATGGCGCCTCCCGGCACTCGGTAGGCCCCGCGCGAGAGGCGCGATCCCATCTATGCGGCAGGGAGCGCAGCCACGACGGCATCGGTGAATCCCTGAGTGCCGGCGCCGCCGCCGACGTCGCGCGTCAGGTGTTTTCCATCGCGATAGACCTGGTCCAGCGCCGCGTGGATTCTTTGAGCTGCGGCGCGTTCGCCCAGGTAGTTGAGCATCATGAGCGAGCTCAGCAGGAGCGCCGTGGGATTCGCCAGACCCTTTCCGGCAATGTCCGGAGCGGTTCCGTGCACGGCTTCGAAGATGGCGGCATCCTCGCCGATGTTGGCGCTAGGCACGACCCCCAAACCGCCGACCAGCCCTGCGGCCAGGTCGCTCATCACATCACCATAGAGATTTGGCAGCAGCAGGATATCGAATTGCTGGGGATTGAGGATGAGCTGCATGCAGGCGTTATCCACGATAAGCTCTTTGTACTCGATGTCCGGGTAATCCGCGGCCACCTTGCGGATGCTCTTCAGAAACAAGCCGTCGGAGAGCTTCATGATGTTGGCCTTGTGGATGCCGTGAATACGCTTGCGGGCGTTGCGCTTGGCGTACTCAAAAGCGAATTTGGCGATGCGCGTGGAGGCGCGCTCGGTGATGATCTTCAGGCTCTCGACGACTCCGGGGACGATCTCATGTTCGAGACCGGAATAGAGGTCTTCGGTGTTCTCCCGAACAATGATCACGTCCACGTTCTCGAGGCGGGACTTCACTCCGGGCAGGTTGCGCACGGGCCGCAGGTTGGCGTAAAGGTCCAGGGTCTTGCGCAAGGCCACGTTGATGCTGGGCCCGCCTCCGGCAACGGTTGTGCCCATTGGTCCCTTAAGCGCCACGCGGTTGCGGCCGAAAGAGGCCAGAGCTTCTTCGTTGAGCACCTGTCCGCTTGTTCCAGGTTCTACGGCCCGAGCTTGGACCTGCTCCCAAGCAATGGCCACGCCTGCGGCGGCGAGGACTTTCTGAGTGGCGGCGGCAACTTCCGGGCCGATGCCGTCCCCCGGGATGAGCGTAACTTTGTGTGTCATCGCGGCATCCCATTCTACGAGAGGCAGATACGATTGTCGAAGCAGTTCCTTGTGTTTGCGAGTGGTGGCGCGCCCTGTTCTTATGGAGGCGCACGGCTTCCATCCGTAAAACGTTTGGTCTAACGGAACGACACCGGAGGTGAAATGCGTGATGCGGGAAGGCTTTTGGGTCCTGGAGGCCAGGATATCTGGTTTCGGCGCACAGGCAGAGCGGTTGGTTCCATCGTCTTAGCCGGATTCGGCGCTTATTCGATGTATGGATGGACCGTAGCAGTGGTCCAGTCTGGAAAACAAATTTGGTTCGCTGCCATCGCGGCCGTCACGTCCGTCTTAGTGATCTGGGCGATCGCGCAGCTTGCCTTCCTGCGGCATGCTCAAAAACCAGCCGTTGAAAAACGTGTCCAAAGGCACTACCGCTTGGGCTTCCTCATCATCCTGGCCATGGAGGTCTCCGCGATCTTGATTGGGGGCCCGATCCTGTCACGCTTTCATAGGGTAGATTTAGTTCCGGAGTGGGTGTGTGTCATTGTGGGGATCCACTTTTTCCCCTTGGGAAAACTTTTCAAACTACCCCTTTATTACTTGACAGGCCTTGCCATACTGTTGTCCGCTACCGGTTCACTCCTGCTTCCCCCAAGCCCTCTGCGATTAGCCGTGAACGCGGGAGGAACGGCCCTGGCGTTGTGGCTGACCAGTTCGGTCACGCTCAGCAAGAACTTGTCGCCTTTTTCACCGGAGCCCGATTCTACGCCTGTCTCGCGTGAAGAACCGTCCAGCAATCCAACGTGTTCTGGCAGAAGTATTGCCGGGATTTGATGGCAGGAGGGTGACTGGAGCGGTTGAAGGGGAGCTATTCCGGCTGGAAAGCCACAGAATTTGATATAATGCAAGATAGTGGTTGCGGGCTGGGCTGATGGGCAGCGGCCAGGGATGGAGCTAACGATGATTTCATTGACACCCGTTGCGAGCAGTAAGGTAAAGGAAATCATGAGCACGCAGAACCCTGCGCCCTCGGCGCTGCGCGTGGCAGTGGTGGGCGGAGGCTGCTCGGGTTTCCAGTACCACATGGCCTTCGAGAATCAGACAAGTGAGACGGACGATGTATACGATTTCGATGGCCTGAAGGTCCTGGTGGACCAAATGAGCTCCATGTACCTGGACGGCGTGGAGATTGACTATGTCGAGACGCTCGAAGGCGCGGGCTTCAAGTTCAACAATCCGAACGTGAAGACCACGTGCGGCTGCGGCAGCTCCTTCAGCGTGTGACGGTCGCCGTTTCCGGGTCCTGCGCATTCTCACGGATAATCCCTACATGACATGGCTGTTGCGCGGGCGACAGTGGGACTGCGTGCGGGTGTGGCCATCTGAAACGTCCAGGCATGGCACGACCCGGAAGGGAAGCGAGCGGCATCCCCAGCGTATTCCGCGGCGATTGCATTCCGCAGGGCATCCCCGTATCTTGGTAAGTTCAGCATGAAGATCGCGCTCGCGCAGTTCAATCCCACAGTGGGGGATTTTTCCGGGAACGCGGCCCGGATGCTGGACCTGGCGGGTCAAGCCGCGAAGCGTGGCGCGGAACTGACTGTCTTCTCCGAGCTTTGTCTTTGCGGGTACTTGCCGCAAGACCTTCTGGAACGACCCGCTTTCATCGAGCGCAACCAGTGCCAATTGCACGCCTTGGCCCAGAAGCTGCCGATTCCGGCGATCATCGGCTACGCCGGAAAGACGCAGAGCGTGACGGGCAAGCCCCTCGCTAACAAAGCGGCGCTCGCTTGCGGAGGCCGCGTCGTCTTCGAGCAATCGAAGATGCTGCTTCCCACCTACGACGTCTTCGATGAGTCGCGCTACTTCCAGCCCGCCCGGGAACAATCTATTTACCCGCTGGGCGGAGAACAACTCGGGATCACCATCTGCGAGGACATTTGGAATGACAAGGATTTCTGGTCGAAACGCCTCTATGAACGCGACCCCGTGGCCGAGCTTGTGGGCAAGGGCGCGACGTTGATTATCAATATCTCGGCCTCTCCTTACACGATAGACAAGCGAGCCCTGCGTCTGGATATGCTTCGCGCGCTGGCGCAACACCATCGGCGCCCAGTCGTTTATGTCAACCAGGTCGGCGGGGACGATTCCCTAATTTTCGACGGGGCCAGCGCGGCGTTCGAGCCGGATGGCGGGACCGCGGCACAAGCCCGCGTGTTCGAGGAAGACGTGGTCATTTTCGATAGCGCCAGCGGCCAGGGTGACCTGCGCGAGATGCCAGCGGACGAATTGGAATATGCATACCGCGCCCTGGTCACCGGCACGCACGACTATGTGCGCAAATGCGGCTTCCAGAAGGTGCTGGTCGCCTTGAGCGGCGGAATAGATTCGGCCGTAGTCGCAGCGATTGCCGCGGCGGCGGTGGGGCAGGAGAACGTCCTCGGCGTCTCCATGCCCGGCCCGTTCTCCTCGGAAGGGAGCCGGCGCGACGCGGAGGAACTGGCCCGCAACCTGGGCATCGAATTGCGCGTCCTGTCCATCACCGACGTGTTCAACGGCTATTTGAGGGCCTTGAAGCCCGCGTTTGGCGATCTCCCTCCGGGAGTTGCCGAGGAGAACATCCAAGCGCGCATCCGTGGCAATTTCCTGATGGCGCTGTCCAACAAATTCGGGGCCATGGTACTGAGCACCGGAAACAAATCCGAAATGGCCGTAGGTTACTGCACTTTATATGGCGACATGGCTGGAGGCTTGGCCGTCGTTTCCGACGTCCCCAAGATGATGATCTACGCGCTGGCGCGTTGGCTCAACCGCGAAAGGGAACTCATCCCCAGGGCGAGCATCGAAAAACCCCCCTCGGCGGAGCTTCGAGCAAACCAGACCGACCAAGACGACTTGCCTCCCTATGAGGTGCTCGACCGCATCCTCAAGGCTTACATCGAGGAAGTCAGGAGCCCCGAGGACATTGCCGGGAGCTTTGGGTTTGATCTGGAACTGGTGCGAGCCACGGCGCAGCGAGTGGACCGGAATGAATACAAACGCAAGCAAGCCCCGCCGGGTCTGAAAATCACCTCGCGGGCTTTTGGCTTCGGCCGGCCATTCCCCATCGCTCAGAAATTCGTTCCCTAGAGAGGAGTCACACGGTGACAGCGAGACTTACTTTCGGTCTTCTGACGCTCTTCGTGGCGGGGAGCGCCCTGGGGCAATCCTCCAGACCCGCGACGCCAGCGAGGCAAGCGCCTGCACCGGGCGCCGCTCCCCCTGCCGCAGTCCTCAAACAGATTGAGGCTTATATGAGGCACCTCTATGCTTGGGGTCCCGATTTCCAGCTCAAGTTCAGCGCTTATGGCCCATCTCCCGTGGCCGGCCTGGACGAGGTCACGGTCGAGGTATCCAAGGATCAAGAGAGCGATTCCGCGGTCCTCTACGTTTCCCACGACGGCCAATACATCCTCCGCGGGGAGATCAACGATCTGAGGAAAAACCCGCTGGCCGACAATCTTGCGCTCCTGCATCTCGAAGACAGCCCGTCTACCGGTCCGGCGGACGCCACGGTCACCGTCGTGGAGTTCGCTGACTTCGAGTGTCCCGTCTGCGGGCAGCTACACGGGCCCCTGCGATCCCTGCTGCAGCAGTATCCTCAGGTGCGTCTCGTCTACAAGGACCTGCCCATACTGCAGATTCATCCCTGGGCTCAGACCGCGGCCCTTGCGGGCCGCTGCGTTTACCTCCAAAACCACGACGCCTTTTGGAAGTTCTACGACGCCATGTATGACAACCAGTCCCTAATCTCCCCTCAGAATGTCTGGGACAAGATCCTCGAGTACGCCGCCGCAGCCGGGGTCAACCCCGATCAAGTCAAGGCCTGCACCAGCACCCCCGAGGCCGCTGCGGCGGTCGAGGCCGCCTCCGCTGAGGCCAAAGATCTCGGGATCACCGCGACCCCCACGCTCTTCGTGGACGGCCGTCGCATCGTTGGCGGAAACATCGGCTTCACAAAGCAATGCATTGCCTATGACCTCCAGGCCACGCAGAAACCTGTGAAATCAACCGGACACTGACCCCGGCGGGGAAGCGATAAGAGCGAGGCAGGCGGAGACCTTCGCGGGGCCCGTACGTAACATAATATACATTATCGGAAGCGATTGTCAAGGGTTTTCCTCCAAGTTTTCCACAGGAGGACGTAAGGGCCATGGAGTCTTACGGTTGCAGCACTTCCCTGCTTGAAGGTCTCTTTGCGGGGAAGCGAGGGCAGTGCTGACTCGAGGATGAAGGGCCTCTCTCTTGTTTCAGAATGCGAGGAAAGGAGAGATTCTTCGGCCAAAAGCAGGCCCTCAGAATGACACAGCCCCGTTTCTCAGCAACCTGCTGGAAGGCAGTCAAGGAATTCTCATGACGGATCCCGGAAGCTGTGCGCCTGTTCACGGGGAACGAGGCTGGCGGCTGCCGGTGAAAAGCTAAGGTGAGCTGGATAGAGCTTGAGGGAGTGAGGGAGGAGAGCCTGGCGCGGGGGGTGCGCCAGGCTCTCGGCGAGGGCTTGGCTGGGAGGCTCGGCTGCCGGCGCACGCCCCTGAGGGCGGCACGGCCTATAAACCTGGAGCGGCAACGCCCGGGGAGGGATGCGGTGAGCAAGACGACAGAGGGGCGCGGACAGAGTTCAGCGGAGCGCGGCGGCGGCGGCGCCTACAGCGGCGCCAATGACGAACCATTTCGCGGCGCGACGGGCTCGTGTCCAGAAGCTACCGCCACGCGCAGCTTGAAGCGCGGCGTCGCGTTCGCGGGCTAGGGCCGCGCTCTTGGTTTGCTCGTCGCCGAGGTCTCCCTGAACAACGGCCAGCTTCGCCTGGCAAGCCTTGCATTCCATGACAAAGTCGTAGAGTGGCTTGAGGTCCTCCGGAGGAATCTGCGCCGGGGCGCCCGGTGCGCCAGCCTGAGAGGAATTGGGCGGCGCCTGCGGACGGGCAAGGTCCGGTGCGGCGGACGCTGCCAGGCGGTTCTGTTGCGGGAAGTCAATCACCGGTTCCGCGGGTGGCTGCGACTGCGGCGAAGGCGACGCGGCGGTGATTGGCTTGGGCAGACCGGCCTCGCTGGAAAGGTCTCTGACAATATCGGCAGGCTGGAGGTTTTTGCTCGCGCGTTCGGCGATTTGGGTCAAGGTTTCTTTCAACTGGGCGTCTCTCGTCTGCTGGCTATCGGCGGCCTGGGCGAGGACCTTCTCGGCCGCGGCGAGCTGGGTGGCAAGACGCTGGCGATCGGCGCGCGCCCCACGCCACTCGGTGTAGAGGCCGATGGCAATGGCGGCAATAGCGAGAACGATTACGATATGGAGTGTCGTGCGAAGCGTGTTCATGTGACGTTCCCCATGTTTGCTCAAGCCTGGTCTTGAAGGGCAGAAGCCCCTGAGTGATGGCGTACTTTCCCGGCCACCAGGCTCCAAGGCCTGCCCTGCCGGGAGGTCTCAACTCATGGCGATGTCCTATAGCCGCTCAGGCGGGCGAGGACCTGCTGGGCGTAGGCAGGGTTGGCGCCGCCGTTCCAGGCCAGGAGACTTCGCGTGGCGTTCCCGCCGGCGGCGGCGAGCTTCTTGGCCAGGACTCGGCAACCGACGGCAATTCCCTTCTCCGGGTCGCAAAGCACGGAGAGGAACTGGTCCTTGAAGCCGTTCTCGCGGGCCACCTGGCCCATCACCTGCATGAGTCCCCAGGAGAATGCGCGGGCGCGGGCTTCGCTTTCGCTGAGCGAGCCATGCGGGTTCGAAGCGCCGGTCGCCGGAGCGATGTATCGCTCGTAGAAAGCAGGCTCGTAGCGAATGGCCCAGGGGTTCCAGGCGGATTCTTGCTCGATGACCGCGCACACCAGGGCCGGGTCGAGTCCGGCGCCTTGCGCGATGTGACGCGCGAGGGCTACGAGTTCGGGCGGAGGGGGCATATTTGTAGTCCATCCCTTTAGGGGATGAGGATTTTCGCGGCAACAGCCTCACGCCTAAAGGCGTGAGCTACAGAAACTCATGGTTTTGCGCGCGAATCGAGGTCGAGGAAACGTACCAGGGGAGTTTCGTCGAGCACAATTCCCTGCTGCGCGGCCATTTTTTGCAAAGCGGAGTAGATGTGCGGCAGATGGTTGAGGGCGACATCGCGGACGAAGGCATAGATGATTTCATCGTCGCGCATGCGCCGGTGCAGCCAGCGCAAGAAGAGCAGGAGCTGCACGAGCACGGGGACAAAACTGGTCAACAAGCCGATGGCGAAAGGCGACATGAAATTCCCCGGGCGAGTGAGCCTGCGGGCCTCAGAAGAAGCCGCCGGCCAGGCCGCCGAGCATGCCTCCCAGCGTGGAACCCAGAGATGAGAGGAAGCCGTTGCCGCCTTTGGCCAGGTTGGCGTTCACGTTCAGAAGCTGGGCGGGAATGCCCAGCGTGCGCGAAAGCAGTGAAGTGTTCGTACCGTAGAGTCCGCTCAATCCCTGGAGCGCAGCCATCTGTTGCTGTTGGGCGTTGTTGGCAAAGGCGATCTGGTTCTGCTGCGTGGTGGAGGCGGCTTCCCTGCCCTTTTCACGGGCCAACTCGTCCGCCAGCTCGCCGAATCCAGCGGCGTTGCGCGTTCGGGCGGCGCGATTCTGCGCGGCTTGCTGCAAGGAACCAAAGGCGCTGGAAAGCGCGCCCAGGGATTGCCCGGTGATGGCGGCTTGCTGCTGCGGCGTATAACCGGGGTTGTTCAAGATGGATTGATACTGGGGAGTCAGGATGTTCTGCAACTGGCTACTCTGGTTCAAGAATTGCTGGTTCAAAGCGTCAATGTTGGCGCGTTCCTGGTTGGACGCGTTCATGGTCGCGTTTTGTGCTGCCCTGCCCATAAACCCTCCTTATATATGCGCTTATGTTACCGATGAAATGAGAGAACGTAAGCACATACAGTCTCTAGTAAATATTCTTCCCTTCCGCGCAGGTGGATTGCGTTAGAATACACGGCCAGTGCCGTTCCAACTTATTGCGGCAAACGGTTCTGTGATGTTCTTGGCGGGTGGCTGGAGAAACGCACGCCGCCCGGCAAGATCAGTTGGAAGGGCAGCAGACTGAACCGTCAGGAGTCCGCCGTGCACACGAAACCTTCGCTCGTCGCCGGCAGCACGCTGCTTTGTTGCTTGGTGTGTTTCCCTGCCCTTGCCGACACGTTGAAGATCACCAGCGACCCTCCGGGCGCAACCGTGGAGATTGACCAAGTGGTTGTCGGCAAGACTCCCTATGAGGCCCAGTTCCCCGGAGGCTATTTCCACGGGACCAAGAGTGTTCTCGGGCGCTTGCTGCGCACACCCATGCACGCGCGAGTGTCTTTGCCCGGCTACATCACGCAGGAAGCCGAGCTCACTCGCGGCCCCATGCCGTGGGTTGCTCTGAATGGTGCGTACCGTGGCGACTACTATGTGTTCAAGACCGATTCGTTCCATTTCCAATTGAAGAAGACCGGGGACAAGCTGACCGGCGCCGTACAAGCCGCGCCCGGGGGAACGGGGTCCGCGACCATGCTTCCGGAAAGGACGCTGCCGGAACTTCCGCCGGAAAAGATCGTCGAGATGGCCGGCCCCGCAGTTCTCTTGCTCAAGTGCCCCGAGTGGACCGGAACCGGCTTCTTCATCACGGACACGGGCGTTATTGCCACGAACGCGCATGTGGCCAAGGGCCTGCGCAGCATGACCGCAGTGGACCGCGCGGGGAACGAGCGGGAAGCGGAAGTTATCTATGTTGACGACGGTCTCGATTTAGCGTTGCTCAAAGTGGAAGGCAGCAACCTGCCTCGCCTGACTCTGGCGGCGATGTCGTCGGTTCGGCCCGGACAATTGGCGATTGCCATCGGAAATCCCGGCGGGGGAATGCCCAACACCGTGACCAAAGGAATCGTCAGCGCCGTGGGACCGTATCAGGACTACAAGGGGACTTGGATTCAAACGGACGCAGCCATCAACCCCGGGAACAGCGGCGGACCCTTGCTAAACGCCCAATCCGAGGTCATTGGCATCAACACAATGGGAGTCCGCAACAGACCCGGCATCAACTTCGCGATCAGCGTCGGAGACGTCACGAATCTCCTCGCGCGTTTCTACCCCAATGTGGCACCCGCGCCTCAGAGCAGCCCGGCAGGCGAGGAGGCCAAGGGCAAGATTGCAATCGAGTCCGTGCCTCCCGAGGCGGAGGTTTACGTGGATGGCATGCTCGTCGGCACGGCGCCTACTGAACTTACTCTTCCGGCAGGCCTGCACAAGATCCGCGTGGCCGCCAAGGGATTCAAGGACTGGGAGCGCCAGGTCCAAATCCTCAAGGACAGCGACGCGCACCTGAAGACGACGCTGGATCCGCTATAGGAAATAGAAACCTGTCTTGGCCATGCAACGAACGGCCGTCGTCACTTTGTTTGCAGCTGCCGGCAATACGGAGTCCAGCGATCGTCGCGGACCCAGCCGAGGGATTCGAGGCGGCGGCCGAAGCGGCGGACAATCGCCGGGGGCAACCAGGCGTGCACGTCGCTCAGACCCTTGCGCCAGGCGTCTTGCGCGGCGGCGTAGTGCAGAGCAAGGAGCCTCTCCCAGCGGCGGCGCGGCGTGGCCTCGCGCGGATCGAGCAGCAAGTAGGCCTCGGCGGTCAGCCGCAAGAGGGCTGCGGCGGCAACGCGCTCTTCCCTTCCCGTTGCGGGAGCGGAACGGTCGGTTTGCGTGGATGCCTCAGGCCTGAAGGCCTGAGCTACAGGATGCGGATCCAGCAGAACCAGCTTGGTGACGAACAGCGGGTCGCGCAAATCGGGAAATGGGTAGTCGAAACCCTGCGCGGCGTGAAGGGCGCGCAGCACCGGTTCATCGGCGGGAACAAATTCGCGAATGAGCATGTCGCTTCAGCGACCGAGCGCGGCGAGTTACAGATTCGATGCGAAACTCTATGACTTCAGGGGCCAAAGCCCCGCTGAAACGGCAGGGCTTGACGCCGGCAAAGCCTCAGGCCTAAGGGCCTGAGCTACAGAGCTCCGACCCCCTAAGAACATGCAAGGAATTTCTGACTCAGGACACTCGCTGGGCACTTACGGAACCATCTTTGCCAGGCGCGAGGCTCCCAGCAGGCCGAAACCGTTTCCGGAGCAAACCTGGCCATTCACGAGCGCGCCGCTGCCGGCGGAAGGAAGCGGCGGCGGTCCGCTCGATCCGCCTCCGGTCACCGGCGTGGGCGGATTGCCGAAGATTACCGGCGTGGAAGTGGCCGAGCCGATGTACTGCGAATAGGCGCGCCAGTAGAGCGTCTGATTGCCGAGCTGAAGATAGAGATTGCGGCTGGAGCCCAGGAAGTACACGCGTGGATGCTCGAAGGCCGGGGTGGTGTCCGACTCGGCGAAGTAGAAAAGGCCGGGCTTGGCGTTGGGATTGTCGGTGATGGCGATGTCGAACCAGCCGTTGGCCG